>Ga0180007_10000693_pt1 | contig 52970 bp, 43 predicted proteins | sample MM_PC_MetaG_FD_121122 | JGI IMG/M metagenome (GOLD analysis project Ga0180007, IMG submission 121122) | Groundwater microbial communities from the Aspo Hard Rock Laboratory (HRL) deep subsurface site, Sweden - MM_PC_MetaG | ecosystem: Environmental > Aquatic > Deep subsurface > Groundwater...
CAAGAAAACACCGGATATGGTTTATTGGGCGACATTTCCCAAGAGAGAGACAGCAGCTTGAATAAGCAGCTTACCCACTTAAAAAACAATTTTTGCTGTTCATACAATCCCGACCACCGCTCAGCTTACCCACTTAAAAAACAATTTTTGCTGTTCATACAATCCCGACCACCGCTACCTTCTGAGTCATACCCGTATGCGGTTGCCCCGGCTGCGGTGCTAACACCGACCAATCTGTTTTCAAAATCATAAGAGTAAAGCGTAGTATCTACGCCTTCGGTTTTGCTAAGGGTGTTGCCGTTATCATCATAAGTGTAGGTGGCAATAGATGTTGGTCCGGCTTCCGAGAGCATACGATCGTTGGCATCATAAGTGTAGGAGATAGTACCACTTGCATCGGTTTTGGTCAACCGGTTACCGAAATCATCATAGGTATAGCCGATTGTCTCATTGCCCAGGGCAGGATCTGTAATGGCTTCCTGAGTCAGGCGGTAGAGGGCGTCATAGATGTAATTGACTGTTCTTCCGCTTTGTTCGACAACGGATAAACGGTTGCCCGCAGGTCCCAGGGCATAATAGTAACTCGATATCAGCTCACCGCCGGACTTGTGGTCATTATTTTTATAATATTGATTATTGCCTCAAGATATACTATAAATATTAATATGAAAAAGGAAAAAGAAAAAGTATTAGCTAAATTCAAACCGTTTTTATGGTCTTACGATTTAGGGAAGATCGATTTGGAAAAAGATAAAAAACGGATAATAACCAATGTTTTAAATCTTGGCACAAAAGAAGCCACTGATTTATTATTTAAGATATATGACAAAGCTGAAATCAAAAAGCAGGTAGAAGAACCTCTACCTGGCGAATGGAGCGACAAATCATTAAATTACTGGTCGATTTATTTTGATATTAAACCGCAGCAGGCTAAAAATGTTTTACGGCATCTTGGATAAAAAAAGGCAAAACTTTTTGCCACAGCTCGTATCTCTTAAAAATGAATTTTATTTAGCAGGAGGCACAGCCCTTGCTCTGCAAATTGGTCATCGGGACAGCATTGATTTTGATTTTTTCAAAACCGGTGATTTTGACACTAAACTGCAGTTCCAAAAAATAAAAAAAGATCTAAACACTTACAAACTGACCAAAATCCAGGAAGAAAAAAATACGCTTACCATTCTGGTTGATAATGAGATAGTGCTCAGTTTTTTCGGTTATAACTATCCGCTGATAAAAGAAGTAATAAATGAAAAATATCTTTGCCTGGCTGCGATAGAAGATATTGCAGCAATGAAAATGTCAGCTATCTTAAGCAGGGCCAGCAACAAAGACTATATTGATTTGTATTTCATTCTGCAGATTCATAAACTAAAAGATTTATTGGAGCTGGCAGAAAAAAAATTCCCGGATATCGATATAAATCTGATTTTAAAAAGCCTTGTATATTTTGCGGACATTGCCATGGAACCTATAAAATTTAAATATGACAAAACTGTTTACTTTGAAGATGTTAAAGCTTTTTTAATCAAAACCGTTAAGAATTTGAGTGCTTAATCAAAAATAGCTCTCGGTTGTCCTATCAGATCCATATATAGTTGAATTAAACAATCGACGCCATATGAATTTTTCCATTCAATCTTAAAATGAGGCCAGCCCATAGAATAATAAATGTCTTCTAAGTTTCGTTCCTTCGCAAATAGGTCTACTTTAGCTTTTACTGCTTTGCAAACAATCGTTACCGATAGATTGAAGCTCACCGCTTATAGCATCGGGGAATGCATTTAAATCAAATGATAAAATTAATCCGGATGCTTTCATTTTTAATCTATGAAAACAAATGGATATAATTCATATAGATATTTTACTATCTTTTTTACGGATAATTGCGTATTCTTGCTATGTTCAATTGAGCAAATGGATAATATTTAATAGTTTTTTAGAAAAGAGAAAAAATGACAGAAAAAAAGACATTTAAGGATTTTGGGCTTTCGGCAAAAGTGCTGGAGGCAATAAATAAAAAAGGGTTTGAAGAGCCAACCCCGATTCAGGTTATGGCTATTCCAATGATGCTAAGAGATGATACGAATATCATCGTTCAGGCCCAGACAGGTACAGGCAAAACTGCTGCATTCGGACTGCCTCTTGTAGAAATGGTCAACACTGACTCCGCAGCAGTTCAGGCGCTTATTCTGGCTCCTACGCGTGAGCTGGCCATTCAGGTAGCGGAAGAAATCAATTCGCTTAAAGGAAACAGGGATATCATAATAACGCCGATATATGGTGGCCAATCTATTGATATGCAGTTACAAAGACTGAAAAAAGGTGTGCATATTGTAGTCGGAACTCCGGGCAGGGTGATTGATCATCTTAACAGAAAGACTCTAAAGCTTGAAAAAATTGAGCATCTTATACTTGATGAAGCGGATGAAATGCTTAATATGGGATTTGTCGAAGATATTGAAGAAATAATGAAGCATACAAATCCGGACAAAAGAACGCTGTTATTTTCTGCTACAATGCCGGAAAGAATAAAGGCTCTTGCGCACAAATATATGAAGGGTTATGAATTTATTAAAGTTAAAAAAGAGCAACTTACAACTAATCTAACCGAGCAGATATATTTTGAGGTAAAAGCCACCGACAAATTTGAGGCGCTATGCAGGATAATTGATATTAAAGATGCTTTTTATGGTTTGGTTTTTTGCCGGACCAAGATTGATGTTGATTCTGTTGCAACTCATTTAATGGATAGAGGTTATGATGCGGAAGCAATTCATGGAGATATATCACAGACTCAAAGAGAAAGAACTCTGGAAAAATTTAAGAAAAAAAGAGTCACTATTCTTGTAGCAACAGATGTGGCGGCTCGTGGAATTGATGTTAACAACCTCACCCATGTTATAAACTATTCACTGCCTGAAGATACAGAGTCATATGTTCATAGAATAGGGCGTACCGGAAGAGCCGGAAATCTTGGTACCGCTATCACATTTATTACTCCCAGTGAATATAAAAGATTGATGTTTATACAACGTGTAGCAAAGACTGATATTAAGAAATCGAAAGTACCTAAGGTTAAAGATATTATCAAAGCCAAAAAGAAAAAGATTTACGAAGATTTGACTACTATTCTTAAAGAGAAAATAGATGCTGATTATCTAAGCTGGGCTGATAGAATGCTTAAGGACAATAATCCCGAAGAGATATTAGCCGCCGTACTTAATTATTGTTTTGAAGAAGAACTCAATCCTGATGTCTATGGTGAAATAGAAGAGATCGGTTCAAAACCAAAACCGCTTGATAAACATGGTAAGGCAAGGCTTTTTGTTGCACTTGGGAAAAAAGATAAGATTAATGCCGAAAAACTTGTTGAGCTTATCGGAAGCAAAGCCTCGGTTAAGTCTAAAGATATCAGTGAAATTCAGATAATGGACAAATTCTCTTTCATTACCGTTCCTTTTGAAAAAGCCGAAAAAATTGTTGTTAGCTTTAGAGAAAAAGGGCGAAAACCACTGATTTCACATGCTAATAAAAATGGACAAAGCGCATTTAAAGTCAGGGGTTCTAATAAAACTAAGTCGCATTCAAAAAGATAGCAAGGCGGCAAGGAGGTTTTTCCGCAGGCGTATATGTAATACGCCGGGGACAGAACCTTTGATGCCAACGCAGATAGAATTTGAATAGCGACTTGGTATCAGTTAATTTTGGTGTGCTGAAGGCGAAGGCTGTTTGCGACAACCGATATACTGCTTAAGGCCATTGCACCAGCTGCAAGCATAGGATGAAGCTGTCTTAAGAAATCTGGGAAAAATGAAAAAGGATGCAAGATACCTGCTGCAACAGGGATAAGTATTATATTGTAAAAAAATGCCCAGAATAGATTCTGTTTTATGGTAGTCATTGTTGCCTTGCCAAGCATGATTGCCTTTGGCACCCCAAGCAGATTGCCGCCTGAAAGAATAATATCGGCTGTTTCAATAGCAACATCTGTTCCGCTTCCTATTGCAATTCCGACATCCGCCTGTGCAAGAGCAGGAGCGTCGTTTATTCCGTCACCTACCATCCCTACTTTTGCATTACTTTTTTGAAGTTCTTTGACTTTAAGTGATTTTTCTTCCGGTTTAACTTCCGCAAAGATCTTCTTTATACCTGCATCGGATGCAATAGCTTTTGCTGTCATTTTGTTATCTCCTGTAAGCATAACAACTTCGATACCAAGGTCGAAAAGCTTTTTAACTGCTTTGGCCGATTCGGGTTTTACCTTGTCTGCCACAGAGATTAGTCCTAAAATCTCATTTTCAGTGGCAACCACTATCACAGTTTTTCCTTCAGATTGAAGAAGGCTGATTTGATTTTCAGCCATTTTTGTATTTAGTACTGATGATTTGAACCAATCCGGTTTTCCTATCATTATAAACTTGCCATTCACAGATGCTTCAACCCCGATACCTCCGGTTGATTTAAATCTTTGAGGCTCTGAAAGTATTATTTCCCTTTGTTTTGCTTCATTTACAATTGCTTTTCCAATGGGGTGTTCGGAACCTTTTTCTACAGAAGCTGCAATTTGTAAAAGCTCGTCTATACTTTTACATGCCGGATCAAAATGAAGTATATCTATTACGGAAGGCTTGCCGGTTGTTATGGTTCCTGTCTTGTCTAAAATGATTATATCAAGTTTTGATGCCGTTTCTAGTGCTTCACTGTTTTTATAAAGGACTCCATTTTCAGCTCCCTTTCCGGTTCCGGCCATGATAGCTGTAGGAGTTGCAAGACCCAAAGCGCAGGGGCAGGCAATAACAAGTACTGCAACAAATCTGATCATGGCATTCACAAAACTGCCATCAATTGACCACCATAATAAAAAAGCTGCCAGTGCGGCAACAAGAACAAAAGGTACAAATACGGATGCAACACGGTCTGCAAGCGCCTGAACAGGTGCTTTACTCCCCTGCGCCTGTTGAACAAGTCTGATAATCTGGGCAAGTACGGTCTCTTTTCCTACACGAATTGCCCTGATTTTCAACAAACCTTCTGTGTTGATTGTGCCTCCTGTGACATTATCATTTATTTGTTTGTCTACAGGTATTGATTCACCACTTATCATAGATTCATCAACAGCCGATTCGCCATCTGTAACAATACCGTCAACGGGAATTTTTTCTCCCGGCCTGACAATAAGAATATCTTCTACTTTTACATGAGCCAGAGCAATTGTCTTTTCTATGCCGTTTTCCAATATTGTTGCTGTTTTTGGCGATAGCTCCATAAGCCTTCGGATAGCTGCACCTGTTTTTCCCTTTGTGCGGGATTCAAGCATTTTGCCAAGTTTTATAAGAGTGATAATTACAGCTGATGTCGCAAAATAAACATGAGTGCCCGGAATAATAGAAAGCAGTACTGCAATAGAATAAAAATATGCAACAGACGAGCCCATAGCAACAAGAACATCCATGTTTGCGCTCTTATTTCTAAGGCTTTTGTATCCTCCTATATAATAGTCCCATCCTGTATAAAACTGAACCGGAGTGGAAAGTACAAAAAAAAGCCAGCTTACCCATGATGCATAACTCCATGCACCTGTCAGCTGAAAATCTCTTCCCATACTTAAGAGAAAAAGTGGTATGGTAAAAACAAGCCCTGTTATAAATTTTTTAGTTTGATTTTTTATTTCTGCATCGCGCGCTTTTTGCTCATAATCATTTTCATCCGGTTTGTCGGACAGCAAATCCGGTGCTATTGCATCGTAACCGGCTTTTCTTATGGCAGATATAATATCTTTAATGGAAGTGATTCCCGGCAGGTATTCTACATGAATACGTTCGGCAGCAAAATTAACATAAATATTAACTATGCCTGGTACTTTTTTATTAAGGGTTTTTTCTATATTGATGGCACAATTGACACATGACATGCCGGTTACCGGAAGTTCAGCTTTACTTGTAACAGCTTTGTAGCCTAAACCGCTTATCTTTTCGGTGATGTCTTTTAGTGAAATTCTGCCCGTATCATATGTAACATAAGCCTGTTCGGAGGCAAAATTAACAGAGACATCTATTACACCATCTGATTTTTTTAAACCTCTTTCGATATTTGCAGCGCAGTTTGCGCAGGTCATTCCGGAAACAGGTATAGCAAGCTTACGTTCTACCATGAAAGATCGTCCTTTTAGCGGCAAGATAAAAACTAATCAATGAAGGAATTGCAAATTATACTCTAAAGATAACAAACAACATTTAATATGCAGGCTGACTTTTTATTTACCCGGCATTCACAATTAAGTGTCTTTTGATGAGCATTCAGGACAAATACCTATAAACTCAAGCCTGTGGGATATAATATTATAATCGGTAAACGAACGCATCTTTTTTTCAAGCCCGTTTTCAAGCTCAAAAGGAGCATCATCAATTCGTCCGCATATCATACATCTTAAATGATAATGATTTTCAGGATTACCATCAAAGCGTTTGAGATTTCCGGCAATTTCGATTTGTTGAATTTCTTTTAATTCAGACAAAACTTCGAGGTTTCTGTATACAGTACCAAGGCTTATACGGGGAAGAAGTTTTTTTACCATCCTGTAGACATCTTCCGCCGCCGGATGGTTTTTAACTTTTTTCAGCTCTTCTAAAATTACTTTCCGCTGTTGTGTAGTTCTATGATTTTGTTTTTGATGCAAGCTTGCTCACACTCCTTCTTAACTTCTTTGCCGATCTTGACATAATTTGAATTTATCTGGTAAAAAGACAGGCTTTTTTATATACTATATGTTACATAATAAAAGGATTCAAGAAAGAATAATCACGAGATTCAAAAATTATATTTTATCTTTAAATTAATCAAAGTGTTAGATTAAAATAATTATTGATCTTAATAATTTCAGACAAACCACAATTGTAAGCTTTGGGCATGGATAATGAATAATATCAGAAATTTCAGCATAATTGCACATATAGATCACGGCAAATCAACACTTTCTGACCGCCTGATCCAGAAAACCGGTATGATTACCGACAGGGATTTCCATGACCAGATTTTAGATAATATGGATATTGAACGCGAAAGGGGCATTACTATAAAAAGTCAGACAGTGTGCCTTCCATATACTGCAAAAGACGGCAAAAAATATTCCTTGAATCTTATTGATACTCCAGGCCATGTTGATTTTTCATATGAAGTTTCAAGAGCACTTGCATCCTGCGAAGGAGCACTGCTTATAATAGATGCCAGCCAGGGAGTTGAAGCACAAACCATAGCAAATCTCTATCTTGCTATGGAAAACAATCTTGTTATTATCCCGGTTATAAACAAGATAGATCTTCCTTCCGCAGATATCGAGAGGGTAAAAGTACAAATAGAAGAAGACTTAGGCCTTGATCCGGAAATGGCAATACTTGTATCTGCCAAGGAAGGCACAGGTATAGATAATGTGCTTGAAAGCATTGTTAATAATCTGCCCCCTCCTTTGGGTGACCCTGAAGCCCCTCTTAAGGCTTTGATATTCGATTCGTTTTATGACGCTTTCAGGGGAACTATTGTATATTTCAGGATTTTTGAAGGCAAGTTAAGAGTTGGAGATGTTATATCTTTCATGTCCAACAAGGCTTCATACAGGGCAGAAGAAATTGGAATATTTCAGTTAAAGCGGATACCTAAAAAAGAACTTTCGGCGGGCGAAGTCGGGTATATTATAGCAGGTATAAAGTCGGTAGTAGATACAAAATGTGGTGATACAATCACATTAAAAACCAGGCCTGCCGATAAGCCCATGCCTGGTTACAAGGATGCAAAACCTGTGGTTTTTTCGTCTATATATCCGGTTGCATCGGATGAATACGACGAACTTGCAATTGCTATAGACAAACTCAAACTTAACGATGCTTCCCTTGTGTATGAAAAAGATACATCAGTTGCTTTGGGATTTGGTTTCAGGTGCGGTTTTTTAGGTCTTCTTCATCTTGAGGTTGTTCAGGAGCGACTTGAACGTGAATTTAATCTTTCTCTTATACTTACCGCTCCTTCGGTTCAATACTCCCTTATAATGAGTAACGGAACTGAAATGATAATTGATAACCCAGCACTTTATCCTGATCCGACACAAATCGATAGCACACTGGAGCCTTATATCCGCGCATCTGTTATCGTACCCAACCGTTACATGGGAGCCGTTATGAAGCTTTGTCTCGACAGGCGAGGAATTAACAAAAATTACCAGTATCTTACAAGCGATCGGCTTGAGATGATATTTGAACTTCCGCTTGCTGAAGTAATTTTTGATTTTCATGATAAGCTTAAATCCATAACCCAGGGATATGGTTCTTTTGATTATGAAATAATCGAATTCAGGGAAACAGATCTTGTTAAGATGGATATACTTATAAATGGTGAACGTGTTGATGCTCTCTCTCAACTTGTTCATAGAGATAGGGCCGTGGAACGGGGAAGGCTTACATGTGAAAAGCTGAAAGAAGAAATACCGAAGCAAATGTTTAAAATTGCCATACAGGGTGCAATCGGCGCCAAAATAATAGCAAGATCCACAGTTTCGGCTTTCAGAAAAGACGTAACTGCAAAATGTTACGGAGGTGACATTACACGGAAAAGAAAGCTTCTGGAAAAACAGAAAAAAGGTAAAAAACGGATGAAGATGGTTGGAAAAGTTATGATTCCCCAATCCGCATTTCTATCCGTATTGAAAACCGATACTGATTGATATTGGAGGGATGCGCAAACCAGTCATTAATTGATTTTATTACGGAATTGTGATTTTATGTTATTTTATATACCCAAAAGGGTTCCAGGGGTCAAGGATTCGAGGGTTCAAATAAGGTGTATACTGTTTCCCACTCGAACCCTTGACCCCTCGAATCCTTGAATCCTTTTTTTTATTATTTGGAGAACATATGGGAAAAACTATAGCTCAAAAAATATTTGATTCGCATATTATAGATAATCCTTGTGAAGGTATTTATGCAATACGGCTTGACGCTGTTTTCTGTCACGAGATTACAACGCCTATTGCTATTAATGACCTTGTGAGCCGTGGCAAAGACCGTGTCTTTGATACATCCAAAATAAAGGCGGTTATCGATCATGTTACTCCCGCCAAGGATTCAAAGACTGCTTTACAGGGAAAAATCTTAAGAGAATGGACAAGGCGCCACGAAATTAAGGATTTTTTTGATATTGGCCGAAACGGTGTATGTCATGCAATCTTTCCCGAAAAGGGCTTTGTAAGACCCGGCTATACCATAATTATGGGAGATTCCCATACTTGTACATACGGTGCTTTCGGGGCTTTCGGGGCAGGTGTAGGAACAACCGATCTTGAAGTAGGAATATTAAAAGGAGTTTGCGCATTTGGTTACCCTGAAACAATAAAGATAAATATCTGCGGGGAAATACCGGATGGTGTTTTTGCAAAAGATATCATTCTTTCCTTAATCGGTCTTATAGGTGTTAATGGAGCAACAAATAAAGTAATAGAATTTACAGGTCCTGTTGTCGAGAAAATGGGTATGGATGCCAGAATGACCCTATGCAATATGGCTATCGAAGCCGGTGCAACATGCGGAATTTGTGCGCCTGATATGACTACGGTAGAATATTTATGGAATTTTATAAAAGATGAATATAAATCGAAAAAAGCAGCATACAATGATTTTGAAAAGTATTGTTCCGATCCTGATGCTTCATATGAAAAGGTCATTGACCATTATGTGTCAGTCCTTGAACCCATGGTCACATTCGACTACAAACCGGACAATGTTAAGCCCGTAAGGGAGATGGAAGGCACAAAAATAGACCAGGTTTACATAGGCTCATGCACAAACGGAAGAATTGAAGACTTAAGAGTTGCGGCAAAGATTTTAAAAGGAAATAAAATCAGCGATTCACTGCGGGGCATAGTTTCTCCGGCAACCACAGACATATACAAACAGGCTTTGGATGAAGGAATCATTGCTACTTTTCTTGAATCCGGATTTTGCGTTACAAATCCTACCTGCGGAGCCTGTCTTGGCATGAGCAACGGAATAATAGCAGAAGGAGAAACCTGCGCTTCCACTACAAACAGAAATTTTAGCGGGCGTATGGGAAAAGGCGGCATGGTTCATCTTATGAGCCCGGCTACTGCTGCTGCAACAGCTATTGCAGGACATATTACAAATTCAAAATTATATAAGGTAAAGTAAAACCATCGGCTAAAGCAGATGGTTTTAGGATTCAAGGATTCAAGGATTCCAGGGGTCAAGGGTTCAAGTGAAAAACAACTTACATCCCACTTGAACCCTCGAATCCTCGACCCCTTGAACCCTTTTAAATCATAAATAAGACTTTCCCCAAGGCTGAATATTTATCTTATAAACCTATAAAAATAAAGAGCATATAATAGCTATGAAAAATTTTTCAGGAAAAGTACTTTTTCTTAACAGAGCAGATATCAACACAGATGAAATTATTCCGGCAAGATATCTTACCGAAAACACCAAAGAAGCTTTAAAGCCATATCTTCTTGAAGATATGAATCTGGAAGGTTTTGACAATAAGAAAGATATTGAAGGCAAAGCAGTAATAATCACAAGAGATAATTTCGGCTGCGGATCATCCAGAGAGCATGCCCCCTGGGCATTTGAAGTAAATGATATCAATCTTGTTATAGCCCCAAGTTTTGCAAGAATCTTTAAAAGAAATATGTTTAATTGCGGTATGATGGCTGTTGAGCTTCCGGCTGAAACCATAGAAAAAATATTTTCAGTTTTCTCAAATCAAAATACTGATCTTGAAACAGTATTTAACGACGGTTCCTTTATCTTAAAAGCCGGTGATACCAAAGAATCATTTGAATTCAAGATTTCCGAATTCGACAAAGCGCTTGTTGAAGCTGGCGGATGGGTGGATTACGCCGATTGCAAATATTGATGTATTCGGAAAAAGTAAATTTATGCCATAGGCAAAAGTTAATCCTTGAAGTTATTTGCGATTATTATGCTTTTTTTAAAAAGATCTTTGTAAGCTCTTAAAATAAGTTGTGTGTTTTTAAGCTATAAATTTATGCTTCCACTGGAGATGAATGCGTGAATGAAAGACTGGCGACATTAGTCTATGATAATCGGGAACAGCAGGTGTGTTGGCAGGGATATGAGCTGCTGGATAATGATGCATTTGACTCCTTCATGACGAAAAATGTAGCCGCTCGCCTAAATGATGATGAAGGTTCCATCGAATTTCAATCACACTTGCGAAGCCTTTCCTTAACCGGATTTGGAAAATCAAGCCTTGAAGCCGTATTAGATGCCGATACCCCGGAAGAACGTGATTGGGCTGTGGGTGAAGCTTTTGCAGAAGCCTGGTTGAGTGACAAACATAAGATCATTTGGCCATGGAATATGGAGAGAGACAAACGAAATGCAAACGCCAGTCTGCCTGGGGCAGATCTTGTTGGTTTCGTTGTAAATGGCTCTGATACAAGGCTTGTACTGGGTGAAGTGAAGTCATCCGGTCAAGATCAATATCCGCCGAATGTTTTGTATGGGCGTAGTGGTATGATTAACCAGATTGACAGATTGGCAGATGATCTCAAAACTATCCGAACATTGCTGAGATGGCTTTTCTACCGCTGTAAGAACACAGTTTTTGAAACTTATTACAAAGCATCCGCTATTCTCTATTTTAATTCTGGTAACAAATCAGTGTCGCTTTTTGGCGTGCTGATTCGCGATACCGAAGCCAATGAGCTTGATTTAAAAAACCGTGGAAAAAATTTAGGCTATTCCCTGAATGCCCCAACCTCCTGTCATCTACTTGCGTTCTATCTGCCTTGCAAAATTGCGGAACTTCCTGAAAGAGTGAAAGGAGGTGTCGCATCATGAATCACTGGCTGTTAGACAATATCGGCGCCTCCCGTCTTGAGGCACTGAAACAGGCGGAACGAGTTCTAATTTATCGTGAGTTGCTGCATCATAAAATTGATGTTGACTTTGGACTGATTCAACGTACGGCAGAAGCTCTAGAACTGGCCACCCTTGATCTGATCCTTGAACGATTTGAAGAAGATGAAGAAAAAAGCAACGCTCTCAAACAGTGTGCTGCGGATGCATTCCGACTTTATCGTATTCTCCCAGGAAGTGACAGTCCGATAGCCGATGGCATTCTGTTGTTACGGATGTGTGCGCTTGCCGTTCTTGGTGATATGGGCGCAGATGCCGCTCGCCTATTGCGTGAAATTGACTGGCCGCAATTATCTGTTGAATCTTCCGATTGGCATGACCGCACTTGGGCGGTAATTCTTGAAACATGGTTGAGGCTAATCCGGAAACAAGGCTGGACTGACCGTGATGCGGTATTGGAAAGCATTGCAGCTTTACGGAACGCCCAGCAGGAATTTGAAGAACAGTATCTGGAAGAGAGAGGAGGCATAGCTGCCAAGTCCATTGCACTCGAGCTAATTGGGCTGTATCATTTGGCTAAAGCAGCTGAGATTTTTGCACATTTTATCACCGATGGTGTGGTTGACGGCAATTACCAAATCCATCAACTGCTGGAAACACATTTCGACCGAGTGTTTGCTGTATGCAAAACAACACAGTTGTTGGAACTGGAGCCGTTAACCCGTTTGCTGTCAGCCTGCGCTTCACAGATGGTGGAAAATTCCATTTGGACAGTTACTCGTGCCGTAAACTCACGTGTAACGCAGTTTGTACGAAGTCTTGTGGATCAAGGTCGAGGCGACCGTGCCATATTTGATGTATTGCCTCCTCAGCGACGTACGCTGGCAGAAAAAGGTTTATTAGGCTCCAGCCGTCGTGCTGTGGTTGTCAGCCTGCCGACTTCAAGCGGTAAAACTCTGATTGCGCAGTTCAGAATTTTGCAGGCATTAAATCAGTTTGACTACGAACAGGGTTGGGTGGCTTATCTTGCCCCGACACGTACTCTGGTCAATCAGATTGCCCGCCAACTGCGTCGTGATTTTGCTCCATTGGATATTCAAGTGGAACAGGTCAGTCCTGCACTTGAGGTTGACAGCATCGAAATGGGCCTATTGCAAGAGCATGCTAGGGATCAGGCCTTCCGCGTTTTGGTGACCACTCCCGAGAAGTTGGATTTAATGTTGCGTCAGGACTGGGAAGAAAAAATTGGCAGACCGTTAACACTAGTAGTTGTTGACGAGGCACATAACATTCAAAATATTCGAAGAGGGCTAAAGCTTGAACTCCTGCTTTCAACCATAAACAAAGAGTGTCAACGTGCGCAGTTTTTATTGCTTACTCCTTTTATTGATAATGCCCGTGAAGTTGCCCGTTGGTTGGGTGGTCCAAATTCGGATGATGTAAGCCTTGCTCTTGACTGGCAGCCAAATGACCGTGTCGTTGGTGTTATCCAGGCTGAAAAAGGTAAGGTTCTGAAAGGACAAAGCTTTGATTACGATTTGAATCTTGAAACTGTTCATACGACCCGAAAAACATTGTCAGTGGATGGTTTGCTTTCATTTCCTAAATCAGAGGAAATCGCAAAAACATATAGAGAAGTAACCAATCAGAGCACAATGGCCGCAGTCACGGCCCAACATCTTCAAGAACGCGGTCCGGTAATTGTAATGCATACCCGCCCGGACTGGGTATGGTCGTTAGCAGAAAAATTAAAAATAGAGAAAAATATATGTAAAGATATCTCAGAAAATATCAGCCTCGTTCAGGATTTTCTGACATTGGAATTTGGCAAAGATTTCCCATTAGTTGAGCTTCTCAATTACGGAATCGGAGTTCACCATGCGGGACTTTCTGATGACGTTCGTTTCCTTATGGAATGGCTGTTTGAAGAAAATGAACTAAAGTTTCTTGTGGCTACCACCACTATTGCGCAAGGTGTTAATTTTCCGGTTACCGGTGTGGTCATGGCTTCGCATCAGTATCCGTATGGTGAGGATATGCCTCCTGAGGATTTCTGGAATATTGCCGGTCGAGCAGGTCGTGTCGGTCAAGGAAGTCTCGGGGTTATTGCGCTTGTGGCTGACACCAATGTAAAAGCTGAAACACTTAAAAAATTCATTAATAAGCAATCTGGTGATCTAAATTCTGCGTTATTGAAATTAGCAACAGAAGCGGGTGATTTTCTGACTGATCTCGGTGGTATTGTTTATAAAATCCCAGAATGGTCGAGTTTTTTACAGTATCTGGCACACACCTATCGCCAGATGGGCCAACCAGAGACCTTTATTGAGCAGGTTGAACAGGTTTTACGAGGTACACTAGGCTTTGAAAAGCTTCGGGCTCACGATTCAACATTAGCGAATAAACTATTAAGTGGCATTCAGACCTACACAGATTATCTGAAGCTCCCGAACCAGCCTCTTAAACTAGTGGATAGCACTGGGTTTTCGTTGCAGAGCATTAAAACGGTGTTGAAACATAAGGGGAGTATCGATAGCTCTTCCTGGGATTCAGAGAATCTGTTTGAAACCGGAGGCAACACCCTTGAAGATATGATGGGAGTTCTACTTCGTGTTCCTGAACTTAGGGAGAATCTTGAAGCAGCAACAGGTGGCAAATCTCCTGATGGTAACAAACTTGCGCTCATCATAAAAGATTGGGTGAACGGAAAGTCAATAGCGGATATCGCCAGCCTCCATTTTGACGGGAATATGACCAAATGCGGGCAGAATTTATTTGGGAAGTTAACACAAACTGCCTCTTGGGGCCTGGGCGCATTATTGTCCATTACCACAGGCGATTTACCGGAGGAACAATATAAACAGCTGAGCAATCTACCTTCCCGAGCGTTTTACGGGGTCAACGATGACTCAGCCATCGTGTTAAGGCTTTTAGGTATTCCAAGAACAGCTGCGATGCTGTTAGCAAACTCAATGAGTGGTATTCTTAACCAACCTTTGCCGCAAGTTAGAAATGTTCTCAGAAACCTTCCAGATCAACGATGGACTGAGGCGCTTGGAGAAAACGCGATAGTTTACAAAAAGATCTGGCATATACTGGAGGGTATTGAAGTATGACCTTTAAGATCCAAAACAAAATCCAGCAAGCAAAAAAGAGCCCCAAAAAGGGGGTCCGCTTTTAGCTCTTGTGAGATTAAAAAGACAACAGTATCTTACCTATTAAAAAATTCGATACGAAACGGCGGTTGGAGATTTTTTCTTTAACCGCTTTTATTTTTTGGCGGGAATAGGGCTATTTAAGGGATGCATTAAACTATTAAATATATTAAACCGATATACTGATTGATAATAACCGCATGCAGTTGTGCTATTACAAAACAATTCATTTACAAAACTGAAGGAATTAACTAAAAATTCAGCAAATAATATATTCTTAACAAGGGTTCTATGAAAAAATCTCTGATTTTTGTTTTTATATCTGCTGTGTTTTTTTCGTGTGCCGGTCTCACTTTGACCGGATGTATTTCTTCATTGGCGACAGCGGCATACAACGGTAAAACCGAGGCGGTGCGGGAAATGCTGAATGGCAAAAATGTAGATATAAACGAAATATACGCATGCAGCATGACAAGCCCTACAATGGGTTATACACCTCTGATGTGTGCGGTTGAAAAAGGAAACATAGAAATTGTAAAACTTTTTATAGAAAACGGTGCTGATGTTAATATAAAAAGCGGCAGAGGCACAGCCCTGCACATCGCGGTAGAGTACGGGTATCCTGACATTGTCCGGCTTTTACTGGATAAAGGCGCAGAGGTCAGCATAGTTGGAAGTCCGGGGTCGGCAGCGGATTCTCCACAAGGCACCCCATTACAGATAGCAAAAGCTAAAGGGCAGACAGTACTTGTCCGTATGCTTACCAAAGCCGAAGAAATGCAGTCAACCAAATATGACAAAGATGCATATCCGGTTAAAAGTGAAACGCCGGTATCGGAAACTGTCAAATCCGATGTTGATGAAATTCCATCCTTAAAAACCGCTACAAATAAAAAGGCTTTTGCAATTGTCATCGGCATTGAAAATTATCGCCAGAATCTTCCCAAAGCAGACTATGCGTCTCAGGATGCCCGTCTTGTTGCCGACTATCTTATAAAAGCTATGGGCTACCCTGAAGAAAATGTAATTATGCTTTTAAATGACCGGGCAACCAATGTTGATCTGGCAAAATACTTTGAGAAATGGTTGCCGAACAATGTTGAAAAAGGCAGTACAGTTTTTGTGTATTATTCCGGACATGGAGCGCCAAATCCCAGGACCGGTGATGCCTTTCTTGTGCCCTATGACGGCGATCCGTCTTTTATAAACCAAACAGGATATTCTTTGAAAAGGATGTATGAAGCTTTGGGCAAACTCCCGGCTAAAGACATTGTCGTTGCCCTGGATTCCTGCTTTTCCGGTGCGGGCGGAAGATCAGTTCTGGCTGAGGGTACGCGGCCACTGGTAATGAACCTGCAAAGTTCTTTTGCGGTATCCGGAAATATTAAAATAATGGCCGCTTCTTCCGGCAATCAGATCAGTTCGACCTATAAGGAAAAAGGACACGGCCTATTCACCTACTTTCTGCTTAAAGGGATTAAAAATGAAGATGTAATCAAGCCGGATGGTTCAATTGTTGTAGGTGACTTGTATGATTACATCAAACCCCAAGTGGAACGCATTGCCCGAAAGCAGTATAATAACGAACAGACGCCCCAACTTATCCCATCAGGGGAATAGGAACTTTTTGAATGTATGATTCAGGAAAAGAATATAGAGAGTTACAGGTTTTACATAAAATGATGTGTATTATGAAAAAATGGGGCGGACTTGGTATGTTTTTATTGCTGTTTTTAACTGTGGGATGTGGCCATTACGACGTCCCTCTGGTAGATGTTACAGCTGCCCCGCCTGAAATTATCCAAAAATTGCCATTGAATGCGGCGATTCTTATAAGCAACGAGATGGAACGTTATACATTCACGGGACAAACTCCACCTGCGCAAACATTTACCTTCCCCCTGGGGCAGCTTGTTAAAAATAATATTCTTAATATGCTGTCTCCTGCGTTTAATAAGGCGATGATAGTAAAAGGCGGGCCTTATCCACAGGATATCGATGTAATCGTCATCCCAAAGGTTGATAAATTCCAGTACTGGTTTGACAATCCCAGTGTTACAACAGGAAAGATTCTTGCTAAAATATCTATCCAAATTTCTGTTTATGATATGAAAGGAATGCTCGTATGGAAAGGAAGCATAAGTTCGCCTGTAGTCCCGGAGAAAACATATCCCGCCTATAGTGGTGAGGAATTTTTTAAAGCAACCGGGAGTGTGGCGGCAGAATCAGTCATAGGTGTTTTGGGGGAAGCCGCTAAAGCAATGACATCTTCACGTGAGATTCATGCCTTTGTTTCTTCAAAAGAAGTACCAGAAACAATTGCTTCAATAACTGCTCCAAAGGAATTTTCCATCATCAAATCCGATGTTGATGAGCCGCCGGCCATTTTAATAAAACCGGATAAAAATGCCTATGCTATCGTGATTGGTATTGAACAGTATCGTCAGCAACTTCCCAAAGCCGACTTTGCGGCTCATGATGCAAAGATAATATCAGCGTATTTAACAAAGATGATGGGCTATCCGGAAGAAAATGTAATTACACTGATAAACGACAGAGCACTGAAAAGCGATATGGAGAAGTATTTCGGTCGCTGGCTGAGTAATAATGTGGAAAAAAACGGCAGAGTGTTTATATACTATTCCGGCCACGGCACACCTGATCCCAAAACCGGGGGTGCTTACCTTGTTCCATATGATGGTGATCCCTCTTTTATTGCCGAAACCGGCTATTCTTTAAAACGAATGTATGACGCTCTGGGTAAGCTTCCGGCGAAAGAGATCATCGTTGCTCTGGATTCATGCTTTTCCGGCGCAGGCGGCAGGTCAGTGCTTGCCAAGGGAGCTCGTCCACTGGTGATGAATCTTCAGAGCGATACGGTTTTGTCAAGAAACATGACGGTTCTATCCGCTTCGGCGGGTGACCAGATCAGCTCCACCTATGATGACAAAGGCCACGGTCTTTTTACCTACTTCCTATTGAAAGGCGTTAAAGGCGAGGCAGATCTCAATGAAGACGGCAAAATAGAGGTGGAGGAATTATATAGCTACCTGAAGCCCCAAGTACAGAAAATCGCCCGGAAACTATACAACAACGAGCAATCGCCACAGCTAATTGCGCCGAATAAAAATAAAGAAATCATTATCCGATAGGAAACCGCCATGAAAAAAATGATATTTACAGGTATCTTCCTTATACTGATGTCGATGATGCAGGGATGCGGGGCAGGGATCATACATCGGACTACGGAAAAAGACCTGCAGGCAGTTACGTTTGATGAAACAAAAAATAAAGTGACAAAGATGTTTTTTGAGGGATTTCCTTCAATAGGAGTCTATTATACGAAGGCCTCTATAAAAATAAACGAGGAAGGATTCCAAGTCACCTCTGAAGACAATACCAGTCGAGCCCTTTGCAGTTTTGAAACAGGCGGGGACCCTGTTGTGACCGATTATGGGCCTTTGGCTGCCCTACAGTTCGCAGTGTCGATCAATGGATGCAATGCAGCGGTATGGTTTGACCAAAAAGAATCCGCCGTCATGTTCGCGCAATTGTTATACACGCTAAAGCATAAAGCGGCTGAAGTAAAAATTGCACAGAAGCTCCCCGTTACCACTGCCACTTCAGTTGGAGATAATAAAAAGATGATCAAATCGGATGTCGATATACTTCCTGAAAAAAAATCAACGCCCAACAAGCATGCTTATGCCATCGTCATCGGGATTGAGCGATATCGCCAGCAACTTCCCAAAGCTGCGTTTGCTGAAAATGATGCCCGGATTGTATCGGCGTATCTTACCCAAGTAATGGGCTATCCGGAAGAGAATGTCGTGACGCTTTTAAATGACAGGGCGTTAAAAAGTGACATGGAAAAATATTTTGAAAAGTGGCTGAGTAATAACGTTGAAAAAGACGGCACGGTTTTTGTCTATTTCTCCGGCCACGGCGCGCCAAATCCGCGTACGGGTGATGCTTATCTGGTTCCCTATGACGGCGATCCTTCGTTTATTGATCAGACAGGTTATTCTTTGAAAAATATGTATGAAGCTTTAGGCAAGCTCCCTGCAAGAAAAATTATCGTTGCTCTGGATTCCTGCTTTTCCGGAGCCGGTGGCCGGTCTGTTCTGGCGGAAGGCGCTCGCCCACTGGTAATGAATTTACAGAAATCTTTTAATGTGCACAAAAATATGATGATACTGGCTGCCGCTTCCGGTGATCAGATCAGTTCAACCTATAAGGCCAAAGGCCACGGCCTTTTTACCTATTTCATGCTCAAGGGAATTAAATATGAAGATGTCATCAATCCGGATGGATCAATTGAGATCACTGACTTGTACAATTACATCAAACCTCAGGTTGAGCGCATCGCGCGGAAACAATTTAACAATGAACAGACACCACAGTTGATCAGGGGAAAATAAGGATGAAAAAGTGACTTTATGAAGATCCGAACAATAAATATAATGTTTATCATAATTGTAGCAGCATTGATTAATGCCTGCGCTTCCGTCCCGCTGGCTCCGCCGGAAGCGGATACCCAAATAAAGAATATGCCACCGCCGCCGGATGAGGCGCTGCTATATGTTTACAGGGACTATCAGTTTGCCGGCTGTGCCGTTATGTTTAATATTTATATTGATGAAAATCGTGTTGACGGGTCGTTGGGCGTAAATAATTATTTAGTTGTAGCATTAGATCCGGGAGAGCATCGTTTTTCCTATGTCGCTACTCATCTCGCGCCTTCTGAGCTTCCTTCTTATCTGTCCGAGGGCTTCCTGCCTGTCCATGTCAATCCCGGTAATAAATACTACATCGGGATATCCTCCCAACATGGCCCGACCCGCACAAAGATGGTAACCGCGCCCCCTAAAGGTTTTGCTAATTGCAAACTGATTTATAAAAGCCGGCAACCGTCAACAGTGGTGGCTACAAAAAAGAGGGAGGTCCTTTCTTCGACTGCTGAGCATCAGCAAACGATACGATCGGATGTGGACACCCTTCCAGCAGCAACGCTACGAATAAATAAAAATGCTTATGCAATCGTAATCGGCATTGAACAATACCGTCAAAAACTCCCCAGTGCAGACTATGCCGTAAGCGACGCAATGCTCGTAAGTGAATATCTCACCAAAGTCATGGGCTATCTGGAAGAAAATGTTATTCTGCTCCAGAACGAATATGCAACCAACGTTGATTTTGTCAAATATTTCGAAAAGTGGTTGCCCAACAACGTAGAACCGGGCGGCACGGTCTTTGTTTACTTTTCGGGGCACGGTGCCCCAAATCCCAAGACGGGTGACGCCTATCTGGTCCCGTATGACGGCGACCCTTCTTTTATCGCCCAAACGGGATACTCATTAAAAAGGATGTACGCCGCCCTGGGCAAACTTCAGGCCAAAGAAATCGTTGTCGCCCTGGATTCATGCTTTTCCGGGGCTGGCGGCAGGTCGGTGCTTGCCAAGGGGGCTCGCCCGCTGGTGATGAATCTTCAGAGCAATACGGTTCTGTCAAAAAACATGACGGTTCTTTCCGCTTCGGCAGGTGACCAGATCAGTTCAACTTATGATGACAAAGGCCACGGGCTTTTTACCTACTTTCTGCTCAAAGGGATTAAAAATGAGGATGTCGTCAATCCGGATGGTTCCATTAAAATGGACGACCTATTCGGCTACCTCGCACCCCAGGTGGAGCGCATCGCCCGCAAGCAGTACAATAATGAACAGATGCCGCAGTTGATTGACGCGAAAAAGAATTAGGGGCCAATTACTTTTTAGAAAAATCCATCAGGAGGAAGGCTTGAAAAATATATCTTTATACGTTTTCATTTTTTTAATGCTTGTAGCGCATGCGGCATTTGCTGCTGAAAGCCCCTTATGGATTGAAGCGGAAGGCGAGGCGTATCTCGGTATTTACGACACACCCAAAGAGATTATAGAAAGAGCGAAACGGGACGCGCAGAGCAAGGCCATAGAACAGGGTGTCGGTGTTTTTATAAAGTCGCACACACTTGTTTCAAACAGTCAGCTTGTGGATGACCTGATCTTTGCGGCGGTCCGGGGTAGTATTGAAAAAGTAGATATTATTAAAGAAGGCTGGGATGAAAACGACAGGAATCTATACAAAGTAAAATTGAAAGCGTTGATAAAGCCGGTTTATCCTGAAAAAGGCGAAGGGCTTTGGGCCAAGCTCCATCTTTCCAAAACAGATTTAAAAGAAGGAGATGAAGTTCAGATTTTCTATCAGGTAAGCAAAGATAGCTATGTCTATATTTTTTCGATTGCTGCCGATGGTTCTGTAACACTTCTTTTCCCCAATTCCAGCACACCGGAAAATTTTATCATGGCAGGAAAACCATACCAGTTTCCACCGGCAGATAGTGGCATACATTTAAAGGCTATGTTTTTGCCAGACTTTAAAGATGTTTTGGCGGAAGAAAGAATAAAAATTATTGCAACCCGACACAAAGAAGGCTTACTTTCACTCGGCTTCCGGGAAGGTATCTTTCAGGTTTATGATGCAAAATCAACAGGCATGATAAGCGATCTTGTGCGACGCCTCAACCAGATAGAACCGACAGACTGGACGGAAACTACGGCAATTTATTATTTAAGAAAATAATTTGTACCCGATATGTCTTTCGGCTGAATTTTTTATAATATTTTCAGGTGGCAATTGTCATTAGATAATGATACAGGAAATTAACCAGTTTTTAAAAGTTGTCTTTGAGCTTAAGCGATAGCTCAAAACGCCCAGAGGTTCACGCCTGTGCCGGGCATTTGGACTTTTTAATATTTAAAATTTCATGAAAGATTTTCTGCTAAATGCTATTCCCACACTCAAATAACCTGTCTTTCAGTGTTGAAAAACAAAGCCCCATTACCATCACAAAAGCAAGCTTTCCGCTTCGCTATGGAAGATATTCTGAAATTAAAACATCCGAATGCGAATTTATTTTTAATTTAAATGGTGAAATAAAGTTTGTCAGAGGTCTGAATACAAACTGGCCTCATCCGGCCGAGCAGCTCAAACGGACGGATGGCAATGACTGGTTGTATTATACGGTAGGTGATGTTGGCGGCGAAAAAGGAATTATCTCATGGGTGGGTGAATACTACCTGCCTTGTCTTCCTTATCCCAGCAACGCGGTTTGGGAAGTAAACTACTACAAAGATGCCAATATTATGAATGCATTTGCAGCCTGGTCTCAATTATATGCAAATCTTTATGGTATGAAAAAAGATGGCCTGCATTCAAGGATAAAAGACCTGATAAATCTTATTTTACAGAATCATGACGGCGTGCTGTATGAACGATCCCAGAAATTAAATTCAATCATAGGCGAGAGGGTGTCAGTTCTTCCACCAGATACACGTCATGTCGATTACGAAGTCATTCCAATAATTATAGCAGACGGTTGTCTTTATCACTGCGATTTTTGTTGCGTTAAATCCGCCCGAAAATTTCAACCACGATCTAAAGATAATATAATAGATCAGATTCAACAGCTAAAAGCTCACTATGGGCGCAATATAGAAAATTATAATGCTCTGTTTTTAGGCAATCATGATGCACTTGCAGCCGGAGAAGAATTGATATGTTATACAGCATCCGAAGCGTTCAAAGCTTTTTACTTAAAAGTCGCGCACAGTTCAACTCCATTTCTATATTTGTTTGGAAGTGTTGATTCCATGCTTAATTCTAAAAAAAAATTATTTGATAAACTCAACCAACTTCCCTATTATACCTATATTAACATTGGATTCGAATCTATAGACACACCAACTTTGAAACTCATTCAAAAACCGGTTGATACAGCAAAGGTTCAAGACGCTTTTTATAAAATGCTTGAAGTTAATACGAATTATTCAAACATCGAGATTACGGGCAATTTTTTAATAGGCGAACAGCTTTTGCCCGATCACTATCAGTCCCTGGCTGAATTACTCCGGACAACTTCATCTAACACACTCAAAAAAGGGGCTATTTATCTTTCTCCGCTAAAGGACAGCCCTAAAAAGCGTGAATTGCTGCCGCAGTATTTCGAAATAAAAAATCAGAGCCAATTGCCGGTATATATGTATTTAATTCAGAGGCTATGATACAAGAGATAAGCTCAAACAATATTTAACCGCTATGCAGGTTTTGTTTGGGTCTGAATAATAATTAATTTTTGATAGAGACAGGGGAAATATTTTATATATAGTCAATTATTTTAAGAATTTAGTCAAGAGATAAAAGGCTCAAATGTATTTCTGGAATATATATAAGTTAAAAAAAACTGGCTCTATCAGGATTAAACAGGCATAAAGCTTGGCTCTATTTGCTGGCAATTTTAATTGTCCAAATTGTGCCGTGCTTTTTTATTGATGAAAAGCCCGGTTTCTGGGATACTTTTGAAACCACAACTTTCTTTGTGCTTCTGATATCAGGTACGATATATTGTTATAAAGCAAATGGAGGGCCTAACAGGAAAATATATTTTGAACGATATATTTCATTAGCCTGGGTTTTTGGAATTCGCTATACTTTTATTGCGATGATACCAATTATCATATTCTATATGATTTTGTATTTGGCCATTCCCGGTTCTGTAGAAGTAACTAATTGGTATGATGTAGCTATTGGATCTGTTTGGAGAGTAATTTTTTACTATTTGCTTGCATACAGCTTATATTCGTATTCTAATTAAACTGGTATTGGGAATAATCTCATTTTTTACTATTCCTTTTACAAAGAATAAAAGGGGGGTTCATGATTTAGCGGCTGGATCAGTTGTTATATATGCAAACATAAGTGAAACTTCTTAACCCTTTTCTTCAGCGAATTTGCGTCCATCGCCGGTGAGAAGTTATGTGCCAAATACAAGTAAAACATGCAGTAATTAATCATAAATATACAACTAAAGGAGCTAAAAATGGCAGAAGCAAAAGGATTGATGAAACCGGTAAAGTTAAAAAGTGAGCTGGCAGCGTTTCTTGGAGCAACAGAGCTTCCCAGGACAGAGATTACCAAAAAACTATGGGACTACATAAAAGCGAATAAGCTTCAGACAAAGACCGAAAACGGAAAGCCGGAAAACGCCGGCAAGTTCATAGTTGCTGATGCTAAGCTGCTTTCGATCTTTAAAAACACAAACTCCAAAAGCAAATCAGGCAAGTTAACTGACCTTACAAATATGAAAGAAGGCCAGACGATCAACATGATGCAGATGGCCTCTGTTGTCAGCGCAAACATAGAATAAGCTTAAAATGTAGCATAACAAATGAACGCATCTTAAATCTTAACTGTATCATACAATTAAGATTTAAGATGCAAACCTAAAGCTACATAGAAAAATAATATTGCTCAATAGAAGACGTGTTCCAATCTTTCCCTGTTGACTTTCAAGGTAACCTCTAAAATGATTAAATTAACGCATAATTGGTTTCGTTGGTCAGTTGTCTTCGCGTTTCTTTTGGTTACGGCCGGCTCAGTGCTTGCAATTGGCTTATCAAATATGGAGACATCCGGATCACTTGAATATACCCGCTCAGATGTTGTACTACTGATAGTATATATGCTGATGGCTTTGTTTTTCTCTTTTCTGTGCTCTGTGGCAGAAGCGGTTCTTTTGAGCATCACACCTTCTTTTATTGCCGGATTGCGAGAGAGTAAGCCGAAACTTGCAACTCTGCTTAATCGGTTGAAGCAGGAGAAGGTGGACCAATCGCTTGCGGCCATACTAACCTTAAACACCATCGCCCATACGGTTGGGGCAATTGGCTCCGGAGCCAAGGCTACGATCATATTCGGAAGTACCTGGTTCGGCCTGTTTTCTGCCATTATGACATTGATGATCCTGTTCCTTTCCGAAATTATTCCAAAAACTATAGGCGCAGTCTTCTGGCGAAAACTCGTACTTCCAACTGCGATCTTTGTGCGCAGTCTGATTTCGGCTCTTTTCCCATTGATTTGGCTTTCTGAAAAGCTGACCAAACTGATAGCGCCCGAAAAGAACCCGCATATGTTCAGCCGGGATGAATTTGTCGCCATGGCGGGCATCGGAGAAAAATCCGGACACATCAAAGAGAGCGAATCGCGGATCATCCGCAATCTATTCCGATTTGAATCAATCAAAGCAAAAGATATTATGACGCCACGTACCGTGATTGTTGCGTTTCGGCAGGATATGACGGTTGCGGAAGCGTTGGAAGTTAAATCGCATACCCCTTTCTCGCGCTTGTTGCTGTACCGAAGTAATATTGATGATGTTACCGGTTTTATCCTGAAATCCGACATGCTGCTATCCATGGCGCAAGATCAAAGTGAAACAAAACTCGATGCCTTAAAGCGGGATATTATGACCGTTTCTGGTGAGATGTCATTATCCGGTCTGCTGGAATTCCTGCTCGATCATCGTCAGCACATAGCGCTGGTCGTTAATGAATTCGGGGGAACTAAGGGGTTAGTCACGTTCGAGGATGTGGTAGAAACACTGTTAGGGATGGAAATCATAGATGAGATGGACAAGGTAGAAGACATGCAGGCCATGGCCAGGTTGCAATGGACAAAACGCGCCAAGGCGCTCGGCCTCGAAGTTGATACTTTGAACAAGAAAGAGACCGGGCCAAATACTCCATGAAAGTATAAATGCGTACCCTTCATATTTTAAATTTTATCTTAATCCAAGTTCGACAAAAACAGATAAAAATATATAAAAGGTAAAAAATATATCCTGTTGCCGTATCCAGGAAGAAAACTTACAGCAATGATTTTTGGGATGGCAGTATTAAAAAGGATTTGAAACTTTCGGATGGAGAAACCAAGCTGAAAGTAAAATTGGTTGAAAAAGACAAAGAAGCCTTTCTTTGATAGCAAACAATAATGTAGTGAGGAAAATTTTAGCTAAAACATCCTATAATGTTGCTTTTATTCGTTATTCATAAAATTTTGTCTAACTTTTGTTAATAATTCTTCTTGGCTCCTCGCTGTTTCATGTGGGTAACTCAAAATTCAGTTTGCCAGCGATGAGATAAATAATCGAAATGAGATTTCGTGTTGTTCTATAGCCTCGGGCTCTGGCTTTGGCGGCTTGAACCAAGCTGTTTATACCTTCCAGGATACCATTGGATATTCCGCTCAAATCGGCCATTATTAGATTTTAGACGTAAACCAGCGCAAAATGCCAAAAGAGGAAGTTCCAACAATAGTCCAGTATTTTAAACAGGTAAAAGATCCAAGAAGAGTAAACAGAAGACACAAGCTATTACATTTGCAGCATAGCAAATGATGCAAAATAATTTGGCAATGCCGTCCGTAGTCATTGGGGTATTGAAAATAGCCTTCATTGGGTATTAGATGTTTCTTTCCGGGAAGATGAGAGCAGAATTAGAATTGGCAATGCACCGGAAAATTTTGCTGTGCTCAGACATATTGCCTTGAATATGATTAAAAAAGAAGCAACACCGAAAAAGAGCATAAAATCAAAACGACTTAGGGCTGGTTGGGATAATGATTATCTTATGAAAGTCCTGGCAGGTTGATTTCTAAATGCGGTTACCCTGAAATCATAATAGAATTATCTTGACAAAGATTTATGCCTTAAGTAACGAATCTTATTTGTATAATATCTAAAAATTAATCTTCATATTCAAAGCAATCTGGCTTTTTAAGCATACAAAACATTCTGTTGAAGAATAATTATTAAATTGAGGGTTTTAATTTATGAGAAAGATTATGAAAAAGGTTAGGGTTGAAGATGCGGTTGGGATGGTTTTGCCGCATGATATGACACGCATTATTCCCGGGAAATTTAAAGGAGTTGCTTTTAAAAAAGGCCATGTGTTGCGGGAAGAAGATATTCCGGAATTACTCAAACTGGGAAAGCAAACGCTTTATGTCCTTAATCTTTCGGATAATTATGTTCATGAAGATGATGGTGCCTTGCGTATTGCTTCTTCAATCTGCGGTGATGGAATCCGGTATACCAATCCCAGCGAGGGGAAATCAGCTATAATCTGTGAAACAGACGGACTTCTTAAAATTAATGTTACCGGGCTTCTTAAGATTAATAAATTGGATAACATTATAATTTCAACCATTAGAACCAATTTCCCGTGTAAAAAAGATCAGATAGTGGGCGGAACACGGATAATACCTCTGATAGTATCCCGGAAGCAGATTGAACGGGTGGAGGCTATTGCAAAAAAACATGAACCCGTTATAAGTTTAATGCCATACAGAAAGCTTAAAGTTGGAGCAGTAGTTACAGGAAGCGAACTTTACGAAGGATTGATAAAAGATGAGTTTGATAAATTTGTTGGCAGTAAAGTCAGAGCTTTTGGTTCGGAAGTAGTAAAAAAGATACTGGTTCCGGACGATCTGAAAATGATTGCAGACGCTATTAACGAACTTGTTGCTTTCGGATGTGAACTTATTCTTACAACAGGAGGCCTGTCCGTTGATCCTGATGATGTAACCAAGCAGGGTATAAAAAAAGCCGGAGGCAAAATTATTGTTTACGGTTCACCTATTCTTCCCGGTGCCATGTTCCTGCATGCGACTGTTAAAGATGTTCCTATCCTTGGTCTTCCAGCTTGCGTTTATTATAATGCGACAACAATTTTCGATCTGGTTTTTCCCAGGGTGTTGGCGGCAGACAAAATAACAAAGGCAGAAATTGCGCAGATGGGCCACGGAGGTTTTTGCATGAATTGTAAAAAATGTCAGTATCCGGTTTGCCCGTTTGGTAAATAATACAAGGGAAATTTATATGTCTCAGGCTATATTAAATCAACTGACAATAGGCATCAAAGGTGCAGGAGATATGGCCAGTGCTGTTGCATGGCGGCTTTACATGGCCAATTTTAAAAAGATTTTCATGATGGAAATTCCCTACCCTCTTGCAGTAAGAAGAGGCGTGTGTTTTTGCGAAGCTGTTCATGAAGGACAAAAAACTATAGAAGGTGTCCAGGCTTTAAAAGCAAGTAGTTTTGAAGAGATTCGAAAAATTTGGGATAAGGGAAAAATTGCCGTTGTAGTTGATCCTGAATGGAAGACTTTACAGAAACTACAACCGGATGTTTTAGTGGATGCTATTCTTGCTAAGAAGAACATAGGAACAAAAAAATCCGAAGCTACTCTCGTATTAGGACTTGGTCCGGGTTTTTGTGCCGGAGATGATGTTCACATGGCTATAGAAACAAAAAGGGGCCATTACTTGGGACGCATTATTACTTCCGGCAAACCCATACCTGATACCGGAATACCAGGAAATATCGGCGGATATACCGCAGAAAGATTATTAAGAGCACCTGCAGAGGGTGTATTTGAAGCAAGACACGACATCGGAGATATAGTAAAAAGCGGAGAAGTAATTGCAAATGTTGGCGGTGCTGGGCTTGTGGCCGGTATCGACGGTGTAATTCGCGGGCTTATCCGTCCGGGCACGAAAGTAACCAAAAACATGAAAGTAGGAGATATAGACCCAAGATCAGACATTGGTTACTGCGATACGATCTCAGATAAAGCTATGGCTATCGCCGGTTCCGTGATAGAAGCTGTTATGAGGACTTATAATAAATAAGATGACATATAGTGTTTAGCATAGATTAGGAAGTAAAAAGCCGCCTGCTTTTATTGGACAGGCGGCCAATGTTGGCTTAAGAGGGAGCCTTCGCTATTTGCCGAAGTTGTTTTGGATACCCTCGGCCTGTCCCTTTTAATAAACTTTCCACTAGTACATAATTACCTGTTACGGGGTCTTTTTTCACGATAACCATTGTTATGGTCATATCTATTTTGCCTCTCTTCTTGCTTGTTATATCCGTGCCCTTTACCACGGTATTTATGATCTCTGTAGTTTTGAAAGCGCGTTCTATTAGTATATGCTTTTCGATAATATGAGCGATTATTATAAAATGCCCACGGTGGAGGTGGTGGAGAGGGTAGTGCGTGGTAGACTTTTAAGAAAGGAACAGGTATGCCCAAAGAAATTCCCACCGATACATCGCGAGCCGAACTGGTTTTCGGGAATATCCCAATTGCTATTCCAAACATTACTGTTATTATAATTGCTTTGGCTATTCTCATAAATTCACCTCCTTGTTTCCATATGGTTTAAAGTTTATTCGTGTCTTTAGTATAAGGTATGAGCAACTGTCATGCCATTAGGGTAGTTTTTATAAAAACTTATGGAAAATCAAGAGGATATAAATTTCAAGCTTCGGAAACAACATGGAGGATATGTGTACAAAGTAGCCAATCGGAAATAGCTACGTATGAATAAAATATACAATTCCAAGGGGGGAAACAATCTGTTTATTTAATATGGAAGTTTAGAAGGATTAAAGATACAAGATTCATTCAGATCCAAACAAATTATCATTGTTTAAAATGATTTTTTGTTGAGAACTTTTTTCTGTATCAAACCAAGTGAACCAATAATAACCTTTAGCGGATTTTCCTGCCTTTTTAGAAGTATTTGCCAAAAGGGCATATTTACTACTCTCAATTAATTCCCGGTTGTTTTCTTTATATCTTTAGCGGCCTTTTTCCAGAGCGTTTTGGCTTTCTTGTCAATGGCCTTAACACCTTTTGTGGCCTTCTTGTCCACTGAATTCGTAATCTTCTTCAAACCCCGGTGAATATCTTTAAAGCCTTCCTTTGCGGTTTGCGCCTCATTGGCACAAAGCATTGAAGGCAAAACAAGTAACCATAATAAGGTTAGCAAAATACAAAACAAACGCATTTTATCCTCCTAGTATCTTTTTATACTATATCTTCCAGGACTCTTTTGTGAATCTCATCGCGAACATAATCTGCCAGTTCCACTGAACTCATGCCTCTATGTTGAGTTTCCTCTTTTATCCATTTCAACATCAAATGCATTTGTGAAATCGGCATACCTCCGGTGGTAAGTGCCAGCGTGGTGCCACAAGCACAGTTTGCAAGTGCCACAGCACCGATCGGCTGAGTTGTTTCCCAATTTTCTAATTCTGCATCATAAAAGATTGTTGCTCCGATGCGTTTGGTATTCAGTATGTATTCCTTAAGCGTTGCAAAACGACGGCCGCATAGAGTGCAGACTTTTGGAAAAAGACCCTCAAAGTGTTCCTGCATTATTTGTATAATTACATTGTCGTTCATGGTGCAAATATTGTATCCTATTTGGTTGAGGATTCGTCCTGAACAACTTTCTTTTAAAAGAGCATAGTTGCTGTATTTTAAGGAGAGTCGCGATATATTTGGTATTCGTTCCATTTGTAGCTTTCAATACCGATTGCTTGTTTATCTTCAACATCACATTTATACTTTGAATCGCAACCTCTCATGTGAGGTTTTCCCCTTATTGTATCATCCACTATGAGCCGACGAACAGAAATAGGCTCATTGTTGTATAATTAAGTTTTTTCTGCTGGGAGAGTATTTCTAATCTAATCTAATCTAATCTAATCTAATCTAATCTGATCAATGGAATTGCTTGCGTAAGTTTAGTTTAAAAATAATCTATAAACAGAGCTAAGTCAATGTTAAAAAACGTAATTCATTAGGCTCTAACCTACTGTTGCTGTTTAATGCAGTAAAGTTCTCATTTCCTAATCGGTTGCGGGTATTTTAGCCGGATACGGATAAGCTATCGAAAAATTGCCGCCTTTAATCAGCATAGCAATCTTATAAGAATCTATCTTGTCCTTTTTTGTTTTGCCACCGTGGATACTTTTCATGTATAATGCTTATATGAGAATCAAAAAGATTTTGTATTTGTTACAGAACACAGAGATCTATTACCAGCAGAAAACTCGATTAATAGAGAGAATGATATTTTTCAGATACGGTGAGACTATTTCTAAAAGCATTTCGGTGTCTGGATTAATATGATGTGTTGTCAAAACACTTCACATAATCGGAGGGGCTGCAATGATCAGCAAGCTAAACAAAGAAGAATTGGAGCACAGGATTCAGGAGTTGGAGAGACAACTTGCCTGCCTAAAGCAAATGGAGATAGATATAATAATTGAGAGAAACTTCTCTAATAGTGTACTTGATTGTCTTCCCGGGATTTTTTATCTCTATGATGAGGATGGAAACATCATTCGCTGGAACAAGAACCATGAAGATTTAACCGGGTTTTCCGCTGAAGAGATTAAACAAAGAAAAAATTTAGACTGGTTTGATGGCTCGGATAAGGATCTAATTGCAGATAGAGCAAAAGAGTGCTTTGTTAAAGGCAAATCTTATGCACAAGCTGATCTTATAATCAAAAATGGCTCAAAAGTACCATTTTATTTTACCGCTTTTCGCATGACAATCAATGATAAAAATTTTCTGATAGGGATGGGGATAGATATAACTACCCTCAAGCAGACTGAGGAAGAACTGAAAAAAGCACATGCTGAATTGGAGAATAGAGTTGAGGAACGTACACTTGAGTTAATGCAAGCAAATGCACGGTTATCTAAGGAGATAGAAGATCGTAATAAAGCCGAAGAAAAACTGAAAATCCTGCGAGGCCTCCTGCCGATTTGTGCTAACTGTAAAAAAATACGTGACGATAAGGGCTCCTGGAACCAAATTGAAACATACATTAAGAATCACTCTGAGGCCGAATTCACTCACGGCATTTGCCAAGATTGTGCCAAATTGCTATATCCTGATTTTGCAGAATACTAAAATAAAGTGCACTAAATTCCCTTCAGTGTAATAATATATTATTTCAATTATTTATTTTATTATCTCTCCTTTTTGATTCTTTTGCCTGTACTAAAAACAATACAAAACACTCCTGCCCGAATTTGATTTTATTCAGCTATTTATCCTATATATCAATAATTTAATACAAACACCCGAATCTGGCATACCATTTGCCTGTTACCAAAGAATATCCGGCAACAGACACGACAGGAAAATATGCTCCGGTCTTTTTGTAAAAAAGTTATGGGGTAATCAATCAAAGGAGGAAAGAGATGAGTAAAAAATTTGTAAATTTATTTATGGTCTTTTTTATAATGATGCTGTTTTCAATATTTATGCATGCATGCACAAAAAATATTGTAACGGAAGATAAATTAATTGAACCAAATATTGAAGAACTTAGCAGCACAGATGATACATCCGTTTCGGCAGAAGATGAAGATATTCGCCTTAATGCTGAGCAGGAACAAGTAAAAAGAGAAGCACGATTAAAAGAAGATGCCTTAAAGGCACAAAAAGAAAAAGAAGAAGCTGATAAAATAGAAGCAATGCACAGAAAGGAATTCGAGAAAGAAGATGTTTATTTCAATTATGATAGTGCGGTTCTTGATGAATCCGCACAAAATATTCTTAAAAATAAAGCTGTTTATCTTGAAAAAAATTCCGGGATTAGTGTAAATATAGAGGGGTATTGTGATGAACGTGGAACTAATGAGTATAATCTTGTATTAGGCGAAAAGCGTGCCCAAAGCGTAAAAAATTTCCTTATTAAATCAGGAATTCTTTTCTCACGTTTAAAAATAATCAGCTACGGCGAAGAAGCTCCGCTTGATTCCGGCCATAACGAAGCGTCCTGGGCAAAGAACAGAAGGGCCCATTTTAAAATAAACTATCAAACAAAAAATATTTATTCTCAAGTAAGATAAACACTTAATATGTCTAATTTGCAATACGGTCATAATCTGTTCTCGACTGGTCTGTGGTCTGTCTATAACTGTTATCCGGTGCCAAAAACCTATCGTATATATAATGCAGGCCGCATACCTCTAAACTTTTCCAACGATCGTATTGCATTTCGCATCGTGTTATAATCTGAACTGTTGTAAAATGGCGGATGGTTTTTTACAAAGTTTTACTGGTGCCTGCATAACGCAGACAGCAGTACATATAGAACTTCTTTTGCACAAGGAAGTAATTATAGTAAACTTCGCAAGCTATGTGTGCCAAAAAAGGCCAATCTCATTAGGAATACATTAAGTATTTCGAGGATAGCGCTAAAGGTAAGCGCTATGCTTCACTACGTGTCACTTCGTGCGAAATTTGAGTCTAACACAGAGATCGGCCAAAATGGGGCGTTTTGAAACTGGCTCATAAAAAATAATCAGGGTGAAGTTAAAAACCTTCACCCTGTAAACTTTACAAACACTTTATTTTAATTGCCGAGATAATTCTGGTGCAGTTAACTGCTTTCCTTTTTTTGCACCTCACCATCTTTTACTTCAACTATGTCGCCGACCTTTATATCCTTTATTGTTTCAATATTTTTAACATCGACTTTTACTTCTTTGCCGGTCTCATCCATAATAGTCAATGTATTTGCCTTAATATCAATTATGGACCCATTTATCTGTTGTGCCGAAAAGCCTATCCCGGCAGTCCCAAGGGTTAAAATCGAAACCACTAATAATACCATCAATTTTTTCGCCAGCATAAAATTTACCTCCTTTTTAAAATCATTGCTTAACATTAATGTATTCTACTCTCACCTTGCGAACTCATCGTGTTGTGCGCTTTTTATCCACCCCCCTTCATTGAGAAATACTGCTGTATCAGATTCGAATACAGCAGTTTCGGAGAAGAAATTATAGTAATGATAAACAATCTGTTCCGTTTGATGATAACAAGAATCGAAACATTGTTTTGGCAATCACTATAACTATGTTTGTGATAGTAGCAAACGACGTGCCAGGTTGAGCTACGAATACTAAAGGCTTGATATTTAAGGAGAAGTGTATGTGATAAACAGTCTAACCATTTTAAATGGAATTTCTTATGTATGAATTAACATGCATAAAAATGATACTGAATGTATGGAATTTTTTAAAAAAAGCAAATATATCTTAAGCTACTTTTTTTTAGTGGGGGTTTTAAATTGCTCAGGTTTGAGATAATGCTTCTTGATAAGATTGTAAAAATCGGCTCTGTATCTTCCCGACAGTTCTGCCGCCTTGCTCACATTGCCCTTAGTAAACTCAAGGAGGCGAACAAGATATCCCCTCTCAAATTCGTTTTTCGCCTCTTTGAGAGGTTTTAACGGTTCTACGGGCAAAGTCTTTGCGGGAAGAATAATCTGTTCACTTATGACACTATGCTGGCTTACTGCCACTGCGTACTCGATTGTGTTCTCCAGTTCCCGCACATTTCCGGGCCAGTCATGAAGCATAAGTTTTTGCATAGCCAAAGCGGATATGTCTTTTATATCCTTTTTCATCCTCCCGCTAACTTCCTTAAGGAAATGTTCAGTTAGAAGGGGTATGTCCTCTTTTCTTTTACGCAAGGGAGGAAGTTCGATAGGAACTACATGTATTCTATAGAAGAGATCTTCACGAAAGGAGCCGTTTTTAATCTCAGTCTCCAAGTCCTTGTTAGTAGCTACAATGACCCTGGCATCCACCTTTACCGGCCTTTCGCTGCCCAATGGATAAAACTTCTTTTCCTGAAGAACCCTGAGAAGTTTTGCTTGAATAGATAGAGCCATGTCTCCGATTTCATCGAGGAAAATGGTTCCTTGATGAGATTGGACAAATAATCCGGCATAGCTTTTTTTTGCATCAGTAAATGCCCCTTTTTCATAACCGAAAAGTTCGCTCTCCAAAAGGGTTTCAGGAATGGCTGCACAATTGATAGTAACAAATAGTTTATCTCTTCTATCGCTGGCAAGATGGATTGCTTTTGCAACCAACTCCTTGCCCGTACCGCTTTCTCCTGAGATGTGAATTGTGGAATCGGTTTTGGCAATACGTGATACCAGATCAAGAATTTTCAACATTTTGTCAGACCTTGTAATAATATTCTTGAAATCATATCTTTCTTTTAAAAGTCCCTCAAGCCATCTTACCTCTGAAACAAGCCTTTGGTTTTCTATCGCTTTTTCTATCTGCAATAAAAGCTCTCCCGGATGAAAGGGTTTATTAAGAAAGTTGAAAGCACCCTTTTTCGTGGCCTCCACAGCACTTTCGATACTTCCGTGAGCAGTAAGAATTATAATTGGCATATAGGGATTGATCGAATGCATTTCTTCCATCAAAGATATTCCATCACTGTGAACGAGCTTGAGGTCAACAATGGAAATGGCAAATGACATTTCTTTAACTTTGGCTAACGCGTCATCTTCGTTTTGAGCCGTAACTACTTCATAGCCTGCCAGCTCAAGCCTTATTCTGATAAGTTTTAAAAAGTTTGCATCATCATCCACTGCCAATATCTTTACAGAAGATTTGCCGGTCATTTCAAGAGTTCCTTCTTCTTTTCGTCAATCTCTATATCAATTTGTTTTGATTTGTTTATAACCTGATTCAATTCTTTAATTACCACGTTTAATCTCATATTTTCGCGGAGTATCTCAATCCATATTTTCGCCTCTCCGGCCAAGGGGCTTTGAGGATAAACCTTCACCAGTTTTTTGAAATAATCAAGGGCTTTATGATAATCCTTTTTGGGATATCCATAATGGGCATAGATAAGCCCTGTATTAAAAAGGCCCTCATCTCCGGGAGGATTACTTTTACACAATGATATGGCTTTCATATTTTCTTTCAAAGCTCCTTCATAATCTCCCTGATCAAGAAGCTTTTGTCCGGTAATTATGTACTCACCGGCATCTTTTCCTGCTTCTACTCTTTTGTTGACAGCACAGCCGACAAAAAAGATTAAGATCATGCAGGCAATAAAAAGATAAAAGTACTTCCTTGTCCTGTTTCGCTCTCTGCCCAAACCTTACCTCCATGAGCGTTTATAGTATGTTTAACAATAGCAAGCCCAAGCCCTGTTCCCTTAATTTCATTAAAACCCGTCATGGTGACCTGCTGAAACTTATCAAAAATCACATTTAAATCTTCTTTGGGTATGCCGGGTCCGGTATCCGCCACTGAAACACTTACCCCGCTTTCCGTTAGTTGAGTGGATATCGCTACATGGCCGCCTCCCGGTGTAAATTTAACAGCATTTCCGATCAAATTCCTAAGTACCTGAAGAATTCTTTCTTCATCTACTTTTAGATAAGGCAGGCCCTGCCGTATGTCCACTTTTATATTTACACTTTTGGTCATCGCCAAAGGAGCAATCCCTGAAACGACTTTATTAATAAGAGCATGTATATCGGATTTTTCAAGATTAAGTGTTATCATCCCCTCTTCCATTTTTTTCAAATCCAGCAAAGAATTGACCAGGTCGGTCAACCGGTTGCTCTCTTCTGCTATGATCGTAAGGACCTCTTTCCCTGTTTCTTTATTATCATCTCCTATACCTTCCATCAAAAGATTGGTCCCTTCCTTTATAGAGGCAAGAGGCGTACGCAGTTCGTGAGCCATCAACGAAAAGAAATCAGATTTCATTTTATCCATTTGCTTCAGCTTATTGCACATAAGATTAAAATCCTGCGCAAGCTCCCCTATCTCGGGCGGAGAAGATAAATCCAAACTCACATCAAAATCTCCTTTTGCAACTTGCCTCGTTTTTTTCCTCATAAAGTTAAGAGGTCTGGTGATGCTCCTGGTAATAAATATAGCAATTATGACTCCTGAAAAGATAAAACAGGCCCCGGCTACCATTGAAATTCTATTTGCCTTTTCCCCTGATTCTCTAAGATGTTTAATTTTTTCATAGGTATCCTGCTCTGAAAAAAGTTTTAGATTTTTCAGCTCCCCCAGGATCTTATCTACTACCTTTTCTTTTTTCTCTCTGAAGTCATCCTGAAGATAAGCTTGGGGAGTTTTAATAAATTCTACTTCCTCATTAAATATAGAGTGGTAGTGTTTATAGTAATCTTTTACCCTGGTTAATGTTTTTCTCTTACGTGGGGTATCTGCTATTGATATTGCCTCGTTAATGCGAATATTTATGTCTTTCTCTGCTATCATATACTGTTTATGGAGTTCTTTATCTCCTGTGATGATATATTTTTTTTCATAGCGTGTTTGTGCGAGAATGGATTCTGCAAGACCTTGTTCAATCTCCCTCATGCGATTGTCGATCAGCAAAATATCGCTTATTACTTTACGAAACAAAGAAAGTTGTGAAAAAGCATATGCACTCACTGCTACCACGGGAATGAATATGGCAAGATAACCAATAACTATACGGACAAGGATAGTTGATCTCATGTAAACAGGGAGGACCTTTTTTGATTTATTCTTCTTGATTGCTCTCTGTTAGCGAGAGAGATTTTGTCATAATATTTGCCAATCTTTTGATTGTCAACAAATTATATAAATACAAATTGTATAAATATGGCATTTTACTATAATTTATGCTTTGGTAATAAATCCAGCTTTTTCATCCTGTTTGTAAGGGTCATCCTGATAAAGATGATTCGGTTTTAAAACGCAAGTCACACTATGCCCTATCACAGCTTCGGTTTGCCCGAAAACTAACCTGATCCAAACAACCACGGCCGGAAGTTTATATTGACATATACAGCTTTTGAAGGTACCCGTTTTCCAGTATTCATTAAGATTATGTCAAATTTCATATTATAGATTTCAGGAGGAGATTCATGCTTAAACTCGGCGAAAAAGGTGCAATTATACAAAGAGATAATGAAACTTATGCTATTGCGGCACATACACCCTGCGGCATAGTAACACCGGAAATATTGCGAAAACTTGCTGATGTGGCTGAAAAATACAAAGTGCAGGCCATGAAAATTACCGGTGCAACGCGAATTGCTCTGGTAGGAATCCGGGAAGAAGATATTGACAATGTATGGACAGATCTGGGCTTAAAACCAGGTGCGGCTGTTGGGCTTTGCGTGCGAAGTGTTCGTACTTGCCCCGGAACAACTTTTTGCAAAGTTGGCCAGCAGGACTCATTAGGAATGGGTATGAAGCTTGATGAAATTTATCACGGGATGCAACTTCCCGGAAAATTCAAAATGGCCGTATCCGGATGTAATATCAATTGTGCCGAATCATGGGTTCGTGATGTTGGCCTTTTCGGAAAAGCTAAAGGCTGGACTCTTGTTATAGGTGGAAATGTTGGCGCAAAACCTAGAATTGCCCAGGAATTGTTGACTGAATTAAGTGATGATGAAGCCCTTTTGGCCATTGAGAAAGTAATCAAGTATTATTCGGAAAATGCCAAAAAAGGCGAACGTCTTGGAAAAATGATTGAACGGATAGGTTTTGAAGCGGTAAAAGACGCGCTGGTGTAAGCAAAAATAATACGGGAGATTTGAGCAGCCCATGTCCAGGCAGGCTAAAGCTGTTAAACAGCTGAGAGAGCTTTTAAACTCTGACAAATTTATCATTATGCCTTGCTGTTATGATGGCTTGAGTGCAAAATTGACAGGTCAAAGCGGTTTTGAAGTTACCTTTATGAGCGGTTTCGGTGTTTCGGCGGCTCGGCTGGGACTTCCTGATACCGGATTGATTTCATATGCAGAAATGGCTGATCAGGCACAAAATGTCTGCAATGCCACAGATATTCCTGTTATCTGTGATGGAGATACAGGATATGGCAATCCTGTTAATATCAAACGAACGGTGCACGGATATATCCGCGCAGGTGCTGCCGGAATCATGATTGAAGATCAGGTCAGTCCCAAACGATGCGGGCATACCAGGGGAAAAGCTGTGGTTGACCGCGATACGGCATTTAACAGGATCAAAGCCGCCACAGAGGCCAGAAACGAAGCAAGACAAAATAACGAAGATATTGTTCTTATGGCCCGAACGGATGCCCTGGCCACTTTAGGACTCGACGAAGCTCTTTTCCGTGCCGAAACTTTTATAAATCTGGGTGCAGATATCATCTTTGTTGAAGCTCCCCGTAATAAAAAAGAAATGAAAATAATCGCTAAACTGGGTGGCTGTCAGATGGCTAATATAGTTGAACACGGCGTAACACCGGTTTTGCCGCCGAAAGAACTTGCATCAATGGGCTACCGCATTGCAGCTTATCCCTTAACACTGCTTTCTGCTGCAACTTATGCCATGAAAAAGGCCCTTGATTGCCTTAAAAAAGGTGAGATTCCTGAGGAGATACTGGAGTTTACAGAACTCCAGTCCATAGTTGGATTTCCCGAATATGACAAAACACTGAAACGGCTTTCTTAGAATAAACATTCATTAAAGGAGATAGTTATGGCAACCGAGAAAATGGCACGGTATCAAAGCCCTTGTGCCAAATATATTTACGATCCTGAAGCCGGAGACTACGAGCGCAATATCCCACCGGGAACATCTTTTGAAGACTTGCCCGATGATTGGTGCTGTCCCAAATGCGGCGCAGAAAAAGAATTTTTTGAAGAAGTGGATGGCTAATGCATAATACTGTTTTTTATATTTTTATCGCAATTATCCTTTTTGATTTTGTTCTGGAAAGAACGATTGATTATCTGAATTCAAAAACCTGGTCAGATAAACTGCCTGAAGAAGTTCGTGATGTTTATGATTCGGAAAAATACAAAAAATCTCAGGAATATAAAAAAGTAAATGACAAATTTTCTATTCTTACAAGTAGCTTCAACCTTGTTTTGATTTTGCTGATGCTGTTTTTGGGCGGTTTTGCTTTTGTTGATTCGATGTCGCAAAGCCTTGTTCAAAGTTCTGTTGCAATTACTTTGGTGTTTTTTGCAATACTCATGTTTTGCTCTGATATTATCAACACACCGTTTGCAGTATATGATACTTTTGTTATAGAAGAAAAATTCGGGTTTAACAAAACCACTCCTAAAATATTTATTTTAGATAAGCTTAAAGGCTGGCTACTTTCGGCAATCATAGGGGGAGGACTTCTTGCCCTGTTTGTAGTATTTTATCAGGCGGCCGGGAAAAATTTCTGGATTTACGCATGGATACTATCAAGCGCTTTCATGATTTTTATGGCCATGTTTTATTCAACACTTATCGTGCCATTGTTTAATAAACAGACACCTCTTCAAGATGGTGAATTGAAAAATGCAATTGAAGAATTTGCGAAAAAAGCAGGTTTTAAGCTTGATAATGTCTTTGTTATAGACGGCTCCAAACGGTCATCAAAGGCAAATGCATATTTTAGCGGACTTGGGGCAAAAAAGAGAATAGTATTGTTTGATACTTTAATCAATGATTTGACTACCGAAGAAATAGTTGCAGTACTTGCTCATGAAATAGGCCATTACAAAAAGAAACATACCTTGACCGCCATGGGTATTTCTGTAATCCAGACAGGTCTTACGCTTTTTATTCTATCGCTTTTTATCGGCAGTCCAGCACTGTCACAGGCATTAGGCTCTCAAAAAGCAAGTTTTCATATGGGGCTTATAGGCTTTGGCTTGTTGTACAGCCCGATTTCAGCTATCATCGGTTTGCTTATGAATGCATTTTCAAGAAGAAACGAATATGAAGCAGATAATTATGCGAAAAGCTTTAATATGGGTGAAGAGCTTATAGAATCGCTAAAAAAACTCAGCCGAAATAACCTGTCAAACCTGACTCCGCATCCGGCATATGTATTTTTCCACTACTCACATCCGACATTATTACAACGTATCCGGGCTATCAGAAAACACTAATCATTGGAGCCACTTTCAAAACGTTTCAGTTTGGTCAAGCTCAAGGCGGGAGAAAATTTCAACCACAGGAATACATTAAGTATTTCGAGGATTGAAATTTGAGCCTAACGCAGAGATCGGCCAAAATGGGGCGTTTTGAAACTGGCTCAATTGTTATATTCCATTTTTTCCCTTGCTGCTGTTTTATAGTTTTCCATATTTAACGGGTCAATACTCATAGTATTGTAGGAATTATTTTCCTATTACCTGTTTTTTTATCGAATTAGCATACAAGCCTCTCAAAGCAAATTGATTTATAACAAATTGATATTAATGCTTTAATCTGACCATATATTTTCTTAAAAGCATTCAATCCACTTTCGGCACGTCTTTTGCTTAACTTGGCGTTATATTATAAATTGCTGTTGCGGTTCATCTTCTACCCCAAAGAGAAGGAGTCATATAGCTATGAATACAGTAAGTGGTATATGCCAGTCTCAATTTTACGCGGTGAAAAGTTACGGGTCGGCTGCGCGTGCAAAGACATCAGTTGTACCGGTTGGAGAGGTGCCGACTACAGGTGATGCTGTTGAGATTTCAACTAAAGCTCAAAAAGCCCAGACATTGGACGCAGCCTTGCAGCGGTCGGAAGAGCTTATGAGCGTTCGCGGTCTTGATGACAAAGAGATAGCTTCCTTTCGTGAGATCCTGTCATCTTATGAATCGTCCGGGATGAATGCAGCCGAGTTTCTTAAGTCGCTGTCAGGCGAGGAACGTAATTTGGTCAAGCGGGCTAACAGCTATGGCAGTAATCTAACGGATAATGTAATAGGTAGCTTTTCGGAGGAAGGTGCCATTAACATGTTGCGAGAGCAGGATTATCGTTTTGCCGTTGATTTGAACGGGGACGATATCGTAGAGCATGGTGCCGGCAGAACCTTTGTTTTTCCGCCGCCCAATACGCCTGAAACGGTTATGGACGCCTGGGATACATATAGCCGTTCTCTGACCGGAGCGGAAGAAAGTCTTTTCAGTGCCCTTTTTCTCCCGATTGATGTTCCGGGATACCCGGATGCTACGACCATCAGGGGTTACAACATAAGCCAGCAAGGGTTTCCCCCAAATGAGGAAGGCTGGCTGGATCTTTTGGATAAGATCTATGATACTCTGGAATATAACAACAAAATAAGCAACGAGCAGCAAACCATCGAGCATAATAAAAAGGCTATGCAGCAGCTTCGGGATTTTGCGGCCACTATTGAGCAGATGAAAATCCAATCAATATAGAGCCAGTTTCAAAACGCCCCATTTTGGCCGATCTCTGCGTTAGGCTCAAATTTCAATCCTCGAAATACTCAATGTATTCCTGCGGTTGAAATTTTCGCCCGCCTTGAGCTTGACCAAACTGAAACGTTTTGAAAGTGGCTCTATAATCTCAAATTATTCCTTGGAGTATTTGCTTCCCTGTTGTACTTTCATGATATTGTGCAACAAAAACGCAATGGTTATATAACGCCCATATCTTTAAGGTCATTTCTAAGCACATTTTCTACATATACTTTGCCGGGACGCCAGCATCCGTTAAATTCAAGTGTAGGCACAACCCAGTCATCGCCGCCATTTGCATCGATAATGAGTTGAATGGTTTCTTGCGGTTGTTCCTCTAATTCAATATAGTCAAACTTTATATTGTTGTCTTCAAGAAACTTAACTGTTTTTTTACAATGAGGGCACCAATTTGCTGCATATACTTTTAACATAATTTACTCCTTTAATTCGGATTATGCGATCAAACTCAAAAACTCATCAGTTGATATTATAGTAATACCCATATTGTTCATGTCAAACAGATTTGCTTCGTGTACTTGCTGGGTTTGTGCGGCAGTAGCGTCTTTTAACAAAATAACATCATAATCATAACCAATAGCATCAGTCACTGTTGAACGAATACAGTTTGGTGTCTGTACTCCGCAAATAACAAGTTTTTTTACTCCAAGTCTTGTCAAAACCAACTGCATATCTGTTTGAAAAAATCCGCTGAACCTTGCACCTTTTACCTGAAATTCACCTTCGGCAGGCTTTAATTCGGGCACTATTTGTGCACCTGGTGTTCCATCAACAAGATAGGGTTTCTGCTTAAACATTTCTACTCTGAACTTTTCAACATCAATTCCATCGGGACGCTGAATTCTTATTTTATGAATTACCGGAATGCTTTTGCTTCTACAGGTATCAAGAACACGTTTTATAACCGGTATGACCTGCATGCCGGGAGGAACAATATCCATAACATCATTTTGCATATCTATTATCAATAAAGCTGTTGTCTTTGGTGAAATATCCGATAGCACGATATTAACAGAATCCATATGTTCTCCTTTTATTAAAAAATATTGAAATTACTCAGGTTGTTAGGTTCACGGTTCACGGTTGATTGCCTTGAACCGTGAACCTGAGTAGCTAAATATTATTATATCTTTTTAAAACTGTATAATATATTTGCTGAACCTTATTAAACACACCTGTCCATGAATAAGAAGCTATTTTATCACTAATAACGGAGATGTCTATTCCTGGATTTTTTAATGAGGCTAAAATTTGAGTATTTAGAGCATGTGCCAGATTTTTTTCAAATAAATCTTCGTCTTCTTTATACGGAATATCTATATTAAGACGAGGAGTTTTTACCATGCTTATAAAATCGGCATTAATGTTTCCTAATAGTTCACTTACACCCGGAAGATCGGTTGCAACTATCCTGCAGCCACAGGCAAGGCCTTCCAGTAAAACCAGAGGCAGTCCTTCATAGAAAGAGGGTAGTACAAAAACATGAGACTGTTTCATAATATCTGCTAAATCTTTTTGTGAAACAGCTCCGTGGACAATAACCCGTTCGCCCAGATTTTTTGCAAGTTCTATGCAGTAATCGCGTTCTTCACCGCTTCCGCTTCCAACAAGATGCAAACGCCATGAAGGAAAGTCTACGGTAGATAGCGCCCTCAAAAGCCAGGGTACTCCTTTGGCATTGCTAAGCTTTCCGGCGTATACCAGTTGCACGGGATTCGGATCAGGCTTAGGCGCTGGGGTAAAAAGCTGTTCATTGTATCCGGCTCCGACAACAAAAATTTTATCTTCAGAAATATTATACAAATTGATGATATCTGTTTTTTGTGCCCCGTATAAAGCCATAACAGCATCTGTTTTGCGGCAGTCCTCCAAAACCATTTCCTGCAAGTGAGGACAATTATTAAATTGGCGCAGATCTGTTCCATGGCAGGTAGTTACAATCGGAATATTAGGGAAAAGTTGTCTGGCTAAAGAAGTTACAATCCATAAATGATGGCTGTGTATGATATCCGGTTTAAAAGAAGCTACGGTTTTTTTAAGTTTTTCTGTAAACGATTTTAAATACTGGTTGATCTCTTTTGGTGAAAGACAGGAAAACCTTGAGCTTTCATAAGGCATAACATCGCTCATGCCTGGTATTTGGCAAGACACATCCGTATTGGAAAACTTAACAAATTCACACCGGTTTTCTTTAATACAGTCAAGGTTGACAGGCTGGTCGGACTGTATGCCTGCTAATAAAAAATTTTGATGATTGCATAACAATGATTCACGAAGCATGGCCTGCAAATAGAAACCGCTTCCCGTTGAATCGGGACGCTGGCTTAGCAGATGAAGAATTTTAAGTTTTTTCTGTGGCATCAATTTTATTGATTTCTTCCGAAACGACTTTAAACTTTTTAAGATATTTAAATGGAGCAGATTCGTCTATCTCCACCAGGTTTGTGCGAAGAAGATGAAGATTGATAAATGTTTTGTTTTTAAGATACAAATAGGAAAGAAGATAATTGTTTTCATCATATTCGGTTTGATCGGATTTTAAATAAAAGCTTTGTCCTTTCAATTTATCCTCAAGCCACTTAATGGCTTTTGCCTCCGACCCTGCTTTTGGTTTTATACCGATAAGCTTTACTGTGCTATCATTACTAAGCTCAATCACATTTGGGGAAATAACACGCCTTAATCTTAAATACTTAATTTTTTCTTTTTGCTTTGCGTCAATTTTTGAACCATATGTCTTTTTTCTCGGATCGCTTTTCTTTTCAAATTTAATCTTGTCACAAAATATATATGGCAATTGATTTATTTTTTGCCCGTAGTCTGCAATATCACGTTTGGGTTTTTTGACTTTAATAGAAAAATCAGTAAAAATATCAGTTTGTTCAGCTCCCAATTTCTTTTTTATCACAGGCAAAAAGGATTCATTTATTTCGTATCCTATTGAATGCCTGTTAAGATTTTTGGCAGCAAGAGCTGTTGTTCCGCTTCCTAAAAAGGGATCAAGAACCGTTTCTTGTGCAAAACAAAACATCTTTATTAAGCGTTTGGGAAGTTCTTCAGGAAACATTGCAAGGTGTTTATTCTGTTTTTCTCCCGGAAAAATCCAGTGCCCGGCAAAGTATTCGTTCCACTCCTTTGTGGATAATTTTGCTTTTTCTTTATTTTCTTTTTCCACAAAAGGAGGATCGCCGGGTTTTTTGAAAAGCAGAATAAATTCATAATCAATCTTTAAAATGCCATTTCGCGGGTAAGGGAATGACCCCATGATTGAAGCTCCTCCCGTTGTGTTACAGGTTGTAACTTTTTGCCAGATAATAGCTCCCATATAATCAAAACCGGCAGATTCGCAAAATTTTATTATTTCCGTTCTGATGGGAATGACTTTATAGCGGCCATAATACGCAGCTCTTGCAAACTGGTCTCCGATATTAATGCACAACCGGCAACCTTCTTTTAAGACACGATGGCATTCTTTCCATACCAGATTAAGGTTGTTGATATACTCTTCATATGTATCATAAAAACCAATCTGTCTGATATCGTCATAATCTTTTAGCTGCCAGTAGGGCGGGGAAGTAATAACAAGATGAACGGATTCATCCGAAACTTCAGGCATTATACGGGAATCTGATATATAAATAGTATGGTTAGTCATCAGCAGATACTATTTTACATCTGAAAAGAACGATGCCTTAAAAAATTCCCTGTTCATTCGGGCAATGTTTACAATAGAAATTTCTTTCGGACATTCTGCTTCACATTCTCTTTCATTGGTGCAGTTTCCGAAACCAAGCTTATCCATTGTTCGAACCATTTCTATAGCCCGCTTTGCTGCTTCAGGTTTTCCCTGGGGAAGAAGCGCTAACTGTGAAATTTTAGCACTTGTAAAAAGCATTGCAGAAGCATTTGGGCAGGCTGCCACACATGCTCCGCATCCTATGCATGCAGCGGCATCCATTGCTTTTTCTGCTATTTCCTGTGAAATCGGTATGGCATTAGCATCGGGAGCTCCGCCTGTATTAACGGAAACATAACCTCCGGCTTGGATTATTTTATCCAGCGCACTCCGGTCAACAGCAAGGTCTTTTATTATTTTAAAAGCTTTCGAACGCCAGGGTTCAATAAAAATAGTATCGCCGTCCGAAAAATGGCGCATATGAAGCTGGCACAATGTAGTTTCTTTTTCAGGGCCATGCGGACGGCCGTTTACAACAGCACCGCACATACCACAAATTCCTTCACGGCAGTCATGGTCAAAAGCTATTGGTTCCTTGCCTTCAAGGGTAAGCTGTTCATTTATAACATCTATCATTTCCAGAAAAGACATGTCAGTGGAAATATTTTTGGCATTATATGTTTCAAGTTTACCGACAGCGTCCGGGCCTTTCTGGCGCCAGACCTTGAGTGTCAAATTAAGAGTCTTTGTCACTTGTAACTCCTTTGTGTCAGTTTGACATTTTCAAAAGTAAGAGGTTCTTTATTAAGAACGGGATCATTTCCATCTCCCTTATACTCCCATGCCGAAACATGGCAGAAATTATCATCATCACGCATTGCCTCATTTTCTTCAGTTTGATGAGCCTCATTAAAATGGCCACCACAGGATTCCTTGCGGGAAAGAGCATCTATTACCAACAATTCACCGAATTCAAGAAAATCTGCAACACGGCCGGCCTTTTCAAGACTTTGGTTAAACTCCATGCCGGAACCCGGTACAACAACATTTTTCCAGAATTCTCCCCTTAACTCCTGTATAAGCTTTCGTGCTTTTTCAAGCCCTGCGTCATTTCTGGACATGCCGCAATATTCCCACAAAATATTTCCAAGATGCCTGTGAAAATCATCTGCTGTACGCTTTCCTTTTATAGAAAGAAGCTTATTGGTAAAATCATTAATTTTTTTCTCGGATTCCTTAAATGCCGGATGATCGGTTTTTATCTCTTTTTTAGGTGTGGTAGCAAGATATCCGCCTATAGTATAAGGAATTACGAAATATCCATCCGCAAGGCCCTGCATGAGAGCACTTGCACCAAGACGATTTGCGCCATGGTCGGAAAAATTGGCTTCTCCCAGTACAAAAAGACCGTCTATGGTACTCATAAGATTATAGTCAACCCATAGTCCGCCCATAGCGTAATGGACGGCGGGGTAAATCATCATAGGCGTTTCATAGGGATTATCGGCTGTAATCTTTTCGTACATCTGGAAAAGGTTACCGTATTTTTTTGCTATAGTGTCTTTTCCGTCTCTTTTGATTGCATCTGCAAAATCAAGATAAACTGCAAGTCCTGTTTCGCCGACACCTTTTTTCTTATCGCACTGCTCTTTGGCATTTCGTGATGCAACATCGCGTGGAACAAGGTTTCCGAAACTTGGATATTTATTTTCAAGATAATAATCACGTTCACTTTCAGGTATCTCGGAAGGCTTTCTTTTATCTCCCGGTTTTTTGGGAACCCAGACCCGGCCATCATTTCTCAGGCTTTCACTCATCAATGTGAGTTTTGACTGATATGTTCCGTGAACGGGTATGCATGTTGGGTGTATCTGTGTAAAACAGGGGTTGGCGAAAAAAGCTCCTTTTTTATATGCTCTGTAAGTTGCAGTAACATTTGAGCCCATGGCATTTGTTGAAAGATAAAACACATTGCCGTAGCCGCCTGTGGCAAGAACAACCGCATCTGCGGCATATTTTTCAATTTCACCTGAAACAAGATTGCGTACAACAATCCCTTTTGCATGACCGTCAATTACTACAATGTCCAGCATTTCCCTTCGGGCATACATTTGTACTTTTTTCGCCGCAATCTGTCTTGAAAGCGCGCTGTATGCTCCTAAAAGAAGCTGCTGACCTGTCTGGCCCCGTGCATAAAAAGTTCTTGAAACCTGAGCACCGCCGAAACTTCTGTTTGCAAGCTGGCCTCCGTATTCGCGCGCAAACGGAACTCCCTGAGCAACACATTGATCGATAATGTTTCCGCTAAGCTGGGCAAGTCTGTAAACATTTGCTTCTCTTGCCCTGAAATCGCCGCCTTTTATAGTATCGTAAAAAAGGCGCCAATCGCTGTCACTGTCATTCTGATAGTTTTTTGAAGCATTGATTCCGCCCTGAGCGGCAATACTGTGGGCGCGTCTCGGACTATCCTGTATGCAGAATGTCTTTACATTATATCCAAGTTCGGCAAGAGATGCTGACGCCGAACCTCCGGCAAGGCCGGTTCCAACAACGATTATGTTGTATTTTCTTTTATTTGCAGGGTTGACAAGCTTTAGCTCAAAACGGTGTTTGTCCCATTTTTGTGCAAGTGGGCCTGCCGGTGTTTTTGCATCAAGCTGCATATTATATCCTTCCTTATGTTGTAAGCGAAATAAAAACCGGTATGAAGCCGAAACCAAGTCCAACTAATATACTGAAGGCAATACCCGCCTTTCTGATAAAAGGCATATACTTGGGATGGTTTGCTCCAAGTGTTTGAAAAGCACTCCAGAACCCGTGACTTACATGTACTGCAACCACAATCATGGCAAATATATATACTACTATATATACCGGATTTAAAAACGCATTCTTAACTATTTCAAATATTGTTGTGCCGGTTTTATCAATAAAATGAAAATTGATCAGATGCAGTATTATAAAAGCAATTAGTATCAAGCCGGTGTAAGGCATTGTAGCAGATCCTATTGTGCGGCCCCCGGCATTTTTTTTGACGGAGTATCTTACGGGTCTTGATTTCATATTTTGAATAAAAAGAACAAGGCCGGTTAAAATGTGAATTATCCCAAAAAACAAAAGCCCTTTTTCACTTACAGATAAAAGCACTCCAAGAGAATGAAGATGCTCGGCATATGAATTAAAAGCATCTTTTCCTGCATAAAGAGTCAGGTTGCCTAATAGATGTGATGTAAGAAATCCGCAAAAACTAAGCCCTGTTATAGCCATAAGCCATTTTTTACCTATGGAACTTGTAAAGGTTTTTATAAACCAGCCCATCGTTTCCTCCGTTTAAGATATTTAAAAAATACCCTCTTTTGCATGCAAGTCTTGATTTTTATGTTTCAGGCAAAACAGAATATTTTCTGACTGCTTCGTTTTATTTTTGTACAATGTAAATATTGAGTTATAGCGCCAGAGTCAATAATAAATATTATTAAACAATAAAAATGGCCTTTAAACTATAAAAGGTGAAAATACCCTGGTTTGGGGTGAGCGTATAGCCTGTTAAATCGCAACAGCAAGCAAATTTCAACCAAAGGAATACATTAAGTATTTCGAGGATTAATCTTTGAGCCCAATGCAGAGATCTGCGAAAATGGGGCGTTTTGAAACTGGCTCTAAAGTATATATAATAGCGGATCAATATTAATAGAATAAATACTGTTATAGTAAAAATATTGGAAACTTAATGAATTTTATGAAAATAAATTATAAATTGACAGCATGAACTATTATATTTATCCTATAAATTAAGTATGAAAATTATATAAAAGTATTCAGGGTTAGGATAAAATCAATCTATAGCGTTTCTAAAAACAACGTTCCAATTATTACAGATTTTTTATAGGAATAGATGCGGTATGCTTAAATTAAAAAAAATGTATGTGCCTGCATATTCTATTGTTGCCGTTGTGCTTCTACTTCTCGTGCTTATCAGCATTTCCACTTACCGAAATTTGAACCGTGATAAAACGCGTGCTTTGGAATTTATTAATCGCCAGGGATTATCACTGATTCGAACAATAGAAGTTGGCGCAAGGGTTGGAATAAATCATTCCAAAACACAGGATAGTCATGACCTAATAGGCAGGCTTATTCATGAAGCAGGAAAAGATGAGGATATTGCATATATTTACTTGCTGGATGAAGGAGGCAATGTAATCAGTCATTCACAGACTTCTAATGAAGATTTGCCTTCTGATTTAACATTTCAACTAACTGACAATAATCAGGTGAAAAGCCGGATCAGGGAACTTTCAGACGGTTCCAAGGTATATGAACTTAACAAATGTTTTTTCCCTTTTCGAACTCCTGTTGATGGATTAAAATGCGACAGGTTTATTGTCCTTGCTTTGAAATTGTCGACCTTTGAAGAGGCGCGTCATACAGACTTTCATCATGCCTTGATCATGGCTGCCATTGTTGTTGCCTTAGGTTCCGGAGCGCTTTTTTTTATATTTGTTATACAAAACTACTACCTTGTGGATAGGACACTCAAAGAAACTCAGGATTACGCCAGTCAAGTTGTGGCCAGCATGGCCAATGGCTTGCTGAGCGTTAACCGGGATGGGAAAGTGGCTTCTTACAACTTATTAGCACTGGAGTTACTCGATTTTAAGGAATCCGAGATCAGAGGCCTGGATTTGAAAGAATATATTGATTTTGAGAAAAGCGGCATTAATGAAACCCTTTCCTACTGCCGCTCAGTATTAGAAAGAGAAATTCTCTACCATAAGCAATCGGGAGAAGAAGTCGCTTTGGCATTAAGCGTATCCCCGATTATGGCTGAAAAGGGGGAATGTAAAGCTGCTGTAATCGTACTTCGGGATCTGAGGGAAATCAAACGGTTGGAAGCAAAGATCAAGCGGTCGGAAAAACTTGCGGCAATCGGGAAACTGGCAGCCGGGGTAGCCCACGAGATCAGAAATCCCCTTGGCTCTATCAGGGGCTTTGCTCAGTTTCTAAAGCATGCCCTGAAAGATCGACCTCAGGAGCAGGAATATTCTGACACCATGATAAAGGAAATTGATAGAATTGATCGAGTTGTGACGGACTTACTTACTTTTGCCCGACCTTTGGAAGCCAGGTTATTTCCAGTTAATGTAAATGAATTAGTGGAACATACGTTACGATTGGTGCATGCGGATGCTCTGGTTCGAAATATTGAAATCACAAAAAATATTCTGCCTGATTTGGGAGAGTTTCCTTTGGATGAGAACCAGATGACACAGGCTCTTCTCAATCTTTTATTGAACGCAATACAATCTGTTGAGGCGGGCGGAACCATTGATGTTGGAGTGAATTTGAATGAACAAAGCAACCAGCTCAATATCTGGGTCGAAAGCGATGGTCCAGCCATTGTGCCCGAACAAAGAGAAAAAATTTTCGACCCTTTTTTTACTACCAGAAAAAAAGGCACCGGATTAGGATTGTCTATCGTCCACAAGATTGTGGAAAATCATGGTGGCGAAATAATTATAGAGAGTCCTCTTTCTGGCAAAAGCTATGGTTGCCGCTTTACCTTGAGCATTCCTATATATGCAGACAAAGCATGATTATTTGACTCCTTATATGGGGCTCTTGGGGCACATAAGAAACGGAAAAACGAATGAAAAAAAAGATACTAGTTGTTGATGATGAACAAACCCACCGACAGATGCTTAATGTCGTTCTTTCGGAAGAAGGTTACGAAGTTGTTGAAGCTGATGATGGTGAGACCGCCATTGTTGCAGTAGAAGAACAGTTTTATGATCTAATTATTATGGATATTCGCATGAGCAGAATAGAAGGTATCGAAGCCTTGAAAAGAATCAAGGAAATAAGTCCGGGCATTCCTATTATTATTATGACTGCATATGCTTCTGTGGATACGGCAATTGATGCTCTCAAAAAAGGAGCTTACGATTATCTGACAAAACCTCTTGACATAGATGAATTAAAAATACTGATTGAAAAGGCCTTGCGCCACCAGCAATTGGAGAAAGAGGATATTTTTCCTAATGAACAATTGGACGCTCGGTTTGACTTTTCAAATATCATCGGCCGAAGCCAGGCAATGCAAAAACTTCTGGAAACCATTGCCATGGTGGCACCCACGGAAGCCACTGTTCTTATTACCGGTGGAAGCGGCACTGGAAAAGAACTTATTGCTAATGCCATTCACCAAAACAGTCCTCGCCACAAGAAGCCCTTAATTAAAATAAATTGTGCCGCTCTGCCTGAAACTCTTCTGGAAAGTGAACTCTTCGGTCATGAGAAAGGCTCCTTCACAGGTGCGGTGTCTCAAAAGAAAGGACGGTTTCATCTGGCTCACACCGGTTCGATTTTTATGGATGAAATTGCTGAGATGTCAACTGTCACCCAGGCAAAGATCCTTAGGGTACTTCAGGAACGTCAGTTTGAACCCATAGGAAGTTCGACTACCGTTAATGTTGATACCCGGATCATTGCAGCTACCAACAGAGATTTAGAAGTAGAAATCCGGGAAGGCCGGTTTCGAGAAGATCTTTACTACCGCCTGAATGTTGTTAATTTGAGGGTTCCATCTTTACATGAACGACGCGATGATATTCCTTTGCTGGCTGCTTTTTTTCTTAAACGGTATTCTGATAAAAATCAGCGGCTCATCAAAGGCTTTAATCCACGGGCTATTGATCTGCTCATGCGTTACGAATGGCCTGGCAATGTCAGGGAGCTGGAAAATGTGGTGGAACGCGCTGTTATCATGACACGGGGAGAGATGATCACTCCGGAGGAATTTCCTGATGCATTTAAAAATCTAAGTGTTGATGATACAAACATAGAACTCGATTTATCCTCCGGAAGATCTCTAAAAGACGTAGAAAAAGATATGATTATTCGAACACTTGATGAGGCTGGCGGAAACCGCACCCATGCCGCCGATATCCTTGGCATAAGCCGCCGCACTTTACAGTTAAAACTCAAAGAGTATGGTATCAATTTATAGCATCATTAAGTTTTCAGAATTCATATTTTATTTTAAGAGCAAGGGCACCATCATCATAGTGATTCAGGACCTCTCCCAGGCTGAATACTCCTCCGGAAATGGTGAAATGATCATTGACAACATAGGCTGCGACCACCGACCACCAGTCGTCTTCCGGTTCAACAAGCCCTGGAATTGAAGTATATGCATTCGGCTTTTGCCGGTACTCTGCCCCGATAGCAAGGCGATCCGTTGCAAATAATACAACGTTCCCCTCAAACACGAGTTTGCGATGCCCTGTAAAACCAAGAAGCCCAATATGTGCAGCCTCGGTGTTGCGTGCCCCAACATTAAACAAAATCGGACGGGGAAAGCGGTGGTCGGGATTGTATGAACAGCAAAAATTGTTTTTTAAGTGGGTAAGCTGCTTATTCAAGCTGCTGTCTCTCTCTTGGGAAATGTCGCCCAATAAACCATATCCGGTGTTTTCTTG
>Ga0180007_10000694_pt1 | contig 52969 bp, 70 predicted proteins | sample MM_PC_MetaG_FD_121122 | JGI IMG/M metagenome (GOLD analysis project Ga0180007, IMG submission 121122) | Groundwater microbial communities from the Aspo Hard Rock Laboratory (HRL) deep subsurface site, Sweden - MM_PC_MetaG | ecosystem: Environmental > Aquatic > Deep subsurface > Groundwater...
CAGTATGCATGTCCAACCCAGCGAATAATTGCATTTGTTTCATACAAAACACCTCCTGTTTTGTAATAATAAGCTGCAAGCAGCTATAAAAGAATTCTCATCGCTTCACAGCTGCTTGAAACGTAAAGTATTTAAACATCAAATTCTAGAATTGTAAAAATGGAGCTAACAAGCACTTTGCTAAGTGTATTGATACCGGCTGTAATCTGGGATCTTATCTGGAAAGGATTAGCATTGTGGAAAGCGGCGAGGAAGAAAAGATATATATGGTTTATTGCCTTGCTTGTGCTGAACACAATTGGGATTCTTCCGATAATCTATCTGTTGTTTGTGCCAAAGCAGAAGAAGAAGCAACAGAAGAAAAAGAAGAAGTGATTATAGCTACGAAAAAAGAGGTAGTAGGTTAAATCAAATATAGATTTATAAACAGATTTCTATTCTTCTAAGTAATGGTAAGATTCCTTGTTGTAGAAGATGATGAGGCTGGAAGCGATGCACTTAAGGAGTGTTTAGAAAGAATAATCGGTGAAGGTAAGGTAGATGTTGCTACAGATTATCAGACTGCATTGGGTCATGTAAGAAATACACCTTATGACTTGTATATTGTTGATGGAGAGTTCTTCACAGACCCAAGTTGCAGAGAGGTTAGATGTGTGGGATTAGATTTGATGAAAGAGATAATCAGGAAAGAGGGTTCTGCTGAAAAAATCAGGCATATGACTGCAAACGACGGATTAATTCCAAAAGCGGAAGCATTAGGAGTTACCAAAATCTATCGCAAAGGTACGCCAAGTGGAGAATATCCTAAACTTTTGGATATTTTAGGTGAAATCCGAACAGAGTTTGGTGCAGGAAAATAATTACATCTTAGAAATAAATTTCTAAACCTTAATATTTTTCTTCGAAAAATAATTAAGTTTATATAAAGTAGTTTCATCCTTACTTTTATGGATGCAGAAACTATTGAAAACTATAAAAAGGCAGGAAAGATAGCTGCAGAAGCTCTTGCTTATGGAAAAGAACTGATCAGAAAAGATTCTTCTGTTTTGGACGTTCTTAATAAGGTCGAAGAGAAGATTATCTCTTTGGATGCTTTGCCTGCTTTTCCTGCGCAGATATCAATGAATGAGATTGCTGCGCATTTCTGCCCTGAAGATGATGACTCTCTTGTTTTTTCTGACCAGGTTGTTTCACTTGATATAGGGGTTCATATTGATGGATGTATTGGAGATAATGCATGCAGTGTTGATCTGTCCGGCAATAATCCTGAGTTGATTAAGGCTTCTGAAGAGGCGCTTAAAGCAGCTATTGAGGTTGTTAAAGTTGGTGTAAAATTAAGCGAAATAGGGAAAGCGATTGAAGATACTATTACTTCTTTTGGGTTTCAGCCTGTTAGAAACTTATCAGGACATGGCCTTGATTTGTATAATATCCATTCTTCTCCGACAATACCTAACTTTAATACAAAGGATAATGCGGTTTTAGAGAAACAGGTTATTGCTATTGAGCCGTTTGCTACAACAGGCGCTGGTTTAATTCAAGAACATGGAGAGCCATCTGTTTTTGCTTTAATGGGGAGAAAGTCTGTAAGGGTAGGATTTGTAAGGGATATTCTTAAGAAGATTGAGAGTTATAATGGATTGCCGTTTACAACACGATGGTTAACTAAAGATTTTTCTGCTGCTCAGGTGAGATTTGCTTTTAATCAGCTAAAACAGCTGCAGATACTTCATGAATATCCTCCTTTGGTCGAGAAGAACAATGGGTTAGTCTCACAGGCAGAGCATTCTCTGTTGGTGGATGATGAAGTGATTGTGTTGACTAAAGTTTAGGTTCAGGAAACAGATAATCACTTGCGTGGTCAGCTAATTCTGATGTTTTCTTGCAAAAATTTCTTGCAGCCCTATAAGCATCGTTTACTGCTGTAGTAAACCACCCCCTATTAAAAACTCTGCTCCCATCCATATACTCGACAGCTAAATTAAACTGGGTTCTAAGTGTCTCCCAACAACATAAATCACTAGCCATATATGTGCCCTTGGTTTCTGGTCTAGAATCTGTACCCTGCTTATTTATCTGTTCTTGCCTTTGCGTAGCAGTCGTATGTGTAAAATCAACTAGAGCATCCATATATTCAACTCTTGCATGCATTGTAGGCAGGTATTTTTTGGATTCTATAAACTCCTTTAAGTAATTGTTATCATTTGCAACATGAATTATAAAAGTAAGGCCATCATATATTCCCTTATAGAAAGCCCTTAAATTATCCCTTGTCAATCCACTACGCCTATAATCAGCTAAAGCTTCTCCAACAGGTTTATATTCTGGTTTGTGATCTACCACTATAATCCCTTCTAATGCTTTTTCAAGCCTGCTAATCTGTTCTGACTTTACTTCTGTTGGTTCAGGTTCAGGCTCAGCTTTTATATGGTTATACCTAGAATGGGGGTTGCCTGATCCTCTAACTCTTCTTTTTTTCTTACTCATTTTCCTCTTTCTCCTTTTCCATCATATAAATCACTTAAGTGTTGTCTTATTGTAGCCCATAATATGCGTCTTGTATTTTCTATACCTTCAATTATTTCTGATAATTGATAATCTAAGCTTGACATATCCTAGAAAAACCCTATTAGATTTATAAATCTTTCTAATTTAATTACTATCCAGTGATATCTGATTTGCTCTTATTAGCTTTCTAGCCGATTCTTAGTTTATCCTGAAGATCCCTTGGGAACAAAGTCAAGAAATCCTTCTAGTTTTCTTGCCCTTACAGGATGCTGTAGTTTTCTTACAGCCTTTCCTTCAATCTGCCGGACTCTTTCTCTTGTAACTTTAAATATTCTTCCAACTTCCTCTAAAGTGTAAGTGGTTCCATCACCTATACCATATCTTAGTTTTATTATCTCTCTTTCTCTGTTTTCTTCAATCAAAGAGACCAATGCTTTTATATGAGGTTCAGGAACATCAGTATACACCCCATCTATCTCTGGATTCCCCCCCCTGTTACTATAACATATAAAGATTTGGCTGGCATATTATACTAGAAACATCTTAATCTTTAAATCTTTTTGCTATAGAATTCATGTATTTTTGAATAAGTTATCTAAACTAACTTCTTCTTCTTTTCTTGTTTCCATGTCTTTTACCTTTACTTTTCCTTCTTTTAATTCATCAGGCCCTACAATTATGACTTTCTTTGCACCTATCTTGTTTGCAAACTTAAACTGATTGCCAAGGTTTCTTTGCATAAGGTCAATCTCTACTTTGCACTTTTTTCTTAGGTTAGACGCTATTTCAATTGCTTTTTCTCTGACTTCGTCGTTGATTATTGCTATAAAATAATCCGGGCTTGAGTCAATGGTTGGAATAAGGCCTTTTTCTTTTAATAGCAAGCTTAATGTTGCATAACCCATGCCAAATCCAGTAGCTGGTGTAGGTTCACCATTGAACATCTCTATCAATTTATCATATCTTCCTCCGCCGGCTAATGCCCTGTATTTTTCGTTTTTGTCATATGCTTCAAATACAATTCCAGTATAATAAGCTAAACCACGGGCTGTTGATAGATCTATCCTTAAGAATTCCTTTTTGCCCTTTAATAGATTTAGTATTGATTTTAGTTCTTCCAATCCTTCTTTTGAAAGATCATTATTGCAGTATTCTTTAATCTCATTTATATCTTTAATGTTAATAATGGTTTTTATTTTATTTATATTCTCCTCATTTACTTTAATCCTCTTTAGTTCTTCATCAAATTCATCGTCGGTAATCTTGCTTTTTTTGTCTATTACTGAAATGATTTCAAAAATATCCCCTTTCTCTATAACTCCCTCTAACAATCCCTGCAATAATTTTCTATTATTTACTTTAACAAAAAAATCTTTTTCTGTTAATCCTAAAGCCCGGAAAGAATCAATCAACAATGAAATTACCTCTGCATCTGCTTCTGGCTTATTGCTTCCAAAAAGTTCTGTTCCGAATTGGTAGAATTCTCTTAATCTTCCCTGCTGAGGGCGTTCGTAACGCCACATTCTTGTAAGATAAAACCATTTTACTGGTCTGCTTAGTTCTTTTTGTTTTTCTATGAACATCCTTGCTGCAGGCACGGTTATATCAAAGCGTAAACCAAATTCTTCTTCACCACGTTTTTCTAATGTAAAGATTTGCTGCTTTATCTCTTCACCTTCTTTTTGTGTTAATAAGCTAAGGTTTTCAAAAGCAGGTGTTTCAATCTGCTTAAAATTATACCTTTCAGCTACTGCCATAAACTTTCTGAATATAGCTTTTCTAGTTGCCATTTCTTCCGGGTAGAAATCAATTGTTCCTGTTGGTTTTTGTAATTGTTTTTTTATTTCTTTTTTAATCTTTTCTTGAACCTCTTTAGCTTCCGGAACTACTATCTTATCTTCTTTCCCTAGTACTAATCTTCTTACAGAGTCCCTTACAGCCTCGCTTATAGAGCTGTAGATATCTTTATCTACTAATTTCTGTATTTCAGCTATTAGGCCTTTTGTAAGCCTTATTTGCAGGGTTTCCATTACCATAGTGATTGAATTGTAATGTGTTATATATAAACTTTTCGGTTTAGAAAGAGTTATCTCATCAAACTAGGGTTAGTTTTGATCATCTTTGCCAGAATAAATGGAAATATTAATGTGGTAATTAAAGCCATAAGAACTAAACTAGAGTATAATTCGGTGGGTATTAAAGAGCTCCTAAATGCTATCAATGCAAGCGCTAGTTCTATTGCTCCTCTGCTGTTCATACCCCATCCGATAAGGTGAAGTTGTTTCCAGCTGAATCTTGTGAATGGCTTTGCCATGAATGTGCCTGCAATCTTTCCTATGATTGCAATGAATATTATGATTAATAACAGAGCTGGATTGAATAATAATGATTTAATATTAAAGTTAATGCCCATAGATATAAAGAAAAAAGGGATTACTAATAATGACAATGGCTTTTCTATCAGTTTTATTGAATGGTGTTTTCTTCCGAGATAATTTTCAGCCATGATTCCTGCAAAAAATGCGAGTATTGCCCCTACTATAAGTATGTCTTCTCTTAAGTAATTTGACTTGAGGATGTAAGTTATGATCAGGAAAAGGGATAAGCCTAGTACATCGTCGATGATTCCTGCATCCATCATAGCAGAGCCTACTTTGGTTTTTATCTTTCTCAAATCCATAAGAACTCTTGCGTTTGTTGCTTCTGCTGTTATGCTCATGCAGATTCCAACTATGAATGAAACCAGTGTAGAGAATCCTAATAGCTTAAAAGTGATAAATCCTAATGCCAAAGGAGTTAATGCTGCAAATATTGTGATGAATATAGCGTCTTTTCTTTCATTGTATAATGACCTGCTTGAACTCTCTAATCCTGCCATAAACATCAGGCAGATAAGCGCAAAATCGCCTAGGTTGAAAATGAATAATGAATTATCGCCTACTAAATATGATTTTATTGCTGGAAAACTTATGATAAGTCCTGCTAAAATCAGAGCAACGACATTTGGGATCTTTAGTTTTTTTGCTAACAGTTGAAGTAAGTAAGAGAATATAATCAAAATGATTAAAGTTAGGATAAGGTTCATATGCTGATTTATGGCTAAGTCATATAAATAAGTTTTGAAAATATTTTTGGCCATGGCCAGTATCAGTGCTTGTTAAGCGAACCCGACGGAATGAACGAAGTTTGTGAGCACCGGAAAAGTTCCTGAGAGCGCTATCCAAACAGAATATCATAAAACTTTCTCATGATAGATTAGGAATGTATATCAATAGGGATGTTGCTAGGAGTTTAAAACTTAAAAGGGGAGAAGAAGTCTATGTTTCTGTACCTGATAAGAATCACCTTGTTGTGAATTTAGCACATCCATGAAATTGCGGGGCTCTGGCTATTTTTAGACTTATTTGTAATTTTGCATAACTGGCGCATTAATATGTAGCTGTGCCAAGTGGAGATTATACAAAAGCTGCAATTGTTGGAGGAATTTTTCTTGGATTAGGAACACTTTCAACAGGCCATCAAAAGTTTTAAATATATAAAGCAAAATAAAGTGCTATATATGAAAAAAAGGGTTGATGAAAAACATATTTACATTGCTATTGTAGTTATTGTGGCTGTTGTTGCTATATTCTTAATGGTATTCCAGACAGGTATTAGGGTTACTGGTAATGTTAATGCTGAACCTAAACCTGAACCTAAACACGTTTGGGTATGGCATGGAGAGGGGGGTTTCGACTCTAGTTTCGACCTAAGTGGGCAACTATGCGACAAAATTAATGAAGAGCGCGAGGATCAAGATTATCAAAGTGGTATGTTATTCTATAGGGGGTTTTGGAAATGTGAAGGATTGCCTGGGGGAGAAGAGGATGGAACATGCCCTCATTGTTGTGGATTGGGCTTAGAGTGTAAGGGAGAATCACTTCCATCTTTAGATGAGAAATGCCAACCACAGCCAGGAGGACCTTGCTGTGATAGGGATTATTGTCTTCCAGGAACAGGAGGAGAACCAGAACCTAATTTGCAAGTACCTGAAGGCTGGAATATAGAAAAAACTCCTGATGCCATTCATATTCATGTAGATCCAGCTAATGTTGAAACGGGTCTGATAGGAGAATCTGCAAAAGCCCTTGAAGATGTGGCAAAGGCTATGCTTAAATCAGATTTACCAGTGGTAATTACTGGTGTACCTGCAACAATTGCAGCCTTAACAGGTGCATTGATTGAAGTTGCTCAAAATCTTACTGGTGCAGAGATTACGGCTAGTAAAACTACTACTGCTGTTACACCTGGCAATGGAGATACAGAAACAACAGCAACAAATGTTGAGGTAAAAACAGAATATTCTTTAGGTGTGGGGGCTGAGGTTTTAGGGGTTAAAGTTAAGGTTAAACTTACCAATGAAGGATTTCCTGGAAAGGTTGCAGAGTTGTTTGGTCTTCCCTATGGTATTAGTCGTCCGCTAGGCTTTTTTGTTCCAGTTAGTGGAAGCATAGAATTTAATCCTGAAGAGTAATATACACCACCAAAAAGTAGTAAACTTTATATATAACCACTTCTTATCTATGTAATATGGCACCAGGCAGTAATTTAAGGTATTGCATATTTGCAGCATGTCTTGCTTTAGCTGGCTGTATGGAGGATTCTCCTTCTCCTGGCACTGCACCAGTTATAGGCTCTGATCCTAATACGCAAAAAGCAGAGTGGAATAAAAGGAAAGATGGCGCTCTGCAAAGCTATAGGAAACCAACACCTGCATTGGATGAAAGGGCAGACATTGAATTTAGTAATGGTAAACCAGAAGAAAAAGTTATATGGGAAGACAAACATGCAGGATACAGGGTGATTGAAGGAGATAATTTAGATGTGCGCAGAAATAATAAAAACAATAAAGATTATTATATTGTTCAGGTATCCCAAGCTGATGGTGAGAAAAGGCTGATGGATCTGGCATTAACTGCCCATTATGAGGATTCCTGGGCATTCTTTGAGATGGATGGAAAACCGTACTTTCTTGACTGCGGCTATAAACAAAAGGTAAACAGAAGCGATTCTAATGCATCTTTATTATACTCCTTTTTTAGGTCAAAAGGAATAAGCTCATTTACCCGCTACCATATCCATCCGCTTTCAGCTGTCTTTAGTGAAATAAACAAGGATGTTAAGAAAAGGGCATTAGGAGAAAAAGAGCTTCTTAAACGAGTAAGAAAAACCTATTCATTTATTCTTAAGCCAAGCCCTTCTGATTACAGGCACCATAAATCAGTTGAGAAAGAATCTGCAGATAAAGGGCTTATGTTATTTCCATCAAGAATCTGCACACCTTATTCTGTTCTTGAGTATGACACTAGGAATGTAGAAATCTCAGAAACAGAAACAGAATTAATTATAGATCAGAATATTAGGCTGAGAGACATTATAGGCACTCTGTTCGGAAGGCCAAATCCAAATGCGCCATTCCAAACAATATACAGCAGAGATGCGCCTGCAGATAAGTTGATTTTTGATTTATACCTTGCTTGGAAAGAACAGCAATTGCCCCCATAAGGCTAAATAATCAAACATAACTATTTTTTCTCTTAAATTCTTAAACTTTTTTCCAAAAGTTTTAGAAAACATAATTTCTAAACCGTTTTAAAATCGAAGATTTTAAAAAGTTTTAAATACTAGCAATAGGAAAAACAGTATATTATAGTAATTAAAGCTGCTGGTGAATTTGATGAGGAAATCAGATAAAAAACAACTCTATATGGCTGTAGCAAGCATTGCTGCAATTGTTATTATAACTATTCTTTTCTTTCAGCTTCCTTCTTTAAGGTTAAGAACTGTTGGCAAGTCAATTGAAGCGCCAGAAGAAAATGAAGAAGAGCCTTATGGAGAACTGCCTTTTTACATTCTTCCTGTTAATATAACAAATGGAACAGAAGAGAGCAAACAATTTATTGATTTAACAATTTATACATTATATCCTGGCCAGACTAGCAAAATGTCAGCCAGAGGCAATTCTATGGGTAATTTATTTTTATTGCTTGCATGGATTGCAGATAATCTTGGGTTCTCTGGTGATTTTGAGCTTGCCCTTGCTTATAATGCAACTATGGATTTATATGATGAATATGGGAACAAAACAGGGGAAAAGGATGTGTTAGAGGAGGTATATTGCAGCGAAACAAATATAATAACAGAAGAGCATCTAAGCTTAGGATTTGATCAATATTTGGTTGGTAAAAAATTAGGTGTTTTGTTTATAATTGTATCTTCTAAATCATGGCCTTTGTTAGGTGAGATACCAGTGGTAGAGGAAGTTAGGTTGTCAGTCCTTCCTTTAGATGAATATGCTTCATTATGCCCTGAAGAAGAAATGCCTTATGAAGATGAGATTTATTATGAAGAAGAAATGCCTCCTGCTGGAGAGCCACCCGAAGGAATGTTTTATGAAGAAGAAATGCCTTATGAAGATGAGATTTATTATGAAGAAGAAATGCCTCCTGCTGGAGAGCCACCAGAAGGAGAACCGCCTGGAGAGCCACCAGAAGGAGTACCAGAACTTTCTATGATAGACCTTAATAATGATGGTGTTGATGATAGGCCAATATTTGACTTGAACAGTGATGGCATCGATACAATGGACATGTTAAATTCCATTTCACACTGGGGAGAAGAATTAAATGGAGTCAAGGTTGATGCTATTGCAATATTTACATTGCTTGAGTATTTGGGAGAATAACAAGAAAATTTCATAAATTTATTAAGATAGTAAAAAATCTGAAAAAGAGGAAGATGAAAAAGAAGAAAGTTGGTAATCGAACTTATCTATTGATTGTAGCCATTGTTGCAGTTGCTGCTATATGCTTGATGGTTTTTCAGGTAGGTGTTAATGTTACTGGAAAGCCCACACAAGAACCACCATATGTGGATGAACACTTGTATCCTTTCTGTGGAAATGGAATCTGTGATAATGATGAAGATTATAATTCATGCCCACAAGATTGCCATCAACCACCTCATGAACCAGGCAGTCCACCAGGCTATTGTGGAGATGGCACATGCAAGCCTGAAGAAGGAGAGGAATGTGATTGGTGTCCGCAAGATTGTGGAAACTGCTGTGGAAATGGAGTTTGTGATTATGATGAGAACTGCCGCACATGCCCCAAGGATTGCGGAGAACAAGAAACAGTAGATAAGCTTAGGGAGTTATTTACAATGGATGATTTAGAAACAAACGCAATGAATGATTTATTTGAGCAAAGAGAAGAACCTCAGTCTGATCCAAATTTCTGCCTTGGTATGTGGGAAGGAGCTCCTTGTGAAGTAAATGGTATGCAGGGAAAATGTGTTTTGGATCGGGGTTGGGGTCAAAGTACCCAAAAACTAATATGCCAAATCAATAAAGATGCATTGAATAAGTTGGCTGAACAGAGAGCAGGAGACTTTGGTTATTCTTCGGGGAGAGCACAAAATCCAAATGGGCTGAAACTTAGCCTTACTTTCTCTGCCCCTCCTAAGGTGGGTCGTACGTTTGATGATTTTACTTCTGTGGATTTAGGTGATGGTTGGGAGGTGAGAGCTTCATTAGAAGGCTTGGGTGTTCGCATTGATTTTTCTAAACAATGGTGAAATCACCCATTTAATTTCATCCCATAGGTATTATTAACCTGCTGTTCAATTTATCTAATCTCATCAATTTTAGTCACTAAATAGTAGAAACATTTATATATAAGTTCTTCCTAACTATGCATTATGAATCTGGCTCGTAATCTTAGATATGAACTATTAGCATTAAACACAGCTCTAGGCCAATCTATTGACAGCAAGGTATTATTTGAAGATGGTTATGGCAGCCAGGTAGTTCCTGCCAATAAGCTGGAAAGATGTATAAATGACGAGCAAAATAAGCGTTATATGCTTGTACAGGCATCTGAAGAAAAAGGAAGGAACTGGTTGATGCATTGGGCATTAACAGAGGATTTAGAAGATGGCTGGGCTTTCTTTTGGATGGATGAAAAGCCATACTGGCTGAACTATGGTTTTGGAGAGGGCCATAGGGCATTTAAAGAGAACAATAAGCTTATGTACAGCTTTCTAAGGGCAAATGATGTAAAATCAGTCAGGCTTTATCACCCTCATCTATTGCATAATGTTTTCGATGAGATTGACCAGTGTGTTAAAGGGATAAAATTAAGCAGAGGCGGGCTGTTAGGATATGTAAGAAAGAAACAATACTGGTTTATTCCTAGCGCTGGAGATTATTCAACCCATGCAAGAGAAAAAAAGGAATTGGCTGATATGGGGATTAAGCTTGAGCCTTCAGTTGCAGTCACGCCGTATTCTTTTTTTGAGCACGACACTGTCTTTTTTTCCTTCAATGATATATACCATGGCTTGTCAGCCAGGCAGTTAGGGGATATAGCTGCAAATAAATATAGTGGTGCAGCATGGTGCAATAATCAAAAAGAGAGAGAGGCAGACCTAAGAAGAGCAGGCCTGACCATCAGGGAGCACATTCTGCCTGCTGAAAGCCAGGATACTGCTGTCCTGCCGGGAATAGATAATGATTATGTTGTTGAAGCATACAACAAATGGTACAGCATAAACCACCCTGCATCTGATAAAACGCACCTCGGGGCAGATAATCCACAAACCGATACCAGAGCTGGAACCCATAAAATGATGCAAACCTTAAGAAAAGAACTAACTTTGCAAAAACCAAAAGGGCATCTTCCATACCAGAGATATAGGGGAAAAAGGTAAATATTTTTTCTTCTTTACAATCTGGAAATCTGCCCATTCTGCATTGATTAAATTTGAATATGCCTAATTTTATTAATTATTACAATGCTAAAAACCTTGAAAATTACTCCAAAGCAGCACTATAGCGGCAAAATTTAAATATAGGAGCAGCTAGTTCTATCTGATAGAGGTAGTAAAATGAAACTAAACTTTGAAAAACTAAATGGACTAGTGCCTGCAATAACACAGGACTATAAGACTGGAAAAGTACTTATGCTCGGCTTTATGAATAAAGAAGCATGGGAAAAGACTCTAGAGACTGGAAAAGTATGGTACTATAGCAGGACTAGAAATAAATTATGGATGAAAGGAGAGAGTTCTGGAAATGTCCAGAAGGTTAAGGAAATATTTGTTGATTGTGATGATGATACTGTGCTTATCAAGATAGAGCAGGCTGGAAATGCAGCATGCCATGAAGGTTATGAAAGCTGTTTTTTCAGGGATGTAAAAGGAAAGATTAAAGATAAAAAGGTGTTTGACCCGAAAAAGGTTTATGGAGGAAAAAATGAATGATTCAAAATTAAAATTAGGTATTCCAAAAGGGAGCTTGGAGAAATCAACTGTGCAGCTATTTAAGAAAGCTGGATTTACAATAAACATAAGTGAAAGAAACTATTTTCCAGATATAGATGATAAAGATATCGAATGCATGCTGATAAGAGCACAAGAGATGGCGCGTTATGTGGAAGATGGTGTGCTTGATTGTGGATTAACCGGAGCAGATTGGGTTAAGGAGAATAATGCTGATGTTGTAAAAGTAGCAGATTTAATATATTCTAAAACAGGATTTGGCAAGGTGAAATGGGTATTGGCAGCGCCTGTTGACGGAAAGATAAAATCAGTAAAGGATCTAGAAGGAAAGAAGATTGCAACAGAAGCTGTCAATATTACCAAGCAGTATCTTAAGAAGAATAAGGTAAATGCTGAAGTTGAGTTTTCATGGGGGGCTACAGAAGTAAAGCCACCTAAACTTGCTGATGCAATAATTGAGATAACAGAAACAGGCTCTTCTTTGAGAGCGAATAATCTAAAAATATTGGATGTTGTGATGGAATCTAATACTGTTTTGATTGCAAACAAGAAAGCTTTTGAGGATAAAAGCAAGAGGATTAAGATAGAAGAGATGGCATTATTGCTTAAAGGAGCTATATCTGCAGAGGGAAAAGTTGGATTGATGATGAATGTAAAGAAAGCAGATATTGATAAGGTTTTAGGCATATTGCCTGCTTTGAACAAGCCAACAATGGCAGAGTTATCAAATAAGAACTGGGTTGATATAAATACGATAGTCAATGAAAAGGTTGTTAGAGAGATAATTCCAAAGCTGAAGAAAGCTGGAGCGCAAGGGATTGTTGAGTATCCGTTGAATAAGGTGATCGAATAAAGATGATACAAAGAATAAATATAAAACAAAAGGAACTATTGAACAAGATTAAAGAGCGCTCTAAAAAGAATCTTGAAGCTGCTTCTGTAAGAGTTCTTCCTATTGTAAATGGAGTTAAGAAGTTTGGAGATAAGGCTTTGTTTGAGTATATTGAGAAGTATGATTGCTTTAAAGCTACAAAGAATAATATTTTAGTGAGCAAGGAAGAGATAAAAAGAGCTTATTCAAAGGTTAGTGCTGAAACTATAAAAGCTATAAAAGAAGCAAAGAAGAATATTGAAGAGTATTCTAGATTACAATTGCCCAAGGAATGGAGCAAAGAGGTTAAAAAAGGGATTAGAGTAGGGCAGCTTGTAAAACCATTGGATTCTGTAGGTTGTTATGTTCCTGGAGGGAATTTCCCTTTAGTTTCTACTGTGATTATGACAGTTGTTCCTGCAAAGGCTGCAGGTGTTAAGGAAGTTATTGTGTGTTCTCCTGCAAAAGAAGATAATTATGTGATGTATGCTGCTGCTGATATTGCAGGAGCTGATAAGATATACAGGATAGGGGGAGCACAGGCAATTGCTGCAATGGCTTATGGAACTGAAAGTGTTTGCAAGGTGGATAAGATAGTCGGGCCTGGAAATATATTTGTTACAGCTGCTAAGAAATTAGTCTATGGTGATGTTGGAATTGATTTTTTGGCAGGGCCTTCTGAGGTTATGATAATTGCAGAGTATGGAAATCCTAAGTTTATAGCAGCTGACATGTTAGCACAGGCAGAGCACGATCTGATGGCATCTGCTGTTTTGATTACAACAGATGAAAAGCTTGCCGAGGGTGTTGAAAGAGAATTGAATAAACAGTTGAATGAGTTGAATGTTAAGAGTTTTGCAGCTGAATCCTTGCGTAAGTATGGGGCTATTGTTATTGCTGATGATATAGATTCAGCTATAGATATGGCAAATGGATTTGCACCTGAGCACCTTGAAATAATCGTTAAGGATAAAAGTAAAGTGATTGAGAAGTTGAATAATTTTGGAGCTTTGTTTATCGGAGAGTATAGTCCAGAAGCTGCAGGTGATTATGTTGCTGGCCCAAATCATGTCTTGCCTACAGGTGGAGTTGCAAAGTTTAGAGCTGGATTAAGTGTTTTAGATTTTGTCAAGATGCCGACTGTGCAGGAACTAAGCAAAGATGGACTGAAGAGCTTAAAAGGAGCTATTGAAAAAATTGCATCTGTTGAAGGTTTAGAGGCTCACAAAAAGAGTGTTGAGAGAAGGTTTTGAATTCTAGATAGTGGGCGATGGATTGAAGTATCAACTGCAATAATAGAAATAACCAGAAATTTGTTTTGCAAAAACCAAAACATTAAAAAAGCAAATTCTTTTTTTAGCTTCGAAAATGCTTTGCATTTTCGAAAGGTTTAAAAATTAAGTTGAAAAAAGAGTTCCAGAGGATAAATTGAATTAATTGATTTGTCAACGAGGAAAATAAAATGATATTTGTACCAAATAAATTGTTTTATGTTAAGGGAGTTGGAGTTCACAAAGATAAGTTAGGCTCTTTTGAGCTGGCATTGAGAGATGCAGGAATCCAGAGCTGTAACTTAGTTAATGTTTCAAGCATCTGTCCGCCTAAGTGTAAGATATTATCAAAGGATGAAGGACTTAAGCTGCTAAGGCCAGGCCAGATAACTTTCTGTGTAATGGCAAGAAACGAAACAAACGAACCTAATAGATTAGTTTCTGCTGCTATCGGATTAGCTGTCCCTAAAGATGAAGAAAATTATGGTTATCTTTCAGAGCATCATGCTTTTGGAGAAAAAGCAGAAAAAGCAGGAGAGTATGCTGAAGACCTAGCAGCTACAATGTTAGCTACAACATTAGGTGTTGAGTTTGACCCAAATACTGCATGGGAAGAACGGGAGCAGATCTATAAAGCTTCTGGACATATATTCAAGACAACACACATATGCCAGTCTGCTGAAGGCAATAAAGACGGGCTATGGACAAGCGTGGTTGCTGCTGCTGTCTTTATTATAGAAAATAATGAAGTAAAGGGTCCTAAGGAAGCGACAAATGGAAAAACCAATGAGAAAACTGCTTAATTTTGGCGGTTCTTTTGAGACAGGTGATTCTTCTGTTGAATCTTTTAGTTACGAAGATTCTAAGATAATTATTTTACCAGTTCCTTTTGATATTACAAGCACTTGGATCAAAGGAGCAGATAAAGGGCCAAAGGCAATAATCGAGGCTTCACCTAATCTTGAGTTCTATGATATTGAAACAGATTCTGAAGTTTATAAGAAAGGAATATTTACAGAAAAAGAGATAATATCTGCAAATTCTTCTGATATGGTCCAGAACGTTGAAGAGAAGGTTGCAAAATTAATAAAAGATGGAAAGTTTGTTTTGATGTTAGGTGGAGATCATTCTGTCTCTGTTGGAGCGATTAAAGCCCATGCTTCTGCTTCTAAAAATCTAAGTGTACTTCACCTTGATGCACACGCTGACAGCAGGGATTCTTATGAAGGCAATAAATTAAGCCATGCCTGCGTGATTGCCCGTGCCAGGGAATATGTTAAGAATGTCGTTTCTGTTGGAGTTAGAAGTATGGATTCTTCTGAAGCTGCAAAGGTTGACAAGAAAAAGATGTTCTTTGCAGAGAAGATTTATGATTCTGATGGCTGGATTGCGAAAGCTGTTGATGAACTTTCTGAAAATGTTTATGTTACAATAGATGTTGATGTTTTTGATCCTTCTATAATGCCTTCAACAGGAACTCCAGAGCCAGGCGGATTAAATTGGCATCAGGCAATTTCGCTTTTGAAAGAAGCTTTTAAGAAAAAGAATATTGTGGGAGTAGATGTTGTTGAGCTTTGCCCTTCTGAAAATAAGGCGCCTGATTTTATGGCTGCTAAACTGATATATAAGATTCTTAGCTATAAATTTTTTAACTCTAAGTGAAAATAACAAAATGTTTAAAAACTAGAGCATTAAAATATCTGTATAATAAAAAATATGAGGGTGGTGAAATATGGCAAAGGTTCTGATCATAGGTGCAGGCGGTGTTGGAGCAGTAGTAGTGCATAAATGCGCACAGGTTCCTGATGTTTTTTCTGAGATAATTCTTGCGAGCAGGACTTTATCCAAATGCGAGAAGATTAAGAAAGCAGTCAAAGAGATTGAAGGTGTTGATATTAAAATTGAAACAGTTGATGCTGACAAAGTTCCTGAAATGGTTGCACTGATAAAAAAGCATAAGCCAAATCTTGTAATTAATGTTGCACTGCCTTACCAAGACCTTACTATAATGGATGCCTGCTTAGAGACAGGAGTTAATTATTTAGATACTGCAAATTATGAGCCGCCGGATGTTGCGCATTTTGAATACAGTTGGCAATGGGCCTATCAGGATAAGTTCAAGCAAAAAGGAATTATGGCTTTATTGGGATGTGGTTTTGATCCTGGTGTTTCAAATGTTTATTGCGCCTATGCGCAGAAGCATTATTATGATAGCATTAAAACAATTGATGTATTAGATTGCAATGCAGGCAGCCACGGAAAGGCTTTTGCAACTAATTTTAATCCTGAGATAAATATCAGAGAGATTACTCAGGTAGTTCGGCACTGGGAAAAAGGAAAATGGATTGAAACACCTGCAATAATTGAAGAAGGGAGTGTTCATTTTATGTTTGATTATCCAGAGGTTGGACTTAAAGATAGTTATCTGCTTTATCACGAAGAAGAAGAGTCTCTTGTTAAGAATATTAAAGGCCTTCAAAGAATTAGATTCTGGATGACTTTCGGCCAGCAGTATCTAACACATCTTAAGGTATTACAAAATGTTGGAATGACTAGGATAGATGAAGTTGAGTATGAAGGCAAAAAGGTTGTACCTATAAAGTTTTTAAAATCTGTTTTACCAGAGCCTGCTTCGCTTGGTGAGGGTTATTCTGGAAAGACTGTTATAGGGTGTGTTTTTGATGGTGAGAAAGGTGGGCAGAGAGTAAGGAAGTATATCTATAATATATGTGATCATGCAGAATGCTATAAAGAGATAAGGGCTCAGGCAATCTCTTATACAACTGGAGTTCCTACTATGATAGGGGCTATGCTTATGCTGAAGGGGATATGGAAAGGCGCTGGTGTCTTTAATATGGAGCAGATGGATCCTGACCCAATGATGGATCTTCTTGGAAAATACGGATTACCATGGATAGTAAAGGATTTCAACGGGATATTGCCAGAGTAGACACTCCTTGTTTTATCATAGATGAAGGAGCTATTGAGAAAAATCTTAAGATTTTGGATTCTGTCCAGAAGGAAGCTGGCTGTAAGATTTTGCTTGCTTTGAAAGCTTATGCTGCTTATTGCACATTTCCTTTGATAAGTAAATATCTTTGTGGAGTTTGTGCTTCTGGGTTGAATGAAGCTAAGTTAGGCAAGGAAGAGTTTGGAAAGGAGGTTCATACTTTTGCCCCTGGTTTTTCAGATTCGGAGTTTGATGAGGTCGTTAAGAATTCTACTCATATTGTTTTTAATTCATTTTCCCAGCTGGAGAAGTTTAAATCTAGTGTTAAAGGCAGGAAGATTGGATTAAGGGTCAATCCAGAGAAGTCTGTTGCAGGTGTTAAGTTTGGTGTTTATGACCCCTGCACAAAGAACTCGAGATTAGGGATAAAGGCTCAGGAGTTTTCTGGCAAAAGTTTAGAAGGAGTTTCTGGTTTGCACTTTCATTGTTTGTGTGAGCAGGGTGTTGAGCCTTTAGAAGAGGTTTTGAAAGTGTTTATGGATAAGTTTGATCCTTATATTAAAAAGATGAGCTGGGTTAATTTTGGTGGAGGACATCATATAACTAAAGCTGATTATGATGTTGGGAAGTTGATTAAGATTATTGTTGATTTTAAGAAAAGATATCCTAACATCCAAGAGGTTTATCTTGAGCCAGGGGAAGCTGTTGTTTTGAATTCTGGTTATATGGCTGCTTCTGTTTTGGATATTATCCATAGCGGGAAGGATATTGCTATATTGGATACGTCTGTAGAGTCGCATATACTTGATGTTTTGATAACGCGCAATGAGCCTGGTGCTTATGTTCCTGAGATAATGGGGGCAGGAGTTGCTGGAAAGTTTAAGTTTAACTATGTTCTTGGTGGAGTAAGCTGCGCAGCAGGTGATGTAATTGGAGAGTATTCTTTTCCTAAGCAGCTTAAGGTTGGAGATAAACTGGTTTTCTTAGATATGGCATATTATACAATTGTAAAGACAAATACATTCAATGGAGTTAATCTTCCTTCTATATTTCTTTTAGATAATTCTGGAAAGTTGAAATTAGTTAAGAAGTTTAGGTATAGTGATTTTAAGGGAAGGTTGTAGCATCCCTATCTTTAGGATTAGGCAATCTTGGTCCTTTGTTATATTTTCCAGAATGGGGTCCAGAATAATAAGATGGATCAACACCATACAATCCAGGAAGTACCCTAAGAAAAGGGTCTCCTCCATTAGCACCTCTGCTGGCAATGTGTATTCCGGCTTGCGTCGCAAAAGCATTTCTTCCAACTACTGGTGTATTAGGGGGAATAATATAACCAAAAATTTCTGCTATACGATGTATTGAAGGAATAACTTGAGTATAATTCAAGTCAGTTATTACTTCAAGTAAATCTTGATGCACAGATAAAGCAGCTGAAAGTGCAGCTAAGTCTGTATTTCCGGCCCTCTCTCCTAAACCAAGTGCGGCTACGTGAATCTCATCAACACCTGCAAAAATTCCTTCAACTGAATTTTGTACTGCATTAGACAGGTCATTATGTGAATGCATAACCAACCTATAGTCTCCCTTTATGTTTGTCTTAATCCAATTAGCTAATTCAAAAGATTGTCTAGGCAGCATACAACCACTACTATCGCAGATCACCAGTCTTGTTGCACCTGCGGCTAATGCAGTTGTATACAAAATTCTCATAAATTCACGCTTATTTTGGTAGGATTCTGGTGTGAACTCAACTCCATAAGCAACATGGTCTATATGTTGTCTAGCTAATCTTACTGCATCGCCTGTTTGATCTATAGCTTGAGATTCAGATAAATTACAAACTTCAAGCCTGGAATCAATTCCTGGGCAAAAAGTAAAAATCACTGGTGTCTCTGCTTTATCTAAAGCATCTACGGCCGATTCTATGTCTTTATTTTTGATTCGTGCTAATGCTGAAACTTCAACACCCCTTAAAGAAATAGATATTTCCTTAACTGAGCTATAATCGTGATCTCTATTAGCTGGAAAACCTACTTCAATAGTATTCACCCCCATATCAACTAGGTGATGTGCTATCTCAACTTTCTGCCTTGGACTTAAAGCGAAACCGGGAGCTTCATCTCCTTCCCTCAATACAACTTCATATAAGAATATTTTTCTCATTAAAAAGTTGTGAATATAATTATAGTTTTAAACCTTGCCATTTCAAATGATATGAAGGGTATAACCCTCACTATTGCGGGTAAAATACCTTATAAAAGCTGTTTCTCCTCTTTAATGCTAAGGTAGTTATATAAATAAGGATACATTTTAGAATAAAATGACAACAATTAAACCAAGAAAAGCTGTAATGGAGATGGAATCTTATAGTCCGCCTCTTGAAGGCAGGAGAGGTATGCTTAGATTAGACTTTAATGAAAACACAGTAGGTTGCTCTCCAAAGGTACTTGAGGCTCTTAAGAATATTAAGGAAGAAGAGATTGCTGCTTATCCGGAGTATAGCAAGTTTAAGTCAAAGCTAGCTGAAAATCTGAATGTTTCTGCTGATAAGCTTATGGTAACTAATGCAACTGATGAAGCTATAATGGTAATAATCCAAACATATGTTGAAGCTGGTGAGGAAGTGATTATTCCTGTTCCGACTTTTGCAATGTTCAAGTTTTATGCCCAGTTAGCAGGGGCAAAGATAAAAGAGGTTCCTTATAGTTCTAATCTGTCTTTTCCTACAAAAAAGGTTATTGATTCTATAAATAAAAAGACAAAACTGATTATATTGTGCAATCCGAATAACCCTACTGGAAGTTTGATTGAAAGAAAGGATGTTATCAAGGTCATTGAGAAAGCGCAGAAATGTGATTGTTTGGTTTTGCTAGATGAAGCTTATTATCAGTATTCTGGCCTTGAGTGCCTTGATCTAGTAGATAGGTATGACAATCTGATTGTTATAAGGACTTTTTCAAAGGTATATGGAATGGGCGGCTTAAGATTAGGGTATGCTGTGTCTAATCCAGAGATAATAAAGAATATGCTAAAGGCAGGTTCGCCATATTCAGTAAATACAATGGCAATGTATGCTGCGTCTGTTGGAATTGATGACGATAATTATGTTAGGTGGTATGTTGAAGAGGTAAAGCAGGCAAAGAAGCTGCTCTATAATGCATTGGCTAAGATGAAAATCAAGGCTTATCCAAGCACTGCTAATTTTCTGATTGCTAAATTCCCTAAAAGATCAAAAGAGATTGAAGATAAGCTAAAAGAGAAAGGGATATTGGTAAGGGACAGGAGCAGTTACCCCCTGCTTAAGGATTGCTTAAGAATAGGGGTAGGAACTGTAAAACAGACAGAGCAGCTTATTTCGGCCATTAAGGAGATTATATAATGAATAATTGGTTAACCTTTATCTTATCATTAGTTGGATTATTGGCGCTTTACTGGGTTCTTTTTGGCCAGTGGAAATGGAATAAGATGATAAGGCAGGAAAAAGAAGAAGTTATAGAAAAAAAGGATAAAGCAAAATGAAGCTATTAATATTTGATATTGATGGAGTATTAGTTGATGTAAGCAACTCTTATAGATTAGCTATCAAGAAAACAGCTGAGTTTTTTTTAGGGAAGATTTTAGATATGTCAGATGTTGAGAATATTAAAAATAGAGGGATAAATAATGACCATGAAGCTACTGAAATATTGATAAGAGAGAATGGCGGTGATTTTAGAGAGCAGGTAATAATCAAGAAGTTTCAGGAGTATTATCTTGGAAGGAAGATGGACGGATTTATAAAAAATGAGAAGTGCCTTATTGATGAAAAGGTTTTGAAGAAACTGAAAAAATATAAGTTAGCTGTGTTTACAGGAAGGCCAAGATTAGAAGCAGAGTTTGCTCTTGATAAGTTTAAGATCAGAAAACATTTTAAAGAGATTGTGTGTATGGAAGATGTTATCAAAGGAAAGCCTGATCCAGAAGGGATATTAAATATTTTGAAGAAGATGAATATTAAGGCAGAGGATGCAGTTTATATCGGAGATAATCTTGCTGATGCAGGGGCTGCTAAGAGTGCTAATGTTAAGTTCATCGGAGTAGTTGCTCCAAATGCAGACAAGGTTTATACCAAAAATATCTTAAAGTCAGAAGGTGCTGGAGCTGTGCTGAACAGTGTGGATGATGTTGTTAAAGTGGTTAAGTGAAGTTCTGTTATTTTATTCAGTAATTTAACGAAAGTTTTAAATATATCCTAGGATATCAATTGATATTAAGAGCTATTATGGACCTTACACAATACGATATTGAGATAAAGAGGCATGCATTCATAAGGGCCATGGAAAGGAATGTAAGCCCAGATATGATTGAAGCTACAATAAAAGGCGGTAAGGTAGAGAGGTTTGGAAAGCACGGCATAAAGCTGATTAAAGAATATAAAAGATTCACAGTCATTTGTGTGGGCCAGATGGTTGGCACTAAGATAAAAATTTTTACAATAGAAACAAAGGGAGGATAAAATGAGAAAATGCTCTGATTGTAAAGTGGAAATGAAAGAATTAACAGCTAAAACTCCAGAAGGAATTGAGTACACCTATTTCAAATGTGGAAAGTGTGGAGAGGAGATACTTAACATGGATCAGTTGCACAATGTTGCTGAGAAATACAGGGAGATGAAAAGGTTTCATGCTAAGGTTTCAAAGTGGGGCATGAGCTTAGGATTGAGAATACCTAAGGAATTAGTCCAGAAATACAACTTTAAGAATAACGAGGAAGTTACTATGATTCCTGAAAAGGAAGGAATAAAGATAATACCTGCTTGAATTGAAGAATTCTTCATAACCCAACTATAGCGGTTAAATTTAAATATAGGTGTACCTTATTCACTCTGATAATGATAACTCAAAAAAGAAAAACAAAAGAAACCTCTATTGAGGTAAAACTGAATGTAGAAGGAACTGGCAAGTCAAAGATAGATACTAAAATAAATTTCTTAAACCATATGCTTGAATTATTTGCAAAACATGGAACATTTGACCTTGAATTAAAAGCAGCTGGCGACTTAGAAGTAGACCAGCACCATTTAGTTGAAGATATAGGAATTGTAATCGGGCAGGCTTTTGATTCTGCTCTTGGAGATAGAAAAGGGATAAACAGAGCTGGTTTTTTTGCTATGCCTATGGATGAAGCATTGGCTATATTTGCTGTTGATATAGGCGGAAGGCCGTCTTTGAAGTTTGATGTTAAATTTAAGAAAGATAAAGTAGGTGACTTAGATACTGAGTTGATCTATGACTTCTTTGAAGGGTTTTCAAACAACCTTAAGTGCAATATTCAGCTAAGAAGCTTTGATGCAAGGACAGACCACCACAATGCAGAAGCGATTTTTAAGGCATTTGGAAGGGCTTTGAAGATGGCTTGCAGTAAAGATAAGAAGCTGAAGGATTATATACCAAGCACTAAGGGATTGATTTAAGATGATTGCTGTAATTGATTACGGAGCAGGTAATTTAAAGTCTGTCACTAATGCATTGGATTTTATTAAAGCTAGGTATAAAGTGACATCTTCTGCAGAAGACATTAAGAAAGCAGACAAAATAATATTTCCTGGTGTAGGGGCTTTTGGTGACTGCGTAAGTTCTCTCAAGAAAAAAAAGATATTTGATGTATTGAAGAAAGAGATTGTTAAAAAACCTTTTCTTGGAATATGTTTAGGTATGCAGGTATTGTTTGAATCCAGCGAGGAAAGTTCTGGGATTGAAGGGTTGGGATTGTTTAAAGGCAAGGTCAGGAAGTTTCAGAGCAAGACCTTAAAAATACCTCAGATAGGGTGGAATTCAATAAATGTAATGAAAAAAAGTGAATTGCTTAAAGGTGTTGCAGATGGCTCTTATCTTTATCTAGTGCATTCTTATTATGCTGACCCTGATGATGAGAAGATAGTCCTGACTAAGACTTCTTATGGGATTGACTATTGCTCTGGAATCGCTGATGGGAATGTGTTTGGAGTTCAGTTCCACCCAGAGAGAAGCGGAGAAATAGGGTTAAGGATATTGAAGAATTTTGTTGGGTTAAAATGAAGGCAGTTTTATTTGACATGGATGGGGTATTGATAGACTCACATAATGCATGGTTCACCAGGTTTAATGCTGCGCTTGAGCATTTTGGATTTAAGAAAATAAATATGGAGGAGTTTGATATGCATATATGGGCAATAAACTTTGCAGAGACAGTCAGCAGGTATTTTCCAGGCAAGACGATTGATGAAGTCAGGAAATTTTATTTTGATAACTTTGAGAAGTTTGTAGATCTTGTGAAGAAGATGCCTCATGCAGAGGAAGCGCTTAAGATTATTAAGCAGAAAAGCCTTAAGTTAGGTGTAGCTTCAAACACTCAAAGCAATATAGTCAAAGAAGTGTTGAAACGACATAATCTGATTAAGTATTTTGACCATATAATAGGTGGAGAGATGGTGAAGAAAGGAAAGCCAGATCCAGAGATAATATTGCTCGGGCTGAGCAAGATGAAGATGAAGCCTGATGAAATTCTATTTATAGGAGATACAATATATGATAAACAAGCTGCAGAGGCTGCTAAGGTCAAGTTTATAGGCTATAAGACAGATGGTGATTTTAGGGTTGATGATTTGAGGGATATTTTTAAGATTAGTGGATTGTAGCCGCACTATAAAGGCTATATTTAAATATAAGAGTGCCCATTCTCATATTGTAATATGCTAGCAAAACGAATAATTCCATGCATGGATGTAAGGGATGGAAGGGTAGTCAAAGGAATAAACTTTGTTAATATAAAAGATGCTGGCGACCCTGTTGAATTGGCTGAGGAGTATAATAAGCAGGGAGCTGATGAATTAGTTTTTTTAGATATCACTGCTTCTTCTGACAAAAGAGACACTATGGTAAATGTTGTAAGTGAAGTTGCAAAAAAAGTGTTTATCCCTTTTACTGTTGGCGGAGGTATAAGGAGCGTTGAGGATATGAGGAAAATATTGAATGCTGGCGCTGACAAGATCTCAGTAAATACTGCTGCTGTTGAAAATCCTTCTTTAATCAATGAAGGTGCTTTAAAGTTTGGCTCGCAATGCATTGTTCTTGCTATTGATGCTAAAAAGAATCCTAAAATGAAAAATGGTTTTGAGGTTTATACTTATGGCGGCAGGAAGCCAACTGGGATTGATGCTATTTCATGGGCTAAGAAAGGAGAGAAGTTAGGCGCTGGCGAAATCTTATTGACTTCTATGGATAGAGACGGGACAAAGAAAGGGTTTGATCTGGAACTGACCAAAAAGATTTCTGGCTCTGTTAATATTCCAGTCATTGCGTCTGGCGGCGTAGGTAATCTAGAACATTTTGTAGAAGCTTTTACAAAAGGAAAAGCAGACGCTGCTTTGGCTGCTTCTATATTCCACTATAAAGAGTATACTGTCAAGGATATCAAGGACTATTGCAGGAAGGAAAAGGTTGTTGTTAGGGAATGAATCTATTCTCTGTAGGTAAAGTCCATCTTTTTTGGGCCAAATCTTATTACATCGCCATCATTAAGAACAACTGGAGCATCTTCAAGACTTTCTGGGGCATCACGAACAAATGCTAGAATATAATCAATATCTCCTAATTCTTCAGGCCGTTTGGATTCATCTTCCCATAAGTTTGGCAATGCGCCTTTTTTCATGCTTTTTTCGCTTCTTCAATAAGCCATGATAAAGTAACAGTTGCGTCAGCCAGGCTTTCGTCACCTATAAAAGTGCCGTTTCTGCTATAATTTATTAGTCCGCGATTGCTTATCCACTGGTTCAATACAACCAGCCATTCTATGAATGACTCTAGGAATTCAAAAGGCGCTCCCTGTTTCCCTTTTTTTAATTACTTAGAAGTAGGTATAAAATCGAAAGATTTAAATATATGCCCAGCACTACGTTTCGTTAAGTGATTTATATGGCAAACTTGGTTAATTTAATTGGTAGCAGTTTAGAAAGAATGTTGGGTCATATGGGTTTAATTCATGGACCCAGGCATGATAGGAATAATCCGGCTCCTTTTTCTGCTCAAAACCTGCCTATCACAGGGGTATCTATCAATTGCGATTCAACTACTCCACCCAGTTGTACTGATTATACTCTAATTTTTATGGAAATTGTCGAACAGGTTAGACAAAAAATCCAGGGAAGCAAGCAGTTTCATTATGAAAATTTTGTAAGAGAAAACATAGAATTTGTTCAGACCGAGCTTAAAAAAAAGCCAGATAATTACAGGTCATTCAGTGAGGATATTAGAGAGATAGACGAAGATGTCGAAAGTGCAATGCTTTCTTTTTTTGATGTCCCAAAAGACAAAGTTAAACCGTCTCCAGCTTATGAGCTGAATCACATAAAGGTTGATGGTAATTTAGGTATTGAAGGCACAATAGGCGAGAAAATTGACTTGCACACACTGGTTCCTGATTTAGTCAAACCCGGCACACATTATGTTGATAGGAGGAAGACACTAACAGATAGAGAGTATGTTGAAAGGGGAGAAGCCTTTCTTAAGCATATTCAAGATCAGTTTGAATCGCTGGAGATTACTAAAGAAGATTATGCTGGAGTGCAGACTGATTTGGATCAGGGACAGAGAGATGCCGAATACGCAAATAATCACTGTAAATGGGGGAGTAGTCCGAATATTTCTGTACCTAAAAAAGTTGATTTAAGTACGAGAATGCTGGCAGTAAAAAAACTTCAGGAGATCCTTGCATTGCAGTGGCTTGAACTGCAAAGAGAGCTATATGATTAAAAAAGCTTTTTAAACACAAAAGCAACTATGCCTATTAAAATGTGGTTCCATACTAATTGGTTTATTCCTCCAAAGGAATTCAAGATGAACGGAGAAGAAGGACAGGTTAAAGCTGCTTCTTTTACTATGAGTGGAGAGAAGAAAAAATAAGCCTATCTGCAAAGTCCGGGTATTGGTTTAGTTGGGATAATTGTTTCTAAAACTCTCCTGTATAGCTCTTCACTCCATCCAAGGCTTGCAGCATCAGTGAAAATCACAGCAGGATTTTCAGAGTGGTTTTCCATCAAAGCAATCATATGCTTAATGCAAAAATCTATACTCCAACCGCAGGCTTCTGCAGCTGTAACTCCATCATCCACTAGTCTTCTTTTTGCTGCTACCAGCTGTTCATCATAGCTGATATAATCTTTATAAGCTATCTGCATAATGTCGGGCCTATCACACAACATATGTGCTGGCCACTTATTGCTATGGAGATTGTATATGGGATTTCCTTGTTCAACTGCTTGGTCAACTATCTGCTGCAAATCTGCCCTGTAATCCTCCCCCATTAAACCTAAGGCCCAGTCATCTATGTGCATACAGATTAATGCCGCCATAATCTTGGAGAATAGAATTACCATTAAAAACTTATCTCTTAGCAAAATATTTAAATAAACCTTTCTTTTGGTCTATTAATATGATATTCCCGAGCATTGATTTGATGAACGGCAAGGTTGTACAGCTAGTTCAGGGCAAAAAAGAAAACAAGAAATTAGAGATAGATGATGTTCTAGGTGTTGCTAGGAAGTTTTCTAAGTATCAGATACAGGTTATTGATCTAGATGCTGCTATGGGCTCTGGAAGTAATCTAAGCACAGTAAAGGTGTTATGCTCTAAGTTTCCCTGCAGAGTTGGTGGCGGGATAAGAACAGTAGAGCGAGCAAAGGAGCTCATAAAAGCAGGCGCTAAGAAGATAATAATCGGTTCAGCTGCTTTCAAGAGCGATGGTACTATAGATGTGTTATTCCTAAAACAGCTGAATAAGGTTATGGGGAAAGAAAAGATAATAATCGCTATTGATTCAAAAGATGGAAAAGTAGTTGTAAAAGGATGGAAAGAGTCTACAGGGGCTGATCCTGTAAAGGTTGTCAAAGAGCTTGAGAAATACTGCTCTGAATTCCTCTATACTTATGTTGATAAAGAAGGCATGATGCAGGGAACTGATTTTTCAACTTTAAGGAAACTGAAGTATGCTACTTCAAATGAGATAACTGCAGCTGGTGGAATCTCTTCAATGGATGAGATAAACAGGCTAGAAAGATTGGGCGTGAATTCTGTCTTAGGTATGGCTTTGTATACTGGGAAGATAAACCTGCCATAATATTGTTGATTGGCCATAATACAAAACTGCTTCTTTACATTATTTCATGGTTCAATTCTTTTTATCCCTAAATCATCAAAATCATGATCATAACTAACAATAGCGGAACAGCCTTTTAAAAGGGCAGTTGTATAATGGACTAGATCAGAAATCTTTAGATTAGATTTTCCACTTCTCTTTAATGCCTCAAAAAATAGATTAATATCAAAATTAACTATCTCTATATTATCAGCCTGATAGAATAACTTAACCATGCCTATTGCCAATTCCTTATCTTTTGTGATTGTTGCCACTTTACTAAAACTCTCCAATAATATTAAGGTATTGACTGTTATTTTCTCATTTTCAATTAATTCCCTGCACACCTCTTTTTTTGGATTATTGCTGAAAGCAAAAACAATGACGTCGCTGTCTATCAGCTTATTCATAGATACCACTGTCCATTGATTTTATCTGTTCTGGCTTAAGGTTATGCCTTTTAGTCTTGTCAGCTTCCTCGAACAGCTTTTTAAAAGGGTTTACTCTCTCTAGATCTAATCTAGGCTGGTCTTCCAGATTTGCCACACATCGCTTAAGCAATAAATTTATAGCCTCTCGCTTGTCTTTTAGCTCGTGCTCTACTTTGAAATGCTCTATCTCCTTGTTAATTTCCCGGGGTATATCCAGTGTTATCATTACCATTTTACATCACCTTATAGTACAATGTTGTAAGATACTATATAAACCTTTTGTTTTTGGAAACTAACAAGAGATTACTTATTTCTCAGCCTAGGCAAAACCCAATAGGCCATTGCAGCGCAGATTATAATGACTGCCCAGAAAACATAGTTACTTACTTTTCTCATTGCAAAAAGAATCAAGTCTAGGACTATCAAGACAGTAAAGAATATTCCGATTCCTTTGATTATTTCTGGCCTCATATTCACCTCATCACAATTCTCTGCAATAATATAAATGCTATGCAGACAGCTACCATCGTGAAATAAACAATCTTGCTCCAATTAAGTATCTTTTTTCCGTCAAACATCCAGACTGGGATCAGATTGAACAAAGCTAACCAGGTATTTATCATAAAGCCATAGCCTGCAATAAAATAAAACATGCTAAGTGAAGGAGATAATAAGATTGAAAGGAACAAGGCAGCGATTATCAAATTAGCTATAGCTCCTGCTGCTGATATGATTCCATTTCTTCTTTTTCCAACAGGGCCTGTTATAAAGACTGCTCCTGGAGCGACGAATATAGCTTTGAACAAGATAGCCATGAATATAGCTAAGAGCAGCATCTTGTCCCAAGACCTAAATTCAGCCTGGCAGCCATAATGCTGAGCAACAACCTTATGGGCCATCTCGTGAGCGATAAACCCTAAACCAACTGTCAAAGAAGCTACCATGAATATGCTTATGAAACCAAATGAGAATATAGAACCGCCTAATATGATTGCAAATGCCAAAGATATAGCAAGCCATGCTTTAATTAAATCTAATAATTCTGTTCTGGATGTAGTTATTCTTCCTAATTGGATCTGGTCTTTTGGGTTTATCAGCTTCATCTATCTCCCCTTCTTATCTTACCCACTAATCTTTCTAATGTATCAATCTTTTTCATCAATTCGAGCTTTTCTTTGTCTGACTCAGCTAATTTATTTGCGTGCTTTACCAATTCAAAATCCTCTTTCTTTATGTTTTTGCTTACTTCTGTGAACTTGTTTATCTCTGAAGAGAGTAGTTTAACCTGTGAAACAACAGATGACATCTGCTCTTTTAGTTTAGTGTATTCATCAATATCACCTTTAAGCTTTTCTGAGTTAAGCTTCAGCTCTTTTCCAAGCTCTTCTTCGAACTTTTCCATCAAAGATTTCTGCATCTGGGCTTTTAACAACCTGAAATCATAGACTTCTTTCTTTAAACTTTCTTTTGAGTCATTTATTATGTCTAAGTTTGACTTAAAATTGGTTAAAAATTCAGTTTGACTGCCTTTTATCTCTATTAGGGATTTGTTTAAGTTTGCTAATTCTTCCTTTAAAGAATCAACGCTGGTAGAATGCTCTCCTACTTTTTGGGTTATCCCATCTATAAGTTCCTTTGTCTGCATCAGATCCTTTATTTTTTGTATCATAGAACGGGTTAAAGATAACTAATATAAAAAGATATAGATAAATCTGGTTATTTACACATCCACAAACAGCTTATGCTTTTCTGTTCCTGAAAGCTCTTTAAGGATTCTCTTGATTATTGTCTTTTCTGGGTCTGGCATCAATTTAACTCTGCTCTTTATATCATCAAAGTTTTCAAACGGCTTTTCTTTTCTTGCCCCTATTATCTCCCACATGTGTTTCTTGCCTAGGCCAGGCAATAGCTCTAGCTGATGCATTCTTGTGCCTAATGGCTGCGCATTGTTGAAAAAATCAATAAAACGTTTCTGGTCTTTTTCTATAATACCTTTTATTATCGGCTCTAGCTCTGACCTTGCTGTCTGTGACAATTTATCAAGAGCAAGCCTTCCCATTATATGGTGGATCTTATCTCTCTTGCCTTCCCCTATATAGGCCTCTTCATAAGGCTGAAGATGTATGCCTTTTTTAGAGACTAATTCCAGGAGTACAAATCTCAATTTGCCTATAGCTTGCACTATCGGAGTCTTCATATGCATTGGCCTGTTGTCCAAAGCATAGCCGTTTGGCAGGAAGTCCAATACAATTACAATGTCTTCTTTCTTATCCTCTATCATTTTAACCTGTTAAAATGGTAGGCTTGAAAAATAACTGATTTTTTCATTGTCTATCATTTTAAGTTTTTTCCACCCTCTTATGTGTTTAGTAAACTTTTGTATTTGTAAAGAAACGCTTTTGCGTTTCTTGAGCATCCCAGAAATCATTATGATTTCTGATATATAAATATTTTGTTATTATTGATTCATTCAAAAAAAGAAATCACTTGGATTCTACGTATTTATTAACTACTTCGACAATTTTCTTTAGATTGTCATTGGTTACTGTTATCGGGTAAGCCTTCAACACTGTCTTGATATCATCCAAAGTTGTAGGAAGAACATCTATTATCTTTACAATATGCTGATCTCTCAATCTTGGAACCTTCAATTCATCTATCTCTTTGAACAGCTTTTCAGAGTCTTTTAGATCGGCAAAGCTTTGAAGATACTCTTCTGTTCTCATAGCCCTGAAATTTAGGTCTTTATCCCTTGCCCTTATCTTTTCAAGCTCTTTCCTTAGCTCATTTATGTTAATTGGCTTTTCTGATATAATATTAGTGTCTGGCATTTTTACCCCTTTTTAAGATGAACTGGATGAACTATAAGGCATTTTTCTTTTCCGCCATCTTTAATCATTACTTCATAGCACTTTCCCTGCATCCTGCCTATTGTGCCGCTCTTTCCATAGAATCCTGCATGATACATCCCTGTATGGATAGATGAATCAAGGCTTAGCCTTACCCTGTCGCCTAGCTTAAAGCTCTGAAAGTAGTTTCTAAGTGAAACTTTTCCTTTCTCATTCTTATGCTTAGTGAAGAGATGCCTAGTCTTCCTTCTTGCTCCGCCTATTCTTTTCATATACTTCAAGGATTTTGTGCCCATATAAAAAGCTTTTGTTTCCTGCCCTTATTTTACACAAAATCAAAACATTTATATATTTGTGGAGTAATCAACATTCTATCATAGTAACTATTGACGGAGGATGCTTAAAATGGGTTTTTTTTCAAAATTAAAGGAGGCTATTTCTGGTGGTGATACTGCTGCAGTTCTCGAAGAAGCAGAAAGAGAAGATTATGTTGAATTGGGGGCTGACGGAGGCAAGGGAGATTCTAAGATTATAGTAAGGCCTTTTTTATTGCAGGATTTTGAGTCAATCAAAGGTATCCTTGATGTCTTAAGAGATGGGCATACAATTGCACTTATCAATATAAAACCTTTAAAGGATAAGGATCTTGTTGAGCTTAAAAGAGCTATTAACAAACTAAAGAAGACCTGTGATGCGATTGAAGGCGACATAGCTGGATTTGGGGATGACTGGATTGCTGCTGTGCCGCAATTCGCAAAGATACACAGGGCAAAGAAAGAAGAAGGATCTGTTGCTCCAAAGAAAAGATTGGATGAAGTAACTGAGTACAGCGCAGAAGAAGGCACAGATGATGGGTCTGAGCCTAAGATAGAAGCTTATTAATTTTTTATTTCTAATTTATTAATTTTTATTATTTATCTATATCCAGCAGACTTGATAGTTCATAGGATGGTTTTACAGTATAACTATATCGAAGCACACACCACGACAGGAGTAGTGCCTTGCGAATTGGATGGATTGAAGCAGGAGTTAGGGCAGAATAGGTGGTTAGGGTTGATTAGGTTGGCTAGTAATTAATGAATATATTATATACTCCATAATAGAAGTATTTATAAACTCACTCACATAAGATAGTATTATGAACGGAAAAAAAATAAAGACTGATACAAAAGAAGATATAGATAAAACAAAAAAGGATATAGATAACCTAATAGAAAAAAACAAAAGTTTACCTCTTCTTTTTTAAATTGTTTCTAAGTTTTTCATTTTCATTAATTAAATCTTTCATATCAGATAAAAACATTTGATTTTCATAAGTTATATTTCGTGTTTCAATAAGAAGATATTGATATTTATAAGATGAAATGAATTTTTCTACTGTTGCAGTTGTTACGACTATTAATGCAAATATACTTATAAAAGTTTGTAAAGTTGATGTAACATTAAAAAATAGGTAAATAACCATTACTACTAAGGCTTGTTCAAAAAAATATAATCCCATAAAAAATAATGTAAAAAAACTATTGTTTTTTATAATAAAATCTCTAAAATCATCACATTTTTTAGTGATTAAATCAAATAATCCCTTACTACTAAGAATAAAAATTAAGAAAATTAGTATAATACTGGTTATAATCAAACTTGTTATCATTATCTAAATCACCTAATAAACCTATCAGAACCTCTTTGAGTATAGTTTATCAGAAATAGTATATAAGGATTTCTGTATTTAAGAATAGAGTAAGTGACGTTAACTTGACAGCTCTAAAAATCACAAACTATTGTCCCAATCCTTTACCATTTTCTCGCTGAAGCTCTAAAAATAGTAAAGTATTGTTTAAAATCCAATAGTTTGGTTTTTTTCAAAAAACACAAACTATAAAAATAACATCCATTCTATCAATTTCATGCCAGACGAAGAAGCACCTGAAATAATGCCAGGGCAGCCATGCCCTATGTGCCTGCAGAAGACTCTTACGCTTATGGAAGCTGAAAGAGAAGTGCCTTACTTTGGTAAAGTCTATCTGTTCTCTATGGGCTGTTCTAATCCTGAATGTAATTACCATAAGGCAGATGTCGAATGCACTGAGCAGCACGAACCTTCTAAGTATACTTTTGAGATAACTAAAGAAGAGGATATGAAAGTAAGGATTGTTAAAAGCTCTGAAGCTGTAATAAAGGTTCCACATATAACTACTATTACTCCTGGGCCTGCTTCAAACGGTTATGTAACTAATATTGAAGGGATCTTAAACAGGATCAAGAAACAGATAGAAGTAACAAGAGATAATGCAGAGGGTAATGAAGACAGGAAAAAGGCAAAGAACCTTCTGAAGAAACTTATGAATATAATGTGGGGAAGACAACCCCAAAAGATAATCATTGAAGATCCTTCTGGAAATTCTGCTATAATCAGCGATAAAGCACAAAAGACAAAGCTTTAGCTTTGGTTTTTGCTGCTTTAGCAAAATCTCGATTTTGCGTAAGGCTGTAAAAGAGAAGCTGAAATAATAATATATTTAAACAAGCTCTTTCTAACGTTGTGTATTAAGTTAATAAGGGGATTAATATGTCCTTAGAAATCAAAAGATTTCTTGGACTTTGAAAACAAAAAATTGGAGGTGTTTTCAATGGATTTAAAATCAAAGATAAGAACAGTTCCGCACTGGCCTGTTGAAGGAGTTATGTTTAGGGATATTACCACATTGCTGCAGGATGGAGAGGCATTCAAGCATTCCTGTGATGAACTTTACAAAAGATACAAAGAGATGAAGATTGATGTTGTTGTTGGTATTGAAAGCAGAGGATTTGTTTTTGGCTCTGTTTTAGCATATCTCCTGGGTGTTGGGTTTGTTCCTGTAAGAAAGCCCGGGAAACTGCCTTACAAGACTGTTTCTGAGGAATATGAAAAGGAGTATGGAAAAGATAAAATCATAATGCACGAAGATTCTATCAAGAAAGGGCAAAAAGTTCTGTTGGTTGATGACTTGATTGCTACAGGCGGAACTTGCTCTGCTGCTGTCAGATTAATAGAGAAATTGGGCGGAGAGGTTGTAGAGTGCGCTTTCCTAATTGACCTTCCTGAACTTAAAGGAAAGGAAAAATTAAAAGGATACAAAATATTTTCAATGATGGAATTTGAAGGTACTTAGAAATTACAAAGTAATTTCTTGTACCTTACAAAATTAAAATTTTGAAGGTGAATAATATGAAAATCGGAATTATAGGCGGTTCGGGGTTAGAAGACCCTAAGATTTTGAAAGACGCAAAAGAGATTAATGTAGATACAAAATTTGGAAAGCCAAGCTCTCCTTTGACTGTTGGAAAGATCGATGGAATTGATGTGGTGATATTATCAAGGCATGGAAGAAAGCATAACATCCACCCAGGAAAAGTAAATTATAGGGCTAATATCTGGGCTTTGAAAGAACAGGGCGTAACACATATAATCGCTTCATCTGCGTGTGGTTCCTTAAGAGAAGAGATAAAGCCAGGTGATTTTGTTGTTATTGACCAGTTCATCGACAGGACTCATGGAAGGCAAAGCACTTTCTATGATGAAGATAATGTTGCGCATATACCTATGGCAGAGCCTTTTTGTAATGATTTGAGAAATGCATTATTTGAAACTGCAAAAGAGCTTAAGTTTAAAGTACATGAAAAAGGCACTGTTGTTACGATACAAGGGCCTAGGTTTTCATCAAGAGCTGAATCACATATGTTCAGGAGCTGGAAGGCAGATGTTATCAATATGTCTACTGTGCCTGAGTGTGTTTTAGCTCGCGAAGCAGGAATATGCTATGCTGTTGTTTGTATGTCCACTGATTATGACTGCTGGCATGAATCTGAAGAATCTGTTGATATCCAGATGGTTCTAAAAACATTCAAACAAAATGCAGAGAAGGTTGTTAGGCTGTTCATAAAAGCAATACCTAAGATAAAAGATAACCCTGAATGTTACTGCAGGACAGATATTAAGGGTGCGGTTATAAGCTAGGCTCAACTACAACCTTCAAACTTTCCTTTGCTTCAGAAACTATCTTAAACCCTTTCTGAATCTCATCTAAGGGTAGTTTGTGTGTAATCATGCCCTTAACATCTATCTTTCCCTGCCTGATTAAGCTTAATGATTCCTGCAGGTCTATTGGTGCAGCACCGTAAGATGAGGTTATGGTGTATTCATTTCTCCAGAAGTCTACAATTGGCAGTTCGATGTTATTTTGGGGTATTGCGAAGAACAGTATAGTCCCTTTTTTATCTATGCATTGGAATGATTGATCTACTGCTTGTGGTGCTCCTGTGCAGATTATTATCTTATCTGCCTTGACATCAATCTTATTCTTAGAGACATCAATAACCTCATCTGCGCCATACTCTTTGGCTTTATTTAATCTGTATTCATTAATATCTGTAGCAATCACCTTAGCGCCTTTTAGTTTCGCAAGCCTTATATTCAGCAGACCTGATAATCCAGAGCCAAGAACTAAAACTGTATGAGTGCCCTTTACATTAATTATCCTCTGCCCCCTTACAACACATGCCAATGGCTCTATCATAGTAGCTTCTTCATAGGATATGCTTTCTGGCAGAAGATAAGTTCCATTTTCAACATTTATCTTTGGAACTCTTACATACTCAGAAAATCCGCCGGGATCATAGTTTCCTTTATGAAGTGTTTCACATGCAGTATGGTTTCCTTCATTGCAGTATTTGCATTCGTTGCAAGGGACGTGGTGTGATACAAAGACTCTTTGGCCTTTTTGGAACTTTCTAGAATTAGATTCGACTATTTCTCCTGCTATCTCATGGCCTAATACTCTAGGGGCTTTTTTTATCCTGTACCATTCCATAACATCTGTGCCGCAGATGCCTGAAGCTTTGACTTTGACTAAGATTTCTCCTTCATTTATTTTTGGAGTTGGACGCTCTTCTATCCTGATGTCATTGTTGTTGTGGTAGACTGCGACTTTCATTTAACTTTTAGAAACTATCTTGTATATATAAATTTATGGTGCTAAACTAATACACCTTTGACAAATATCTTCTGTGAACTTCCTAGCTCTTATGTCAGCTCTTAACTTTCTGTATCTTTTTGAATCCCATATCTCCATTATGTTTTGCTCAATTATATTCCCTAAACGAACCTCGCTCAAATAATCATTAGAACATATTACAACATCTCCATCAACATTTATTGTCAATACGTGTTGTCCTTGCGCACAATAAGGTTTTTCCAACCTTGATTCTTTTGGAATTTGAACAAGTCCTCCTCTTGTAAACCACCTGTTTAAATACAATCTTATTTTTACATGGTCTGCCATATCTGGGTTATCAATTAGATGTTGTCTTAACTTGGCTAAATTAGGTGGAAGATTGCTCCCTTTGTCATGGTTTGTAACCAAAATACTATCAATTCCGGCTTGGACTAACCCCTCTACTCTTTCAGGTGTTAGATGATCTCCATTTGATCCAAAATGCAGATAAACTTCTGGAAGTTTCTGTCTTGCATACCTGACCCTTCTTTTTAGATGTGGATCAAGCAATGGTTCACCATAATGATGTAATTGAAGCTTATCCCTATAGCCCATTAAAGCCAATTCATCAATTATCTTTCTAAATAAATCTTCTTCCATCTCTTTCTGCGGTCTTTGACTTCTTAATTCTGGATCAGAATGTGGGCAATAAGAACAAACCCTATCACAAATAGATGTTGTCTCAATAGCAACATGAGTGAACATATCTCTTCTACTATAGTGCGGCATAGTAATTAGGTCAGCTTTTAACTCTTTTAATCCAAACATCAAAGAATGAGGCATAAAATCCCTATAGTGGGTGTTTATGTAATTACTTAACTTTGACATTTTGTTGCTCTTTATACCACCTCTTTAGATAAATAAAACATACTATTTTTTTTCTTTATAAATCCCAAACCCTTCATCTACTGATTTACCTTCATGGACAACTGCCCTAACAGCTTTGATCATTCCAATTGGATTACTGCTTTGGAATATGTTTCTGCCCATGTCTACTCCTATGGCCCCTGCATCAATTGCGTCTCTTGCCATCTGCAAGGCTTCTTTTTCCTCTATCTTTTTGCCGCCTGCAATAACAACAGGAACATTTCCACATGCTTCGACAACTTCTTTGAAATTATCGCAGTAATATGTTTTTATTATATGCGCGCCAATCTCAACGCATATCCTGCTTGCTAAGCCAAGGTATCTTGAATCACGAGCCATATCTTTTCCTACTGCTGTTACAGCTAAAACAGGAATTCCGTACTTTTCACCTTTGTCTACAAGCTCAGCGAGGTTAGCGATTGTCTCCTTTTCGTGCTCTCCTCCAATAAAAACACTGCAGGTTATTGCAGAGGCATTTATCCTTATAGCGTCTGTTACAGATGATGTTAGAACTTCATTTGACAGCTCTTTTAATATGCTTGTTCCGCCTGACATCCTTAATATGATTGGCTTATCTGTTTCTGGAGGGATCCAATTCCTTAAGGCCCCTCTTGTAATCATCAGAGCGTCTGCATAAGGAAGCAGAGGATTTACTGTCTTGCCCAGCTCCCTTAAGCCAGTAGTTGGGCCCTGAAAATAGCCGTGGTCAACTGCTAACATCACACATTTCCCTGTTTTTGGACTGATTATTCTTGATAACCTATTTTTCATACCCCATTGCATTGACAATCCCCTCCGTATTTTCAATGTCCCAGAAATCCTTGATTTCTAAGGACATAATTATCACCTTTTGGATTTATAATATTAGATGAACTTCAATAGGTTTATAAATATTTTGGAGTTATACCCTTTTTATGTATGCTATCAAGAAAACTCCAGAAGATTTCATTGTAAAAGAAATAGCTGAGCTTTCTTTGAAAGATGCTGGAGATTATTTAATCTATGTTCTTAAGAAAAGGAATTATACTGTAATGAGGGCTATAGGGCAGATAGCTAATGTATTAAGAATAAATCCAAAAGAGATTGGCTTTGCAGGCATAAAAGACAAGAATGCGATTACAGAGCAGTTCATCTCGATAAGATATGCTAGAAAAGAGAATATTGACAGGGTAAGGTTAAAAGACATATCGCTTGAGTTTAAAGGTTATTCTGACAAGCCGATTGTTTTAGGTAATCTGATTGAAAATGAGTTTATAATAACTGTCAGGGATCTAACTGATAAAGAGATAAGCTCACTGATAACTAAAATTAAAAATAATAAAAAGTTGATGATGCCTAATCTCTTTGGCGAGCAGAGATTTTCTGAAAAAAACACAGAAATAGGAAGATTTCTTGTAAAGTGTGATTTTGAAAATGCATTAAAGACTGTGCTTGAGACAAACCCTGATTATAAAGAGCAGATAGAAGAGTCTTTGGAGAGAAACCCTAAGAATTTTGTTATTGCACTTAAAATAATTCCGAGAAGATTATTGATGCTTTATGTGCATGCTTATCAAAGCTTTTTATGGAATATGTGTTTAGAAGAATATACTAAGAAAAATAAGAAAAATATAGAGATACCTATAGTCGGGTTTGGAACAGAGATAGAGGATGGTAAGATTGATAAGATTATAGGAAAGATAATGAAAAAAGAGAAGATTAATTTCAGAAGTTTTATCAATCGCCCTATACCTGAGATAAGCCCAGAAGGCTCTCTAAGAAATGCTTTTGCTGAAATAGAAGAGCTGAAGATCCTTGAAGCTGGAAAGGATTTTGTGAAGTTGAGTTTTAAGCTTAAGAAAGGAAGCTACGCGACTGTTGCTGTTGATTTTCTGGTCTCAGCCTATATTCTTAACCCTTTGCAGCTGAGTATATCTTTTTACAGCTAAATTTCCAGCTGCACCTACAGAATCGCCTAATGATAGAAAGCCGTGATTCTTTATTAGGAGGAATGTATTATTGCCTAATACAGATGAAATTTCTTTTACCAATTCAATTGTCCCCCCTGGCTGCTCTTTTTCTGTAATTGGAAATCCTAATTTAACTCCAAACTTCAAGAAATCTTCATTGTGGCCATGGAAGATGGAGTTAATATCTTTTCTTAGCCTGTAGATTTCATTATGAAAAAATGATTCAGAAGAAGGCTCTTTAATGCCGTTTACATGAATCTCTTTTTTTACTAAATCTACTTTAGTCACTTCTGTAAAGTCTTCTTTTGTTAAATTTGATAGATCAGAGCCAGTTGAAGTTATCACAAAACCATTATCTGTCCTGAAGCTTACGTTTCCTGCTTTGTCATGGGCAAAACCCATCTTGCTAAATTCTTTTGCCCAGTTTATCATATCAAGGATCCTTGGGTCTCTAACCAAAGCTCTGCTCTTGAATACTGTCTTGAATTTAACACCTGTATATTGTTCTGCCATCTTAATATTTTAATAGAAAAGATTAGAATCAATCTTTATCATTCATTGTAACATATCCCACTAATGTCCCTATTATAATTACTGTTATTATTACTCCCTGATACATGGGGTCTGTAATCCAGTCAGGAAGCTCTCCAAACCATCCTCTGGCTATCCCAAAGAAGTAGAGAACAACACAGAACGCGCCTATTGAAACTCCAGCCTGAACAAGATTGAACTTATCTTTCTTTGGATTACTAAATGCAGTTACTATTATGAATATTATGGCTACTGCCAATAAAATAGGGGATAGAGAAGGATATACAAATATTGTATAGATCACTGCCCCCATCAGCACGACTCCGCCTGTGAGGTAAGCTGGCCTTGTTGTTACCTGTCCGCCAAAAGCGCCTATTATTATCAATGCTGCAATAGCTGCAACAATCACTATTGAGATGTTGGGTAGGGCTTCACTCATTATATCTACAGGATCAAAGTTTGAGGGATAACGGTCCATGACATGGGGTATTACAACTACAAGGGCTATAACCATAGCTACAATCAGATTATATCTGCTGCTTTTTTCGCCAAAGACTTTTACTTTGGTGAGGATAGCAAAGAATATGACAAAAATCAATAAGAAAGGAAGCATTACATCTTTCAAGCCCCAATTGTTTGCCATCCTGATAAATTCTTCAAGATTATATGCTCTGCTTGCCATATTTACAGTTTATTTTTTAGAAGTTTATAAATTTGTTGTTTGTCGGGCTTAATTATACCCTTTTCTGTGATAATTCCAGTGATATATTTAGCTGGTGTGATGTCAAAAGCAGGATTCTTGGCATGGCTCGAGGGGTTTGCGATTCTTTTTCCCCTAATTTCTAGAACCTCTTTTTCATCCCTTTCTTCAATTGGGATCTTATCACCAGAAGGGCAGTTGATGTCTATAGTTGAAGTTGGAGCTGCAATATAGAATGGAATACTGTTTTCTTTTGCCAAAACAGCTTTTTCATAGGTTCCAATCTTGTTTGCTGTGTCGCCATTTGCTGCTATCCTGTCAGCCCCTGTGATGACTATATCAACTTCTCCTTTTTTCATATAATAGCCAGCTGCATTGTCTGCTATGATTGCATGAGGTATGTTTTCATTTGCCAATTCCCATGCAGTTAATTGTGAGCCTTGTAATCTTGGCCTTGTTTCATCGACAAAAACAAAAACGTTTTTTCCTTTTCTTTTTGCTGCATAAATCGGGCTTAGGGCAGAGCCCCAGTTAACAAAAGCTAACCATCCTGCATTGCAGTGAGTTAGTATTTTTGCGTTGTTTTTGATTAAATGATCTCCATGTTCACCTATCTTTTTGCAGGCATTTGAGTCTTCGTCTGCTATCTCATTTGCTATTTTGACTGCTTCCTGCTTATCTTTTGCCTTTAGAACCTTGCTTACTGCATAGAAAAGATTTTGTGCTGTTGGTCTTGTATTCTTGATCACTTCTGCTGCTTTTTTTATATCTTCATCAGCTAAAAACGCTTGAGCCATTGCAAAGCCAGCTGCTGCGCCGATTGCACCTGCTCCCCTGACAATCATGGTTTTTATTGCCTGCGCTGTCTGCCTATAATCTTTACATTCATAAATCTCGAATTTGTTGGGAAGTAAAGGTTGATCTATCATCTTGACTATATTACCTTCCATCCATACTGTCCTGTAATGTTTATCGCTTATTTTCATTAAGAATGAAGAAAACTTGGAAGTATATAAAATTAATGAAAGAATTTATTTATCATTGAATAATAACAATATTTTTAAACCGAAATGTATTCTTAACGTAGGGGGATGATAAATGAAACCGTATGGATGTATTGCTCCTGGACAGAATGCACAGTATGTAGGAATGGGTTCTGATTTGTATAATAGCAGTAATGAAGTTATAAGAGCTAAAACCAGGAAATTATTCCGAACTGCTAGTGAGATTCTTGGATATGATTTAACAGATGTATGCTTTAATGGGCCAATGGAAAGATTAAGCCAGACAATATACACTCAACCTGCTTTAGCGACCCATTCTACAATATGTTTTGAAGTTCTAAAAGTGCTCTATGAAGAAAGAACTGGAACTGAATTTGATTTTGCAGTTTCTGCAGGCGCGTCATTAGGAGAATATCCTGCACTTATGATGGCTGGAGTTATGGGATTTAAAGATATGTTAGGGCTTGTACAGAAAAGAGCAGAAGCTATGGATAAAGTAATAAAAACTCCAGGTTATGATGCTGGAAAACAGGTGTGTCTGAATATTGATGCACGATCTATTGATGAAATATGTGCTAAATTTGGAGTTGAACAATCTAACTGCAATTATGGAGAACAAACTGTTGTTGGCGGAACAAGAGAGGCTATCCAACAAATGATGGAATATCTTGAAGAAAAGATCCCTTTGCCAGGAAAAAGGAGAATGTGCGTGATTCCTATGAATACCGAAGCAGCATTCCATACATCCTTGATGAGTTCTGCAAGGAGAGCATTTGCCCCTTTTATCAGTACTTATAGATTTAATCCTCCAAATAGGTATGTGCTTTCTAATTGCACAGGCAATTTTTATGCTGAAGATGGTTCAGACATGGTAATAAATCTTATACACCAAATTGATAATCCAGTAAGATGGATTTATGAGATGCGGGTAATGGTAACAAAATTATTGGAGGTTGCTAAAGGAGGTACAATAAGAATATTTGAGTTTGGGGGTGGAAAACCAAATATAAGTGACCCTACAAATCAGAGATCTAATTTTGGTGGAATAACTACTAGAATTTTGAAGGGGATGGAAATTAAACCAGAACAAGTAGAACTCCATGAATGTATAAGTGAAGAAACTATTAATTCTACTTTAGATGTACTGGTGCCTCGGGTCTAAAAAACATTTTTTTAAAAGCGATTAGAAATTTTGAGGGATTAATGATAAATGATAGAGTAGATATATTGGATGCAATCAGGAGATATCAAGAATTTTCATTATCTGCTGTATTGGAAGTGCTTCCTCCAGATGTGACAGAACTAACATTTGCTGTTCATTCTGCTATTGGCCTAAAAGATTCGAAATTGACAGAACCAGCAAAATTAGCATATGTTGAAAGCACACGAAATTATCTTGGCCATTGCAGAGGAAACGACATTAAAATAGTCCATTTAAGAGATATGCTAGATATTTCAGAGCATACGCCTGAATTGATTGTAAGTAACAGAGAACCCACATTGGCTGATAGATTTGGAATAAATGCAGATTATGTTGTAGCGACCTTTCCGAATATGGGGGTACCTCTTGAATTATTGAATCTGTATTTTGAACAGATGATGAATTATGGAATATTTTGTCCAAATCTTAGTAACCCAAATCGAAACATTAGAACCATTAATGGGATTGGGGTGTTTACAGAAACAAATGCTTGTTTTATTGATGGTCTTAGTGTAATGATGGCCTTATCACAAAAAGTAGTAAGAATAATCAAGAATTGTACATTATCAAGACAACCAGAAATGATTACATTGGATCATTATGTTAGTAGGTATGGTATAGATAAGGATAGAGTATTGTTGAATATGTACGAAAATGGAACGCTGACTCCCTCTCCAAACGGAATTATTAGTTGTAGTATATGATTTTATTTCTTAAACTTATACAAATAAACCAATCTTCTGCCTGCTGGCTCTACGACCTGGTAGGCTTTTCTGACCAATACAAAGCCGGCTTTTCTTAATCTTTTCAGATTTCCGACTACTGTGTTGAAAGAAGCATCTAAAAGCTTAGCGATTTCCCTGGCGTTCAGCCATTTCTTGCTGTATTTTTTCAATAAATCATATACTTCCTGCTGCCCCATTAGAAAGTGGATAAGGTATAAGGGCTTATATAAACATTTCTATTCTGGAATGAATAAAAAGAAGAAAAAAATAAAAATTTACAACCCAGCTTCCTTTTTGAGAGCTTCAGCCTTGTCTGTCTTTTCCCAAAGGAAGTCTTCGTCATCTCTTCCAAAATGGCCGTATGCTGCTGTCTTCTTGTAGATCGGCCTTTTCAGCTTTAAGGTTTCATTTATCCATCTTGGTGTCAATGGGAAATGTTTTTTTACAAGCTCTGCAATCTTTTCTTCTGGAATTTTGTTTGTTCCTGAGCAATCAACGTTTACAGAAGTTGGCTTTGCAACGCCGATGCAGTAGCTTAGCTGAACTTCGCATCTATCTGCTAAACCTGCTGCAACTATGTTTTTAGCAACGTATCTTGCTGCGTAAGCTCCTGACCTGTCAACTTTAGAAGGATCTTTTCCTGAGAATGCTCCGCCGCCGTGCCTTCCAACTCCGCCGTAAGTGTCTACAATTATCTTTCTCCCTGTAACTCCTGTGTCTCCTTCTGGACCCCCAATCAAAAAAGAGCCAGTAGCGTTTATATGGATGTTTGTTTCTTCGTCCATAAAATCCTTACAGATGGGCTTTATAACATGTTCCATGACCTTTGTCTTTAGCTCTTCTTCTGAAATCTGGGATTTGTGCTGCTGAGCAATTACAATAGCAGTTGCTTTAACTGGCTTTCCATCATCATAAACAATGCTTACCTGCGATTTTCCATCTGGACCTAAGTGAGGAATAATGCCTTCTTTTCTTACATAAGCCAATCTTCTTGTTAATTTATGAGCCAAAATTATAGGCAATGGCATAAGTTCAGGTGTTTCGTTGCATGCAAAGCCATACATCATTCCCTGATCACCAGCACCTTGGTCTTTGCTTTCGCTGGTTTCTGCTGTTACTCCCTGGCTTATATCAGGACTTTGTGCGTGTATAGCTACCCATACGCCTGCATCATCACAATCAATTCCAAACTTAGGATCTGTATATCCAATCTCTCTTAAAGTGTCTCTTGCAACCTTCTGCACATCCACATAGCCGTTTGTTGTTACTTCTCCAGCAACATGGACAGAACCTGTTGTTGTAAGGCATTCGACAGCTACCCTTGAATCAGGGTCCTGACCTATTAACTCGTCTAGTATAGCATCAGATATCTGATCGCAGACTTTGTCGGGGTGACCTTCTGTCACGCTTTCACTTGTCACATATGTTATTTTTCCCATATTAATCTACCTCCGTTTAGTATTGTAGTGTTCTGTTTAAAAAAATAAGAATAACCCTCAATCATATAAGCCCACCATAGGTTTAACCTAACTCAGCCTATTTAAAAAGATTTTTGATAGAAATATTCTGATTGGAATAATATTATCTGCCATCTAATTATTGAAGTATTCAAATCATGGATATTGTATAAATCTTTTGTTTTTTAGTATCCTAAATCAAGAAAGGAATAGGCAATGCCTTGCTGTTATATGCCAGAACTGAGTAAATATTCCCAAAAGCATAAATACTAGTTCATATTATTCCTGTTAAAATGGCATATGAACTATCGGAAATAAAGGAGATACGGAAGAAGTTTGACCTGACGCAGACACAGCTAGCTAATATCTCAGGGGTTTCTCAAAGCTTAATCGCTAAGATTGAAGCAGGCAGATTAGACCCAACATATTCTAATGCAAGGAAGATATTTGAGGCAATTGATTCTTTGGGCAAGAAAAAAGAGTTAAGGGCAGAGCAGATAATGACTAAAAATATAATATCTGTAAAACCAAACGACGACATTAAAGAAGCTATAGCAAAGATGAAAAAATCAAATATCTCGCAGATGCCAGTTATCGAGGAGCATAAAAGCATAGGGGTTGTATCTGAATCAATTATCTTAGAGTCATTATTAAACAAAAAAGGCAGCAAGATAAAGGATATAATGGATGACTCTGCACCTGTTGTATCTAAGAACACTAATGTAAATGCTGTTTCTAATCTTCTTAGGTTTTACCCAATGGTGTTAGTTTCCGACGATGGAGAATTAAAAGGGATAATCACAAAGTCTGATCTACTAGGTAAATTGTATAAGTGAATGATAATATTCAATGAATTCACCGCTGCTCAGTTCTAAAGGTTAATAAGGCAGGCTGTATTCTCTGTATAATATGAAAGAATTTACTTCAGAAGAACTGAAATCAATGAGCATTACAGAAGTTAAAGAGTATTTTGATAAGCTGCATAAAGCAAACCCAAAAACCTACTAACATTCTTTAATGTGAATTGAAGCTGGGTGGTAGATTTATAAGTTGAAGAGTTGCATCAAGCCAAAAATATGCATAGCTTTATAAATACTGTTTTATTCTATGTTATTAAATCATAGAATGTTAAGAGAATTCTTTTTACATTGTATGTTGGAGGAAAAATGGATGGAAAAGTAAAATTTTTTAATGAATCGAAAGGATTTGGATTCATTGCAGGAGAAGACGGTAAGGAATATTTTGTACATAAGTCAGGCCTTACAGAAGGAATATCAATAGGGGAGAATGATGAAGTTACTTTTGAAGTAGTTTCAGGCGATAGAGGCCCAAAGGCAGACAAGGTTACAAAAAAGCAGACACTTGCTCACGAAGAAGAACCAAAAGAAGACGAAGTTGCAGAAAAGCAGATAATCGCTGACGACAAAGAACCAAAAGAAGACGAAGTTGCAGAAGAGTAGATTAAAGTTTCTTATTTCTTTTTTTCTAATTTTTTGAGCCTGTAATGCATCTTTATTAGCTCTGCGTATAAGATTCCTATTATAATGATTAAGCTGCTTTCCACAAGGTTAGTCAGTTTGAACCTATAAGCAATCAACCCAACCAGTAAAAAACCAGTTCCAATAGTGATTATAAAAGCCTTTTTTCTCTTTGGCAGGGCTATGAACTGCCTGTCTAATATGTCCATTTTTTATATTAGAGAACCAGACTATAAACATTTTTCTTAAAAATAAAATAGAAAAAGAAGTTTATCTTTTACTCCTCATCTTTCTTTCGCTTATCTCTTGAGTAGGGGCATTCCTTGAAGATCTCAGGAAATAATCAATGTTTCTTTCGTCTTCCTGCTTCTGCTTACGCTGTTCGGGTGTAAGATCAGGAACAGTAAAATTCATTGATGTGGGCTTATCTTTCTTAAACTTGGCATACTTTTCTCTTTTTGCATTTATTTTCTTCTTTTTGTTTTTGTTTTTTCTTCCCATGGAGTATCACCGAAGCAGATGTTTTGCACCTGTTTATAAATCTTGTTACTGTTAATATTATTGTTAATAACAAAAATCTTGCAAGGTGAGATTTTCAATAACAAACATTTTTATATCTACTTGTTTTTTTCATACCTATGGAATACAAAGGATTGATATTAGATAAATTTCAGGAAGATTCGATCAGGGCTATTGAGAATAATCATTCTGTTGTTGTCTCTGCTCCGACTGGTTCTGGAAAGACATTGATCGCTGATTATATTATTGACAGGGATGTGAAGAAAGGGATTAGGGTTATCTATACAGCTCCGATAAAAGCTCTTTCTAACCAGAAATATAAGGAATTTACAACAGAGTATGGTGTAGATAAGATAGGGCTTCTGACAGGAGATATTGTAATAAATTCAGGCGCCCCTGTTTTGATCATGACAACAGAGATCTACAGGAACATGGCTCTTACAAATGACAAGATGATTGAAAATGTTTCATATGTTGTCTTTGACGAAATCCATTTTATAAATGATATTGAAAGAGGATATGTATGGGAAGAATCAATAATATTCTCAAAAGATCATGTAAGGTTTTTATGCCTATCTGCAACAATCCCTAATTCAAAGGAATTTGCAGATTGGATACAGTCAATAAAAAAACATAAGGTTGAAACAGTAAAGCATGAGCATAGAAGTGTTCCATTGCACAAGAAATTTTATGATGCTGAATTAGGGATAACTACACTGGAGGATATAAGGGAAGTGAGGGATATCCCTGATTACAGGCATGTAATGGGGGGGAGACGAGGAAGAAGGGAAAGAAGGCCCAGGATAAAAGCACCTAATCATGTTGAGCTTATCAGAGAGATAAAGGATAAACTGCCATGCTTCTTTTTCAATTTTTCCAGGCAGCGCTGCCAGGATTTTGCACTTGAGCTGGCTCATGCTAAATTGTTTGAGATGAATCCGGCAATAGGCGCTATAATGAGGAAAAGATTAGATAGTGCTCCGCCAGAAGTAAGAAATTTAAAATCAACACAAGTGCTGAGGCAGACACTGCCTTATGGAGTTGCATTCCACCACGCAGGGCTTATACCGATTATCAAACTTATTGTAGAAGAGTTATTTTCAAAAGGCATGATAAATGTTCTTTATGCAACTGAGACATTTGCAGTAGGGATAAATATGCCTGCAAAGACAGTCTGCTTTCAGGCTTTGCGTAAGTTTGACGGAGCTAATTTTAGGTTTTTAAACTCAAAAGAGTTTTTCCAGATTGCAGGCAGGGCAGGAAGAAGAGGGATTGACAAAGAAGGTTTTGTATATTCTATGATAGACAGAAGAGACTTTGATTATCCTTTGCTTAAGAGTATGACCTCTGCTGATACTGAGCCGATAAAATCTCAGTTCAGGTTATCTGTAAATACTGTGCTTAACCTTGTGAAGATGCACACTGCTGAGGAGATTGATGTCATCCTTAATATGAGTTTTTATACTTACCAGCAGAAGACTTATATCGAGATCAGGAACTCTTTTAGAAATATATGCGGAAAATTAGTAAAAAAAGAGTATATCACCAAAGATAACAAATTGACGCCTAAAGGAGAATTCTCTTCAAAGATATATTCTGATGAAATCATAATAGGGGATATTTTTGGCACTGATTTCTATAGGGGGCTTAATGAATACCAGATTATGCTTATTATTGCATGCCTATGCTATGAAGCAAGAGAAAAGACAGAGTTCTACAAGAATTATCAGTCTAAATTTCTTTCTGACCTTAAGAGAAAGATGCCTCAGGGAGCAGATAAGAGATTCCATAATATGGACAAGCTGACTGCGTTGATACATCCATGCTATTATGGAAAGACTATATTTGAAATGATGAAAAATGTTAATCTTCTTGAAGGTGACCTGATAAGATTTTTCAGGCAGATGATCGATAAGTTTGCGCAGATAGCCAATGCAACAGATGATTTTGAGCTGAGACAGATGGCCAGGAACTGCCAGGGGCTTATCATAACTTCTCTTGCTGATATTGATGCGATATGATATGAATAGGGAATTCTGCCAATTTTTCAAAGTTAGTAGTGCGTTTAATATAGATTTCTGAGAAGCAGTGTAAAATTATAATCAGAGGGGGGTTTGGTTATCTAATATTTTGTGACACCATTTTAGAATAGTGAAGAACGAAAGGTTTTTAAATGAGTTTAATTTCCAAATTCTATTATGGAATTAAATGTAGGAAAATCAGATAGGCACAATAGGTATTACAAATGTTCTACTGGAGAACTTGATAGAATTTGCGCATCTAATGGTCAATATGGTAAAGGTAACCGGGATTATCCTGCTGCAAGAGAATTTTTTGCCAGAGAATTTGGAATTGATATGGAACCGTTCCAACTTGCTGTTAATCCTTATGCACATCATGAACAAGTAAGAAATTCTTTTACACAACTTGAGGAAGAACTTAATGGCCAAGCTAGAGTTAGACTTCAATTCGTTCCCGGAGCTTTCAAAAATGGAGAATTTATGGGGTTAGTTCCAGATAATATTCCAGTAAGGGAAAACCTTGATTGGCATATCCGTTACACAGCTGCAACAGTTTACGGTGGTGATGATTCTGTTTTAAAACCAATAGACATATGGCAACATATTCTTACTGATTTACGCAGATACGTCACTGGAATAGATGATCCAGTAAAACTTTTCGATATTTTCGATTATATGCATAGTGGAGAAATTAATGGATTACATTTGAGTCTTGCTTTATCTTCTGATTTGGATTTACCATGGATGGTCGATAATTCCAAATGTATGGTGCATTTAATTGCGCAAGAGAGTGGACTTAAACAAGCAGTTAGAATATATGGTGCCCTTTTAAGGGAAGCAGAATGGCGTTCAGGAAAGAGTCTTATTGCTGATGAAGAATATCCCTTACCTGATGGTGAATTCAAGAGATTAGAGTATATAAGAAGAGTATTACATGAACTTTTACAAGGTAGATTAGGGGGAAGTATAAGAGAAGGAGCAACTCAATTTACAGGAGTGTTTTCAAACGTAAAAGTTGATGCAGTTGATCATGCTTTAGAAGAATTGGATGAGGCTGCACAACATCTTAGGGGGGCATTGGATGACAAAGTTCAGGCAGCTAGGCAAGAATATGATTCTGGAATCTCAAGCCTTGCAGAGAAAGAAAAAGGGGATGCGCAATTAGTTAAATTTTTTCAGTCTATCTGATAATATCCCCCTATAATTAACCAAACCATTCTCAATAAATAAACATACTACTAAACCCTCGTTTCTCAGAAGATACTGAATTGATTTTCTTTAATTTGCCAATTATTTGTGGAAATAATTGAACAGCCCTTTCGAGCTTTGATGTGAGTGGGATATTATTATCAAGAAATTGCAGAATATCAAAATTTACAAATCTAATCATATGTGAACAGGCATATTAAACAAATCAAAAGATTTAAATATAGGTTATTCTATACCATATGTTATGTGAGAACCAGTATTCGAGCATAAGCACAGGCATAATGATTATATTGTAGATATTAAGATTTACAAAGTACCCAAAGATAAATTCCACGCAGAAGGATTCCAATATTCACTTGTACTGATCAAGGATGGAAAGAGAATATTAGGATATGATAATCATGAAAAAAGAGGGCATCATATCCATCGAGGAAATATGAAAATTGCCTATACATTTGTTGATGAGTGGAAGCTTATTGAAGACTTTCAAAGAGATGTTGAAAGGATTACAAAAGGTGAACTAAAATGAACTTAGAAATGCCTTACATTTCTTGTTCACTAAAAAATGCAAAGCATTTTTTGTGCCCAAGAAAAACTATTGTTTTTCTTAGGGCATTTAAAACTCCCGGAGGTCGTTTAAAATGAAGGTAAAGGACATTAAAGTTGAAATAAAGCCTCTCAGCGAGGTTTTGGGAGATGCTGCCAGAGTGATGAGTGCAGCAAGAAAGGGAGAACATATAAAGCCAAAGAAATGGATGAGTTTTGGAGATGTAGAATCATTCAGGCAGTTTTTCACGCCAAAAAGGATTGAATTATTGCAGGTCATAAAGCATAAGCAGCCAGAATCGATATACGAACTTGCAAAATTGACAGGCAGAGAATTTAAGAGTGTTGTTACTGATATGAAAATATTGGAAAAATATGGGTTGATAGACACAAAGAAAACTCCGATTAAGGGAGGCTATAAGATAAGGCCAATCTTTGATTATGACAAACTGAGTGTGGATATTGCCATGTGATGGAATGAATAGGCTTTTAAATATGTACTTTAGTTTTATTTTATGGTCGAATTTAATCCTGACGGAAGCATAAAACTGCCTGAGCAGTTTGCCAGGAATAAAGAGAAGCTAAAATCCCAGAGATGTATAAAGATAAAAAGAGAATTAGTAAATTTTAGCGCTCCGAAAAGATGTGTTCTTCACATAACCCTTTCTGATGTGATCACTGATGACAGGTTTATAGAAACAATATATAATGAGTTCAAAAGAAGAGCAAGTGTACCGAGCAGCATCAAAAAGATAAATGAGAAGCAGTTCGATGTTACCATAGAGACTGATTTCAGAAGGTGCTCTGACTGCAATTCATTGATAAATAAGTATAGGGAGTTCATAGAAGGAGCACTGATTGAGGAAAAGGGGGGCTGCACATTTGAAGGAAGGAAGAAAAACTTTTGTTATGAGGATTATTTTGAGTGAGATTTTAGGAAAGTTTAAATATCTCGATTCCTTGAGGAAAGATAGGCAGGGGTGTTTGAATTTAGGTTTTGAGCAGAAGGAACAGAAACTAGATGAAGAGATAAAGAAGAATTTGAAAAGGATTGGATTTAAGGTGTGAAAAGATGAATAAATATATCGTCTTAAGATTAAAAAAAACATTTGAAGATTATGCTTATAATGCAGAGGGTATTGAGTTCTGGTATGCGAGAGATTTGCAGGTGCTTTTAGGTTATGACAAATGGGAGAACTTTGTTAATGTTATTGAAAAGGCAAAGATTACTTGTAAAAATTCAGGTCACAACATAAAAGACCATTTTCCCGATGTCAGGAAAATGGTTGATGTCGGCTCTGGCGCAAAAAGGGAAATCGATGAGTTTATGCTTACAAGATATGCTTGCTACCTTACAGCCCAGAACGGAGATCCAAGAAAAGAAGAGATAGCATTTGCGCAGAGCTATTTTGCCGTTCAGACCAGAAAGCAGGAATTAATTGAGCAGCGAATTGCGCTTATTGAGCGGCTTAATGCCCGCCAGAAACTAGTTGTCTCTGAAACAGAATTGTCTAAGCTTATCTATGAGAGGGGCGTTGATGATGAGGGATTTGCAAGGATTTGAAGCAAAGGTGACCAGGTGCTTTTTGGCGGGTTTACAACTTCACAGATGAAGAATAAGCTAGGCATGCCTCAAAACAGGCCATTAGCTGATTTTCTGCCAACAATAACTATTACTGCAAAAAATCTGGCTACTGAAATAACCAATTTTAATGTTAAAAAAGATGAGTTGAAAGGTGAAGGTAGCATAACCGGGGAGCATATGAGGAACAATGCAGATGTTCGTGGATTATTGACTAAAAGAGGAATAAAGCCTGAAGAACTGCCTCCTGAGGAAGACATCCAAAAGCTTGAAAGAAAAGTCAAAAAAGAGGAGCATAAGCTGGCATTTGAATCAAAGAAAAAAAGATTGAAATGAAAGAAGAAGTTTGGAAGAACTTCTACCTTTAAACCAAACAAAACATATGCTCTCTGAAGAAATTCATCTCGTGAGGATATTTATTTATCTTTTCTATTGTCCTTTTGTAATTCTGCCTTAGTTCCTTTGCCTGTTTTTGGGTTAATCCACTTTTAACCTTATAGCTTAGTTTAGGCCCCAATATTGTTCTTGGCTCTTCAGTTATCTCTGTTATGCCAAACTTTTCAGGATTATTGTAGATTACAGTGCCTTTCTGCAGGCCAAAGATAGAGGTTGATACTAAGTCAATGTTTTTTTCATTATCTTTTAGGAATTCAATTGTCTCTAGGAATTCGTCTTTTGTTTCTGTAGGAAAGCCAAAGAGCATATAGGCTATGTTTTTTATCCATGCATTGTGTGAATCTTCAAGTACTTTTGCTATATCTTCTTTGTTTGTGCCTTTGTTTATCAAGTTTAGAATCCTTTGATTTCCGGATTCTATACCCAACATAAGCATAGTTAGGCCTGATTCTCTTAGTTTTTTTAATGTTTCATAAGTTAAATCCTTTGTAGGTCTTAACTGGCAAGTCCAGAAGATGTTTAGCGGTTTTAAGGTAGCTGCTAATTCCAATAGTCTCTTAGTAGGAATCATATCATCAATCAGGAAGAAATATTTCTGTTTTGATTTGATTATTGTTTCTTTTATTTTGTCTAATGGGAATTCATAATAAGGGGTTTTGCTGAAATGGGTGCAAAAGGTGCATTGTTTATAATAGCAAGTAGATGTAGTTTTTAGAGGTATGATTGGTCTTGGAGTAAAGTATTCGTTTAAGTTATAGATTGAGAAATCTAATGGAAATTCTAGCTTGAATTTTTCTGTTTTTTTTATGTAATTAAGCAGTTCTATCTCATTATTTAGTTTTATAGTTGAGATATTCTCTAATTTTTCATTTACAGAAGGCCCGCCTACAATTGTGATAATGCCTTTTAATTCTTTTATCAATGCGTATGCATAGAATGCCTGGCTTGAATAGACTATGCTGAATGCAACTATATCTGGCTTTTTGTCTTTTATCTTTTTTATTAGATCATTAAGTTGGCCAGGTTTTTCATTATTTATCACTTTTTTATTGTTTTTAGAATACAGCTGTTTTGTTAACTGGATGTATTCTTTTGTTGTTTTTCCATAATTGCCCCATTCTTTCTTTTGATAATATTTTTGGTATGTTGGAAATTCTTTTTTGTGGAACTCTATGTTAAGGTCTAAAACCTCTATGTTTTCTTTGCAATTATTCTTTAAGAATGAATAAAGATAAGTTATTGAGTAAGGCGGGCTTGCAGGAGTACAAAAAGGAGGGTATACTAAGAGGATGTTTTTTATTATATTAGTGGAATTTAAGTTAGTTATTAACTTTTTCTAATTTAGCATATCTTTATAAAGAAAAGAAGAATCTTTAATGTTAATATGGGGAGTTTTGATAG
>Ga0180007_10000695_pt1 | contig 52888 bp, 60 predicted proteins | sample MM_PC_MetaG_FD_121122 | JGI IMG/M metagenome (GOLD analysis project Ga0180007, IMG submission 121122) | Groundwater microbial communities from the Aspo Hard Rock Laboratory (HRL) deep subsurface site, Sweden - MM_PC_MetaG | ecosystem: Environmental > Aquatic > Deep subsurface > Groundwater...
ATTCGGCACGAGCAAATTCAATAAGTCAACACGGTCTGCAAAACGCATCTCGTGTTTATGTAGTGCAACATCTTCTGGGTTTTCCCAGTCACACTTCTTTCCCAATTCCCTCTCATACTGTGCAACTTTGTTCTGATAATCCTGCAATCTTAATGACGCGTCTTTGAACTCATTCATTGTCTTAGCTCCTTATTAGAAATTATTAAATAACACCTACCAGTTACTAACCCATCCCGCAATACATCATCTGTCCAGCAAGTAAACCCTCTAAAATTTCCTTGACTCCCTCGGTAAAAGTTTTGAACAATCTACTTTTGCTACCCGTCATATAACTGCCCATAATGGCCTATAACTGACTTATACTACATACCTATACATAATACATACCTGAATAAAACCATAGTTAGTGATATTCCCATCTTGTTGTATATGTAGTGATTTTTGTTCATAACTTTTTTCGAGCGAATCACTTTTATTTTACTGAGTTTACTACCCTGGCAGATGACCGATTGCCAGACAGCATAGTAACCCACCAGTTAAGTTTACTACCTTTTCTTATATTGCAGCATTATCCCTATCAATCCTTTTATCTGCCCTTGTAAATCTACAATAAAATGCCCATCTTCATCTTCTACTAAGAAAGCACTTCTATGGCTGCGTAAAACCAAACAAACAGTATTTGTTTCTTTTATTTGTTTGATTCTTAATCGTTGAATTGTCTTTAATTTTGCAGTTCCTACCTTTAGCTCTATCCATCCTTCTACTAATTTATGGCTAACATATATGTCTGGCATACCAATTTTCTGCATCAATCCGCCGTGGACTTTAAGAGTGAAGCAGCCCATCTGGGTTAATTCGTGAATCACTACTTTCTGAAATTCTCTTTCTTTCATATCCCATTTCCTTTACTATGTATAAATATTCAGTATGACGCAGAAAACGTTTATGGCTGCATCGTTTATATTCCTCAACCGCAGCAAGGAACGCCTGATACTCTTCATTATACTGTCCTGCTTCTATGTCTTTAACCGCAATAGGAACGCGTCGGCCAGATTTTCTCGGAATAATGCTTCCACAGTATTTGCAGACATTCCTGCCTTGTGCCTCTAAACACACAAAACCACCTTCGCTTAATTTTCATATAAACATTGTTTTTATGAACACGAACTTTAACCTCACTCGGCGTCATCGCAAGAGGGACGCCGTGTCGCACCTGACTGCAATAATAACAAACACCTCGCCAAGCTTTTCTTCCAATCGTATTGCCGCATATTCTACATACCGAATTGCTTTTTGAATAAATCACAGAAGTCACTCTTTTCACCCATTCTTCCTTTTAATCGGTGATAAGCCTCAGCGAGCTTGCCGAACTTTACAGCATTGCCGCCTTTGTCTGGATGATTCTTCAGGGCAAGACGACGATAGTTTCTTTGCAGGTCAGCTTCGCTTTTCGGCTGCTCCATCAAAATTAGTGCATCATTCTTCGTCATAATTCGGCTGCTCAATAAGCCCATATCGTAGAAACTCTTCAACATCTTTATAAAGCTCTACTCCGCTGCACCAATGAAGAACGTGTTCCCGTTCACCGATAAGTATCACTCGCTTGCTCATCGCAAGGGCAAAGCCGAACTCCGCGTGGCGACCTCCGTGAGTAAGATTATCACCTGTGAGGGATACGAATACATTGCAGGCGTCGAGGTCTTCATAATCCCTCTTAGCTCTATTGTGCATTTGTTCCACAGTGGCATAAGAAGAATCTTCGGAGTGCCAGCGACTGGTTATTTTGTGTCCCATCGCCGCGAGCATATTAGCTAAAACGCAGGCCTCATTCTTGCGAGGGAAACTTGCAGCTATGTATATTTGGAGTTTTTTCATTCTGACCTCCCTGTCGTAGTTATTATGTTTCTACGTTTCGAGTAGTTGTTTACACACAGCATCATCCGATACACTTGCATAAAGGAATTATACTTGTAATTTTATATTTACTTAATGATTTGTTGTTCACTTTTGGATTAGAATCCAACACTTGTTTTCCATCCCAAATAACTACGTGCTCATCACCATTTTTTCTTATCCTTTTATAATTGGATTTTACTCCTAAGATGCAAACGGCATCTCTTATATCAACACTTAAAGAATTAGTAAAGGTTTTGAAATAAATACCAATTAGCCATCCATATTTTTGAATATATCTTATCAAAGAAGAATCTTCATACTTGTTAAGACGCCTTTTCTTACAAAAATTTTTGAAGTGCTGAGGAGTCGTATTGCACAGCATAGCAGCCACACAAGCCATACAATCATTACTCTTAGGATGTTGTTTTATTATCTTCATCAAAACTCCGCATTTTCCTTAACTTCACCAAAGAATCGTTTACAAAGTTTGAGGGACTTTATTTCCCATTCGAGTAGTTGTTTACGCACAGCATCATCATCTTTATCTACTGGCTGCAAAACTATTTCTTTTATTATTCGCAGCTTCATAAGTTCGTAGTTTCGTTTGAAATTCCCACTCCTGACAAACTTAATCAGGTTCTCCAGCATACTATCAGACCAGCAGTCACCTTCTAGAATTTTGATTATTCTATCGTTGATATTTGGTATATTTCTGGTTTCGTTTATCTTTACTGCTAAAATAGACCGATGAAGCCGTTTCACTCCCGGAACATTGTCGCTCGTATCACCAATAATTGCTCTGAAAAGTGGCATCTCAGAAGGTAAAACACCATATCGTTCTTTGACCTTTGTAGTATTCCAATAGTAGAGCTGTGACTGAAATGATTTTATCACTTCCACTTTATCACAAATCAACTGCAAGAAGTCATTGTCGTCGGCGAAAACATACACAAAGAATCGTTTCTTGTTTAATAAAGCCAGCGTCGCTATCACATCATCAGCCTCATAGCCATCTAACTCGGCATACGGATATAAATGCGACAAGAATTCCTTGAATACTTTAACTCTGGGCCAAAACGTATCTGGCATCCGCCTTCGGCCTGCCTTATATTGTGGATACAATTCCTTTCGCTTATTATGAGGACTGTCCCAGCACGTTATTATTTGGGATTTTGGATGAAGCTTTTGCAGTTTTTCAAGAGTTCGAAGAAAACCGAACTCCATCCCTGTCGGCTGGTCTGAACTATTTTTAAGGAAATCTAATTTTTCGTAGCATTTCCTAACAAGCATCATTCCATCTATTAGTAACATATCCACCTCACAAACATAGCTGAAACACTAAACACGAAGATGGCCAAAAGAATGACGACGATGATTTTTGCAACCTCGCCACTTAAAAATGATGTCATACATTTTTTCCACATAAGTTTTATCCTTTTCTGTCATACTATCCTTCTCGAGGAGCAGGGTGAGATATCTCTCAGACCATCCGAGATTTCTAATTCTCGTCACCTTTTCCCTCAATGGTATATTCTTTCTTGTTGAATCTTTCATCTCTAACTTTCTTCGCTTTGCTTCGCGAAGGAAACTCCATAGCATTCGTTTTATTTGTATATCCTATTCCGTTCTTGTGCAGGTATAAACCGCTTTTGTGCCTGAGATAAAACATAATAAACTCCTAAACCTTCGTATAAACGACAAACGACCATCGGGTAAGCCAATTACACTAACCGCACCTTATTTTAACGCTATAAAGGGCTACAAGCCACAGCTACCGCCGCCACAGGCAGGCGTTAAACCGGCATTTAGCACAGTGTTCTCCTGCTCTATCATTTTCGTATAATCCACAGGACGATAATTTGTGATGAGATAATTCCACAGCATCTCATCTGCTTCGTTAATCACTTCTTCTCTGGGACAAAATGGTATGTTCTTATCACTTGAGGCAGGTAAGAACGTCATCGACTTAACTCTATTTTTGTTGTCCCAAACGTGCTGCAAAATGACTTCCCAATCTTGTGGCTCTATAACCACAGTAGCAGAGACATTATGAGTAAGAAGTTCACCTGTTTCTTTTTCCCACCCTCGTGTTCCCCATAAAACCCAATTTTCATAAACGTCTAAAACATTGTTTACAAATTGCAGGGCATCTACATTCTTAAGAGTTATAGCGTCGCTTGGAATCTCGACAGAGAAAGTTATACACCAGTCGCCATTCGGCTTTGTTTCAACCATCTGTGGATTCTTGCTGCGGAAATACTGTGCCACAGCTTCATTAGGATTTGCGGTTATACGACGAAAATATCTGCGAGCGTGATGAGGGTGAATTCCGCTGCTCACACAGCCGAGTTCTAACGGAGCTGTCCCTCCTGGTTTAATGCAAGTGCATCGTGATGATGGATTTATGTCAATAAGTTTTGCGATTGCAGCATTAGTATCAAGAACAAGAGCTGCTCCTGCATTCAGGCAAGCTTTGTTTAATCCTATCGCAGGATTATCCATTATGCCGGTAAGTCCAACGCCGATTAAAGCATCACGTTTTGCAATTTCTTCTGTGACCCAGCTAAGATAAGGGAACTTTGTGTATCCTGCTTGAAGCGTTGCAATAATCGCAGCAGAGCGACAAGCTTGCAAAAATTGCTCTGATGTTTTGCAAGCCGCGACATTCACTTCTACTAAATTACAAAATCCAAATCCCGTTTCTCCCGTCATCAATTTTGGGTAGAGGCCAATTTCTCCACAGGGATTTGTTCCTTCATCATAATTATTAACAAATACGAATCCTGGTTCGCCAAAGGAATCCTTATTTATTTTCATTAACCTGAAAAATTGTTCTTTAGTGACTTCGCTGCGATTAAACACAACAGAGTTATTCGCCATCGCACGTTGGGAATTTATACCATTGAATTGGAAATTATTTTTGTCTTTGCAGTAAGTCATTTCGCCGTCTTCTCTACTAAAAAGTGCTATCAGAGAACTGCGTCGTATCCCTCCTGCAAGCACAGCTTCTGCGATATGACATATTATATCGTGGCATTCTATGGGTCGTAACTGCCTGCCTTGTGCTTTGTCTAAAAGGCCACGAATCGTTTCGAGCAGATGTTTAAGGCCAAGATGACCGGGAGCCTTCCCTCCAGAAGTTACAAGTGGACTTCCTTCGGGTCGAATTTTATTATATGAATATTCCGCATAGAAGCCATCCTTGTAGCTGAGAATTAAGAAGCTGACCGCATCGGCCCATCCTTCAATTGTGTCGGGTATTACAAAATGTTTTACAATGCTTCGCTTAATATAGCTAAGAGTAAAAAGTTTTTCCACGTGTTGAAACTGCACAGAGTAGCCAACACCGCAGCCACAAAGAAGAAGATATAAAATTTCTCCGAATACTTCCTGTCGGTCAATTAAAGTATAACTACAATTATACATTCTGGCATTGTGATTCGTTATTGCTGAACCTGCGAACTGCATAGAACGCATAGATGGAAGAACCTGTTTAGCATAGACGTATTTGAATGCATCTTCAATGACGTCAAATACTATTTTTGTTTTTTCTCCTGTTGCATATCGTTGGATGTGCATTAGTTTGACCCGGTCAACAGTTTCTTTGAAAGTTTCACGGCGTTTAAGGTCTGGCAGGTGTCTGGCATATTTTGCATTGTGAATATAATCTGCTATCATAGCAGAGCCGGGAAATACTGTTCTTTGTCGTCGAAGTTCATCACGCGTTAGTCGATATTTTATGTAGTTCTCGCCAATAAGAGGATAGAAAAGGCGTAGGGATTTTTCCACCTCTCTTTGTATTTCATCAATGCTTATGATATCGTGGTAATTTTCATTTATATTACCGGCAATATTCGCAATTAAGCTGCTCAAGTCAGGAATATTTCCCGGCTGAACATCATTAAACGCTGCAAGAATTGCCTTAACAATTTTCTTTTCATCAAACGGTTGTAGCTTACCATCACGTTTTTGCACTCTCATTTATGACTCCTATCTGCTTAAAGATTTTGGTTAGTTCGTTAGTTCCTTCCGCGATATAATCACGACGCCATTGTAATTGTTCATCTCGGCATTTTTCCCATATAGATAAAAAATATGGGATATCTCTTGCTTCTTGCACTACAAATTTATTAACATCATATCCAGCTTCTTCAAAGGTATGCACTGTGTTTATATCAAACACCATCGGCAGACCGGCAGAAATACATTCATAGAACCTATTAGCCGGGGAATTATAAAGTGTATGGGAGGGAGTATCTTCCATATAAACCATCATCTTAAATTGCTGCAAGAAAGGTAAGAGCTGTTCCGGCTTGCTGAATTCATCAAGACACGGATTCATATCTAAAAATAACTTCAAAGATTTTTTATTTGACGAAACATTAACAGGATAAAAATCTGTGGCATCTATTCCAAGATATTTTTCAAAATAAGCAGCCCTCTTTTTACGGAAGGCTCCAAAATATAAAACTCCTTCGTATAGAGGAACGCCAAAAGGAATTGGATTATAAGATAACTTATTCCAATTCATATAAATACATTCAGTAGCCCAATTATACTGGACTGATTCTTTTTTCCATTCAAGTAATTTAGGCATATTGGATATAAAGATATTCGGCTTGCCAATTACAGCTTGTCTTATCTGTGTCGCAAGTGGATTTGCATAATCGTCAATGTGAGAGATTAATCTATCGCAGCGTTTCAGCGATTTACCTATTGCATATAATTTTTTACTTCCAACGTATTGATGATTCCCTACATTGATAATATCCCACCCTGTTAGGTCTAAATCTGCAAGGTCTTCGATATCATAGTAGCGATAATCAACTTTGTTATCTTGCAGAATCTTTTCTATGAAGCGAACTGTGTTGTGCCAGTGCTTCACCCAGAATTCTGTCTTAGAAAATGTAACTATTACACCGCCGGTCATTTAATTTTCCTCTCTGAGGCTCTAATACCTAAAGCTTTTTGCCACTGAATACGAACATCTGTGCGATGAGTGGGGTTAGTCGATGTTCCACCCCAAGAACTTATCGTTTCTTTGTCCACAAGTTTTACCACAGAAGGATGAGCTGCTTGAAGAGCTTCGGCACTTTTTTGCAGCACGTTTAAGTCACGATAACAAGATGCTCCACCTTTGGTGTTAGAGCCTCTTTGGTTATGAGCCCATTTGAAATTCACAGCGTTAAGATATCCCAGCTCTATTAAGCTGAGAGTGATATGAAAATCATCCATCGTGTTAATTTCCGCCGATGTGCCAAACTTTAATTCTTCACCAAGAATAATCTGCCGGTCAAAGCCATATATTCTATATGGCCGTCTGCACTCAAGCACCCAGTCATTAGGACTCGGCGTATCAATAAGTGCTTTATCCTCCAGATATTTGCTGTTCTGAAAATTCTGTTCCCTTGTGCTAATTGAGACGTGAGCATACTCTTGCAGAGCATTCTCAATCCATACCAGCATATTTTTTATATCTTCAGGTGCAGATTGAACAAGAGTTACTTCATCCAATTCTGGCCGCACGAAGAAAGTTAGGTCATCATCCATCATAAGAATAAAATCGTGTGAGGATGAATCTATAATCCATTGCCTTGTTTCAGCAATATGAAAAGTTACTGGCAGGCCATAAACATCTATGCCTTTCCCAGATTGCATTGTAAATTTTTCATATTCCCCTTGCTGACCGTCAGGAACAACAATGGTGATAGGCCAGAAGTTTTGAATGCCTGCTCCTATGAGAGCATCTATTGTAAAAGGTTCGTTCCATCGGTTCATTGAAGGAATGTAAATATGCATCTTTTATCTCCCATCATATTTTTGTCTTGGACGTCCTTGATTAAGGCGGATACGTTCGTATTTATCAAACTCACATAAACTGTGTTCTATTTCCCGAAGTTCAAATGGCGGATACTCCACTGCTCTGGCGGATAAAGGAAGTTCTTTATGCTTCTTAACGTGGTCTTGCAGAAATTCTTCAGATTCTGCCCATAAACAGACCATAGATTTTAAGCCGACGTCTTTATTAAAAGCAGGCATTCCTAATCTTTGCAGGCCTCTTTGTGCTCCTCCTCCCATATTCGCCCACGTTAAAACGTCTTCAGGGGTCTCAGAAAATAACGGTGTAAATCGTAAATCACAAGCTATTTCGTAAGCTACAAATTTTCCAATAAGGTATCCATTTAATAATTCTTCAAAGACAATTTGCATTCTGTTTGATTTACAAGCATTAACTATCTTTGGAGCCATTTCCCAAGCTATTTTTGCTGCTCTACTATATGTATCAATTTTATCTTCAAAAGCTACACCTGTTGTTAAATGAGCAGAGGTGAAAATTTTCTTACCTAAACTATGTTTATCGTGAAGCCAGTTTAGGTAGTCATCCAAATCATAAATGAATCCATACTCTTTGGCGTGTGTATCAAGATTAAATAATCGATACACCATTATATTAGCGGCAACTAATTTTTTATCTATGCTATCCGGAGTGCATCTATCGCTATTAGCATATAATTTTTTAATTTCTAGAAGGGCATCTTCCCTATTCTTATGATAAGTTCCAAAAGTGTATTTGTTATGCATCTTAAATTTTCCACGCCATAAGCCATCGTGGTCATCATAAACCATCTGGGAATTGTTATAACTGCACGACTGAGCATTTTGTGAATGAGTAATTCTTCTTAAATTTTTTCTTGCATTATTAAACTTATTTCTATCTCTATGGTCAGTGTCTTCTGGACCTTTAGTATTTCTGTTTATAATATACCAATGAATAGGCCAAGTTTTTTGGTCTATTCTAATAACTGGATAACCAGTATTAGATAAACAAACAGACCTACCTTCTACTAAAGGATAATCGTAAGAGTTTAACAATAATTTTTCTTTACAACTGGTCACAGGTATTTTAATTATTTTGTCACCGCTTAAATCTTGGTTACATTCTCCAGAAATAGTTCTTTGTAGAACAATTGTCCCTGTGTCAAGTTGGCGAAATACGTTTGTGAATTTCCAATCCATAAATATAGCGTCTTTAGTCCACGGTTTCTTTTGTCCGTTTCGCCGTCTGCACCAGATGGAATGCCGTTCGTTAATCCAATCGAAAAATTGTTTGGTCGTAGCAGTGCCAGTTACAAAATCATTCTTTCCCATCGTTTAACTTCCTCTCTATGGATGTTCTCAGTATAAAGGAATGGATTGCAGCAGTATCAATGCGTATCCATTTACTTATAGCACAAAGTAACAAATCTGCCAGCACAGTTCCTCCGCCAAGAGTATCATAAATCTCACCTACAATTTTGGCCGGGTCGGCTTGTCCTGCAGATTCACGAACACTGCATTCTATTGCTCTACAAAAAGCAATCGCTGCTGGTAGTGCTACTTTATTTATAGCAGTGTAATTATTTTTCCAATCAACTTTAGCGTGCAATCCTATGTCAAACTTTGCAGCTTCAATGCACTTCTCAAAATTTCTATCGTAGATGTGTTCACTTCCTGCTTGATGAATATAAACTCCCGGCTGAATGCCAATTTCATCTGCAATAATTTTCTGCAAAGTAGTAAAAGCAAAAACATCATAAGGCAGGCCGAGCCAAGCATCATTGGAACGCATAGTAGCTATTAGATTTAACTTGGCATCTCTGATGAGGAACTGAAGGGATAGTGTGCAGGGAATATCCTTATGTTCACCAGTAATTCCGTATAATAAATCGCAGGAATTATACATCGTAACCACAGCTTGTCGACTGGAGGGCTTCTTCTTGAGCAGTTCTATTAAAGCAGTTATTTGTGATTGATGTTGTGGTAGATGAGAAGGATAAACACCGTATTTCCATCGGTGACCATAAGCTCCAAATGCTATGCCATTCTCAGCGAAACGTGCATATTGTGGAGCATACGCTTTAATCATCTTAATTTTTGGACTGCCGAATAGATACCATAAAACTTCAGCAGCACCATATTGAGCAGAAAGCTTGCGGGTTTTATTCTGAAGGAAATTGCTGTTAATGTTCGTCAACAGCAATTGATACCCAAGAATTTCTCGGGTGTTACTATCCCTGCTGTCTATTTGATGTCCTTCGTTGACTATGAAACTAAGAGTGCTACGCCAAGCGTCATCGAGATTCGTGTCTACGAATTGCATTGGAATCCTCCGTGACTAAAATTCTGCCGTTCCATCGGCGAGCTATGACATCATAACTCTGCTTATTGGAAATCGTTTTCACTGTGAGAACCTGCCTTCCCCATTTCAAAGCTTCTTTATGGTTTATACTTAAATCATTGCTGTCATTAAACAGCAAATCTATTTTGTTATCTTTTATTGCTCCTCCTCTATCAAATACCGGCACAGGTTTATTATTGTTATATCCGGGGATAAGAAGCATAGTGCCGAATGGAACATTTCGTGCGGCTGCTACCAGCTTATTTCCGTCGCCCAGCTTAACCTTGTATCCACTGGCGGTTATACCGAATGCCGGATGATTAACATCCTTGCCACAGCATTTCTTGCATAGGCAATAAGCTGAAACATTAGCTGTAAAAGACGCCTCGCCAGAGGAAGATGAGAAATGTTGTAGGAGGTTTGGTGTCTTCTCTGACGAGGCAAGAATGGTAGATGTAACAAGCAAAAGAGCTACTAAAATAGCAACAAATATCAAGATATATTTTAAGCGATTCATTATTCCTCCAATTGGTCTTTCGTGCAATCGTTAGCTTTTTTGTCATCTCGCCATCTAATGAAGCGAGGGAAATTTAGCTTACCGTTCGCAGCTACACAATCATATTTCACTTCGCATACTCTACCAAGCAAAGTTTCTGGCTTAATTTCCCAACGAAAATCATCACTGAATCCAGAACCGACAGATGCGATTTTTACCAGCTTGTGATTATCTCTAACCGCTACCTGCACAGCTTTAAGAGCTCCATACTTTGTATCACTCTCAGATTTTGTAAAACCTATAACTACGCAATCAACTGTCTTCGTAGGTTTAAGTTTATACCATCCAGAATGATGTCGCTCTTTGAGAACCCATCCCTCTAAATGTTTTGCTGTTGCTAATTTCAAATAAATCTGCTGTTCCTTTTCAGATAATTTGTGCGGCTGCAAAAATTCAGTCCATTCAGGAGGACAAATATGCTCTCGCTGAAGAGATTTTAATATACACATTTCACTGATAGAAACATCTTCGCCACAATAGGTATGCAGACAAAACGGGCCGATTAACAGCCGATTGTCGCCATCATTAAGCAGCGTTGGAATAGATGTTGCAAATATTCCTTCCGCATAAAGCTCCGCTTCAAATATAGTGCCAGCAGGCAAAGACAGAAGACTCTTTTCTAATGTCTTGCAGCATCTTAACTTCGGCCAGATATTTTCGGTTTGAATTTTTGTGTATATTTGTATATCGTCTTTCTGGCCACGATACACCTGTATATAATGGCCGTTCAATTTGTGCTGAACATACTTCACTATCTGTCCGTGATAGTGATGAAATTTTGGCAATGGTAGTAAATTCATTTTACGCGGATTCCTAAACGACGAAGCTGTTGTTTAACCTGCAAATACTTTTGCACTCTGCCCATAATATCCTTGACGCCGGCTCTTTCTTTAGAAACATCTTTGATATCTTGTTCAGCCATTGCAATTTTTTCTGGAGCGTGAAGAACAGCGTGGTCAAGCTCTACTTGCCGTTTGCGTAAATCTTCGATGTCTTTTGCAATGCGAGCAGAAGTGTCTTTATAGTTTCTTTGAATACTTGTGTAATGGTTGATGATTGCCTTGTCGCAAGATTCTCGTTCAGCAAGGTTGTGCAGTTTGATTTTCTTTTGAATGTCAGTTAATTTCTTTGCCATTCTTAGCCCTTTCTAATTCTATCTCTATTTTATTCGTGAAAGAACAGCCAGTGCCGGTCTCGGTCTAACCGGCACTGGCATACGACCCGGGAATCTATGCTTCTTGTGTTTGCTCTTCCGCATCCAATTCTTCGATGCTGATACCATCGGCGACGAGTTCGCCTTTGAGCTTCGCAAGAGTTTCCTGCATCCGCTCGATTTTCTTGACTTTGCGACGTGTTGCCGCATCGCCGAATTTGCTCAGCTTCGTGGCCTTGTCACGGAGGGATTCAACTGCCTGTAACATACGCTGAGCACGACCCTCGATTGTGAGTGCCTTGTAAAGCAGGTATGTCGGCTCATCGCCGAAATCCTTCTTTGCAAGACCCTTGTTTGTTTTCGCATCCCAGCCCTGATAGATGACTTTATCGCCATCTTTGACTGTCAGCGGCAGTGCGATAAGCTTTCCGTCCTTGTTGAGGGCCGACTGCAATTTCACATCCTTTGTGGGCTTTCCTTCCTTGTCCAAAACCGGCAGGATTGCCTTTGCAGTAGAAATGTCGAAGGCGACGCGACCTTTCTTTTTCTGCTCACCCTCTTGAGCTTGTCCTGAACCCTGTGCTACTTTCTTGCTTTGCTTTGCCATTGTGTGACCCTTTCTAATTCTAACATTATAGTTTAACTTTTCCGGCTTATTACAGCCACTACTTTCCGCACCTTGTTAGGAGAGAAAAGTAGTGGCTGTGAACCACTACCGCACACTGGAGGCTAAGACCAGTAGGCAAAACCGAGCTTATTTGTTTAGATACGGAGCCAGCTCTTTCTCGAGTCGTGCAAGCTGCCGCTGAAGGCGATTTGCTTTTGGGGCAGATTTTGTCTGCCGAATAACTTGCTCGGTTGAAGCTATTCCTGTGCTTACACAGCTTGAAGCGAAGGTGACAATATGCAGCACTCTATTAAGTGCTTTGCCAGCACACTTCAGCGAGCGACGCACAGATTGCAGGGTGTTACCTTTGCGAGCGACTCGACGATGTTTACGGTGCTTGCTACCATCGTTCTTTTTGCGATTTTGCTTTGCCATCATTATTTCCTTTCTATCACTTTTCAAAGAATTTGGTTCAGTGGTTTACACCACTACTATATTAAGTATAACAGTGTTATCGTCATAAAGCAATCAAAAACTTAAATTTTTCTTGAAATTTCTTAAAATTTTTTATATTTTCGCACCTGCCATATTCCTTCTTAAATGGCGTCGTAAAGCGTCGTATAAGCGATAAACGACTCATAATCAGGGTAAATGCACCCTGCCAACAGGTTTTCCATCGGGCAATATGGCAGGTTTATCACTATTGGCTTCGGCCCAGCTATTTGCGGAGATACCCATTTCTGTGACAATAGGAATACGAAACTTAACAGAAGGATTCTCCATATTAAGTTTTATGAACTTCCACGTGCTCTGTTCATAAAGCGATTCAAGTGGAACTTTGTTTAATAGCTCATCGTGGACATTAGCTCCTATTGTTAATCCTATTTTCTTTGATTCATCATTATAGCGTGGTGAAAGTTTAATCATTGCTTCTTTCATCACGTCCATTGCTAATCCTTGAATAATAGCATTGAATGCTTTATGGCACTGGTTAGGTGGAAGATGTCTGCGGCGACCATAAGCATTGAAAACGTATCCACGGAATTTCGCTACTTCCATTGCTTCTCGCGACGTGCTTTTAATTCCCGGAAATTTTTCGTGATACGCATTATAACTTTCCTCTGACCGGGTCACGCATTCCGCTATAAATGCAGCGTGCCGTTGACTTTCTGCTATATGACCCAGCTCTATTTCCTTATTTATATGCCCTCCTATTTCTTCGATAATAGAAGGGTCTGAAGCTAACCGGCCAACGACACCTTTCTTTCCTTGGCCATAAGCCATTCCAAAATTCAATGTCTTTGCTCTCTTACGAACAACACCTATCATATCTGCAACCCATTGATGAAAATCTGTATTAGGATTTTCACAGTATGCTTTAATCGCAGCTTCATCTTTGATATAGTGTATGATAAGCCGAAATTCTATTTGTGAATAGTCATTAGATATAAAACCCAAACCTTTCTCTGGATGAATAAGTGCCTTGGACCATTTATTTTGCTGTTGAGAATTAGGCCTCTTTGCAGACATCCTACCAGTGCGGACAATTTGATTGTATGTCGTATGAACTTTGTATTCATCATCACAAAGTTCAAGGAAAGGATTAAGAAATAGGCCATTCTTTTGTGAAGCATCACGATACTTAATTATAGAGTCAAGTAGTTCTTTGAATTTTGGCGTTGCAGTAGTTAAAGGATGAGCTTGATATATTAGCAAAGCATCTTCATCAAATGTCGGCTTGCCTGTATCTATAATTTGTCCTTTTTTCCGTTCTTTCTTTGTAGCCAGAATAGGATACCCGCACTGATTTATGAGGATATCGAATATGCAGTTATTAGAATTAGTAAATTCTCTATCCGCAATTTGTTGAATTTTTGTGCCTTCATTTATCATTACAGTTAAACACTTAACAGATTCTTTCTTGCATTGAATAGGGTCAATCTGCAAGCCCTCTTTCTCCATATCATACAGAACAGGAGTAAGCTTTGCTTCATTTTCCCATACTCTTGAAAGGTCTGCTGGTATATTGGCTTGCAGAAATCTATATAATTTCCTTGTCATCACAACATCATCTGTGCCATAATCTCCCATAATATCCGCAGGCACATCTGCAAAGTTCTTTGATTTTATTCCTTCAAGATAAGCAGATACTCTGTCAGAAGCAGATGTATCAAACCCCAGCCAGTCACGGCACATCGGTTTAAGTTCGTGGTTTATTCTATCGCTGTCGTGAAGTTTAGCATACGTTTTTACACAGATGAGACGATTGCGAAATTCGGCTCCGTCAAAGCTGCAAAACATAGCGTCAAAAACTATGCTGTGATTTATTAGTTCTTGGCAAGAACCGACAATGTCTTTAAGCCACTGTTGAAATTTATCTAATGGAATATTCCATTTTTGATTTGTATGTCTGACGGGTATGTAAAATACTTCGGGTTTATCTTCAACTGAAACGCTTACACCACAAATTCTATCACCCTTCCAAGGATAATATCCTCCGTGTTTCGGGTGGTCAAAGACGCGTTTAGTTTCAACGTCTAAGAATAGTTCCTTTGCATTCTGAAGATTAGGCAGGTCAGCAGGTGTTTGAATCAAAAATTTATTGTCTTTTAATTTGAGCATTTTCCAAAGCCATTAGAATTTCTTTATGAACTGTTTCTAAATCATCAGATGCTATTATTTCCAAATCTAAGTCGTGCAATAAATCTTCAAGCTGTTGTTTAGTAATAACTTTAATGCCAGCATCTAATAGAATTTTCTCGCCACGAACGTCGTGTTCTGTGAGAATATCCCTAAAGACTCCTTGAACAATGCCAGAGTCAACAATTATATTGGCACAGTTTGTGCAGGGTGAATAAGTGCAGACCATCCAAACCTTTTCATTGAGAACCATTTCTGTTCGTGCAAAACCTTTGAGATGCTGCATAATCGCTCTTGGTTCTGCGTGACTGCATCCACAATTTCCTTTCTCATTTGAACAAACATTATTGAAACTCGGCCCATTATAAACGACTTTGCTATCTATCATCATTTCATCTTCAAAGCTTACTAATCGACAGCCGACTGCTTTTCTTTTGCAGGTTTGGTTCTGTTCTGCAACTTCAAGAATAACTTTGAAACTATTAAGAATATTTTTTATTTGTGCTACTAAGATTTCTCTGAGCATTTTCGTTTCCTTTCAAGCCATTCATTTATCCACATCTTTAGAATAGTATCATTAGGATAATTGAATTCAGAAAATTTTCTTGGGCTAATATCCCAGCCAAAATCATAATGAGGTTGAAGAGGAGCCATCCTATGTATGATGCGAATAAAATCTCTGTTCCGCTCTATAAGCTGTTTATTATCAAACATCTGTTTGCGTCCATCTTGCAATTTCTGCTCGTATGCACGTTCATCACTGCAATACATAATTATAATGAGCGAACCTACTTCTTGCAGCCATTTTTCTATTACAGGCAAAGTTTGTCTTGTTATTTTGTTCTTATGATATACTATGCCTCCTATATGAAATCTATCTCTGACAAAATTAGCATCTATCATAGGTTTATAATCGAGGAAAAAATTAAATGTATTTTCATCTGGTCGCCCTAAATGTTCATACGTTGTTCCGGGACAAAGTTCAACCATTCGTTTCGCCATAGTAGTTTTGCCGGTATTATCACTGCCTTCTATAATTAACATCTTTGCAATTCCTCCACTGCGAAAGATGAACTGTCCATATAATCTTCAATATTATTATTAAAGATAGAAACAGGAATTAAAATTACGTCGTGAAAATTATCCTTCTTTGGCCTTCCACAAACAGCACCTTCGTATTCTATTTTTGTTAATGTTCTAACCTTTGTATGTAATGGAAACTTTCTATATGCTTGCAGAATTCCTGCAATGTCTGGCTTCTTCCAGTTTTTTCCTTTATTTCTTAATCGGGCATCTACTAATTTATTTCGTGGTTCTTTCTGCATATTCGCCCATTGTATTTCTTCAAAGATTTCACTAAGAGGTATATCATCAGATACAGCAGCGCCAAGAACTACATAAGTTAAATCTCCGAGGCCATCTGCATAAGCAGTTTCATCTAATCGAGACATAGCTAATATAGTTTCTCCAAGTTCTTCAAGCATTAAATGAGTTCGCCATAGACGACAATCTTTTCTTTGCTCCTGCCAAATCATAGCTCGTTTAAGTATTTTCTTTGAAAGCCATAAAATTAAAAATCCTATCAGCCATAAAAACAATTTTGCAAATTTTGAAGCTCTTTTGTTTTCTTCCGCCAGAGTCGTGCCAACAACGAAACCGTGTTTATAATGAAATTCTGTTATGCCATCCATAGCTTTTTGTAACATTTTAGAACTCCTGTCCTGCAAAAGGAACACTTACTTCTGGTGGAATTTCCATTTTCATTTTCTTTAACAAGGTTATAAATTCTATCGTCTTAACATAACCTCTACCCTGACGATAGACACAGTGCTTACGAACAAAGAGTGAGATAAGCTGCTGAGTATTGTCCCTGTCTAATTCACACCAATCTTGTAAATCATTAGGGGTTATTTCATCATTATGCAATAGCTGTTCAATTAAATCCTTTGGATGTTTGGTCTGCTTTATCCATTTGACAACCATTGGAGAATCTGAAATGTTATTAGCAAACATCTGGGCTTTAGTGAAGTCAGAATATCCAAAGATATTACTGCTATACTGTTGATTCAACCAATCAACAATATATTCTACGTGGCACTTTTTAACCTGTAGAATTTTTAGATTATCATTAGGAGTGCTAAATGTAATACCGGCTAAACTAATTGCAAGCCGTAAAAGTTTAAGTCGCATTGTTCCTCTATCACAAAGAGGCATTATTTCTGTATAAGTATTGCAGAGCTGTGTCGCAGATTTTAGACATAGGTCTATGGCATCATCATCTATCCTTATTTGATTAACATCTCGAGTCCAAGTCCATAGCACTCTTTTCCGACAAATATCGTTAGTAAATTTATGCTCCACTGCTTTTCGCGAACTGCTTAATTTGTTAATTTCATCTGCGTTCACTTGAGAAACGGCTAATATGACTGCAAAATCAAAACGGCGTATATCTTCAGGATTGCCGATAAGCTCTTTTATAACTTCTATTCCAAAATTGTATGCAGCGACTGGTCGGTTACTTCTTGGATTGCTTACCATAACAAGGCGAGTTCGTGCGTGAGCTCTACGTTTCTCAATCTTAGATATTTCTGCAACTCCTGATGAACGCATATCTGTAAGGCGACTGATTGTTTCTAAGGGGATACCTTTAACTTCTTCCATTATAACCAATCGCTTATCCTGCTGTGGTATAACTCCCCAGCTAATGAACCAGCGAGTGCCGAGCTGTTCGCATCCACCAAGAAGTCCCGCAATAGAAGCATTCTTGCAGTCGTGGCGAATCCCTAAGCCATAATGCTCCATTATTCGTAAACTTGCATCGCTCTTGCCCTGTGAAGAATCTCCGACAATCAAACAATTCATCCAGCCATTTTCTACTTTATTATCAAATCTAAAATATAAGGCAGAGCAGAAAGCAAGGTCTAAGGCAAAGTGTAATTCTCTTCTGCGAAAAATTCTGGTAACATTAGTTTCAAAATCGTTATAAATTTCATTGAGCTTTTGTTCAATGCCCGTTTTGCTCCATTCTACCGGCCTGAAAATTTTCAAGCTCTCAAGTTCTTCATCCTTTGGTTGAAACATCGACAAGCTATCTGCAAGTTCTTCAACCTCTCCAAAGATGAGAACTGCCTGCTGATTTCTTGGATGAGGAAACATTCTGCCGGTAAAAACATAAGCACAGTTAAGTTCTACTTCATTCGCTACTATGTAAGCAGGTAAAATAACGTAGTCGCTATTATCCCCAGAAATTGTAAGCTGGGGAATTAGGCGAGCGTCTATGACGTTGTAAAATTCCTTAACATTAAATTCCACTATCTTGCAGTCGGGCACTCGCAGGGCTGTTTTTATGGCTTGTTTTTGCATTTTCTTGGGAGCGTGAACCATCTCTAATATACCCACAGAAGTTTTTGCCACAACCATTTCTACCTGCCCAGATTCTTCATCTGGGTCTTTGGCTCTAATCGGGCAATAGTGGCAATTCGGCTGGTCTTTAGTGCAGATAACATTTATTTTTGAGGGTATAACATAAGGAGTAGTATCTATAGCCGAAACAATAGCTTCACAGCTAATACGCCGACCAACATTTTCCGCAGCCGTAGAACCAGCTAATGTTACTGGCTTAATCTCAGAATCGAATCGGTCAGCGTCAGATATATCTTCTAAAACAAACCGTTCGGCTGTATCCATAACTGCTTTGAATTCTGACTCTCCAGCTTTCTCGCCTCCAACCCAGTCGTTAATGTCACCCTTTGGATACTTTGTTTTATCTAAAGGCAAGTATATGATTCTAATCGAAGCAGCTATAAACGCAAGCTGGGCTGCGACGCGTTTAGCTGCTACCTTACCGCCTGTGTCAATGTCCATACAAATAAAGACGTGCTTACCTTTGAAGTCGTCATTAAAACTTACATCCCAGCTACCTTCTCCGCCGGTTACAGAAGTCGCTCCTACATTTTGGATATTCAGAAATCGTTTAGCTACCAGAGCTTTCATTTCCCCGCCGCAAATCCAAACGACTGGGTATAAAGCTACCTGCTCTCTTTGATATAAAGCCAGAGCAGTGTAACCAGCCACGTTCCGCATCTTTTCCGGGCCAGGAGCTCCGGGCAAATACTTGCGAACATTTATTATTCTATGGCTCTTATCATAGACCGGAATTGTTATTCTTTTGCCGTCAAAACCCAGCCGAGCTTCTCGGATATCTTCATCTATAAGACCTCTTTTATATAATTCTTTTAGCAAGAAACCGGCGTTCCAAATCTGTTCGTGAAACTTCTCTACGACTTCAGGATTTATGGTTCGTATTACTTTAAGGTCATATCGCTTGCTCAATTCTGCAAGCATTGTGTTCCGGTCACACTTATAAATATGACATAGCAGAGTCACGATGTCGCCCTTTGCTCCACAGCTTGCTGCTTTACACTGCCAGATGTTCTCTTCTATATTAAGAGAAACGCTCGGGCCGTGGTCATCGTGACAAGGACAGAGACAGCGAACTTCGTTGCCTCCTCCCGGAGAATATTTCCATTCTGCTCTTACAAGTTCATTTAGAGCAGATATTTTCTTAATGTCTGTCCCAGTAGCTTTAACAGTCATAATCGTCCTTGAAAAACTTTGAGCCGGTAAACTAATCCATTGTTCACCGGCTCAAGCTCCAATCTCGCCGGTTAGAACTCCTTGCTATCCGCAGGAGTAGCTGCAACGTCCCTGTCCTGCTCATCAACCATAAGCCGATTCTTCTCTTGCAGTTCTTTTAGCTCCAGATGCAATTTGTGAAACTCCTCGACTTGCTCATCCTTGATAATTGAAATTTCTGGTGAAGCGAAATCGAATCCATACCATCTACGGTCTTTGGCTCTGTCTCTGAATCCCACTGAAAGAGACCAGATTTGAGCCCACAACGGCACTGGCACAATCCTTGTGCCTGAATCGGTTTGAACCGGCTGCCGTCTCAACTTGATTGCAGAAATGAAATTTTTGCCTTGTGTGAATTCTCCTCTCTCGAATGAAAGCACAACCGGCGTTCCACTGAGAGGATGAATATCGCCGTAAATCTGTCCGTAGAACCGAAGATGTTCTACGTAGCGATACTTCTGCTCAGAACCCAGCTTATAAGGTTCTATTCGTTTTTCTGGGTCGCGAGCTTTCTTTGCAAGTTCACTGGTCGGGTCGAAGGTTCGTTTAATAATTGTGTTGCTCTCACTGTCATTAGGGTCGGCCCACTGAGCAAACTCTACGACGAAAAGAGCAGGCACAAACGCAAACGCTTCATCATTTTTTCTCCACACCTCTGCATCACCGGGACGGATAATGGCAGTCCCTTCTCCAAACTTTTCTTTGAGAGCCGGGTCAGCCATCGCCTGAATAATTTTCAGGCGTGGTAGGATGCGATACTCATCCATACCTGCCAGTGAAGCGTCTTGCTCTGTATATCTTACAAGAGCAGCCGACATCCCAGCCACTTTCTTCACTGGACTATTTGCTGGGTCAGTCCTATCTTTACTTTTTCCTGCCATAGTTTGATACTCCTTTCATAATTAAATCATTCTATTATTTAGACCGTCTTTTGAAAACGGTCACGTATTCTGGGAACGTCTCACCAAGACCGGGAGGCATCGGCTTGCCATCTTGTGCCTGTTTTGTTGCGAGGCCACTTACACCATCCCAATCTAATTTCAAAACACCTGCCTGAACTAATGTTTCAGGAATCCCAAAATGTTTTAGAACAGCCATATATTCATCCGTCCCTTTTGCCGGTAACTTTGCTCTTATCTTAACATCTGCTGTGCCTGTTGCCAATAAACCACGAACACAAGTTTCTGTAGAACCATTCAGAGAAGCTTGTGTAACATTGAAAGCTAAAATCTTACCGATAAGTTCCTTTCTGGCTTTGCAGTCCTTTCGCCAGTCATCAAAAAGATTCTCAAGTTCTCGGAGCAAGTAGCCGATATCACACATCTTCTCGTCTTTAAGTTTGCCACTACGAATATCTTTTGTTATCACTAACAGATATTCAAGAAATTTGCTGTGCAGTATGCTGACCTCTTCAGATAATTCTTGCAGTTCTTGTAGTGAATCCATTACTTCCTCCTTGCTAAAGTTAAGATTATGCCAGAAAAGCCAAAAGAGAGAATTAGGATGACGATGAGAATTAAGTTGACAGGAACATTATACAAAAACAAATATTGGACTTGTCTAATTACCAAGGATGCAAACACTACACCCGCAGCGAACAATATCGCTGCAATTCCCTTCGCAGCCATTTTAGCCTCCAGCTATTATATTTCTATGACGCGTTCTCGGTATTCAGTTTCTTTTGCGTCAAACATTAAAACTTTTACAGAGCCGTGGAGCTTAATTGCCACGGCCAAAAAGATGCAGATAATTGAGAACACACCTGTAAGACAGATGTAATCTGTATCTCTATTGAAATGTTCTTTGTGCAAACCTGCCTTAAATAAATTAACTAAATCGCCAGTGTTGAACGGATTCATTGGTGTAGAGGATAAGAATACTATTTGTCCAAACTTCCTTGCAGGAGCAAGGTCAAATTTACTATTCTTTTCTGCTAAGAAAATCCGTGCCATTACAATCCCTTATTCCTTTCTATCCATTGACGAACATCAAGCTTAATTTTGAAGTCCTTTCCTTGTGGCAGTCGTGCTATAATATCTGTCTTAAACCATTGATGAAGCTGCAAAGCTAAATCTTCTTGAGTGAATTCAAGCAGAATAGCTAATGCAAGTTGAGCAGGCCCAGAGCCAGAATATCCCCAGCTAAATCCATCAGGGCTGTGATTGTAGACGCGTTGACTCTGTTCTGGAAGAAGTAGTTCACCGTCTACAAACACTTGTAAAGGCTCAATTGTTCCGTGAATTATTATCATTTATTTGTAACCTTATACGAATCCTTGCTTCTATGATTTCATAATACAACTTACTCTTGAGAAAGCCCTTTTCATAAAGTTTAGTTATGTCACTAACATCCACACCTAAAATTCTTGCTCCTTCCTTGAGATATTCTATGGTCTCAAGCGTAACCATCAATCATTTCTTTCAATAAATGCCTATGACAATGCAGGTTACTTTCACCTTCCCAACAAAGTAAAGTCACAGTTTGCGTCTTAGATAATTCTGCAAGACGTTTAATACTCGCTCGACTTGCGGGTTTAAGCATTTCTTCTCTAAATCTTATAACATACTGCTCCCACTGAATTTCGTTATGCTTCCAATCAAAGAGCAGGGATTTGCTTGGAGCAAGAGTTAGCCACTGGTCTTCATAGTTCTTTGGCTTATTTCCCGGAAAGGTTCGGGCCACAAGAATGCGAAGGCCGTCATCAGGAGAAGCAGGTTCAAATATAGATTTCGTTTTAATCATTGTCCATTCTCCACAGATACTTCTCTGCCAAGAATGCGTTTAAGCATATTCCTAACGTCCTGAATTTGCAGAGCCATTATCTTCTTTTGCAGCACTCTGGCTCTTATATCCTCATCAATAGTCCCCGGCACTACTATATCTGTAATTCTCACTGGAAATCTTGTGCCGCGTCTATGAGCTCGGTCTTCACTTTGTGACCTCTGAACAGCAGACCAATTACAGGAAACATAAATCTCGTGGCCACAAAACGTTTTATAATTATCAGGATTACGAACATCGTATCCTAAAAAATTCTGGCCTGTGCCTCCAGACGCTGGATTAGCAATAAGGACTTTCACATTCTTATCTTTGTTGAAAACTTCCTCGGCGATGTCAGCACCTTTGACGCGATACTGTTCTTGCACGACGCCGTGATAGCCAACGTGCTTTATCCCTTCCTTCGCAAGTGCTTCACTCAATACTCTTATGTCTTCAACAAAGCAGGCCCAGACGATAGTTTTGCAATTAGAATCTTTTTCTGGGTCTTTAATTAAATCCAAAACAGCTTTTACTTTTGGATTCTCTCCGGGAATTTGTTCTACCTTACCCTCCTCAAGTTCTTCTGTTTCATCATTGAATTTCACATCCCACTTAACGTGACCAGAAGTTATTTGTGCCAATCGAAGCAGCATTGTCAATATATGGTCAACTGTCATTGTCTTAGTTTCATCTGCAAGATTCTCTTCTATCTCAATTGCAAGTTCATCGGCCATCTTACGATACCATTCCGCTTGCAGATGGGACATCGCTACTTCATAAATATCATAAACTTTCGCAGGCAGGTCAAGTGCCTCTTCTTTGCGTATCATAAAAGCTATACGACTGAGACGTTCTTGTATTAACGGCACTCCCTTAACACCGATTAACTTTTGGACAGCCGACCCGCCGATTTCTACGAACCTACCGTGAAAGGAGCGGAAATTTTTGAATGATAAGAAGCCACTTAATCCCTCGCCAAGAAATTCAAACTGAGACCATAAATCCATAACAGAATTCGCCACCGGCGTTCCTGTAAGAATCATTCGAGAACGAACATTCGGCCCATTGAATTTCTTTATAGCTTTGAAACGCAAAGTTCCGCTTTGCTTTATGTAGTGACTTTCATCTAATACTATTAAGTCCCACGGAATACGCCGCAAAGCTTCATAAGTGGAAGCCACAGAATCAGTAGAAACTATGCAGGCACTCCATTCACAATCAGCTTCCTTGCGAACGCCATCTATAAGGCAGTGTATTCTATTGATTGCACTTCCACGCAGAACTGTTACTTTTCCGGGACGAACAGAAAATCTTTCAAATTCTGCTTCCCAGTTTCTTCTCACCTGTTGTGGACAAATAATTAAAGCACGATACATATCTGCTTTGCAGCCCAGAAGCTGTCCTTCTCGTTTCCTTCTGCCTTCAAGATTGATACGTGCAATAACTATGGGAGTTTTCCCAGTTCCCTGCTCCATAAATAAAGCAGCCGCCTCTTTATCTAAGGTAATCATAAGAGCTACCTTTTGATAATTGGTGAGAGGCAAATCTGGATGCTCCTGATAATCACTCGGCATCTCAGGAACTTGTTTATCAACTTTGAACCGAGCTGCAATTATAGCGGATTTTGTTTGTGAAAAGAATCTCTTGAGGAGAAATTCAAACATTAACTTTGCTTCATTAGATTTCCAAACAAATTTATCATACGGCCAAGAATGCCTCATCACTATTGCAGAGAAATCCGTGCCTGCAATTTTCCACCGTCCACAAGAAACTTGTTTCTTTTCAGGGACGCGATTCAGCCAGCGACCAGCATCCCAACTCGGCGTTCTGCTATCACGAACATATTCTTTTTCATTGTAGGTTATGACAGAAACATTTTCTTTAAGCTCTTCATTATCTATCTTTGGTCGATATGTAGCAGGTTCAACGATGAAAGCTCTCATCTCTGAATCTACATCTATTTCTAGAAAATCATTTGCGAAGAGCTGTAAAGGTTTCAAAATCTGGCCCGTCGCATAACAAAGAGGTTCAAGAACTGGCAATAAGCTCGGCTCGTTTTCTATCATTATCATAAAACCTTCTATCACTATTTTGCATTATATAATACTATAAGTAGATTGCAATTATATTCCACCCCTCCAACCAGTTACTAAAAACATAACGAGGCGAGCGAGAGTAAACTCGCCTCGTCAGTCTTGGGAGAGAGGAGAAGAGTTTATCTACGATGTCTCCTTCGCTGTTTAACAAGCTTCATCTTATTGAAAGGAGGCATAGTTTCTGTAGGTAATGTTTCTTTACATTCTTGCAGTAAAGAAACTGTAACAGTCCACTGAGTCGGTCGCCATCTTGAAGGAAATTCAAACCTCTTTTGGTCTTCTTCGCTGCAGAATTCCCTGCCAGTGGCTTGTCGCAAAGTTATATTAGTGATTAGTATGTGATGCAAACGATGAGTCTTGCTGCTGATAAAACTGGCACAACTACCGACAGGAAATTTTTCACAAATCTTGAGATTCTGTTCGCTAATCTTATAGCGAATAACTCCTACGATGTAATTGTTTATTTTGTAGAGCTGTGATAGAGGAAGGTTATCTATCACTTGCAGAAAATCTTTGGTAGTTATTTCCGACATTAGTTATCCTTTCTATCTCTATAATTGCAATCCAACCATTCGACTCATCGCTGGGTTAGAGCGATTGTTATCCGCTTCGTAGCAGATAAAGAGGGAGAACGAATGGCTGGAAGTATAATCTTTAATGAATGAATGATTCTATCACTATTCTCACCTAACAAACCAACTACATTATACACCTTTAACGGCATAATGCAAGCGAAAACTTAAAATTTTATTAAAATTTTTACAATAAATTTTTAACAGCCATTTTCACCCTCGTTTTTCCTTCTAAAACGCCGCTTTTTGGCTCGTTCCTTCGTATAAGCGACAAACGATATACAGGCAATGCAATTACACTAATTATGAGCCAAAAGTCATTCTGACGAAGGTTTAGGAAGGAATTTTTAGGCCAAAAATGCCGGTTTAAGTGCCAATCCCAATTTTAGGTTAAAAACGCAGCTATGGCCGGTAACTGCGTTAATATATGCCATTGCCAAATAGGTTAGTAACTGGTAAGTATTATTCGTGGAATTTATTTGTTGTTTCTTTCTATGAATTGTATAATATAAGTAACAAAGCAAGTAAATTGAAAAGTGAATAAAAGCCACAAATAAAGATAAGGAGAAAACCAATGATTATGAACGGCAAGCAATACAACACAAGTGAAGAGGGAAGCACAATATGGATTCTTATCGCATCGTGGGTCGTAATCACAATAGTAATGGGTTTAGAGTATCTCATAATTTTAGGAGTAGAAAAATGGATACTGCAATAGTGTATGGAATAGTGAGTTTCGTGGGAATGGTAATTCTAATGGTCACAACATTATGCTTAATAACAGGTAAGGAGGAATAACAATGTTAGCACCGGAAATAAGAATTAAGGTTCGTAGCAGTTCTGACGCCCGTCGCAAATATGTCGTAACAAAGTATCCGCACAATAAATGGAAGTGTAGCTGCAAAGGATGGACACTACATAGTCCTCGCAGAGATTGCAGGCACATCAAGCACGTTAAACGTATAGCTGCTTAACTGCTTTCTCTGTCGCTCTGAAAGGCATCAGGGCGAATCGTAAGCAGTTAAACAAATTAAGGTTCAGGAAGGAGATTCTAATGAAAAGAATAGCTTTAGTAGCACTATTGGCTCTGCTCGTCGCAGGTGTTAGTGGCTGTCGCTGCATAGCACAAGGAGTCAACGGTCTGGGTAAGGACTTCCAAGCGTGGACACAGCCCTACATCGAGGAGCAAAAAACCCAGCACTACGCACAAGAGTAAGAAGTAAACAGTTTATTAGCGGGTGGATTCGTAGCACAAGGTTAAAGTCAATCCACCCGCTTCTTTTATGCCTGTCTTCCGGGGTGTTATTATACCCACTCCTAATCGTTCATCGCTTATACGATGCCCTGTTAAGCTCTCGGAACGGTAATATCATAGCTTTGCCAGCTATCCAGCCCGCTGCGAACAGAATACAGCACAAATCGCAACTGTGTATTCAGCGGGTCACTCGGCCCAAGTCCACAATCAGCACGTTCAAAAGCTTCAGTATATTCGTATGATGTGCCGGTTAAACCAGTCACTGTTCGTCGAAGGACATTGTCTTCATCATAAATCTTAATCGTATAAGTAGTGCTCGTCTCAGGCCCAACATCACTTGCTGAATGCTCTGTAATAGAATTGACTTGCTGCGTTCTATCGCGATGAGACCACGATAAAGTCGGCTGACCTGTAAAACTTGCAGGATAACTGACAGCATTAACTTTGAAATTTCCTGGAGGATAAGCCCTCGCCTGTCTGCTATTAAACGCGGAAGCAATATCCGTGGGAGCATCAGCTTCTTCCATTTCTCCCTTACCAGTGCGACTGAGAACCTTTGCAGCCGGTAAAGCACCAGAAGCATATTCAGTGACTGCAATAACCTTGCTCGCTTCGAGGAACATAATCCTTGCACCGGCGGAATGAGCAGCGGGAACAGAATCGAGAACACCGCGAGCGATTGTCACTTGCTCATTGGCAGTATCTACATCCTTGACTTTAACAAATTCGCTGTCTATTAAAGCATACCCTCCAATGATAACAGTATCAAGATTATCTGTATCATTTAACTGCACTACCGCATCAACAGCATTTAGAGGAAGAGAAGCAGTTAAAAATCCTGTGCCAGTCCAGGCAGCATATCCCTCAGAATAAAAATCCAATCCTACTGCATCTCTAACCAATAATTCATAATTGAGAGCATCACTGCTTGAGCGAACAGCCCCGACCATAAGATAACCCGCTCCTGACACAAGTGATAACGCATTAGCCAATCCCATATTCTTGGCAAGAGTATAGAACGGCGTTTCCATAAGTTTTCTATAAGGACTGGCGATGGGAGCAGAAATCGGGTCAACCCATCCTGATGCTGGAGGAGAAACGTATATTGCAGTTTCTGTTGACCACGTATCTTCCATACATTCAAAGATGACTTCTCCATTCTGCAAAGAACCATAATTAACTTTGAGAACCCTGATAATCATTTCAATTATACCGAGCATCGGCCACGTTAATTTGAAAACATCACAGGGTCTAATCGTAGCCATTGTCCTTTTAGCAGTTATTTTCATCGTTGCAGATAGAGCTGAAAATTGCCTTCCTATTCTCGAAGCTTCTTTTGCAGCAAGGTCTTTATTATAAATAAATGGTCTGCTTATTTCTTCAATTATAGCTTTTCCACCTTGTGCATCCATCAAAGCTATATCGTGGTCAGGCATCACGGCTGTTTTATTATCTTTAAGATTCCAATAATTGATATTAACACAATCAGGAATCAAGCCCAAAGAAGGTCGAACAAAGTTATCTACTGAAATAATATCGCTTGTGCTGTAAATTGTTAGCGAAGCAGGAGTATAGTCATCGCGAATAAGTTTAAGAACAAACTGGCCGGTTCGCAAATCTTGAAATAAGAGGGCATTGATGTGAACTAAAATTTCCTGGATAAAATCTATAAGCTCTTTTTGTCCATCCCATATTGCAGATAACCCAAAATTCTCAGAGTATAATTTATCTGCAACGGCTTGCCACAAAGTATCATCACATAGACCAGTGGAGAATCCCATCCCCCATCGTGAATTAGTTAAGCATTCTCTAATTATATGAGCAGGATTTATATCTAAGGTATTGATAACAGCTTTAGCAATATACCATTGAGGAGAACCATCATCTAATATGTTTGTTCTCTTGCAGATAAAACTCCACGGCTGAACATACGGCTGAGTGCCAATATAAACTTGCTTAAGAATAACGCTCACGAGTCCTCGTGACGCAGATAAATAAGAATCTTGACGTATAGTGGTAACAGCATTATCTGCTCCTTGCTCCACTAATCCCGGCGTTATTGTAACAACTAACACTCCGCTTCCATTTGCGGTAGCATCAGCGGTTATTGTGTAGCGTTGAATATTTCCTGCAACTATAAGAGTGTCATCAGCGTGAAAAACTTTATTGGGAGTAACACCATCTATCGTTAAGGATGTAGAAGTTATAACGTGAACACCCTGCAAAGCTCCTTCAAAGGTAGCTGCTAATTGCTCTCTGAGATATTCATTAGGCGTCTGTGACAAAGTGCCATATTGAAAATCAACAATGCCGGTGACGCCTCCACCAGAACTTTCACCGCCGAATAACTTTGGCACATCCAATGTAGCAGATGATGCTCCATCGGCAGCGAACTCTTCAGGGTCATCAGGATTAGGCCAAACAAGATTATCACCAACAAAAATCTGCTTAACGCCATCTATCAATCCGTGGCACAATTCAAGTAGCATTCCAACGTAGTATTTGTATCCTATCGTAGCATAAGTATCTCCGTGAAACCATCCTCCATCAGAGACCTTCTTCTTTATTTCTACAGATTTTACATCTCCCCACCACGCTATTGTCGCATCGTCAATTCGTTTAGGCGTTCCAAATATAACAGGATAGACCCGGCCTTCCTCAGAATTTGTTATATCCATCTTACCAGCTTTAAGGTCGTCAACGTGAGGTTTCTTCATCAACAACTGACCGATAGTATATGAAATGGCCATCGTGATGCAAAACCATATTATAGCAGATATAGGGTCAACTTGAGCAAGAATAACATTCATAAATTATCCCACAATAAAAGAAGGAGAAGAAGGAGCATAAGGTTGATTCTCAAAATTCATTATTCCTGCCGCTGGATTCTTAGATGGTAAGAATCTATGGTCACCAGAATTAAACGAATTATGAAATTTTTCCCAACAAGTATTGAACGAATGGTCGCATCCCGCATAAGCAGTAAAACTATTTCCAATCTCAGCACTAATAACCGGCCGGGATATTGTTATAGTATCACCGACGTGACTCTTTATCAATCTACGAGCCTCACCAATTTTTATCTGTCCAGCTATAAACCATCCATCTGCTTTTGTTGCAAAGACAGCCGCCTTAAGAGTTTTACCAATAACTGAAGAAAGAGTGCCGGTAATTTTATATGATTCCTTATTCACTCTGCAACCTGAATCATATAAAGCATTATCACAGAGAATCTGAGTTCTACGCCGTTTACTCACACTCGCCAGCGACGCAGTGTTAAGAGTAGCTTTAATTGTAGGTATAGCATTAGCATCAAAGTTTATTGATTGAACAAGACCAGACCAGTAAAGAACATAATCTGTTCCCTGATAGCGATAAATAGTAACACCAATCTTATTTTCTGGGACGCCGATTATATACTGAATAGCGAAAGCATTATTTCGGCCAAGTGTTATTTCCATTAAATTTTTGAATTGATTCTCAGTTATCTCAATAGCTTTGCGAGTTATTATATCTGGCTCATACTCTTGCTCCAAGTGAAACTGTGTTTCGCTATTAGAAGTGTATCGCCAATGCTCTCCACTATCAGAGAAAAAGTCATACAATTCAACCGGCTGACTTGCCGCAGCACTACCTTCTTGGGAATCAAATGTCATTCTTTTACCGCCGTCAAATTTAAGAAGGATTCATTTTGTCCTGCCATAGGCCACGAAAGCTCTACACTATCTGAAGCTAACCGACACTTATCGAGGAAAGATATTATGCAGCTTCCCGGAGCAACTTCTACACCAAGACCAGAATCTATAGATATAATTTCTTCAGTTTCTGATGAATAAGTTATTCCCAGTATTTCTTTGCAGATAATTGTTCCGCTGGGAAAAATAAACGCCAGATGAGTCCTAACAGAATTAAGGCCCATATTCTTAGCTAAACTGATATTCGAAATATTGAAACTGGTATCTGAAGGGGAAATTGTTTCAAGCAAATTCAAATCTGGTTTGAATGTTGGAACCCAAAAACATTTCTGCTGACCATATAAGGAATGTAAAAATTTCCTAAACGTCCAGCACTCCGCTTTAGTATCGTTAAGAAATAGGTAAGACAAACTTCTTTTATTATGAGATTTATCCATCAACAAATCAAAGTCACCTACGCCAAAATTAGATTCATAGAATTGTGCATCTGATGACTTATCCTGTGTCATATCCACTGGCGTCGCAGAAATTAAAACTGGCAAAGATTTATATGCTAAAGTGGGAGTATAACCTGCAAGAAGGAGATTATCAATAACTGCAAACGAAGAATTAAAAACTGCAAGGCCGGTAGAATAATTGCTTGCCTGAACAATGGAATTCATCTTAGCTAATCTGATTGGAATGATTAGCTTTGTGCCAGTGTAATTGTTAATCACTGGTGAATTAAGAACTAATTGGGACGTAGTTAAAGAAGCTATTTCAACAACTTCAGATTCTATAAGCGACTTCCAAATCACTGCTAAAGAATTTGCCCTAAAATCTGCATTCGTAGTATCAATATCTATAGTCAACGCTCCAGCAGTGATATTCGCAGTATGAACAACCATCTCAGTCCATACTGGTAATCCCCATATTCTCCGCTGAGCATTGAAAATAAGTGCATCGAATCGAGATTGTGCTTGTTCATCCTCAACCATTATAGAGAAATTAAATTGTTGACGGGGTGTTCTTCTAAGGGAAATTCTTTGCTCTGCACTTATTCCCACGCTCGGTTCAAGAATATCAGTAAGCCACCCAAGCGATTCATTAACGGATTCTTGAGGCCTAAATATAAACAAAGTCACTCTTGTGCCAGTTATTATAACATCAATAATATCATCGACACCGAAGTCAAAACTATAAACAGCATCAAGAAGAGGATTGCCTTCAAGAGGAATTTCTATTGTATAATCAGAATGAGCCAAGCCATCAAGAACAAACGGAGCCGTCAATCCAATAAGAGTAAGTCCTGATACACCTACTTCATTGATAGCTGAACAAGTTTTAGATACAAAATAAGAATTCCAAACAATGAAATCACGTTCTAAGTTTGTGAGAATAGGACCAAGTTCAAAAATCACCGGCACAATATGAATTCTATAATAATAGTCATCAAGAAAAGTTATCCCCAGATATCCAATGTGATCTGCTTCGGGCATTGATACTGGCAAATTAGAAGTTTTAGCTCCTTGCAGAGAAGCACTGGAATCATAAATATCTAACACACTAATATCTGAAGGAACTCCGTTCCATATAGAGGAGGAAAGGAATTCCTGTGTTGATAGAACAAGAACAGATTCAGCAGTATAGCCAGTATAAGAAGCCATTAAGTCACTTTCTTAACTGCAAAACCGATAGTCGGGTCAGCATCAGATTTACTATGCTCAGGAAAGATTTTCCAAGTATCACTGCCAAAAGTTAGTTCATCTCCTGAATTATAATTTGTTATATTAACAAGTCGGATACTTTTCGGCCATCCGAGTAAAGACAAATTAGCACTTGCTCTTTTCAAGAATACAAAACAAGTAGCAAGTGGAGCAAGACCATTAAACCAATTAGGAGTTCTGGTATAAAATAATCCGTTAAAGGAAACATTACTTGAAGAAGTGGCTTTAGCACTTATTGATTGATTAGCAAGCAATCCCTGAAGAAGAATTGTTTTTGCATAGTTTCCAGTTGAAGTATTGCCCTGAAGACCGCTCCATCTCCATCCCGATAAACTATCCACATCAATATAAACAGCTCCATTACCCTGATATCCAATATCAAAAGCTATCGTCATAAACATTGTCATTGTTGTTCCAGCGGATAATATCTGATAAGTAGGGTCGTAGCTACTAAGAGAGCCAGTGAAAAATTGTCCTCCAGTATAAACCCCCTGCTTTTCTAAACATCCAAAAGCAAACCATTGAAATTTTCCAGCAGTGTATTCCACTACTACTATCACAGTATCCCCATCTTGGAAGAAATAATAAGCTGGAATAGCAGTAGTAGAAAGTTCAGTCATACAAACTCCGCAGCTTAAAGAAGAACCATTAAGAGTTCCTCCCGGCTGTAAATCCCAAGCTAATCCTGTATCGTATCCTGTAGAACCATAGATACAGAGACCAGTCACTTCGGCACGGAATTTTCCGCTATACAAAGTAGCCGTCGTATCTCGATTGCCAAAAGGAATTCCACGAATAGTAGAACGAAGATTAAAATACATTACAGTCGCATCAGTAGCAGTCTTTTGAACGTGGAGTCGTTTTCCGTCGCCATCAAGTCCGGCTCCAGAAGGAGTAGGATATTTTGTATCATCATCTTCCCACTTATTAACTGTCCATCCATTATCAATAAGAAATAGACGAAGTTTATCCAGCAGGTCTGCCGGACCAGTCGAAGTTCCAGTTTGATAAGCCATAGAATATTACTCCAAAAGCAAAGCCCAATAAGCCCAAGAAACAGACCTAAAAGCATTTTTGAAAATTTTATACGTTTTCCCAGAAACAGTGACGTCATCTTCTGTTGCTAATCCGAACCCTGGAACGGCGAAACATCCTTGCAGTTCTCCGAAAGCATTCTTTACAGGAGAACCTTGAAAAGGAATAATAGGAAATACGGGATACGAGCCATCAATATTCTGCTGTGTCTTCTTCCATTTATCATTAGGGTAATAAGAAGAACTATAATCATAATCTGTATTTACGAATGGCCAAGTATTGTTAAGAGAATTTATAGGATTAGCTTCTGAAGACCATTGACCAAAATTTAACCACGTTGTTCCGTTCAAAATAGCAAGCGTTCCTTCTCCAGAACTATAACCTCCCGGGTCAACGAACACACGATGCTGAGTAATTTGTGAACTATAACGTAAATCTACGCCTGTTTGATTCTGTGGACAAGTTCCTCCAATAACTAATGGATATGAGAATTGATTCGGCAATCCATACGGTAATAAGAAGCCCATATAACAGGATTCATAAACTGTTTCTACTTTTGCTGCGACTATAAATCTACGACCGTTCGCAACAAACCAATATGGAATTGAAGAATTCCATAATAGCATTTGAGGTCTCCGACAAGTCGTATCATTGGGAATGTATCCCGGCTGTCCATTATTCCAAGCACCTATTGAACTATAACCTGTGAAACCATTTAAGTCCCAATTATAGTATTCCGAAGTTCCGCTAAAATAAGTGCGAATACCTACATAGATTTTATCACTGCCTGCTTCGGGACCAAAAACAATCCACTCATATCCATTGCTTCCATCCCAATTAGCATTCCATCGTTTCGTTGTCCAATGTTCTATACCCATCACTTTAGTAACTGTAAAAGTAAAACTGTCCCCAATAATAAAATCAATAGCTCCATCGTTGATAGTGAAAGCTACAATACTATTATCATAAGCTGTTCCCACCGTAGCATCTGTCTGTGCTCCAGATACGGAACCTACTACTGAGAATGTTCCAGTCGCTCCTCCTGCTGTGCAAGTTAATGTCCACGTCTCTGAGACTGCTGCATCATCCGCTGCACTCCCTCTTAAGAAGATAGACGGTCCAGCTACTTCAGTGACAAGAGTTCCACCAGAAACAACTATCTTACTTGCAGTAACAGAGGCTATTTTGAAATAACTATTGTTAGCATCATTGATAAATCCAGAAACTTTTATCCATTGTCCTGCAATAAAGCTTCCAAATCCACTTGCTGAATCGTTGAAAGAATTATCAGCATTAGCCGCACTGACCGTCGCTATTGGACCGACGGAAACGATAGCAACTCCAGTCACTGTTCCATCGCCAGTATTGCCTCCTCCGGGAACAACCGAACCCAAACTATTCGGTGTCATTATGAAATCTCGGAGTTTAATTAAGAGGTCTTTATAATCCGTAGCTGTCCCAATTTGAACGGCCATCACATTACTCCTAAATTTCTCAAATGAGTTACTATTACTTTCTCACCTTTTGAACCAGCCATAGCATTAGGAATTTCATTATCATCTCTAACTATTATATTCCTAACCTTCAAATCAACTTTTTGTTGCTGAGCTGGTTTATTTTTCTCAGATGCTACTTCTGCTTTACTTTGCCATCTTTCACCCTTCTGCACTATTGCAGGAACCTCATCAGGTTGAAGTCCTCCGTGAAGACGTGGAGCTAATGAAAAAACATTCATAGGAACTCTTCGTCTAAATACAGAGCTAACTCCTGCAATACCACCAGAATGGAATGTTCCAAAATCTATTGGCGGTAAATCTGTAAACACGGGAACTGCTGAACCTCCTCCTACATATCCACTTCCTAAACTCGGCCCTCCCACAGAAGGAGCAAACCAACTTTGCATCCAACTTGAAATTCCCGCTCCTATATTACCTGCGAATTGACCAAAATTAAATCCTCCACCAGCACTTGCTCCACCACCACCGCCTCCTCCACCTCCTAAAGGATTCTGAACGCCCATAGAACCAGGATTCATTCCTAACATCATAAGAGCTTGATACATAGCAATTTCTGCGGCTATGTTAGCAAACATCCGCTGAACAGCTTTGCCAAAACTATAAAGAACATCTTCGCCATTCTCAAACGTCATAAAGAAATCTGAAAGAGCTCCTTTGGTTTCATCTACAACACCACGAAGCTGTTGCCACGTGAAGGAAGTATCCTGCTTAATTTTTTCAAGCTGATTAGCATACCATTTATCAAGCAGGTCTTTGTCTTGAATAAATTTTGCATAATCCTCATACTGTTGGCGAAGCAAAGCTTTTTGAGCTTCAATATAATCATCACCATAATTTTGCATTGACTCATACATCTCAGCGGTGATTTGAGCACGTTGATAAATGACTTCTTTCTGCTCTTGACCAAGCTGCTTTTCAAATTGCATCCTCTGATTATTATACCACGTATCTACAAGCGACTGGTCTTTTGTCTTTGCAAGATATTCCTTTTTCTGTATCTCAAGATTAGCCAAAAATGCAGCACGATACTGGTCATCATATTGTTTTATCGAAGAATAATATTCCAGCCCAGAAGCTTTCATACCTCCATACATATCTGAATAAAGCTTCAACGTAGCTTCTGACTGTGCTTTAATCTCTTCAGCAGAAGGTCCCGGAGGAGTTTCTACGCCAGCAGTCACAGCAGTTCCAGCTTTTCTGCTGAGCATCATAGCTTTCATTCGTTGATTTTGCTCTAATGCTTTTCGCTCTATTTCTTGAGCAGCATTCAATTGAGCTCTGGTCTCATCAGCAGTAACCATAGAACCAGATAACGTCGGCCCAAGATTTCCAAACGTGCTACCCGCGTTTGTCCACCAGTGAGCACCCGCAGAAGCCAGATTAGCGATATTCGTTTTCGCTGTTTGTATGCTAACCGGAATTTCGTCAAGTTTCCATTTTAGGTCTTCAAGAAAAGCTATCACAGGAGATTTTGCCTGCTTAATCCCCGGTAGCATTAGTTTCCCAAACTCTTCAGCTACTTCTGAAAGCTCGTTTTTAATTTGCTTCCAAGAACCAGAAGCAGAACTTGCCTGCTCAGTAGCAAGACGAAAAGCATCCGTTCCCATTCTAAGAAGCTTATTATACTTTTCCTGAGCAGTAGTGCAATCATCTAAATTGATTGCAGTTCCTCTAAGAATAACTGGCAGACCCTGCGAAGCTCTGCTTATAGAAAGAATAGCAGTTTCAAGGTCTATATTATATTTTGTCGAGAGGCCTATTGCTGCAAGAGTGACATTCTTAAGCTCATTAGTAGTTATGCCAAGATTTTTAGCATACGCCATATCTGCAAGGATGAGAGCGTCATCATAAGTAGTTAGTCGCTGAACTTCTTTAGAAAAATCTTTCAAATTAGCAAGAGCAGCAGTCCTCGCTGACCCGGTCAAGTTAATTGCCGCAGCAAGTTTATATTCGGCTTCTTCTTGTTGAAATGTCACACGAGAAATTTCTCGGATAGAAAAATAAGCCGCAGCATAGGCCAGAAGCTTTTTAGAAACAGCATCAAATGAACTACCTACTCTATCTGTAGATTTCGTAACTCCTTCGTTCGCTTTAGCTGCTTCTGTTGCCGCTGTCTTAACTTGATTCGCAGAAACAGAGAACTGAAGAGCTCCATCTTTAGCTCTTGAAGCATCAATAGCTAAAATTAGATGTGCTGATTCTTGTTCGCCCATTCACGCTTTTCCTTTAGCCAATTCTGCCGAATAAAATCTAAATCTTTTATTATTCTGTAAAATTCTGCTCTTATTTCTTGGTCTACTATACAATGAATATTCAACCAAGATTCTATTTCACCTATAAGAATAGGATTTTCTTCTAACCCTATTTGCCGACTACTCGACAAATCAATAAACGCCTGCCAGATATCCTGCAAATCCCTGAAAACTTCTGGCTGATTCTCCAGAGATTTTATTTTTCTGCCGCTTGCTTGAAGCTTTTTAAGGTCTTTTATTTTACTGCCGTTCTCAAGCCACCAGAGCAAGCAGTCAATTAGTTTTTTCGGGAATCCTCGAACGGCTTCTTTCTGAAATTCGAGATAATCTCCGCTTGAACCCTGACATAATCACACAGATGATACAGTTCAGGAGTGCTGAGAATTTTCAAAGCCGTTTCATAGCTATAAGGAATTGGCTGACCCTTTTCATCGTCAATGTTTTCCCATCCCAGCAGAAGATGTTTCGCAATAGCGGACAGTAACGTCTCCCTTTCTACTTTGCCAGTGCCGTCATTGCGTATTTCTGTGAGACGGTCTCTGATAAGTTGAGCCGATTCCTTAAGATATTCTGGGCTGTTACTGCTTCCTATTAAAAGTTTGACAGTAACACCAAGAAACGGAGTGAATTCTTTCAGCACTCCTTTACTCATTTTATCTTTATCAACCATTAAGTGTTCAAGTGTAGGCATAGGTCTTTTCCTTTCATAAACCTTCGTATAAGCGATGAACGATAGTAATTGGCAGTTATGCCGCGAATTTCGTTACCCTGACCGTTATAAGCTCGGTGGGATGGATTGCACCCTGCCAGCTAAACGGCACAATGATATCCTGATTCTCACCCGCAGCCGGACGTTCCGCGGCTGTTAATTTTATTCTTGGAACTTCAAAGACATAACCATTTCCAGCTACATCCTGAAAGACGCTTGCAAAACCAGTCGCTGTGAAATTGAGATATTTGTCAAAGATAGTCGAACTCTCAAAGTATATTCTCAACGTTCCAGAGATATTACACTTCCCTGTTCCGATTGAAAATGCTCCTAACGTGCCAATCTTTTCCCGCTGCCGCAGATTATTGTTAAGAGCCAGTGAGAACCCAAGAACTGCTGACCCAGATGCTCCGCCTTCCAAAACTTGCAGAACATTGTCAACACAATTCATCACTCCATTCGTAGCCGCTTCTGTGTAACCTGTTCCGGCTGAAGCTGCAAGGGAAATCTCGTTTGCTCCGAGAATGCCAAAATTCCCTGTAACCATCGCTTTCAGTTCGCCGGTTAGATTGAACTCATTAAGCATACACCCGCGGAAGAGAGCGAGCGTGTTTGTTAGCTCAGTGTATTTTCGCTCAACGTTGAACGATGTTTTTGTAACACCATTCGTGGCCATAGCTCCCATCTTAATAGTCACTGTATCACCAGCAGCTTCATCGACGAGAGTAAGACCAGATACCGTTATTTTGCTTGACGTTTTTGTAAGAATCTTGCAGTATCCGTTGTTTCCGAGAGTGGTAAATCCTGCCACTTTTACCCACTGATTAACTACAAGAGTGGCAAATCCACTTCCTGAATCGTTAAACGAATTGTCCGTCGCAGCCGCACTAACTGTCGTTATCGGCCCAATAGTAACCGGCGAAGACCACGAAGCTGCCATAAGTGCTGCAAGAAGAAATTCATCATAGGCATCGTAGGACAATTCTAAATTCATCGACCCAGACGCACCAATAGAAGTCCTGACGATATCCGCTACCTGCCTATCTGTGCGGATTTCCTTTGACTGGTCTACTGACGTGTCCTGTTTGAGACCTTCGCCGGTATGACGCAATTTTTTGAGATTGCTTCCAGCGATTGTTGTGCCATAAGCAGCACCTTCTGTAATGAATGCTAACTGAACAAGATTTGCATCTGTTACCGACATAGTAAATCTCCTTTAAGCTAATACATCAAAATAGAATGGACAGTGAACGTTTATCTGCCACCAATTATCTGTCCTTCCTATCTTCTTGATAAGAGGACAACCAAAATGCACACCTTCACTATAAGTATTGCGAAACGCTGTTTCAATTTTCTCTGCTAAATCAACAAGGTCGGCATCACCAACACCAAGAGGGCCGAATAGCTGAGCCGTCGCAATTCCGTTTGTGCGAAATACATTCGCTCCCGGCGTTCCTATTGACTTCTGTGCTGTTCCTGAAGTATTGATAGTAAATCTGCACCAGATACCATTTTTGCTTATATCCGTCGGGTCGTTGTCATACTGTGTAGGTAAACTCTCAGGAGTAGCTATCTCATTAGCAAACTTCACTCTTATCGCAGAATCAAGCATCAGCAATGCCTCCAAGTTCCCATACAAAGTATTGACAAGAGCACCGCCTGTCATCATCGCAACTATATTTCGTCCAACTATGGCCATTCATAATCTCGTCACTTGTTTATATGGGTCAGCATTTTCTTTAAGCTGAATCTCAAGAACATTTACATCCTTATCATCAGCATCACTAACTTGCCACGTATCCGTCGTTCCTGCTTTCAGCTTATAAGTTCCTTCTATAAAAGCTGCAAGACTCTTTAATAAATTAGCAATGGTCAACGTTCCACCGGAAGTGAAGCCAGCAAGAGTAAGAATATCTACTTGTAATTTGCTTGTTCCAAACAAGCTATCATATACATTCGCAGGCAATACGCTAAAATCTTCTACGAAAGTTAGTATCGTCTGCGTCGGATATCCACTAATCATCGCATCAGCAAAGCATAATCGTAACTGACCCAGAGTATCCACGTTTGCAGCGGTCAGTTCTAAAGTCGCAAGTCCTTTGCCGGTGAGAACTATGTCATTATCCCCACCAGTTTTTGTTAAAGTCAAAGTTGAACTTGTGTTGCCTTTTATCAATTCACACGTTATCTTAGCAGGCACAAAATCTGCATCGACACGGAGAAGTGACTTCGCGTTCTTCCAATCCACAAAAGGACCAACGACTATTGTCACAGCAGTATTTTGTTTAAGATAACGCACTAATCACCATCAAAGAACGGATACCAAAACGGATACCATCGCACATCAGCATTTTTCAAAGTTCCAACCATCCCACGTTTATCATCAATAGTTATAGTTCCAATCCCTTCATTCATAGGAAATCGCACTTTGCTTTCAGCACCAAAGCCCATCCAGCTTTCAAAACCAGTGCCATCGCGGTTCAAAAAACCTTGAATGATGCTGGAGCTATCTCCAGCATCATAAATTCCAGCAAAGAACCGAAGCATATCAATATCGCCGCGATAACCTGTGATTAACAAATTGCAATCATTTTCAATAGAACCAAAATTCCCACTAAACGATGACTGTTCAGTTCCCCAGTAGAATAGCTGAACAGTCAACAGAATACTATTCCCATCTTGTAAAAAGTTAAACGCCACTTCGTGCCAGTAGCCGTCATCTATCCGCCAGAAACTTTGAATCGTAGCAACGACGGTCGCATTCACATCATAAATATAAATCTTAGGAGCACCGGATACGATACCAATTTCCCAGCCCTGATTTGCATCCCTTTTCTTCATAAGACCGGCGAATGGCTCTTGTGTTCTAATCCAAAAATCTATAGCCCATCCATTATTAGCATCATAGAAATTATTTGTGTCATTAAATTCCACAATACCAAATTCGTTAAAGGAAAGCAAATCCTTAGGATGATTCAACATCGTAATAGTGACTGTTGCTATGTTAGAATATTGATTTCCATCATTTGCTTTGTAGGTAAAACTCTGGACGCTATTCGCTTCTGTCTTATACCAAACCTGATTGCCGTAAAACGATAACGAATACGGAAGCATAAACCCTTCGATGATGTTTTCACTGCAAGGGTCTTGCAGAATTCCATTCTCAGGTAGCGAAACTATGTAATATTCTAACTGTCCGGGTGGATTAGGTTCGCCATCGTCGGTCGCTGATAATGTAATTGTATTAGTAACATAATTATATACTGATACATTTATATTAGCAGCGACGGGAATCGTTGGAGAAACTTTAGTAGTGAATTTCCAAATATCCCCAGTGGTTACTCCATTAGGCCCTGATTCATTCACCTCCCAGAAATAGTTTGTATCATAGGCAAGAAGAAAGTTAGGGTCAAATAAATTCCCACTCTGTTGTCCTTGGAAGGCCGGAGGGAGAACCGTTCCTAAGTAAACAAAGTGGGAATTAGCATCCTGTCCCACAGTCCAACTTAAATTAACATCAATCGCTACGTTCACAGCATTCATTTCTGGAACAGGATTAGTCGCTTTTCCCGGTAAGGTTATTCCTTGAACAAAGATTGTCGCTGTGCCGGTTACTTTTCCTCCGCACGGAGGGTCGTAGCCGGTTTTATCATCAGCGGCAAAGATAAAACTATCGTTGACGTTATTATAATCACCAGCACGATATTGAACTGTCTTACTGGATAATACTCTCGGAACGGTAGTTATCTGTGAGCCATTAGCATCCCAGACAGTTCCATAAGTGGGCAGTGATTCTATAGAATAAGTTAGCTGCTCCAAATCTGTAGCATTGATGTCAAAGGTGTGATTAGCATTTTTGAGAACAGTGAAGGAAGCATTCTGCACCACAGGAGCCGCACCCTGATTACCTGTGAGCCAATAATCTACGAACATACCTAAATCATTTAAGTCAACTGTGCCAGAGAAATCAAAGTCACTTATCAAATTTGGCTCCGTCTTAAGCCAATCCTGTGCGAAGATGCTAAAATCAATAAAGTTTATAAAGCAGTCGCCGTTCCGTTCATATTGATTCCACGGGTCAACGCCACCGAATCCCCAGAGCAGGCCATAATTGACGGTTGTGATATTTGACCAACTTGAACCGTTCCATTGTCGACCAATAGGATTGCCGCTTCCCTGTTCAAATTCAAAATAACAGAACCCTGACAATGATTCCATCGCTGATTCTATGACTGGCGTTCCTACTCTATTGTTATAAATTGCAGCAATCTCCGGCTGAGTTAGAATCTTACCTTTATATAAGCGGAACTGGTCTATCTGCAAATAATCAAAGGATTCTTCGTGGTAAAAGTAATCAAAATTAACAGAAGACCAAGGAGGGTTGAACGCATAATTATATCCTGCAAGCTCAGTCAAATCTTGATATCGCTCAGTGCTCCTGTCAATTCCATCAATAAAAATTGAAAGTCCTTCTGATTCACTTCGGTCACAAGTCACAGCTATTAAATGCCATTGGCCATCTAAAATTGAAACTGATGATTTGACAGAATACCATCCATACAGAGAATTATCAGTAATTCCAAACCACGGTCTATTATCTTCATACGGGCTATCAAGACGTAAATAAATACCTGCACCAATCATTCCATTATACCACCGAACAACCCATCCGTTCGTTGTTGTGTTACGAATCCAAATACAGAGGGTAAAATCATCTGTTCCAAAAGCAAATTTGTTAGGTTCATCAGCAACTAACTTATCACCGTGATTTTTACCTTCAATAAAATAAGTTCCAAAACACGGAGCAGTAAAAAGCAAAACTAATAGCAACACTTTTTTCATTTGAACATCTCTGCCAATTCATCTATGGTCATTTTCACCATTCCATAAGGAGCTTGCTTGCTGCTACCTTCCTCAAGAAAAATTATATAAGGAACGTTGTTCGTAAGATAAATAACCTCATAAGCTTTTAAGTTCGCTAATTGTGCTGCTCCTATTTGTATTGTATCGCTGCCAGTTTTATCAAAACTATCCTGCATCACTAATGCTGGTTCACCTATCTGGACTTGCCAGTTACCTCTTGCTCTGCCTGTATCCACAGGTGTCTTCATCACAACGCGACGCAGAGCTTCTAATCCCATCTTCTTATGCATAAGAACAACCTTTTCAGCAGGAATGTTCTCTGCAAACCTTGTAACAGTAGTATTAAACTCTGACAGATTACTTATCATTTTCGTAACTGCAAAAGATAGACGAGCATAGTATCCTGAACTCCTAATGGTTCAACAGACATCACAGTCCATACGTCGCTTCCTAAAGTCAATTTATCATTCCTTGCAGGTGTAACATCAAGAGCAGCGACTCCGCTCTGCATATCCCCTGCTTTAATTAAGTCGCCATCAATGTAGCTTTCTTTATATGGATACGGCGGAATAACCTTCAGCGTCGTAACGACCGGAGTTCCAGCGGTGGACTTTCCTGTCACCGCAGAATACGTCAACGGCGTAGAGGTCAACGACGCTGACCGGCCATATTTGTCAACTAATGTTTTTACTTTCGCAGCACTCAGCATCGTTCTAACTGTCCCGGATTCTTCTCGAACTCACACATCTTTTCATCAACAAGCGAATATTGTTTCTGTTGACTCTTTCCGCCAATATAGGTTTTCGATTCTGATATAGGCCCGACCTGACTTGACTCCGAAGATATAATTCCCTGTTCAGTAAGGTCGGCCATCAGTGCATCACCGTTGATAACTGCAAGAGCAAGAATACAACAACAATCCTTGACAGCTTGAGGTATGCTGTCAGAATTGATTAAATAGTTACTTCTATCATAGACATCATATCGCGGCCATTGCAGCGACTGGTCAGATTTTGTTTTGGCTCCTTTAAGAAAATACTTCGTATCTAAATACCTTGTAGCTGAACGAAGAGCAGCTTCTTTCGCTGCCTGCGATGCAGAAGTCCAAGCAGCCGGAGCTTCATAGTTATCGTGATACTGCGTCGCATCAGCTAAAGATACATAGCTATTCGCATTTACTAACCCATCACCTGTCTCTACTATAAAAGTCGCAGCCATAATTTATCCTTATCTTATAATTGCTGTCCACCACCGAGGTGGACAGAGGAGAAAGACTCCAAACCACACTCTTACCCTGCAAGACGCACAGCCAGCTCAGGCCGGACAAGTTTTGCACCCCAGAGGATATCAAACTCCCAGCAGGTCTGCTTGTGTTGTCTGCTAACTTCCAGACGCAGCACAAGGCCGGTCTGTGGGTCTTGCATACTGATAATCTTGTTGCCAAGACCCAATCCTGATGTCTCATCGACAAGAGGACGTGTTGCAAACGCGAAAGCATCCCTGTGGAAAATCAGATTGACTTTGTGAGTCGCCTTGACAGTGCAAAGAGCATCGTCTGCGACATTCGCTTTGAGAGCCGGGAAGAACTTCAACCCTGTAAGAGCATCCGCTGCGAAGGTGTAAACACCATCCACGGAAACTCCAGCATTGTCAATCACGACATACGTCTGCGTATGTCCAGCGAAGGAGATAATGTCACCGCGAAGGATTGTTCCTGTAACCGCAGTCGAAGCTCCTTTGTCAAGATTGACGATACTTACTCCCGCGGAGAAGGCTCCAACGGCGGCTGCATTTCGTCCAGCGTCCGTTCCTGTTGCAGCGATTGTGCCTGCCGTATGAGTAGGCACATCGTCATCCGCAGCCCAGTCAATCCCATACTTGCGGCCAATTTCGCCTTCCATCTTCACAAGTGCTGACATTGTTTTATCAGCATCTGCAAATTCTGCAAGAGCAATCGCCGCACCTTCCGCGTCAAAGTTAAGAACGCCACGACGCGAATCCAACGGACAAAGCTGTTGGTTTAGAATTGTCCGTGCATTCGTTGCGGAAAGCACTCCAACTCCAGAACCGAACGGCGTCGTTCCCGCTGTGCCGACGTATCCATAGACGCCCATCAACGCTTCTTTGTAGCGAGCAATGATAGATTGATTAACAGCGTGAGCCAAACCTTTTATGGCCTCACCCATCTCCATCGGAAGGAAATGAGCATCGCGGTCAATCTGAAGAATCTCAGCATCTGTGAGATGTATTGGTTCATTCTGCTTCCAGTTATCCAGCGGAACCTGAACCTTCGTGGGAGTTTTGTCCACGGCAGTAATTGGAACAATACCCGGAACAACATCCACGGCTGCGACTGCGACTGGAACCGGCACGTCAATCGTGTCGCCTTTTTGTTTTGCCTCGGCAGAATAGTCGCCATTCACCAGTCGAGGCATTATGCACCGCTCTCTGAGGGAGAGCAGACCTCTTGCCAAAATTTTTGGCATTACATTAGAAAGGTCATTTGCCATCTTAATGTCTCCAACAAATTGTTAATCAAGTTTCAACGTTACAGTCATCCCGACTGGTCGGCATCCCGCCTATCTGCTCATATCTACTGTTACTTTGCCATCTGCAATGTCTTGAAGAGAAGCATTCACAGTATCTTTATCAGACGCTGCAATGACTTTCTTCTTTCCACCTTGTTGTTGCTGCGAACCCTTGCCGGATTTCCCGTCATCGCCAGCACCGCCTCCACCAGTCCCTGATGAACCGGAGCCGTCGAATCCCGCAGCAAATTCTTCGTTGCCTTTCATTTCATCCACAAGACCTGCAATGGTCATTGGATTACCGGCATCGTCAATACGTGGAGTGCCTGCTTCGTCCACAATCTCGACGATATACTTGTCGCCGGTCTTCCGCATCTTAGCCGAACCAAGAATGTGAGGCATAAGCAGTATTGCCTTTCCACCCTTCTCGGTAAGAACTTTCGCCGCGTTCGCCCGAATGAGAGCATCTGAAAGCTGTTTCTCTGCTGCGACGATTGACAGCTTAAGAGCATCAATCTCTTTCTGGTGACCCTTCTTAATCGCAGCTTCTTTTGCAGCAATCAGCTCTTCAACCTTCTTATCAGGTTTCCAGTCGCCAATTTCAGCAACCTTCTCAAGAGCAGCGATTGCAGCTTCCGGGTCTTCGATGCCAGAGAACTTTTCCAGCTTCGCAGTTAACTCCCGTTCAGTTTTCCGCAGCGTGTTAATTGTGTTCTTCAGACCTTGAATGTTCTCCAAAGCCAGTCCGCCTGAAGCTCCTACATCAAGACGATAGTTATCACCGTCTTGCTTGTAGTGCTCCTTGAGGGGTTCTGCAAGCTTCTCGAACTCCTCACTCGTTAAAATTGCTTTTAACATTTTACTGTGCTCCTTTCTTACAGACGTCCCATCTGTTGTGACGTCCCATCACATAAAGAAAGACACTACTACGATTCGCGTCTTTGCAGTTCATCCAAAGTCAACGGCTGAAAATCCGCGTCAACAAACGCGGTCACTTTCATTCCTTGTCTAAACATCTTACCTTTATTTGGCCCTAAGATATCATCCTGCTCTTCAGCACTTAATCCTTTTAACCACTGTTGATAAGTGACCCGGTCAGGCACTTGTCCATCCATACTTGCTCTCGTGCCTTCTGGAGCTTCGCTTAACTTTATTCCAAGCTGCTTCCAAGATTTAAGAACAGGAGCCACAGTAGTTCTACAGTTCCAATGAAATGGAGGCCTCGGCCCTACACCAATAGGATACACCTTCCCATCCATTGCTCTACATAGAGGAGTAGTTCTTGCGTCAAGTGTTGCTATAATCTGCTCACCTTCTATGACATCACCATTTTCTTGATTAACAAGAAGGCGAGCCTCTGTAGAAATACTATTAACGGCTGTTCGCACTATGCTTGTCGTATTGCGACGAGAATAATCCAGCACAGTTTCTAACCTGCGAGCAATCGTTGGAACTGCTTCACCCTGCACAATACCTATATTAAGCTGTTCACCTATCCGTATTCCCACACTCTTATCAAGTTTTGAAAACCAATTCTTGAGGATGTCTCCCTCAAAAGGTTTTGTCACTACGATAGAACGCAGCGTAGATACAGACGGCATAGAAAAATTGATATCGAAGGGCTCAACTAATTTCTTCAACACTTTGTAGTTCCATCTGCCTTCAAACTCTGCTATACTTGTCAAAGAGCTTCGCGTTTGAGCATACGCCTTCTCCATTCCAATTTTCATTATTGATTGAATGGAATACATCATTTCCTTTAATCGCTGAGATTCAGCATAGCTGCTCAAACTGCCAAGACGCTTTACTCTTAGAAGCTGTTGCTGATACTTATAAACAATCTCGCGATACACTGTTTTATCAAGGAGCCTCACTATCTTACTTGCTTCACCTTTAGACAGCCGCAGAATTTCTATCGCGTGCTGTAAAAGTTTATTCTGTAACTGGCGGTTGACCGGAACCATCACCACCTCCGTCACCGTCATTATCCATATCACCAGCTAAAATATCACCAAGACCGGGACTCTCCTGCTCTGTTCTTGCTATTTCCTCAGGAATATCCACGTCTTCAGACAAAACACCGCGACGCTTAATCTCTTTAAGGTATGTCTCTTGACTTATTTGCTTTGCCTGCCGCATCGCCAACAACTGAGTAAGATCATCAATAGTATAAAGCGTCGCTGCAAAATCACTAAAGATATCCAACGCAAACATATCAGCCAAAGTTATTCTATGCCATTCAGCAGCTATTTTAATCGCATCCCTAAGACCAGTCTCGAGAGCACGAATCCACGCTTGTATCGAGGAATTATTCCGTGCCTCATCAATGTTCTTTCCTGTTGCAGTCGTCGCGGCGGTATTCTTAGCCATCGGCTGAAGGCCAAGAATCTCCATTCGATTTTCTAAGCTCTCGAGGTCTTTCTCGCCAGCACCAATCGCGGCTCCATTATGCTCTGCATATTTTAAGTCCGCATTCGGGTCACTTGACAAAATCGCCTGCGACGGCCCGATTGCATAGCCGCGTTTTACTTCTTCCTTTGTGAATCCCTTGCCGAACAAAATTCCAAAGCGAGCAAACCTGAGAATATTCCGCTGGTCACTCATACTCTGCCAGTGAGTGATATTTAGCCACGCGAGGTCTTCGAGAGGAGGGTCTGCTGTAAGATATCCTGTTCGCTGTGCATAGATAGTGATAAGTGGAATATATCCAAGAGTCAATTTTCCAGAGCCAGCACTTATAAACGAAACTTCTCCTTTGTCGTTGACAACCTTCTGCCAGCGTTCCCAATCTCCGGGATGAACTACCTTATAATATTCAATGGTCTTATCGCCATAAGTTCCATCCGCTTCCGTGCGGACTTCCCTTATGACAATTTGTATCAGTGTTATATTACCAAAAATATCTGTGGTCGTTTGCCAGCTAATGAGATTCTCCGGAGAAACGTGCGTTAAAATTGCACGAGCACCGACTTTCTTCTCATCCTCAATAGAAGCTTTGTTATCCGTTTCATTTTGTGGTATATAAGAAAAGTCAGGGAACAGATGAGTCTTACCATAGTTGACCATATCGTGAAGCAAATCTTTGCCGAGCTGAGTTAAGCTTCGGCCGGTTTTATCCACGTCTGTCTCAAGATACTTAAGAACGTCTGGCAGATTTGTTATCGTTATCGGTTTTGTGAATGGCTTTGCAGAAAGCTTTTCAATCGTATCAGAATACGCATTATAGAGAACAGACCTTGCTAATCTACACTCATAAGCGAGCTGCTCTTCTGCTGGTTCTTGTGGAAGCCACTTCGTCGCAGCTTCTCGCATCGCAGCCGTTCCACCCAGCAAATCATCAAGCATATCCCACTTTGCAGCCATCGCTTCGTAAGCGAGCGAAGTAGAATCAACCTGAGAAGTATTCTTAGCCATTATTTTCTTTCTTAGCTATGAGTTTTGATTCAAGACAACGAATAGAAGCTAATACCTGCAAGAATTGCCTATTCATATCTTCTTTCAAATCATCAACAGATTTAGTCGCTCTTTGTTCACTATCACGAACAGAATTGCTGAGCATCTGCATTGCTTGAATACTTCCTGCGTGAATTTGCATACAAGATGCTTGCAATACTGGCTCATTACCCTCTTTAAGATGTTTCTTATCATTAGTAGAATGATTATAAATAATTGTAAATAACACTGCGAGTATTCCGCAGATACCAATGATGGAGGATACTGTAATAATTGTCTCCGATGCAGCTAAAATCAAAGAACTCATAACGTCTCCACTAAACAATGCTATTTATTATGCCATCCCACCCTACAAGATGGGACGTTTACTTTAGCAAGAAATTACTCCGTCGGCCCTGTGTTTTTCATCGGGTCGAGTATCGCATCAACGGCATCTTGTGTTGAACCGAGTTGATTATCAGAAAGAACTGCCTTCGCTTCTGCCGCTTTTTCCGGCGTCACAATTTTATTTGCCGGGTCAATCAACGCATTCACGGAAGTGACAACGTCAGTCAGTGCTGTCTTAGAATCATTAAGCTTCACTGCCGTCTGTCGTTGCTTTAACCACGTCAAAACGAATCCTGCGAATGGAACGCCGAACGCAACTAAAATATACGCATACGCATTGTATGGAGGAGGCAAGCTCATCGCAGCGACGGATATCGCTTGACCATAAGTTTGTATCTCCGTTCCAACGGTCGCGTTATTCATATCCGCCGAATTAAGAATAGCCAAGGACTGAGCAAGGATAACATCGACCTTTGACTTTTGCTGCAAGAAGTTATCCAGCTTCGCCGTCGCGAGGTTTAAGTTCGTCAATATCTGCGGCTTCATCTCTGGAGGAATGTTTGGGTCTTGCAGCATCATTTCGCAGGTTTGCACCACAGCTTTGAGTTCCACCACCGAAGCGTCCAGCTTCTGGCTGAGAACCGTCGCCTGTGATACTGTCTGCTGAACCATTGCCATTCGTTGAGCTGGAGTGCTGTTCTCACAGCCGCCTATCACAAAGAGCAAGCAGACAACAGGAATAAGTAAATACTTTCGTTTCATTTTGTTCTCCTTTCTATCAGTAGTAAAGTTTAATTACCGCAATTCATTTCAATGTAAGGCAAATTCGCATCGTTGACGTCATATACTTTGAAGACGATGACGCCGCGATTAAAATCTGTCTTAACTGTTGACCCTGAATAATGCACCCAGAAATGCGAATACCACAAACCAGCTTTGTTAAATATGCCAGTTAGTTTCGGTGACGTGCCCGATTGACAAACAATTCCATCAGGCAAATCGTTTACCTCAATAACAAGTGTTCGGCCTGCAATTGAATTGCCGATGTTAAGAGGAAGCGATAATGAATCACCTTTCATCACTTCTCTCCACCCGCTGAACTGAGGGTCATATATTTTATTCACGTCAATCGCGAACGGAACAGCGTTCACATCGCAGTTCCGTGAACCGACAGCCTCGGCGACAACGACGAAGATTGTGCCGAATGCTATACCAACAAATAACATAGCAAACACAATCGCTGCTGATAATTGTTTTCTCATTGTGCTTTCTCCTTCTATCATTAGAAAATAAGTAAGTTAAAGAGACAAACCCGTCTCCACTATAATTTCATTGTCACTAAGGCCATAAAACTTCTTTAACACTTGTGCATTAAATACGTTCACAGTTTGCTGGTCTGTTGCATTAAACTTCTTACCGTTCTCATCCTTATTATATTCTACAATCGTCCTAAATCCATTAGCAAGGTTAAGTCGTATCGTCTTCAGTAATTCATAATCACATTCTGGCACTTCCCTTGTAAGCAAAGCTTCATCCACTGGAGCAACAACCAACGGCGTCTTAGACATCTTTTTCATTTTGTTCTACAGGCATTTGGATTACAACTGACGGAGCCTCCTGCACAATACAAGAAGTCACCTCTGTCGGGTCAATAAATACAACCATCCAAACGATAAGCGGAGTAACCGCTTTCCCATCATCTATCTTATAGAAATGGGAACTCCGTTTCTTTTCATACAAAATCTGTTCCGCGTGCTTTTCAGCTATCGCTTTTGCGTTATCACCAAAGAAGCGAATTACAATAGGTTCGCTGCCTCGCTGAAAAATTTTCAAATCACAACCATCTGTTAATTCAGACATTCTATATTCCTAAAATAGAAAGGAGCAGGTCAGGAGGAGAGAGAGCATACCTGCTCCTTCCACGCATCATCGCCCGACGGTTTATTTCCGTCCACCTTTCTTCTTTCCTTTTTTCTTTCCTTTTCCGCCACAAGGCATAAAGCACCTTCTTTCTACGCAGCTTGTTTAGTCATAACATCCCCACCAAGAGGATGAGCTTCATTTATATAGTAGCCGAACGCATCAGAGATATGCGTCAACATAGAACCGTCAACCTTCTCAGGGTCACCGTTCTCATCATTCGCTACTCCTTCGAAGTCGCGAATATGAGCGGAGCAAAGTTTATTGTCGAAAATAGATTTCACAGAACCGTCCGCAGAATGAAAACGAGAATTAACTGAATTAACTCTTGTTCTAATATGCGGATTTCGTTTGCTATACATTGCCCACAAATTATTTCCAAACACAGGACGCAGCTTCGCTTCAACGATATCCCAATCGCTGCCTTTTACTCCTTGTGACGTATGAGCACCGCCGCTCGCATCACCATATAATAACACTTCGCCGTGATGACGCTGACCCCAATCCGCAATAATTTTATCGCACACTATTTCTGTGTTGCTGTTGTTCTCAATATAAACTTCACCAATCGCAGCAGTGACTTTACTAAAACTGCGACCGCCGTTTATTCTGTCAAGCCACTTCGGAGACTCTTGCTCCTGAACATAACCCGCAACTCCCGGCTTATGATTAAAGTCGAACGTAAGTATAAGAGGCAAATATGGATTATACACGACACGTTCATTTGCAGGAGCTACATTATACTCTCTATTGAAAGCATAATAGCACCGTCCTTCAAACGAAACAAACGCTCCTTCATATTCTTGCCTCCAAGTAAGGATATCCATATCAGCCATTGCTGCGAGAGCTTCTTCAGGGTTGATATCCTTTGTCGGCCAAGTGAATCGTGCCCAAATCTTTTCAAGCTCTGGCTTCTCTACGTCACAGAAGAGCTTATAATAATGGTTTCGTCCTTCAGGCACTCCAATAAACCAAGCCCATCCGGGCGGACGTCCCAGCGTTGATAAAGCGGGACGAATATGTTGAGTCCATACTTCAGGAATCATATTACCATATTCATCAAGAACAATGCCATCCAACGGAGGGCCTTCCGCACGTTCTGGAGCATCCATCCCCATAACTTGAATCTTAGCACCATTCCATAAATAAGCAGTGCGAGCAGACTCACTAATAGCTTTGTAGCGAGGCCCAGATAACGCCCAATCAGGAACAAGTGCCTTCACATCATCCCAAAAGATTTCCTTTGCTTGTGAATGCGTAGGAGCTGCAAGAATGAATCTGCCGTTAGGAGCAGCGTGGAAGGTTATCGCACGCAGAATCAGCTTCCTCTTCGCAAGCTCCGTCTTACCAGAACGGCGACCCGCTGGAACTACGATAAAACGTCTATCGCTATTCCAAAGGAGATGCTGTTGCTGATGATACTTGAGCTGAGTCCATCTGTCTGTCAGTATCACTCCCATCGCTCATTTGTCCTAATGCTTCTTTTAATGCTGCTCTTGCTTTCTGTGCCTTGTCTTCAGGAGTCTCACCTTCCATACCATAACGTTCTAAACCAAGCAATAAGTCAAGTCGCTCTTGTGACCGAATTTTATCCATCGGCTTTGTTTCTTCACTGCGAATCATAGTTTCATAAAACGTAAGAGCATCACACCTGACTTCAGATGCAGGACGCTTTAATAATTTCTCTCTGCGTCTATTCGCCGCTGCCAATAACTTTCCAAGCAGCACCCATTCTATTTTAATAGGTTTATCTGGAGTAGATAATTCTTCCTCTAACTTAATTCTTATTTCGTGCTTAAAGTATCTCAGCGACTGAAGCTCAAGAACTCTGTCGACAAGGGGATTTGTTTCATCTTTATCTATATCTCCTCCGGATAAATCATTTGATTGTAGAACATCAAGTTCTTCACCTTCGTTATCCATAGGAACAAATCCACAAATTCGCTTTTCGCGTAGTGGCGTTTTTGCACGAACTTTGCTACTCAGTTTAACGGCTATACAATAGGTATAACTTTAGTCAAACGCAAGCTTCTTCCACCACTCCAATAGGTTACCAGATTTCATAAACAGTCCTTTGTTATAAATCCATTCTCACGAAACACTCCTAAAATAGATTCCGCGGTTATTAAATCTACCGTCTTAACTTGTCCACTCTCTATCTTACATTGATAACTATGGCTCCATCCCATTCGTCTTGCAAACTCCCATTCACTAATGTTTGCCTCTTCTCGTGCTGCCTGCAATCCAAACGCATCTATATCAAACCTATAAGTTATATTGCTAAAGAGAGACCGACTTATTTCCATACGCTTTACTTTCTTGTCGGGAATATTTCTCTGAAAGCAAGACCTGCAAATCGCTAATTTCTTGTCTATCTTTATAACCCACGACCGTGAACTTATTCGCAGCTTCTCACAAAGAGGACATATTCTATTCGGCACGAGCAAATTCAATAAGTCAACACGGTCTGCAAAACGCATCTCGTGTTTATGTAGTGCAACATCTTCTGGGTTTTCCCAGTCACACTTCTTTCCCAATTCCCTCTCATACTGTGC
>Ga0180007_10000696_pt1 | contig 52840 bp, 41 predicted proteins | sample MM_PC_MetaG_FD_121122 | JGI IMG/M metagenome (GOLD analysis project Ga0180007, IMG submission 121122) | Groundwater microbial communities from the Aspo Hard Rock Laboratory (HRL) deep subsurface site, Sweden - MM_PC_MetaG | ecosystem: Environmental > Aquatic > Deep subsurface > Groundwater...
CTCTTCGAGAGTATACCCCAGCATCTTTGCCCAGTTTTCACCGTAATAGACTTCACCGGTCTGCAGGTTGCGGTCCCAGACACCGTTGGAGGTGGCATCAAGCACCATGCGGAAAAATTTTTCTCTTTCCTGCAGGGCTGCCTGGGCACGTTTTCGCCGGGTGATATCGCGGTTATTCGCCCGCCGACCGAGGGGTTGTCCCTGTTCATTGAATACCGGTTGACAGCTGTGGGCAATCCAGCGCTCCTCACCGCTTCTGTTAAGAATGCGGAAATCAAAATGAAATTCCGCTGCCTCATGGATCTCTTCCTTGAGGTGAGAATCAAGGCGCTGCCGATCGTTCGGATGGATTACTGACAGAAAAAGATCTGGATTATTATAGAAATCTAAAGGGCTGTAGCCGGTTATCCGCTCACATGACGGTGAAATATGCAGAAACTTCCCGTCAGGGGACAGCCAGTATTCCCAGTCCCAGGAGAAATCGGTGACAATGCGGAATTTTTTTTCCCTCTCGGCAAGCGCCTCCTCAAGCTCCTTGCGGGCGGCAATCTCCCCATCAAGCTGGTGGGACAGCGTGGCTACCTGGCCGGACAGTTCCCTGATACGCTGTTCAAGTTTCTCGCGTTCCTGCTGCAACTCAGGACTATCAACTTGTTTACCGGAACATTCTTCGTATGCCATAGTCGCTTGTCAGTTTGTCAGGCTTTTATTACGAAGAGAAAGGAAAGAAGCACGCTGAGGTTTTGCCATAGGCAGAAAACCTCGCCGTTGGGGAATGTTCTCCCTCTGCACTTTCTCTTGAGGACTTCGTGCAATCCGGCAAGACATTACCGTCGAATAAGGAATAACTCCTTCATTAATCTCCAGGAAAGCCATTTTTGTCAAGCAATAAAAAAGCCCGCATTGCTGCGGGCTTTTGTTATAAGGAAACTATCTTGCTAGTGGACTTCAATGCGGGTGATATTCTTTTTCGCTTCCTCGGATTTAGGAAGAGTGATTTTCAACTCACCGTTTTTGAAGGAGGCCTCAATCTTATCACTCTTCACCTCGGTAGGAAGCCGTAAAGCCCGGTAAAAAGAACCATACCGCCGCTCCATTCTATGGACATGCTTATCAGTTTCCTTATGCTCTTCCTTCCGTTCACCCTTGATGACCAGAACGCCGTTGTCCAGGGAAATGTCGATATCCTTTTTCTCCATACCGGGAAGGTCGGCAATTACTTCAATCGCCGTGTCCGTTTCACTTACATCAAGGCGAGGCGACCAGTCACGGTTAGTCTCAGTCATCAGGTCACGGAACATTGACCCCTTCCACATTCTCTCGAACATATCTTCCATTTCTTCGAAGACATTCGGGACATCACCTTTTCGATTTCGTGTTGGAATAAGATCGAACATGTTAACACCCCCTTTTCGTCAGTTATTTTTACTAACGCCTCCTCCTAAGTAAAAGATAAATATTGCCTGAAGGGAGTCAAGGTGCTGCTATTTTTTTTGTTAAAGCCTCTGTCCACGGGCCTTCATGGCCCGACAGCGGGATATGCTTTTCCAGGCGGCTGTAGAATTCGTAACCGGGCATTTCCCGGGCACCGAGGCTCATCAGATGGGAGGTGGTCATCTGGCAGTCAATCAGAGCAAATTCCCATTGTTGCAGCAGATTGACCAGATGGGCCAGGGCGACCTTGGAAGAGTTCGAGACCCGGGAGAACATGGACTCGCCGAAAAACACCCTGCCGATGGCCACGCCGTAAAGACCGCCGGCCAGGGTTTCCCCCTGCCAGCATTCCACGGAATGGGCATAACCCGCCTCATGCAGACGGATGTATGCCTCAATCATCTCAGGGACCAGCCAGGTACCCCGCTCTTTGCCCGCACGAGGTAATGAGCATGCTGTGATGAGCTGCGCAAAAGAGGTATCAAAGGTGACGCGAAACTGACCCTGCCGGATAATCCGGGCAAGCCGTTTGGAGATATGAAATTTTTTCGGTTCAAGAACCAGACGCGGGTCTGGCGCCCACCAGAGAATGGGATCTTCCTCGGTGTACCAGGGGAAAATGCCCTGGCCATAGGCAAGAAGAAGTCTTTCCACGGAAAGATCTCCGCCGATGGCCAACAGGCCGTCCTCCCTGGCAAGATAAGCCGGGGGAAAGATAAGGGAGTCGGTTAAACCGAATATCATTGACAAAGAGAACGCAGATACGCCAGCCAACTGTCAAAGCCATCCCCGGTCGTTGCGGAAACAGACATGACCCTGAGCTTCGGATTGAGCAGCAGCGCATCTTTGATCGCCATCTCCGACGAAAAATCAAAATACGGCAGCAGGTCTGTCTTACTGATCATAAAAACATCGGAGCCGATAAAGGCCCTCGGATATTTGGCCGGTTTATCCGGCCCCTCCGGTACGGAGATCATCACCACCCGCTGATGCTCACCCAGGTAAAAAGTGGCCGGGCAGACGAGATTGCCGACATTTTCAATAAAGAGCAGATCGAGTTTCTTGTCATCAAGCTGGTGTTCCAGGGCGTGAATGCCCTTATGAACCAGGGCGGCATCAAGGTGGCAGGCCCCGCCCGTGGTGAGCTGTACCACCGGCACGCCTTTGGCGCGAATGCGTTCGGCATCCCGTTCCGTTTCAATATCGCCCTCAATGACCCCGATGCGCAGCTCCTTGCCCAGCCGCTCAATGGTTTTCTCAAGCAGGGTGGTTTTCCCGGAACCCGGGCTGCTGATCAGATTAATCGCCACGGCCCCCAGCTCTTCAATATGCTCTCTGTTCTTTTCCGCCAGGGCGTCGTTGGCAGCAAGCAGGCTCTGATTGACATCAACTACCTTATGATTATGACTCGGGCTCGCACATCCACAGTCTTCACACATTATTCCGTCCTCATATTTTTTAAAAAAGTATAAATCTTTTATCAGACCATTTCAACCTGCATGAGAATAAGACCGTCCCCACCCTCAGGTACGAGCAGGGTATGACTGCACTCCGGACAGCTATCCGGCACCCCTTCAGAACTCAGGCAGACATGGCCGCAGTAGCAGCACTTGTACTGGATGGGCGGGGTAACGATTTCAAGCAGGGCATCTCTGGTCAAATCCTGCTCAGCGGACAGCACATCAAAGCCGAACTGAAAGGAATCGATGACGATGCCGGAAAGAGGTCCGATCTCAACCCTCACCTTGCTGATCGCCTGGCACTGGTGTTCTCCGGCAAGTTCGCCAAGCTGCCTGAGCAGCCCCTGAACCAGCGATATTTCATGCATGCGTACTCTCCTCCTCTAGAGAGTCCAGATCATCACCGCTCATTTTCTTTTCGGTCAGAAAGCGGTTCAGACAACTCAATACCAATTTCGATTTTCGCCGACACTTTAAACAGATGCCGACCATTCCCTCATTCATTCTATGAAACTTTACCGGCAAATATCAGGCGTTTCAACCTGTTAACAGATTCTCGGCAGAGGCTCGCCGGTCAGAGAAGACACGATACGTGTGCCGCCGGCCGCTGTTTTCAGCAGCACTCTGCCCGCCGGACCTTCGCTCACCCGGCCGATGACTGCCGCGTCCACCCCTTCGGGCAGCGAACGCATCAGCTCAAGCAACCGATCGGCGTGCTCCGGTGCCACCAGGGCCAGGCATTTGCCCTCATTGGCCAGATAGAGAGGATCCATGCCGAGAATCTCGCAGGCGGCGCCAACCTCCGGTTTTACCGGAATTGCGCTCTCATCAAGCTCAATGGCCACCCGGGCTGCCTCGGCAATTTCATTAAGCGATGTGGCCACCCCGCCCCTGGTCGGGTCCCGCAGGGTATGCACCGCACCCGGGGCCGCAGCAAGCATCTGCTGCACGAGCCGATGCAGGGCCATGGTGTCACTGCGCAGATTTCCCTGCAGCGAGATGCCGGCCCGCTGAGCCAGGATGGTTATTCCGTGATCACCCATACTGCCGGAGAGGATAACCACATCCCCCGGCCGGGCATTTTTGCCGGATATCTGGATACCGCGGTCAACAAGTCCGATGCCCGAGGTATTGATAAAGATCTTGTCACCTTTCCCCTTGGGCACCACCTTGGTATCACCCGTCACCACAGGCACGTCCGCTTTACGGCAGGCCCCCTGGATGGAGAGGATGACCCGCTTGAGATCATCCAGGGCAAAGCCCTCTTCCAGAATCAGCCCAAGACTGAGACAAATGGGTTTTGCTCCCCGCATGGCCAGATCATTGATGGTGCCGTTGATGGCCAGCTCGCCGATATCGCCGCCCGGGAAAAAAATAGGATCAACCACGTAACTGTCCGTGGTAAAGGCAAGCTGCCCCGCCGCAGTGTCGACAATAGCGCTGTCTTCCAGGCAGGCCAGCACCGGATTGGTAAGCTGGGGCAGAAAAATATTTTTGATCAGCTCCTGGCTGGCACGCCCGCCGCTGCCGTGATCAAGCAGAATCGTTTCCGTCATTTTCATGTGAATAGCTGGTCCTTTATCCCTCGATTTCCTGCTCACGCCCGGCCATAGCGATAATGAGCGGCACAGGTTCCTTCACTTGATACCATGCAGGGGCCCACCGGATTCAGCGGTGTGCACCGGCCGCCAAAGAGCGGACAGTCTGCCGGATTTTTCCTGCCCTTGAGGATAAGGCCGCACAGGCATCCTTTCGGCTCCGGTGTTTCCGTAAGCCTGATATTGAACCTTTTTTCCGCATCAAAGCGGGAAAATTTCTCCCGGATAGCCATGCCGCTGGCCGGGATAGTGCCCAGCCCCCGCCACTGGCAGTCAATTGGTTCGAAAACATCATGCATCAGCTTCTGAGCCCGCAGATTGCCCTGCCAGTCAACCGCCCGACCGTAGGCGTTTTCCACCTCCGCCCTTCCTTCCCTTCCCTGCCGTGCCAGCATGATAAGCGCCTGGAGCACATCAACCGGCTCAAAGCCCGCCACAACGCAGGATAGATGGTAATTTGCGGCCAGCGGTTCATAGGCGGCCGCGCCGATGATGGTGCTTACATGGCCGGGGCAGAGCAGCCCGTCCAGGCGGAGTTCGGGGTCGCCGAGCAGGGCTGAAAGTGCCGGCGGCATGATCTTGTGGGTGGAAAACACGGTAAAATTATCCACCTGCCGGCGCTCGGCCTCCAGAATGGTGGCGGCAACCAGCGGAATGGTGGTCTCAAAACCGACTGACAGAAACACCACCATCTGCTGCGGATTTTTTTCGGCAAGGGTCAGGGCATCCATGGGCGAATAAACCACCTCCACCTGGGCACCCATGGATTGCGCCTTGGCCAGAGAGCCATGGGAACCCGGCACCCGGTAAAGATCGCCGAAGATCGCCACCCGCACTCCGTCCCGACTGGCCACATCGATAAATCCGTCAATATGGGCGCTGGAGGTGACACAGACCGGGCAGCCCGGCCCGGAGATCAGCTCCAGCCCCTCCGGCATGAGCGAACGCAGACCATGCCGGAAAATAGCCATGGTGTGGGTGCCGCATACCTCCATGATGCGCAGGGGGCGGTCAATGGTCCGCCGCAATTCATCAACCAGCGGGTCGATAAATTTTTTATCCCTGTACTCTGAGACATATTTCATGGTTACTGTTTTTCCTCTGCGGCTGCGGCCTGCATGTTGTCAGCCAATTCCCGCAGCAGCCGCAGATTGGTTTCCGCCTCTGCGGCATCCAGGGTATGGATGGCAAAGCCGGCATGAATAATAAGATAATCTCCTATTTCCGGCCAGTGGTCAACCAGATCCAGTCGCACTTCTTTTTCAATACCCTGGGCTTCAACAACCCCGAGCTGCTGGGTGGTGAAATCATTTTCCACTCCTTTTACGGCGATTACGCGCATGGGCACGGCCAGACACATTGCTCATCCTCACTATTTTTTTTGATTTTAGCAAAAATCACGGATATCTCGAAGTCACAAACAGAAAAAAACAACAATTTCCTGTTAGATGCTACGAGATGTCTGTGCTTGAAGTCAACTCTTTACATGATTCATCCCGGCAATAACCACCTGACCGAGGGCAAGCCCGCCATCGTTGGCCGGTACTTTCTCGGCGGAATAGACCTGAAATCCTGCGTCCTGAAGATTTCCAGCGAGCCCGCCAAGGAGCAGACCATTCTGCATGCAGCCGCCGCCGAGCACCACCTTTTTCCGGCCGAGTCTTGCGGCCAGTTCCTTGATCACCGCTGTTACGGACAGCACAAGCCAGCGATGAAAGGCCAGGGCAATCTCTGCCCGGTCAACGGAGCGGGCCAGGCAGTCGACCACCGACCGGATCAGCGGTCTGGTGCCGATCACCAGGCGGCCCTGCTGTTTGCTGATCTCCACGGGAAAGTCCACTCCATCCCCCGGTCCATCATGCATCCAGTCGTCCCGCATCGCCCGCCATGCCGTTGCCTCAAGCTCCATGGCGGCATGGCCTTCGTAGCCGGAAACCAGACAGAGATCAAGCAGCCCTGCCATGGCATCAAAGAGCCTGCCGCAGCTTGAGGTCAGGGGGGTATTGACCCTGCGGGACATCATCTGCCCCAGGGTCTCCTTTTTTACAGCATCTATCTTTGCCAGGGCAGGGACCAGGCCATCGCAGCCTGCCAATCCTTCTTCGCCATAAGCCGCCCACAGGGCAGCCATGGCCATGCGCCAAGGTTCCCGGGCCGCGGCATCACCGCCGGGCAGCAGCATCTGTTCCAGGCTGGCCAGCCGTTCAAAAGAACTCAGTCCCGCCAGCAGGATCTCCCCGCCCCAGACCGTATTGTCCGGGCCATAACCCGTGCCGTCAAGAATCACGGCAAACGTATCTTCATCAAGGCCGTGTTCAGCCATCACCGCCGCGGCATGGGCATGATGATGCTGCACCCGGTACAGAGGGCGGCCCAGGCTTTCGGCAAAACGCGTGCTCAAATAATCAGGATGCAGATCACAGGCAACGGCCTCGGCCTCAAACTCCAGCACCTGCTGCAGATGCCGCACACTCTCTTCAAAAAATTCCAGGGTTTCCACGGTGGAGAGATCCCCGATGTGCTGGCTCAGGTAGGCTGTCCTGCCCCGGGTCATGCAGAAGGTGTTCTTCAATTCCGCGCCGCAGGCAAGTACTGCAGGCAGATCCCGGTTGAGTGCCACGGAGCCTGGCACATAACCGCGGGAACGGCGGAGAGGCCGAGCCTTGCCCGCGATGACCCTGGACACCGAATCATCCGCCCGGGTAACGATATCCCGGTTATGGAGCAGAAAGAAATCAGCGATGCCGGCCAGTTTGTCAATTGCCTCCGCATTTGCCGTGCAGATCGGCTCATCACTGCGGTTGCCGCTGGTCATCACCAGCGCCGGCGGAGTCTCCTTCACCCGAAAAAGCAGATGATGAAAAGGGGTGTAGGGCAGCATCAGGCCGAGATGGAGAATGCCGGGCGCAACCGATGGGGCAAGGTTGCTGTCATCTCTTTTCGCCAGCAGCACGATGGGCCGCTGACAGGAACGCAGCAATTCTTTTTCCGGCAGGGATATGCTGCAGATTTTCATTGCCGCCTGCGCGTCCGCCACCATAACCGCCAGGGGCTTGCCGGGTCTTCTTTTCCTTTGCCGCAGCCTTTGCACCGCCTCCTCATTGCCCGCATCAACACTGAGATGAAAACCGCCGAGTCCGCGCATGGCCACCACCTTACCCTGGACCAGGGCGCGGCCCGCCTCCTGCAGAGGATCTTCACATTGCAGGAGACTGCCGTCAGCGTCATGCCAGCTCAGGCGTGGCCCACACTGCCAGCAGGCATTGGGCTGTGCGTGAAATCTGCGGTTAACCGGATCATGGTACTCCCCACTACAGTCAGGACACATGGGGAAAACCTTCATCGACGTATTCGGCCGGTCATAGGGAATCGACTCGACAATGGTGAAGCGCGGCCCGCAGTTGGTGCAGTTGATGAACGGATAGAGATAGCGGCGGTCATTTTTGCTGAACAGCTCAGCCAAACAGTCATCACAGACCGCGGCGTCGGGCGGGATCATGGTGCTCGCCGCACCTGACCGTTCACTTTCGAGGATGACAAAGCCGGGTTCACTGGGAAAAACATCGATGTTCGTCTGCTCAAACGAGTTGATGCTGGCAAGAGGCGGCACTTCCCCTTGCAGGCATTGCAGGAAGCTGTCCAGATGGGTCAGAGGCGGGGCCAGCCTGATCACCACCCCTTCGGCGCTGTTCACCACCGTGCCGGAGTAGCCGAAGCGGGACGCCAGTCGATGGACAAAAGGCCGAAAACCGACCCCCTGCACCACGCCCTGGATCTTTAACTCAACTCCCTGCTCATCCGAAACCGGCGACGAAGGGAAACGGCTCTCAGGTCTTGGCAGAACTGTCATAATTCGATTTAAACCCTCAGCCGTTACAGATAAATGAAATCAATCCCCCCCGGAGATTTCACATCAGTTCCGGCAGGGAAATTAATATGAATGACAAAAACCGTAAAACGTCACGGAAAAACCGGTGCGGCAAAATGACGCATCTTTTATATTAAATAACCTCAATCAAAAAGAAGTCAAGGGAAATAGGTAGTAATACGGATAAGAAAAAAGAGGATTATTCGCAAGTTTATCTTGCGGGCAATTGAAAATCCCTGGCCTGCTGATTTCAACTGCCGGCTAGTAGATCTTCTACCGCACTGATTACCTGCTCCGGGACCAGCTCATTCATGCAGCGCCGGTGGTCACATTCCCTTTTCAGACATGGACTGCATGGCAGGTCAAGGCGGACCACCTGATGCCGCTCGCCATATGGCCCTGTCCGCCAGGGGGCGGTGGAGCCGAAAACAGCCACCACCGGGGTGCCCACTGCCGCGGCAAGATGCATGGGGCCGGTGTCGGTGGAGATTACCAATGGGGCCAAGCGGTACAGGGCGGCCAAGGTCTTCAGGGTGGTCTCGCCGGCGAGATTCACCGCCGGGTGCTCCATGCGGCCGATAATATCGTCAATGACCTGTCTGTCCCCTTTGCCGCCGGTGAAAACCACCCGCCTGCCCTGGCCGGTGACCCAGTCGGCAACCCTGGCAAAGCCTGCGTTATCCCACAGCTTGGTGGGCCAGGTGGCCACGGGATTGATCGGGATAATCCTGGACGGATCAGCAATGCCCCGGGAGCGAAGCAGCGATTCCACCTGCCGGAAATGCTCCTGGCTGATGGGAAGATTAAACACCACCTCATCGGTTTTGATGCCAATGGCCGCAAGCAGCAGCAGTCCCCGATCCACGGCATGGATGTTCATGTCCACCGCCGGCACCCTTTCATTTAAAAAAATATAGCTGCATTCGGCATGCTCCATGCCGCGGCCGAACCCCACCTTGCGTTTGGCGCGGCTTGCAGCAACCAGCATGCCGCTTTTCAGCAGACCCTGGAAATCAATAAGCAGATCATAGCGGGTATCGCGCAGTTCCCGGATAAAGACCCGCACCTCCCTCCAGGCCTGCAGCCTGTTCGGGCCGCTCTTCAGGGCCTGTACCCAGCGCTTTCGCTTGGAAATCAGCACCCGGTCAAGTTCCGGATGACCGGCTATAATGTCAGCCGCCGCCTCCTCGATCAGCCAGGTGATATGGGCCTGGGGATAATGACGGCGCAGGCTGTGGAGGGCCGGCAGGGTATGGATGACGTCGCCGATGGCGCTTGTTTTGACAATAAGAATATGCACAGGTTGAAAAGTAGTGGAGTTGACACCGCTTGCGGGCATGAGTTGTGGAAAACGTTCCGGGGGCACCGGACTGCTCAAAGTAATTTTTTCCTATAACAGATCAGGGTCAGGGTGACAACCGGAAAGACCGACGGGCGGCAGTACACATGGATGGAAGGGGATGGAACAAGTTGTTTCCGTAATAACGATTGACGTTATTACCGTTTGACGTTATGCTTTTCCCATGATCCAGTCATTCAAATGCAAGGAAACGCAAAAGATATTCAGCGGCCGTTTCTCCGCCAAACTTCCGCAGGACATTCAACGTCTTGCCGCACGAAAACTGGAAATGGTTGACGGTGCGGGTGAACTCGACGACCTGAAATCGCCACCGGGCAATCGTCTTGAGGCTCTGACCGGTCAAAGGACAGGGCAACACAGTATCCGCATCAACGATCAGTGGCGCCTCTGCTTCATATGGCGCGACGGTAACGCCTTTGACATGGAGATTGTGGACTACCATTAAGGAGCAAATCATGAGCAAAAGAGATTTTCCCCCCATTCATCCCGGCGAAATCCTCAGAGAGGAGTTTCTTGCCCCCTTGGAGGTCAGTCAGTATCGGCTTGCCAAGGAAATCCATGTGCCTGCCCGACGTATCAATGAAATCGTTCTGGAAAAGCGCGGGATTTCGGCAGACACAGCGCTGCGTCTTGGCCGGTTTTTCGGAACCACCGCCCAATTCTGGATCAACCTGCAGGCCCGCTATGACCTTGAAAGGGCTCGCGACGCCATGGGCGACACATTGGAACAGGAAATAAAACCGTTCAACAAAGCAGCCTAAGCCAACAAGAAACGGAGGGGAGATGCCTCGCATTCCTGGTAATCCAGAAGTTCTGCTCCATAACAGCCTTGATGGTCATGAAAACAACACTATTCTCAGGTACATGAGCTTAGAGCAATTCAAGGTCTTACTCTCGAAGGGTTTGCATTTGACCAGGGCAGATAACTTTACAAAAGACGACCCTTTCGAAGGGGAATTTGCAGAGTTAGTTTATAACATCTGTGAACAACACAATTTCTTTTCTGAACAGGATGGTAAAAGAACACCGATGAAAGATTCCTCAAAAAAGGACGCCATGGGTATCAGAGAGTTATCCTATGTGAGCTGCTGGACGTTGAGCGATAATGAGAACGTGGCATTATGGCGACTTTATGGGAATATAGCTGTGCAAACTACAGTAACTGACCTGAAAGCGGCCATTGAATTTTTTTTGGCTTCTTCAAGGGAGAGAAACGCCAGGCTGATGAATGCCTTAAAAAAAGAGATGGTAAAAGTTGCGTATATCGATCACCGCACAACAGACGAGAAAATTTACCGGGACATGATCAAGACAAAACCCATAACCAAGCTTTTGCACTACAAGAACGTAGGATATCAATACGAAGGAGAAGTCAGGGTGATTTTTTATGGGGCTGAAGGATGCACAGGTGCAGCCAGGGAGTTAGGGCAAAAATGCTATCTGGGAATAAAACCGCAAGATTTTGTTCATAAAATTCTTATCTCTCCTTTTGCAGACAACTCTTTTTTCAGCCGGGTAAAAAACGAAATGGAACTTCACGGTCCGGAAATTCATAAAATGTCAAATCTGGTAGAGTGGTCCTCGCTCAAATTTCCTCCTGGCGCAGAAAAGACGGGCACAGAATTTGAAACCATCTGATTTCACTGAAATACTCGCGGCGGGCGAAGGGCTGCAAGTGGAGTTCGGGAAGCCCTCGACCGGCTGCAGGATTCGTTTTTCAACATGGTGTGTGCCTTTTTGAACACCGATGGCGGCACCATCTATCTCGGCATCACCGATGACGGCTGGATCGTTTCGCAGCTTCACCTGAAATTCATGAAAGACAGAACTGACTCACCTTCACACGCCGGGACTTTTCACGAACTATCTCCGCCCTTTTTGCTATCACCCCCGCTGTCGGGGTCGCCCCACAGCCAGCCCTGTTTCGGCTGTTTGCTTTCACTTCGGGCGTTATGGGCCAGCTGTTCATCCAGCCGCGCCAGACGCTTCGCCTTTGTCTCGCGGGCCAGACGCCATGCCTCCCTCGCCTCGCTCTGGCGTCTCTGTTCTTCCTGATACTCACGGTTCCGGGCCATTATGGCCTCGTGTTCGACCATCGCACGCTGATAGGCGCGTGCGCCGGCAACCGGCACAGCGGTCCATTCCATCCCGGCCGACTGCAGCAGCTCGTCGATAAACCTCCACCGGTAATGGGAGGCGCACTCCTTGATCAGCGGCAGATTCAGGGCTGCAAAGACCGGCAGCCATCGCTCGCCGACCGCGGTCTTGCGGCGGACCGCGAGCTGTGGATTGAATTGATACGAACCCTGGGAATGGCGTTTGAACAAACGGCGGTTATAGGCATAGTCCCGGTCCACCTCGTTGCGGGAAAGGACGCTTGAGATATGGGGGCGTTTGTTCCTATCGGGCCTGACGATATGGGCGGGCAGATGCGCCCAGGCCTTGAGGATGGTCTCGGTCTTGAAGCAACCGGCGTCCCTGCTCCATGAAATTCCATGCAGCTGCCTCTTGAACTGCGTCCACATGGTCTGCACCAGAAAGTACTCGCTCAGGTGGCGGTCGATGCGCACCAGCCGCTCGCCCACCATCAGATCAATACTGGCCGGGGCGATCAGTTCGTACAAGGCAGCGAACGGCCCCGCTGCGTACCTGGCGTCATGGAAGGCCTCGTTCATGGCCCAGTGCAGGGCGTTGCGTCCGTAATCATCGGTCTGGCTGGGATCGGCGCCCCGCTCCAGCAGCGCCTCCACCAGCGGCAGGTTACCGACGATACTTGCTGCCATCAGCGGGGTCTGGTTCATGGCATTGCGGTGGTCGAGGCCATGCCGCTCGCATTGGCGGAGAACATCCTTGATATTGCGGGCCGCGTAGGAGCTGAGATGCCTGGCGGCGATGGTCCGCTGCTGCGCCATAAAAAGGCTGGCGGCATTGTACCCTGCCGCATCGGAGGCCAGGCTGTTCGCCAGAAAAGGCGCATCGTAACAACAGGCATAGTCGTACAGCTGTTGCTTGGGCTTGATCCCCGCCGCCCGGTCGCGGAAGACCTTGATTAAGGTGCTCCGCAGATGCTCTTCGGCAAAGACCGCCCACGGCACCGGCGTCTCCTTGAGGATGATGGTGCGGATGGCCTCGGCCTGTTCGAGTTTGCCCTGCAGCTCCAGCTTGCGCGCCTCTTTCTGCCACTCCTCCAGGGTCGAGGTTTTGGCCGTCATCTCGACCTTTTCGCCGCCCCGCCGCGGATTCAAGAGAGCAAGCAGGTCATGGCCGGTGTCTGACTCCAGCCAGTAGACGTTTTTCATGGCCCGGGTCAGGGCCACATAGAGGGCATTGATAAAAAATTTATATATTTCCAATGATTTGTCTGTCTTGTCCTTGGCCCGTCGGTACGCTAATTCATCGGGCGCAAAGGCGGCCGGGCTGACGCCGGCGGCGATCTCGGCAAACTCGGCGCGGTGGTCGGAGACAAAACGGTAGAGGATGATGGTCTCATATTCCAAACCCTTGGCCTCGTGGATGGAAAAGATCAGCGGCGTCTGAAAAAAGCGGCGGGCCATGGCCTTGTCTTCGTCGCGGAGGACGATAATCGCGCAGCGAGTCGACCCCATGCTCTTCTGATTCAGCTCCCGCTTCACCGGGTCGGTGTCGGCCAGGACGGTGACGGTGCCGTCATCACACGCTACCGCCTGCACCAGAAAATTGCTCTCCCGGTCAATGGAGCCGAAGCGGCAATGCTTGATCTTCAACAAAGTGTTGGCGATGCGGGTGGCCTCGCGGCTGTTGCGGAAATTGGTCCGCAGCACCTTCACCTCCTGATGGGCCGCCAGATCCGGATCGTGCCAGAAGAGGGATTTGACCTTGGACCAGGAGAAGAAATTGGGATGGACGATCTGGTTGGAATCGCCGCAGAGCAGGAAGTTCCCCGGTCTCTTCAAAGTCTTCAGGATCAGGCTGAGCTGGACGGGGGTCATGTCCTGCACCTCGTCCACCACCACGAAATCAAAACGCGGCTCAGCCCACTCCAACCACTCCCCGGCCAAGAAATTGAGATCGACCAGGGACGTTGCACCAAGCCACTCCCGGTATTTCTCGAACAGATCGTAGGCCCTCTCCCGATCAACGCCGGTGAAGATTGATTGACGCACGCCCAGAGCAATATAGGACTCACGGTCGAGCGTGCCTGCAGGATCGGCGCCGATCACCCCCCGGATCTCCTCAAAGGCCTGATGGGCGTCGATGCCCTTGAACTGCTGACGCATCCGGCTGAACCAGGCGGCGAAATCCCGCCACGAGGCCTCCCGCCCCCTGGGCACGCGGATGCTCTCCATAAATTCCCAGAACGAGAAGAATGCCGCCTCCTGGCCGTCCCGCTCGAAACCGTGGCCGTAGTAAAGATTCCGCGCGCTCTGGGCCAGATAGGCGGAATGAGTGACGTAAAGGACCTCGCCCTCGATGTGTTTCATCTTTTCCAGGGTCAGGGCCGTCTTGCCGCTGCCGGCCGAGCCCACCAGGATCACCGGCGGCGGCAGACGATAGACCGCCTCCTGGGCATCGTCGAAGGAGATCATCTTGTCGAGGAAATGGATCTCCCGGCGCTCACGGTGAACATAGCGCACCGCTTCCGCCTCCCTGGCCAACTGGGCCGGGTCGATGGCGGTAAGCGTGTCGTCGTCCACCTGGGCTCCCCGCAGAAAACGGGACTTGGCGTAGTCGTGATTCTCGATCACTTCCAGCAGCAGGGCATAGACCTCATCGTTGTGACGGACGATGGTAAACAGCAGGCGGTTAGCATAGTCGAGCTTTGCCCGGTAAAATTTGCCATGGCTTATGTTTGCCAGTTTCTTGACCTCGGCGGTCTTGAAGTCGTCGCGCTCGATGGCGGCCACGATTTTTTTGTACTGACTCTTGCAGCGGGATGGGTTGATGCCGGAGTATTCGAGGATTTTCATGATGGTCTGGACAAATAATTTTCGTTAACGAAGGTTCGGCATATATTACACCTGGACGGTCAGTTCGGCAACTATGGCTTTTTTGAGGCTGGCGGCGGCGCGGTGTTGTTTGTCATCCAGAAGGAATCAACTGAAAAAAATCCAGGTTTCAGAACTGACCCCCTGTCCCTGGCTCTGCCCCCTCTCCAGTGGAAAACCACCCACCCCAGCTCACCACATTCAATCGATTTACTTGTCTTGCCCGGCAAATACGGTTACAATTTAGTATATTTTTTTCTTCATCGTCTGGTTGACAATGCTTATATCGTCCGTGCTGGCCCGCTTCTTGCAAAATTTCTACCTATCAAAAGATATCACATGGGAATAAGGCCAAAATTATGAAAAAAAAGCTGCTTGCCGCTGCAGTTCTCGGAGGAGTCATTCTTGTCAGCCTGGTGTTCTATTTTTTCCTGCGTCAACCCGCTTCCCACCGACCGTGGGAGTCCCCTGAAGAGGAACCGGAGAAACTAACCCTGGAATCGGCAGGGCAGATATGGGACTACTACGAGTCAATCGGCTATACCAGGTGTGGAATCGAAAACGCCAATTTTGAAGTGCCCCGGATTTACCTGGACACCATCTACAACAGTTTGGCGGACGACCAGCCCGTTGCCAGCAAAAAGAGCCTTTTCTACCGCACCATGCTGCCCCTGGTGCTCCGAGTCAATGAACAGATCAGCGCGGAAAGAAAATATCTGCAGGTCCTGGAGGAGCAGTACCGGGAAGGCCAGGAGCCCGCTGAGGAGGATCTTGCCTGGCTGGAGAATCTTGCCTGCCGTTACAAGGTCGTGAAGGAAGACGGGCCAGTGGACCTCACGGATGAATTTTTCAAAAAGATCTTCCTGCGGGTTGACACCATTCCCGTCTCCATAGCCCTGGGCCAGATGGCCTATGAAAGCGGTTATGCCACCTCACGCTTTGCCACGGAAGGCAATGCGCTCTTCGGCCAGTGGTGTTGGGGGGGAGAAGGCATGATGCCGGAAAATCAACGGGAAGACAGAGGGGATTACCGCATTGCCGACTATCCCACCCTGATTGATTCCATCAAGGCCTATGCCATGAACATCAACACCCATGATGCATACAGGAATTTCCGTCTGGCCAGGGCCGAGCAGCGCCGGGAGCAGAAGGACGATCTGGATGTCTACAGTTTGTTATCTACCCTGGAATTTTACTCGGAAAAGAGACAGGAATATGTGGACACCCTGCAGGGCATCATCGGCCATAACGAACTGACCATTTTCGACAGGGCAAAATTATCGCCGGGACGACCTGTCGTCCTGATGAAAGACTGATAAATCAGCAAGGAGAGAAATGAAAAATTCCCAGGCAACACCGGACTGTTATCATGAATTAGAAAGCTGCGGCAACAGTGACTTGACAATGTTTAACCAGCAAGATATGTTGAAAAACATGAACATGCAAACCTGTCCATATTGCAAGGAGAAAATCTACAGCAACGCGCTTGTGTGCCGTTACTGCAAACGTGACCTGCCTGATATGACAATGGCGCAGACGGGGTCGAGCAACTGGATACCTGCCCTGCTGGCTTCAGCGCTCATCGTCACCGGCACAGCATTTTTTGCCTACGAGTTCTTCAAGGAAAGACAGAACTGGGTGGACAGAGAATAACAATTACCGACTTTCCGCCCCAACCGACTATAAAATCGCCCGGTTTGCCCTCTCTGTTTGTCTGCTGATTTTATCGTTTCTCCCCGACCAGAAGACAAAACCCGGCCTTTTCATCAAGACCAGGTCGGGAATGTTCCATGTCGCGCAGTTCCTCCGGCGCCTGGAAAAGAGACGATCGGCTTTCCACCACTGCAAACCCTTCCTCCTGCAGCCGGGAGACCACCTGAAGCACCTGATAAAAGGATGCATGTCTGTAAAAAGGATGCCCCTTCTCCTTTTTGGCCTGCAAGGCCTTGCCCCATGCTCCGGCGGCCGGCACCATGCCCAGCACCAGATGCCCCCCCGGCCGCAGTAGGCGATGACATTCGCCCAGCACCTTCATGGGTTCCGCCAGGAAACAGAGGGTGAACAGGATAAAGACACTCCCTGCACTTTCTCCGGCAAAGGGCAACTGCTCGCCGATGGCCTGGACCACCTTGATGTTTCTTGTTTGGGCAAACTTAAGCGGCGCCAGGGCCGGATCAACCCCGATGGCAACCTGCAGAGCCTGGGCAAAACGGCCCGGCCCCACGCCCACCTCGATTTTCGGATCGTCCAGCGGGGTCTGCAGTTCCCTGACTGCCGCCAGTTCAATAGCAAACAGCAGGCTGTCCTCAAACCACTGATCATAGTCCTGAGCCTGGTCATGAAAGACCGCTGATCGCTCACGCCATGATAATTGCATCTTTCCCCTTCCTTTTCACCCGCCACTGTCAGCCGGCAAGCAGCTTTCTGACCCGCTGAGCCAGGGGCGGATGGCTGTAATGGAGAGCGATGTACCAGGGATGGGGATGGAGATTGGCCAGGTTGTCGCGGCCGAGTCTGGCCAGGGCACGGGCCAGGGCTTGGGGATGTTCGGTCAGTTCGGCAGCAAAACGGTCCGCCTCCCACTCATGCCGGCGGGAGGTAAAGCTGAAAAGAGGCTTGACGGGAAAGGCGGCAAGAGCACCGCAGAAGCCGATCAGCAGCATTTTGACGTATAGGGTGGGCTCATTTATGTGAAAGATTGCCGCCAGTGTATCACTCTGCAGGAACCACCAGGCCAGATAGAGAGCGACAAAGGATACGCACTCCATCACCACCAGCCTTTTCAGGATATGCTTTTTCTTCCAGTGACCGGCCTCATGGGCCAGAATACCCAGGATTTCCTCTTCACTGCTTTTTTCCAGCAGGGTATCAAACAGCACAATCCGCTTCACATGGCCGATGCCGCTGAAATAGGCATTGCCGTGGCCGCTTCTCCTGGAGGCATCCATGGTAAAGACCCTGGAGACGGACAGCCCTGCCCTGGCCAGCAGGTGCTTAATCTTTTCCTCAAGACTTTTATCGGCTATGGGAGTAAATTTGTTAAACAGCGGCTCGATGACATAGGGCGAGATATAGAGCATGAATACTTTAAAAAAGAGCATGAAGAGCCACAGCAGAATCCACCAGTAGTTCGGCACGGCGGCAATGATCAGGAAGGCCACCCACAGCAGGAGACCGGTGAGAATGGTGGTGAGCAGCAACCCCTTGGCCGCATCCGCCAGCCACAGGGCAAATGTCTGCCGGTTGAACCCGTATTTTTCCTCAATGACAAAGGTGTTGTATAGATCAAAGGGGATCTGCACGAGAAAGCTGCCATAGGAGAGAAACAGAAAAAAACAGATCCCGGTCACGGCAAAAGGCCATCCCAGGTCTGTCAGCCATGAGTTATACCAGTTCAACACACCGCCGAAGATCAAGACAATGGTGATGACAAAATCAAGGGCGGACGACAGCAGATCAATGCGGCCATGATCAATGGTGTAGTCCCGCATGCGGGCAAGGGTCCGGTCATCGACAAAACCGGTAAAGCCTTCCGGCACCCGGTGACCATACTGCCGGATATGAGCCAGGTTGACCAAAGCGACAATATTTTCTATACCTTTAATAAGAACAAAGATAACAAGGATGAGAAGCTGCGGGGATTTCATAGAGTTGTATGCCGTGCAGACCGATTGCAATCCATTTATTTAAAATCGATAATCATTGACCAGATCTTCATCTAACCAGCATGACACCAGAAAGTAAAGACAAACCTGCCCCGGAGCCCCTGTCCTGCTTCAGGTATTCCATCGGCAACAAGACTGAGTTCACCCTCACCTTTGAGCTGGTGCCGAGCCGGGGCGGTAGAAACAGACAGATTGACCGGACCCTGGGCCTGGCACGCGATCTGGCCAGAGACGGCAGGATCCAGGCGGTAAGCATCACCGATAATGCCGGCGGCCATCCCGCTCTGTCGCCTGACGTGATGGGACTTGAAATACTGGACATGGGTCTTGATGTCATCAGCCATTTTTCCTGCAAGGATAAAAACCGCAACGAGATGGAGAGCCAGATCTTCGGCTGGGACCGGCTCAGCCTGCACAATCTGCTGGTCATCTCCGGAGATTACCCGAAACGGGGTTACAGGGGCCATCCCAAGCCTGTTTTCGATCTGGACAGTGTCCATGTGGTGGATATGCTTAATCTGATGAACAAGGGGCATTATCTCAATCAACCGAGTTTTGCCACCTCTTTTTTCAAGGGGGTTGCCGTCTCACCGTTTAAGCTGACCGAGGCGGAGCAGCTCATGCAATACTATAAACTGCACCGCAAAATCGCTGCCGGCGCCGATTATGTCATCACCCAGCTCGGCTTTGACGCCCGAAAATTTCATGAGGTTCTCCTCTATATGCGGCAGCATGAACTCAATGTGCCGATGCTCGGCAGTGTGTTCATCCCCAGCATGCCCTTGGCCGATATCATGCACAGAGGAAGCGTTCCCGGCTGCATCATCCCCGAGCCGCTGTACAAACAGATGCAACAGGAGGCGAACTCAGCGGACAAGGGCAAGAAGGCACGTCTGACCAGGGCGGCAAAACTGCTGGCGGTGCTGAAGGACATGGGTTATGACGGAGCCCATATCGGCGGCCCGGGCCTTAGTATGGCGGACTTTGACTTCATGCTCAGCACCATGGAAACATATCAATCCCATGCTGAGGATCTCATCAGTGAGCTGAGCTTCTGGCCGGAGGAGGGATTTTACCTTTACCGCAAGGACCGCAAAACCGGGCTCAATCTGGAAGAAACCAAGACTTGCGCACAGGGATATGAAAAGCTGCGGCCCATCTATACCGTGTCACGCCTGGCCCACAACCTGGCGTTTGATCCGAAAAGCCCGTTTTACAAAGCCAGCCGCAAGAGCTGTCTGGCCCTGCATGATTCTCTGTTCAGCCGTCCATTTTACGCCGTTGAACACATCACGAAATTTCTCATGTTCGACTGCCAGGACTGCGGCGACTGCACGCTCTCCTCACTTGCCTATCTCTGCCCGCAATCAGGCTGCGCCAAATATATGCTGAACGGCCCCTGCGGCGGCAGCCGCGACGGATGGTGCGAGGTCTATCCGGGCAAGAGGCGCTGCATCTATGTCAAAACCTATGAACGTCTTGCCTCGGCAAGCGGCCTGGAAAAATTCAAAAACGGCTTTGAACCGCCCCGCAACTGGCTGCTCAACAACAGCTCATCCTGGCTCAACTTCTACCTGGGTCTGGACAACAGAAAGAACAAACCCGATGTCTGATTGCCGTCCCTGTTTTCAGGAGAACAGACAGTCGAAGCAACAGATTTTTTTTGCTTCACTTCTTCATTCCGTCTGATCGGAAAAATATTATTTGGTGGCTTCGTGAACCTTTTCCTTGACCGAATTAAAGGTTTTGTCAACCTCCTTGCCGGCCTTTTCCGCGGTCCCTTCCTCGCTGCAGGCAACCAGAGCCATGGTTAAGGAAATTAAAGCGCCAATCACGACCATTTTTTTAAAAAATGATTTCATTAACTGTTCTCCTTGCGGGATAAATGGATTAAATTAAAAAAATCACCACAGAGAGCACAGTGCCCACAGAGTTAACCAACTGTAATAAATGATATTTCCATATGATCTCTGTGTGCTATGTGGTAAAAAAAGTCTTTTTACAAATTTCTGAATCCTTACTCCTGAATGCCAACGAGGAGGATCAGGATGGCAACGCACAAACACAACTCTTGATAGCGCAAATATGTTCAGCGACATGATTCATGCCCTGCGGCAAAACCAGCTGCCTGAAGAACCCCCTCTCAAAGCAAGACTGCGGGCCGCAATAGTAAAAAAAATGGCTATCCTCAGACAGCCCTATCTGTTCTGGCCCCAGGATACGAAAATCAACCCTCCGGCCCGCCATCTGCTCTGGGCCGCCGTCCTGCTGCAGGACAAGGAAAATTTCGAACTGGCCGGCGATATTCTTGTCACGGAAATACTTGAATCAGCAGCCGCCCGGCACCTGTCGGATCCGGTAGCCCACCGCCCACAACTCATCAGTGAACAGCTTGACGAGCTGATCAGCATAGTGAGCGATGGCAAGCTCAAAACGCAGCTGCTTGAGCAAATCTCTTTTCTCCACCAGGTCACTCATCACTGACCTGTGAGTTATCCTCAACCTGCCGGGCGCACTTGACACAGTAAGCGTGCCGTATTTCCACCCCGGTTTTACGGCGCAGATACTGTTCCAGGCTGATCCATTCACCTTCACCAGGCTCTTTGCCGGCATCATCTCTGATCTTTTTGCAGACCGCGCAAACCGGCAGAATTTTTTCAAAATATCTGACCTTCTTACGCAAATCCTCTTTTTTCAGGGCACTCTGCACGCGAAGCAACAGCTCTTCCATATCGCAGGGCTTCACCAGATAATCATCCGCCCCCAGTCGCAGGGCATCAATAGCCGAAGTAAGATCGGCGTAGCCGGTGATCAGACAGACCGCCATATCCGGATTGATCGCTCTGGCGCCTTTCAGCAGGTCAATGCCGCTCATGCCGTCCATGAGCAGGTCACTGAGCAGCAGATTGTAGGAACCATGCTGCAGCTTGGCGAGTCCCTCCTCGCCGCTTTCGGCCGTGTCCACGTCATATCCATGATTACCCAGGCCCCAGCTCAGGGTTCTCAGAATAATTTTCTCGTCATCAACAATAAGAATTCTTTTCTTCTGCATCGTTTCCGCCGGGAAAAGAGAAATTTACTGCAAAATGCAGCGAGCCGGGTCTGCCTCGCTGTCCGAGAGATTGCCTAACTCGGGCAGGATCAGGAAGGCTTCATTCATCTGACAGCCGCCCGGCCGCTTCCCTGCCAGCCCGCCTGTCTGATCTGTTTGACAAATTTCTCGGCAATCTCCCACTTGTTCAAAGGACTGATCAGATACAGGCCATCGACAAAGGGGGCAAGATCCGCCACCAGCTTTTCCGTGAATTCCATGGCCGCCTTACGCTGATCGGCTACATCTTCATAACTCCACAATTTTTTGCGAATCTCCGCCGGAATGGATATGCCGGGCACCTCATTATGGAGGAAATCGGCGTTCCGAGCGGAGATCAAAGGAAAAATTCCAGGAAAGATCAGCAGGTTCAGGTGGCTGGTCCGCTCCACCATGGCCTCCACCTCATTCTTGGTAAACAGGGGCTGGGTCATGACAAAATGGGCTCCCTGGGCTGCCTTGCGTTCAAGCCGGGTAATCTGCAGGGTCGGATTGGCATTGTTGAAACTGAAGGCTGCGCCGATGGAAAATCGCGTAGGCAATTTGACCGAGCGTCCGGCCATATTCAGTCCCTGGTTGAACTGACTGATCATGCGGATCAGCCCAAGGGAATTGACATCAAAAACGCCGCTGACGCCGGGCTGATCCGTCAGACTGGCAGAATCGCCTGTCACTGCCAGGATGGCCTCAATCCCCAGGATATGAGCGGCCATGATGTGGGCCTGCAGGCCGAGGGCATTCTGATCCCGACAGGTCTGATGCATCACCACCTGGACACCGGCCTCTTCGCGGATACGATGGGCCAGGGCGATATTGCCGGCCCGCAGGATGGCCAGGGGATTCTCACCCAGGGTGACGGCATCCACCCCGCTTGCGGCAAGTGAGCGGGCGCCGACCAGTACATTGTCGATATCAAGATGGGTGGGCGGGTCAAGCTCGACCAGCACGGGCAGTCTGCCCGGTTGCAAATTGTCCAGAAAGGCGCCCCGGCCGATCTTTTTCATGGCAGCAGGCGCCGCAGCGGCGGTTTCCTGGGGAGACGCGGAAACCGTGACGGAGCTTAGCCCTTTTTTATGACGCAGTTTCAGTGTTTTCCTGAACTCATGGATATGGGCCGGGGTGGTCCCGCAGCAGCCGCCGATGAGGCGCACCCCCATTTTCAGCATCTCCGCCGCCCGTCTGGCCATATAGGATGGCTGGGCAGGATAGACCATACGATGGCCCATGACCTCGGGCAGGCCGGCATTGGGAAAGGCTGAAAGCGGCACATGCTCTTCAGCCAGGGGCAGGAGATGGCCAATGGCCATTGACATGGCGTCCACCCCCCGGCCGCAGTTGGTGCCCACCACCATCGCCCCGGCCGACAGGGCGGCCCTGGCGCAGGTCAGGGCATCGACACCACGGGCCGTCCCACCCTGGGAGGGATAGACCATCTGGGCGACAATGGGCAGACCGCTGCCCACCTGGCGTGCGGTCTCAATGGCCAGCAGGATCTCTTCCAGATGGGTGAATGTTTCAAGAATCAGCAGATCTACCCCACCTTCCACCAGGGCGCTGATCTGGGCGGCAAAAGATGCCTTGATATCGTCCAGGGTGATCTCCCCGGAAATCATGGGGAATTCCACCCCGGTTGGCCCCACAGAGCCCGCCACATAAACCTCATGGCCGGCAGCCTTGACCGCCAGCCGGGCCCCGGCCAGATTGATTTCACCAACCTGCTCTTCCTTGCCCGCCTTCTGCAGTTTGAAACTGTTGGCCCCGAAGGTGTTTGTTTCAATCAGCTGACTGCCGGCACGAATATATTCCTCGTGGACCGAATAGATCAACTCGGGATTTTTCAGATTAAGCAGGTCGATATTTCTGCCGAAATCAATCCCCTTCTCATAGAGATAGGTGCCGAAGGCGCCGTCCCCAAGGATGACATGTTCCTTAATATAATCAGCAAATTTAATTTTCATCGGCGGCTCGAGATTAATGGTAGTGACTATTTTTCCAATATGTGACTCACTTTAACAGAGAATAAAGCCGGAGTAAATAAAAGCAAAGAGAAACATCGCAGTCATATGGCCCTCTGACCAATAAAAATATAAATTCTCGCTCTTTCCAAAAGCAAGAAAGAGTATAATATTTGTTAAAAATGAGGACCAAGGGCATCCGGCGCCTGCCGGTGGTAAACGACGAGGGCGGCCTTGAAGGAATTCTCGCCATTGACGATGTTCTTGAACTTCTTTCCGAAGAGCTGTCATTGCTTGCCAAAGCGGCAATCCGCGGCCAGGAGCAGGAAATTAAACTGAGACCATAGGGAGGCAACCATGAAGAATGCCCTTTTTTATCATACCGCTGAGGATAACGAGGTGATCTGCGATCTCTGCAATCACCATTGTCACATCAGAGAAGGGGGACGGGGAATCTGCGGGGTCAGGGAAAACCGGAACGGTACCCTCTTCAGTCTCATCTACGGCAGACTGGTATCGCAAAACATTGATCCCATCGAAAAAAAACCGATGTTTCATGTTCTGCCCGGCTCTTCGTCCTATTCCATAGCCACCGTGGGCTGCAACTTCCGCTGCCTGCACTGCCAGAACTACCAGATATCCCAGTACCCCCGCATGCAGGGCGGGGCGATCATCGGCCAGCCGGCCAATCCCAAAGACGTGGTTGAGGATGCCGCGGCAAATGGCTGCCGGAGTATCAGCTATACCTACGTGGAACCCACCATCTTCTATGAATTTGCCTATGACTGCTGCGTGCTGGCCCGCGAGAGGGGTATCAGGAATATCTTTGTCAGCAACGGTTATATGTCACCGGATGTCACCCGTCATCTGGCGCCGGTACTGGACGGCATCAACATCGACGTCAAGGCCTTTACCGAAAGTTTCTATAAAAAGGTATGCAAGGCGCGTCTGCAGCCTGTGCTGGACAATGTGCGTCTCATGCGAGAACTGGGCGTCTGGGTGGAGGTGACAACCCTGATCATCCCGGGCCTGAACGATTCCGGCCAGGAACTGCGGGAGGTGGCCCGCTTTCTCAAAAGCGTGGATCCTGCCATTCCCTGGCACGTGACCGCCTTTTACCCGACCTTTCAGATGATGGACAGGGACCGCACACCGGCGAGCACCCTGCGCAGGGCCAGAGAAATCGGCCTGGAGGAGGGGTTGCGCTTTGTCTATGAGGGAAATATCCCCGGAGAAGGGGGAGAGAACACCTATTGCCCCTCCTGCCGCATGGAACTGATCACCCGCTACGGCTTCAGCATCAGAAAGAACAACATGGTCGACGGAAAGTGTCCTGCCTGCAAGGAAAAAATTGAGGGGATCTGGAAGTAGGCCACCTCCAGTCCCCTCTAAAAACTTACCACAATGAGCACAGAGTTCACTCACTGAAATAAAAAAATCCTCGGGGATCTCTGTGTGCTCTGTGGTGAAAAAAGATTTTCAGACGCGGATTCCAGCCCGCTTTCGCTTAATGCACCGGCGATGTCAGCCAGCCGGCAGTCCAGCCTTCCTTGCCGTCCTGGGCTTTGACTCTAAGCCACTTGTCCTGTTTCTCCAGAACGGATAAACGGTCACCGCCTTTGGCGGAGAAGACAACGGAAAAATTTTCTCCGGGGCCGCTGCGGACATTCAGGGACTCAGGCACGACCACAACCATTTCACCGGAGGATGCCCCGGCAGGGGCCTGATAGGATGTTGCCGGAGCAGGGGCGGGAGCGGCAGCCGGCTGGGCCCCGTAATGATAATAGGTCTGAGGGGTTTTGGTGACGATGAAATCCACTGCCTTCTGGATGCAGATCCTCAGCGCCTTTTCCGTCGGGGTGTTCTTCCAGCCGGAAAGACCGCCCACCAGGGCACCGGAACCGCCATAACCGCCTAACAGTCCGCCAAGATTAACATCGGTGGCCTCTCCTTCAACACTGGTGGCGGCAAGAACGCGGGAGGTCTTTGAATCGATGATGCGCATGTCGATGGCCATATGGGACTTTTGAAAGCCGCCCAGCAGACCGCCGATAATCCCGGCGGCTCCGCCGCCCAGTCCACCGCTGGCACCGGAAGCGGCGCCTTCAAATTCCGTAACCGCGGCAACGACCATCAGTTCAGCGCCCTCGATCTGGCCGATCTCGGCGGCAGTATCCGCCCGCACCCTGCCGGAGGCCCCCAGGTCCTGTTCGGTCAGCACATCTTCCAGAGCCGCACGTTCCAGAACAATAAAGCGGTTGGTGTTGAACAGGGCGGTGGTCAGCTGATCAGCCATGCCGTCACCAACGCCGCCGGTCCACCAGCCTTTACCCGTTTTATCCTTGAAGCGTGCCACGGCAATCCTGGCCTTGGGCCCGTTATAGGCTTCCGCCTGGGCCTGGCCGATATCCGGACCACCCTGTCCGGACGTCACCGTGGCAGTGGTGCCGGGTGTTACACAACCGGCAAGCGATAGCATTGAAGCAAGAAAAACAAGACACACTGCCAAACTGAGCTGCAATTTCATCATCTGGCCCCCTCATAAAATAAAAGAAAAAAGAACATCACCCCAAAACAACTCAAAATTAATAATACATTTTGCTTTCTTTTTCTATTAATTTGCTTCATTTGTAAAGGATTTTGCGATCAAATCTGTTATAATTTTTTCTAGCGTGGTGCTGTTGTTCGGATATCTTTTGACATAAAGGGAACGGCAAATGAAGCTGAATCAGATTGAAACCGGGAGCGTAATTGGCGGATTCCAGCTGGAAAAGGAATTAGGCAGGGGCGGCATGGGCGTTGTCTACAAGGCCCATGAACTTTCCCTGAACAGAATGGTTGCCTTGAAAATTCTCTCTGAAAGGCTGTCCGGCGATGATGAATTCATTAAACGGTTCAAGAGAGAGGCAAAGGTTGTCGCCGCCCTCAGCCATCCGCATATTGTCAATATCCTTTCCTATGGCGAGGAGAACGGGCTTTACTATTTTGCCATGGAATATGTCAAAGGCACGGACCTCGGCCAGATCCTCAAGGAAAGGAAATCCATCCCCCTGGAGGAGGCCCTGCCCATTGCCCTGCAGATCGCCGATGCCCTTGAAGAGGCGGCAACCAAGGGCGTGGTGCACCGCGACCTGAAACCATCCAACATCATGATTGATTCCGTGGGCAGGATCAAGATCACTGATTACGGCATTGCCTACTTTCAGGATGGCGACGCCAAACTCACCCAGACCGGTCTGTACATGGGGACCCCGGAATACTCCTCGCCGGAGCAGGCCAGCGGCGCGAAACTGGATATCCGCAGCGATATTTATTCCCTGGGAGCCCTGCTCTACAAAATGGTGTCCGGCGAACCGCCTGTCACCGGCGAATCACCCCTGGCCGTGGTGGCAAAAATCATCACCGAGCCCATCAGGCCCATCGCCACGGTCAATCCTTCCCTGCCCAAACCGGTCTGCGAGATGATCGACAAACTGACGGCCAAGGATGTCAACCAGCGCTTCCAGACACCGTCCGAGGTGACGGATGCCATTGTTTCCTGTATGGATCAACTGCATATTGTACCGCCCGTAACCGGCAGAATCCCGACCTCCCGGCCCATACCCATACCAGTGCCTCCGCCCCCTGTTCCTGAACAAAAGGAAAAGGGCAACCGCACCAAAATGCTGGCCATGGCTGCCGGCATCATCATCGCCATCCTGCTGTCCATGTGGACGGTGGACGCCTTGCTTCACCGGATGAAAAAAGAAAAATCAGCCGAGGAAACCCTGGTTTCCCCGGCCCAGGAAATGACGGTTAAGGAAAAAAGCAGCGAGGAGCAGCTCCCTGCGGCAACCGCAACCATGCCTGCTCAGGAAACTCCAACGGTAACAACCGACCTGTCACCTGCCGGACAAGCACCGGAGGCCACCCCCCCGGCGTCTGTACCCGCAACTTTACCTGCGGCGGGACAAACCGCTCAACGGGCTCCTGTTGACCGGCAGGAGAGAGAGAGTTCATCCGCCATTGCTCCCCCCCCTGCTGTCGTTGCCGAACCTCCTGTACGGACAGCCAAGGTGGAGAAAAAGGCCGCACTGCCCACCATTCCGGTGGTGCTGACCATTGTCTCAGGCGACGAAACCCTGGCTCCCTTTGTCCAGAACCATATCGAAGCCGCCCTGACGAACAGCGGCCTGCATGTCACGTCTGTTGCTGAAATTCCGGTGCTCATGGAAAAGATGCAGGTGGGCAGCCTGCCCATCTCCTGGTATGACATCAAACGGCTGGTGCCCAGCCAGTCCGCCAATATTGTGCTCATCTCCCAGGTCCAGCAGACCGGCTCCATGCCCCTGCAGTATTACGGCAGGTCGCAGACCTTAACCACCGTGTCGTTTACGGTGCGGGCCGTTGACATGGAAACCGGCGCAACGGCCGGCCCCCCGACATCGGGCACCGCCAAGTTCACCCCCCTCAACATGGACGAGGAGTTGCGCAAGGCGGTTAACTCAAGCGTGGGCAACATGGGTCAGTCCATCAAAGAGTACTGGCAGCAGAAGCTGAAAAGTGGCGCGCCAAGGGGATAGGTAGCTCAAGAAAATGTTTCAGACCTTGCTGTCGCTGGCGCTTCTTTTCGCCGCTGTTTATGTCTGTTTCGGGGCCACGTTGTTCGTCAACCAGTCACGCTTCATCTATTTTCCGGACCCCACCATTTTCTCCACCCCGGAAAAACTGGGCCTCAAGTACCGGTCTGTCACCTTTGCCACAGCTGACAATGTCAACCTGGACGCCTGGTTCATCCCGGCAGCCGAGGCCAAGGGCGTCATCCTCTTCTGCCACGGCAATGCCGGCAATATCTCCCACCGCCTGGAGACCATTGACATCTTCCACCGGCTGGGCTATTCCACCTTTATTTTTGATTACCGGGGTTACGGAAAAAGCGAGGGAACACCGTCTGAAGCAGGCACCTACCTCGATGTTGAGGCGGCCTGGGACTATCTGGTCAGCAGGGAAAAAATCACTCCCTCGCAGATCATCGTTTTCGGCCGGTCCCTGGGCGGGGCCATAGCCGCCAGGTTGTGCAGCAGAAAAGAGCCACGGGCCTGCATCCTCGAATCCACCTTTACCTCGGCTAAAGACATGGCCGCGGCCATGTACCCTTTTTTCCCGGGCCGTCTGCTCTGCCGGTTTCAATACAACACCGAGACAGCTGTCAGCAAAATAAGATGCCCCCTGCTCATTATTCACAGCCCTGATGATGACATTGTCCCCTTCAGTCACGGACGCAGACTCTTTGCCGCAGCCCATGCACCGAAAACATTTCTGCAGATCAGCGGCAACCACAATGCAGGCTTTCTCCTTTCCGCCGTCAGATACAAAAATGGTCTGGAGGATTTCCTGGACAAAATCGGGACAGAAAAGTAGGAGTAAGGCAAGTGGCAAAAGTGTAGGGCTGATAAACTGGCCAGTTTCGTAGGGGCGGTTCGCGAACTGCCCCTACGGCGTGCCCTTTTCTCTTTGCGGATGATAATCTCCTGATTTATCGTCACGAAAAGTCGATGCCAGGACTTGTTACGAATCCAGCAATTTTCTGTTATTACGAAGACATCACTAATTGAAGAGTTACACCATGAAATCACTGCAGGATCTCGTCGTAGAACATCCCCATCTTGTCGTCGCCCATCGCGGCGCCTCCGGTACGGCGCCGGAAAACACCCTGACCGCCATAGGTCTCGCTCTCGAAGTCGGAGCCCTGATGCTTGAGATCGATGTACAGATCACCACGGATGATCAGATAGTTGTCTTCCACGATGAAACCCTGGAGCGGACCACCGACGGTCATGGCGAGATCTGCAGTTTCTCCTATGAAGAGCTTAAAAAGCTGGATGCCGGTGCCTGGTTTGCCTACCGATTCCGTGGCGAAAAGATCCCCCTGCTTGATGACGTTTTCCAGTTGATCAGGGGCAAGGCGTGCATCAATGTGGAGATCAAACCGCCGGCAGCCGGTGAAGACTGGCGGAAACGCATCAAACTCATTACCGAGGCGACCACCAGTGCCGCAATGACGCCGTTTACCCTGTTCTCCTCTTTTCATCATGACTCGCTGAGGCACCTCAACTCGCTTGAACAGGGATTTCATACCGCCGCCCTGCTGCCGCCGGAAGACGCGAGGTTGCCCTCGCTTGTGCTGCAGGACACCGGCTGCCAGGCCTTTGTCTGTTCCCTCGAACAGCTGACCCCGGAGCTTGGAGCTGATATTGCCGCACATGGCATCTTTGCCGGGGTGTATACCATCAACACGTTGCAGGACGCGGAACTTGCCATGCAGCGCCATGCCAGGGGCCTGGTGACGGATTTTCCTGAACGAATTCTTGACTATCTGCACGCACTGAAACAGTGATTCTTGACATTCCAGTCGGCAACGGCACTATAAGCAAGCCATGAAAATCAACCGAGAGACTCTCTCCTGGGCCTTCTACGACTGGGCCAATTCCGCCTTTGCCACCAGCATCATGGCCGGATTCTTCCCCATCTTCTTCAAACAGTACTGGTGCAGCGATGTTGCGGTTTCCACCAGCACCTTCCGGCTGGGACTGGCCAACTCCGCCGGCAGCCTGGTCGTCATCTTTCTTGCCCCCATACTGGGCGCCATGGCGGATCAGGCCGGGGCAAAAAAGAAATTCCTGTTTTTTTTCGCAGCCCTTGGCGTGGTGATGAGCGCCGGGCTGTCCACGGTGGGTCAAGGCGCCTGGCTTGTGGCCTCCCTTTTCTACATCTTCGCCATCATCGGTTTTTCCGGGGGCAACGTGTTCTACGACTCTCTCTTGGTCAATGTGGCATCCCCTGCCACCTCGGACAGGATTTCGGCCCTGGGCTTCAGCCTGGGTTATCTCGGCGGCGGCCTGCTCTTTGCCGTCAATGTGATAATGACCTTAAAGCCCGCCCTCTTCGGCCTGGCCGATGCCGCCCAGGCGGTGCGCCTCTCCTTTCTCACCGTGGGCATCTGGTGGGCGATTTTTTCCCTGCCGATCCTGCTGTGGGTCAAGGAACCCGCTCCACCCGCCGCCCAAGCCCGACAGGGTATGGTTACCGCCGGCTTCCGGCAACTTTTCACTACCTTTAAAGAGATACGCAAACTACGGGTGGTCCTGGTTTTTCTTGCCGGCTACTGGCTTTATATTGACGCACTCGACACCATTATCCGCATGGCGGTTGATTACGGCCTGGCCCTTGGTTTTGCTTCCAACAGCCTGATAGTGGCCCTGCTCATCACCCAGTTTGTCGGCTTTCCCGCCGCCCTGATCTTCGGCAGACTGGGGGAAAAAATGGGCACCAAAAGGGCTATTCTACTGGGCATTGCCATCTACCTGCTGGTAACAGTATGGGCCATGTCCATGGAGACGGTCAGGGAATTTTATCTGATGGCCGTGGCCATCGGCCTTGTGCAGGGCGGGGTGCAGTCCCTCAGCCGCTCGCTCTATTCACGACTCATTCCAGCAAACAAATCTTCGGAATTTTTCGGCTTCTACAACATGCTCGGCAAGTTTGCCGCGGTGATCGGCCCGCTGCTCATGGGCCTGGTCGCTATGTTCACCGGCAGTCCCCGGCTGTCCCTGCTGGCCATCATCGGCCTGTTTGTCAGCGGCGCAATTTTTCTCTGCTTTGTCAACGAGGAAGAGGGGGCCAGACTGGCCAGGCAACTGGAATAGATACGTGCCGCATTGACAGAAAGCGATCGCAGACATCCCGGCGCAATACCTTCACGCGGACCGGTGCAGCTCACCCCGCACAGCCCTGACCAGTTTCTCCAGGGTATAGGGTTTTCGCAGGTATTGGCCGGCGCCCAGCTGCTGGGCCTCACGCACCCGGTCCGTTTCGGAATAACCGCTGGCGATGATGGCCTTCTGCCGGGGCCTGATGCGAAGCACCGCCTTATAGGTGTCAAGACCGTCCATGCCAGGCTCCATGATCATATCCAACACCAGCAGATCAAACTCCCGATCGGCCAGCAGGGTAACCGCTTCATCGCCACTGTCCACAGATTCCACCTGGTAACCCATCTGCGCCAGCATCTGGGTGGCCAGTTCCCGCTGTTCGCTCACATCATCGACGATCAAAATCGATTCACCTGTTCCCCGGTATTCCTCAACGGCAAACAGCTTCTCGGCCTTGCCCTTGAGCAGCTCGCGGGATACGGGAAAATAGAGGATAAAGTCCGCCCCCTTATCCCGGCTTGACCGGACATCGATATAACCATGGTGATCCTTCACCGTGCCCCACACCACCGCCAGACCAAGCCCTGTTCCACTGCGGCCCATGACCTTTTTGGTGTAAAATGGCTCGAAAATCCTTTGCCGGTCCTCAGGGGATATGCCATGGCCGGTATCCGCGACGGTCAGCCTCACATAATCACCTTCCTGCACATCATCATATCCCTGCACCGGCTTGTCCACATACCTGTTCTCCGTGGTGATGCGGATTTCTCCACCGCCGGGCATGGACTCATAGGCATTCACCACCAGATTCATAATGGTTTTGGTCAGATGCACCGGGGAGCCGGAGATATTCAGCAGCTCTTCCTCAAGCTGCAGCTCAAGCCGAACATGCTCATGCAGGGCCTTCAAATTCTGGAACTCCGGAGACTGCACAAATTCCCTGATCGTGGCATTGAGGTTAATAACCTCGGTCACCGAAACACCCCTCCGCGCCAGGGTCAGCAGATCATTGACAATTGCCGCTGCCTTTTCCCCTGATTTTTTTATGATAAGGACCGTCTTTCTGATCGGGCTGTCGTCCGGCAGGCTCAGCAGCAACAGATCCGGATAACTGACCAGCCCTGAAAGTATGTTATTGAGATCATGGGCCACTCCGCCGGCCAGGGTGCCGATGGCCTCCATCTTTTCCGCCCGGCGCAGCTTCTCCTCAAGTTCCTTCTGATTGGAGACATCCTTCATGGAACCGGTCATGCTGACCACTCTGCCGTTCTCATCCCGCTGCAGGGTGCTGTGGTCAACCACAAATTTCCTGGCGCCGTTTTTACACCTCACGCCATACTCCAGCGCCATCTTTGCCTCACTCCCTCCCAAGGCCTGCAGTCTCTTTTTATGAACGGCCTCCACATCTTCCCGGCAGATAACAGTTTCAAGAAACCCTTTCCGCCCCATCAGTTCATCGGGGCTATAGCCGAGAATATCCCCGCAATTGGGCGAAACATAGGTCAACGTCTCTTCGCTTACCTGATATTCGTAGATGATGTCCGAGGTGGCATCAGCCACCAACTTGTATTTCCGCTCGCTCTCCATGGTGGCTGCTTCGGCATTTTTCAGGGTGGTCAGGTCATTGCCGATACTCTGGATCTCAAGAAAATTGCCACCCGCGTCGACAATGGGCTCATTGGTCCATGATATCCATACCCGTTCACCGGATTTCCGCATATTCTGGTTGATATTATTCATGTACTTCAGGGGATTGACCAGAATGTCATCTATCATGTACCGGAGGTCCCGGCCGGTGCTCTCCGCCTCGGGGACAATAGTTCCCATGACGTTTCTGCCGACAATCTCCTCACGGGTAAAGCCGAAAAACTCCAGGCCGAAAGGATTGAGATAATTAATGGTGCCCGTTGTATCCCATTTGAGGACAATACTGTTGGCACTCTCCACCATGGCTCTGTAATTTCTTTCACTTTCCCTCAGCATCTCTTCCGCCCTTTTTCTTACCTCCTCTTCTTTGGCATCCACCCATGAACGGAAAATATAATAGGAAGAGACAAAGGTCGCGCAGACTAAAACACCAAGCAGCAGGAACCACTTGTTCTTGAAGCCCCGCATGGTGGCAAGAACCTCCCGCTCAGACGTTACCACGGCAATGGACCAGAACCCTGCACCGAATTCAACCGGACTGTAGACGGCATGACCAACCTCTCCTTTTCCCGATGCAAAAGTCAATACCGCCCGTCCTTCTGCACCTTGCTTCATCTGCCTGATCATTGCCAGGGCAGCAGGAGAATGGTTGTAAAACTCATCACTCTTTTTTCCTATCTGTGACGGTTCGTCTGAATAGAGCACGACCCCATCTCTGCCGATTATCAAAATTTGTCCCGACTCACCGGTCCTGATCGTTTCCAGGGATTCTTCGGCCATCCGGGAGAACGGGATCAGAATGGCGATACTGCCCGCAGAGCTATCACCCGCCATGACCGGCACATGATAGGCAATACTACGATGTCCCTGCACTGCGGTAAAGACATCACTGATCACCGGCTTATGGGTCAGCAGCATCCGGGCAACATGGGGCTGGGATGAAATATCGGCGCCTATGGCCTTGCTGTTGTATGGCTCGGTATAGATGATGCGTCCTGTGCTGTCCACTCTGGTAATGGCCAGGATCTCTTTCTGATTTTTCTGGTAATATTTCCGCATCAGCTCCTCACCTTTCGGCCCCATGAGGACGATGTCGTCTATACTGGCGATATAGGAAAGTTCATTAAAAAATCTGTTCAGAAGATTTTCAATGCTGCGGGCGGCCTGTCTGGCGTACACCATCTGCCGGGCGTCAAACTCATCGATGGTTATCTGTTTGACCTCGCTGTAAAGCAGATAAGGCAGATAAGCGGAGAGAAAGACAAGCAGCGGGATAACGAGAAATCTTTTTTTAATGGGCATTTTCCAGTGGCCTGGTCGGTCTGCCGGCTTACATTGCCGCCGGCAAAGGTGAGGAGATACATGCAACCGCGATTTTCCTTATCCTTTCATTTATAAGCCTAATCCATAGAGGAATGCAATATCCCCCTCGTAAATTTGCCATCTTCCCGCCCGGTCGGCCCGCAAACTCAATTTTTTTTTCTTGCGCATCACAGGCAATATCGTCATTATAATAAGTTATGATGATTGCAGAAAAAACAGTAAAGGACTGATCCGGCATGAAAAAAAAGAACAGCAATATCCTCATCGTTGAAGACAACCAGTCCATGCGTAAAATGCTTGAATCCATGCTCATCGAACTGGGCTACCATAATTATGCCACCGCGGTCAATGGACTGAAGGCCTGGGACAGAATACAGGAAGGAGATATTGATGTTGTTCTCTGCGATTACCTGATGCCGGAAATGAACGGCATCGAACTTCTTCGCCTCATCCGCCAGACCAGGCGATTCTATGACCTTCCCTTTATCATGATCACCGGCGCTGATAAGCGGGGAGATTTCATGCGCAGCGTGCAGGCAGAGGTGGATTACTACCTGATTAAGCCGCCAAACATCAATCAACTGGATGACCTGGTGAAAAAGGTCATTGCCCACAGGCGATACCCTACCGAATACGACAAGGCGATCAGCAACGGCAAATATTTGTTCTTAAACATGGAATACGACAAGGCACTGGAGAGTTTTGAGGCGGCGAGTAAGGCCTGCATCGACAGCGCCCTGCCCTATTATTATCTCGGTTTGATCTACCAGCAACTCGGCAACGGAAAAAATGCCGAACTGAATTTCAAGAAATCTCTGGTCATTGAAGAACAGTTTATCAGCGCCCTGCTTGCCCTTGCTGAAATCTACCAAGCCAACGAGGACTATGTCAATCTTGCCTACTACCTGCAGAAGGTAACCGATATTCTGCCGGATACCTTTGACATCCATATCGGCCTGGCCAGGGCCTGCACACGAACCGGTGATATCGATCGGGCCCAGCAACATCTGGATGAGGCCCAGCAGCTCGCCAAGAACAATGCCGATCAGATCAAGGAGGTGCTGGATGGTTATATTGAAGCCGGGCTTGTTGATGAGGCCGATCTCCTCTTCGGCAAGAAAATCCAGGACGACAATATCGAAAAAACAATCCATTTCTTAAACAAGCTCGGTCTGCGTTCCAGAAAAAATAAGGACTTTGATAAGGCAAAATACTTTTACATGAGCTGCCTGAAGCTTGACCCGCAGCACAAGGTTGTCAACTACAACCTCTCCAGTCTGCTCTTTCTGCAAAAGCAATATGAGGATGCCGAATCCTATCTGAAAAAAACCCTCCGTCTCTACCCTGATTTCGAGAAAGCTCACGAACTGATAGAGGCGGTCCAGCAGAGATTAACCCGGAAATCCTGATTGCCACAGGAATTATCCGACTGGACATTTCCCTGCCGCGGCTTAGGAGCCGTTACGAAACAACTTGTACAGTTCTGCCCCTTCCTTTACGGCTCCTTATGCCGTTTTAGTTTTCAGAATGGCTGTGTTATTTTTTTACAACGGCTTCGACATCCGGCCTCCCTATCCGGAAAAAGTCTTTAGCGGCTTATCATTTATTTCTGCCTGGCCCTGTACCTGTAAAACCGAGCCCCGCGCTCTGTTCCGCAGTCAAACCCGTTCTCCAGCCGGTTTTCCGGAAAAATTTATAAAAAAATTCCTCCTCCTTGTTGATATATGGTAAATATCTATCATTATTTATTACCAAAAAATGCAGTCGTTTATAGCCAGGCCCATAACCCGCAGGGCCAAAGCCCTGTTCGCCCGGTATTGCTGACCTGAACTCTGGAAAACAACAATAAATGTTATGACGAGTTCTACCATTCACATACGCAAGGCCATTCTTTTGCCCCTGGCTTTTGCCCTGCTGTTTATACTTGTCTTCTCCATTTCCGGGGCATACTGGCTGCAGCGCCATCAGTTTGACCGGAACATCCACCAGCAGTTAAGCAGCGTGCAGCAACTCTTTAACACCACGCTGCGCAATGAAGCGGAACACTTAAATACCTTCATTGATTTTGTCATGGACGACCCCGCGATCTATCAAGCCTTTCTTGCCAAAGACCGGCAGCTGCTCTATGCAAACACCAAATCAATTTTCCGCAACATTGAGAACCGGCATCATATTACCCACTTCTACTTTCATGATCTGGACAGAACCTGCTTTCTGCGGGTACATAAGCCATCAAGCCATGGTGATTTCATTGACCGTTACACCCTGAAAAAGGCCGCTGAAGCAAAGGCTGTCTCTTTCGGCATCGAACTCGGACCATTCGGCACATTGACCCTCCGGGTTGTCCACCCCTGGGTGGTAAACAACAAATTGATCGGCTACATCGAACTGGGCAGGGAGGTTGAATATATTATCCCGGCCATGAAGGAGATTCTTGGTTACGATTTCTTCTTTCTGGTCAACATCCGCCATCTGAACAGGCAAATGTGGGAAGAAGGACTGAAAATATCCGGTCGCCAGGGCCGCTGGGAGGAGATACCCCGCCATGTCATCATCGGCAGAACAATGGACTTTGTCCCTCAAGACATCAATAACTACATCAATATGCCCCATGCGGAAAAAGAAAAGCTGATCTTCAAAATCACCGAGGGGGACAAAAAATACCGGGGAGGTTTTAGTCCTCTCAAGGTGGCGAGCGGAGAGGACATCGGCGAAATAATCGCCATCAAGGATTTCACCGACGATGTCGACAAACAGCAGGTCTCAACTATTCTGGCCATTATCTGCATGGCCGTGCTCGGCATCCTGTTTCTTCTTTTCTATTTTCATATCAGCCGGATGGAGAAACGCCTGATAAAAACCCATGATTTTCTCACTGAGGAAATCGAGATCCGTAAAAATGTGGAAAAAGAGCTGCAGCAGCACAAGGCAAGCCTGGAAGCCATCGTTTCACAACGTACGGCAGAGCTGACCGAGACGAACCGCCGGCTGCAGATCGAGATTACCGAACGGAAATATGCCGAAGAAAACCTGCAGGAGGCCCATGACAAACTGGAAGAAAGAGTCGCGGAACGCAGCGAGGCCCTGGAAAAGACATATAATCAGCTGCTCCATGCGGAAAAACTGAGTGCCATAGGCAAGCTCTCCGCTTCCATCGCCCATGAGTTCAATAATCCTATTTTCGGTATCCGCAACGTGCTCGATGGACTGCGAAAACGACTGACACTGGATGAAAAGAACAGGGACTTGGTGAATCTGGCTATCAAAGAATGTGACCGGGTCGCCAAACTGACCCAGGACCTGCAGAGTTTCAACCGGCCAACTTCCGGACTCATGACCCTGCTTGATGTGCATGAAGCGATCCAGGACATGCTGCTGCTGGTCAAAAAAGATTTCAGCCAGAAAAAGATAAGGGTGAAAAAATATTTTGCCGGAGATCTGCCGCCCATTCAGGCCATTCCCGATCAGATCAAACAGGTCATGCTGAACATGCTCAACAATGCCGGAGCCTCCATGCCGGCAGAGGGCGGGGTGATTACCATCACCACTGTAAAACAAGTCGACCGGATCGCCATCCATATTGCCGACACCGGGGTCGGCATCGAACCTGAAGACATGGACAGAATATTCGAACCTTTTTTCTCCACCAAACCCGCCGTCAAGGGTACAGGCCTTGGCCTCTCCGTCAGTTACGGCATCATCAAGAGGCATGGCGGCAGGATTGAGGTGGAAAGCAGCCCGGGAAAAGGCACGACATTCAGCATTCTGCTGCCCATCGTACAGCAGAGGGCCACATGAATTGCCCGCTAATAAGTGCGACGGCCCATGGATGAAACTTGCTATAACTGATCTTATTTGCATGGGTAAAATAAATATATAGCTTTTTTTAGCCAGGCTGTGTAATATGTTTTTTGAAAGTGTGCAGTACATGTTTGTAGTAAATAAAAAATACTAAAAAAAATAACCGCACAATCCTTGCAGAAAGGAAGTGCGTTTTTTTTTGTTTGAACAAACAAGCTGCCAACCGACTTACCTGCTGGTAAGTTGGACAATTTATAAAGTGGTTCCCCTTGAGGAACCCTGTTTTTAAGGAGTAGTACAAAATGGCAGAAGGTACAGTAAAATGGTTTAATGATGCTAAGGGTTTTGGTTTTATTGAGCAGGACGGCGGCAAGGATGTATTCGTACATCATTCCGCAATTCAGGCTCAGGGATTCAAATCTCTTACAGAAGGCGCCCGTGTAACATTTAATGTTGTTGACGGCCCGAAAGGACCGGCTGCTGAGAATGTTATCCAGCAGTAAGCCCTTGTAATTGACCATTACGAAAACCCCGCTCTATGCGGGGTTTTTTTTTGCGAAATCGTCAAAGCAGAATATTCCCGCAACAAGTCTCCGGCCGCGCTCCGGAGCAACAGTACATCAACATTTTATAAAGCCTGAACCGCATGAAATCTTTTTTCCACGATTTCATTAAACAACAAATAAGACAAAGAACTCCTTCTTGTTTCTTTTTCATTTCACTTGGAATATACAGATGAAAATGTTTCAATATGTTGTAATCAGCAGCAAAGGAAAACCGGAAGAAATATGGGTCTGTGAATCTTGCCGTAAAAAGCATGCAGGCCAGAGCTTTGACGGCAACTGGCGACTAATTGATAAATGTATCAGTGACAGCATGGAATGTGCAATGTGTCATGCGGGGCATGCGGAGATTGAGGAGCAGGTTGGCGGAAATTAGAGAGCCATCACCTTTCCTGATTCAGCCAGGGGCAAAACAAATTCTTCTGCGACTTATTGCAACGCTGACCGGTCTCAATTTTTTATTATATTAAAGTCATCCTATGATATAAATTCAACTGAAAGGTATCCCATTGGCAAGAAACAATTATTCATTTGATAAACGCCAGAAAGAACTATTAAAGAAAAAAAAGAAAGAAGAAAAACAACAACGCAAACAGGATAAAAAAAGCACCGAGCCAGAGGGGGGGGATGCTGAGCACGTTCAGGATGAGGGATAAATTCGAGGACAACTCTTCAGGTCCGTGGCGTGGGGGCAACTGTCCCCTAACTTTTTTTCTTTTCCACAAGACTGATACAAGGGCATTTCAAACCACCTGCATCAGCTGAAAAGAGATCAAGCTACTACTGACGATTTACTCCCCTGCTCTTTTTTGACCTTGTACATGATATTATCCGCTTTTGAGAGCAGTTGCTCCATGGTACAGGGATTGTTCTTATCGTAACAGACAATGCCGTAGCTTAAGGAAAGGACATACGTGCGGCCAGGCAGCTCATTTCTTTGCACAATGGCTTTTGCCAGCCTCTCTTTCACCGTATTGACGTTTTCCTTGCCGGATTCATCCACCATAACCACGACAAATTCATCGCCACCCAGTCTGCCGATGATATCCGCCTGGCGAAAGGTGCTTTTCAACACCTCCGCCGTTTCCACGATGAGCTGATCGCCGGTTTTATGCCCCAGAGTGTCGTTAATCCATTTAAGCTTGTCACAGTCGGCGTAGAGGACAAAAATCTCGCCCGGCATGCGGTCCGCGATCTTGATCTGTTTTTCGGCCAGCATGAGAAAGCCGCGCCGGTTATAGAGTTTGGTCATTTCATCGGTAACGGATATCCGACGTAAGGTCTCTTCGTTTTTTTTCCGCTCCGTAATATTGATCTGATACTCGATCATCCGGCTAATCCTGCCGTTTTCAGCGGCAATGGGGTAGCCGTGAATTTCCACGTACTTGTCATTGCCTGCTTCATCCTTGTGAACATGCTCCTCGATGACCGGCTCACGCAGCTTTTTAACAAGATTCAAGGGACACTGGTGCTGCTGCGAATGGCAGGGGACTTTTGCATCATGGGTTGCCGTATAACATTTTCTCCCCTTGCTGATTCCCTGGTGTGCGGCGATACTGTTTGACAGCTCAATCTCGTATGTGTCCGTGTTCACGACATAAAAAGGGTAGGGCAACGATTCAAGCACGTTGTGCAGAAAGATATTCTGTTGTTTGATCTGCTCCTCCGATTTTTTCCGGCTGGTGATGTCCAGGGCAATTTCCATACGTACCAGTCTGCCGTCAATCCAGCGGATGGCCCGATCACGGATATCATACCAGCGGCTGTTAACGGTATTCTGGAATTCCCACCTGCACATCTGCGGGTCACCGGCGCCATTGACCAGTTGGTCATTGGTGCAGAAAGGGCACGGACCGGACTGGCCCACCTGCAGCGCCTGCCAACATATCTTGCCGGTAATGTCACCGAATATCTGCCGGGTATACTGGTTGACAAAAAGCAGTTCATAGGTCTGCATATCGGCAACGTAAATAATGGCATCAATGCTGTCCAGCACCGACAGGAGGCGGTCATGGGCCTCCTCCGCCCTTTCCTTTGCCTGGGAGAGCTTGTCCATATTTTTGGCAAAAGGCCGGTAACCGAGCAGATACAGAAAGGGAAAAAGGATCAGGATGAGGAGAAAGGAATCGACCATGCCCACAAAAAATGGATGGAGTGAAATGATGTCGGTACCGAGAAAATACATCAATCCCTGTTCGATCAGGCCGATCAAAAGGGTCAGTATGACAAATATCTTCAGCGGTGCTGTATTTTTCATCGCGATGCACACCAAAATATCTTAATGGAACAGAATGACGATATAATCATGACACTTTACCACTGAAGAAGCAAGCCGGAGGCAAGGGGCGGAGAAAGATAATCAGACAGGGGCTGGCAAAGGCGGTGGACTGGAATCTATGGGTCTCAGGGGCAACGGGCTAGTTGAATTCAATTTTGAACCGGTAAGCATCATCTTCGCGCAGGCTCTCCACCTTGAAAGTGGAATTGTTGAATATGGCCTGCATCCGTTTGTTTTCCGGCAGCACCTCCGCGGTAAACCCGGCAATGCCGCTGCGCTTGGCCAATGCCGCCAGATACTTGAAAAGAAACGAGCCGATATGACGGTTCTGCCACTGATCGTGAATCACAAAGGCCACCTCCGCCCGGTTGGTCAGTTCATCAAGATAGTAGCGGCCGATGGCAATGATTTCCTCCCCATGGGCTTCAGGAACCGTTGCCACGATGGCCACATCCTTGCGGTGGTCCACGTAGACAAAATTCTGGATCTGGCTGAGGGCAAAGCTTTTGAAGTGCGTCATGAACCGAGAATAGATCGTTTCCTGGGAAAGGGCATAGAGAAGATCACGCATGGCCGGCAGGTCGGTGGGATGGACGTGTCGGAAATTGATCTGGGTTCCGTCATCAAGCAGCACCGAAGTCTTTATCTCCTGGGAGGCCACCATGAAGTGACCTTCCACATCAGACATTTCCTGACGGATGTATTTTGCCTCGATGGCCTCTTTCAGCAATTGTTCCCGAAAACGGGGATGGGCGATGCTGATCAGCGCCAGGCATCGCTCCTGCACGCTTTTGCCATGCAGATAGGCGATGCCGTATTCCGTTATGACATAATGCACTTCCCCGCGGGATGTCACGACTCCGCCGCCGGTGGCGAGCCGGGTGACGATGCGGGAAACTGTGTCATTTTGCGCAGTGGACGGCAGGGCGATAATGGCCTTCCCTCCCTTTGACCGTGCTGCACCACGGTTGAAATCTACCTGGCCGCCGATGCCCGAATAGAACTTTGAGCCCAGGGAGTCGGCGCAGACCTGGCCGGTAAGGTCAATCTCCAGGGCCATATTAATGGCCACCATCTTATGCTGCCTGCCGATGATAAAAGGGTCATTGACATATTCGGTGGGACGGAAGCAGAAGAGTGGGTTGTTGTCCACATAGTCATAGAGCTTTTGCGTGCCCATACAGAAGCTGGTGACGATCTTGCCGGCATCCATGGTTTTCCTCCTGCCGGTAACCGCCCCTGATTCAATCAGATCAATAATACCATCGCTCAGCATTTCCGTATGGATGCCCAAGTCCTGCTTGTCCTTGAGAAATTCCACCAGGGCCTGGGGAATGGAGCCGATGCCGAATTCCACGGTGGAACCGTCCTCCACCAGCGAAGCAATATAGCCGCCGATCCTTCTGGTCACTTCGCTGGGAGGACTGGATTGTCTTTCGATAAGAGGGGTGGCAAGGGGCACCAAAATGTCAAGATCATTGACATCGAGCAGCGAATCTCCCAGGGTTCTGGGCATCAGGGGATTCACCTGGGCGATGACCAGCGAACCGTTTTCCGCCGCGCTCTTCACGATATCAACGGACACCCCCAGGCTGACCTTGCCCCGGGTATCGGGGGGGCTTACCTGGATCAGGACAACATCCAGGGGAATCTGGCCGGAACTGAAGATCCCCGGGATATCCGACAGCAGAATGGGGGTGTAATGGCCCAACCCTTCCTGAATATGATCCCGAACATTGGCGCCGATAAAGAAACTATTAACGGAAAAACAATCGGCCAGACGTTTGCAGGCGTATGGGGCGTCACCTTTGGTGATCAGGTGGATAATCTCCACATCCGCCAGATCCCCCGCCCTGTCTGTCAAGGCCTTGACCAGTGCCACCGGTTCGCCGCAGCCGGTGCCGATAAACACCCGCTGCCCATGCTTCACATGGGAGACGGCCTTTCTGGGGGTGGCAATCATGTCGCTGTAGCGGTTCTGCCAGTTATGATCAAAGACTGCATCTGCCCCGTTCATGACCGTCACCTTTTTCCCCGGGATTGGCCCGGTAACTGCCGGCAAAGGACAGAAAATATCAGAACAGCCGGATCAAACATGGGGCTTGGGTAGAATATCCTGCAGATCGGGAACCCTTACGGTCATGCCGATCTCTTTCAGCGCCTTATGCACAGCACCGATATTAAAGGTATGCACCCGCAGATAGATGATCTTCTTTTCCCCCTCCTCGCCATGAACCCTGGTCAGCCGTGAGAAACGGATTTCCCGCTCTTCCAACACCCGGACGATTCTGGTCAGGGGTTTTGGTTTGCCGTCGTCTTCCACGGCGATCAGGGCGGACCCCCGTTCGCCGATGCCATAGAGCTTCTTATAGGCTGACATCAGGTCCTGCACGGAAAAGACGCCGATAACATGCTGTTCCTCATCAACCACCGGCAGCATGCCGATTTTTTCCTTGGACAGAAAATAGAGGGCGTCATCCAGGGTGGAAAGCGGCGTAATGGCGATGATCTTCTGGGACATAATGGATCTGACCTCGGTTTTGGACACATTCTCCAGGATCATGAGCCTCTTGTCCTCGGGCAGCAGAGAGGAGGGATAGGCGGAACGCAGATCCCGGTCAGTGATCATGCCGATCAGGCGCTGCTCCTCATCCACCACCGGCAGGTGCCTGAACTTACGGCTATTCATCATTTCACGGACATCCGGCAGCAGCGTATCCGGGGAAACTGTCAGAGCCGGTGAGGTCATATGACGTGCTATATACATTCTCTACTCCTTTATTGAGGGTCCGCTACGACAGAATCTCTTCATTTTTGAGCAGTTCGTTACGGCCCCTTATACCGTCTCTGACATCCGGACGACGATATTATTTTTTTTGTATCGGCTAGGGCCGTTGCGGAATAACCACTACATCTCTAACCATTTCATTACGGCCTGTTATGCCGTTCACAGTATGGCGATGAAGCAGTTATTTTTTTTACAACGGCTTACACTTGGCCAGGCCAAGGAGATAACCTTCCACACTGGCGGCCAGGGCTTCAAGATGATAACCGCCTTCAAGTATCGACAGGATTTTCCCCTGGCAATACCTGTCGGCCAGGGCTGCCATCCTCTCGCCGATCACGCCGTAAAGCTCCGTGCTGTAGGACAGTCCTGACATGTCATCAAGCACATGCCCGTCAAAGCCGGCGGAAACGATAATCCCCTCCGGCTGGAATAAATCCAGGGCAGGCTCCACGAATTTACTCATGGCGCGGAGAAACATGTCGTCGTCGGCCCCTGGAGGCAGGGGGATGTTCAAGGTAGTGCCGACGCCTGCGCCCAGTCCTTTTTCCTCGGCATAGCCTGTGCCTGGAAAACTGAAAGTGGGATGCTCATGGATGCTGATATAAAAAACATCCGGGTCCTCTTCAAAGGCATCCTGGATGCCATTGCCGTGATGGGCGTCCCAATCGATGACGGCAATTTTCCGCCGGCCGTGACGCCTCTGCCAATACCTGGCGGCCACCACCGCATTATTGACAAAACAGAAGCCCAAGGCCATGGCCCGTTCCGCATGGTGACCCGGCGGCCTGATGCAGCAGAAAACCAGGTCGCTGGCCGCTTCTTCCAGCAGATCGATACCACTCAGACAGCCACCGGCTGATAACAGAATCGCCTCATAGGATTCAAAACAGATCTGATTGTCATGATGATCAATATAGGTCTGCCCTTTCAGCGCCGTTTCTTCCAGGCGGAAAAGATAGGACTCCGCATGATAGACGAGGATATCCTCCCGCAGCGCCTTCCTGGCTGTTTTTTCTGTAATGTAAGGGAATAGAGGGCTATCCTTGAGCTGCTTGTCAATGAGACGCAGACGTGCAGGGCATTCCGGATGATCTCCGCCTCCTGTGTCATGTGCCAGGTAATGCGGATGACTGATTATGGTTAGAGGTCTGTATTGGGTCATTTCCGAGGGGAAAGAAATTTTTCAAACAAATTAGGTATCAATACCTACATTACAACCTGATTTATCTGTAAATGTAGTTTTTGTCAACCAGAACAATGCAGGACAAACGAAAATCTCCCCGCTGAACCCCGTCCTTTTTGCTCATGCCGCTTTTTTTCACGCTGGCCTATCGGCCTTGCAATGCTCAGCATGGGGGACAATTACCATTAATATTGTAATTTCAGAATGATACATATCAGTCAGTCTAATGGCAAACATGGCAGGCAACCTCGTCACGGCATTAAATGCACAGGACCGATTGACAACTGAAATTTCACACGATAATGTACTGTTCAATTTTGAGTCATGGCCATCTCTCTGCACTTTTTCCATGGAGAAACCGGCACATGGCTTTCTTCCAACAATTTACCAATTGACGGCCCGACAGAGCAACACCGTGTCATTCCAGGTCAACGGATTGCCGATTCGACAGGCAGCTCACCAGGGCGAAAGGAAAAACAACATTACAAAAAAATAACTCGATACATCGAGAAATGATGAAGCAGGAGCAAAACAGTCATGAATCGAAACAGACAGACAGACAGGACGAACTTTCTTTTCATACATGTCAATGAATGGTCTACCATCGACTCCCCGGATACCATTCCCATCTCCCAGGCTTACGCCCTGGCCACTCTCAGAAAATGCGGTTACAGCGGCACCATTCTCGGCGATTACAAGGGCAGCCCTTTGCCGCCGAAACTCTTCCGCGACACTCTTGCATCAGAAAAACCCGATGTGCTCGGTTTTTCGGTTTACGAAGAAAACATCAACAGGGTACTGGTCTGGGCTCGGCATGCCAAACAGCTCCGGCCCGAAATCCTGATAATCCTGGGCGGCCCCCAGATCACCTTCATGCCCTGCGAGGCCCTGGCTCAGATGAAGGATGTTGACATCCTCTGCCGCGGGGAAGGAGAAACCGTCCTGCCCGCCCTTGGCCGGGCGCTGGACACGGGCAGACCGCTCTCGGAGGTGCCTGGCATCTGCTACCTGGAGCAGGGAAAAGCAGTTGACACCCCGCAGACTGAGGTGGTGGAAGACCTTGACCTCCTGCCTTCCCCCTACCTGGAAGGGATCATCGACACTGCCTCGAAGAGCCGCGTGATCCTCCTTACCTCCCGGGGCTGCACGTCACCCTGCACGTTCTGTTACACCACCCGCGCCAGCAATAAAAAGGTCAGATTTCATTCCCTTGACCGGGTCATTGCCGAAATCAAATATCTGCAGGCCAGGGGCATAAGAGACTTCTGGTTTGCCGACCCCAACTTTGCCTTTTCCCGCACACGGCTCGTTGCGCTCCTGCAGAGAATCATTACGGAATGCCCGCCCATCACCTTCTGGTGCCAGACCAGATACAATCTCATTGATGACGAGCTGCTCGCTCTGCTGAAAAAAGCGGGTGCCCATACCCTTGCCTTCGGACTAGAATCGGCGGACCACAACGTGCTGGGCAAAATCAATAAGGGACTCAATCCTGCAAAACTCGCCACAGTCATCGGAGAAGTCCAGCAAGCCGGCATCAATGTCGAGCTCTTCACCCTCTTCGGCCTGCCCGGGGAATCATTCTCCCATGCCCAGAAAACCCTGGATTTTGTCAAGGCCAACAAGGTAAGCGTCAGCGGCAATTCCATTTCCCAGCAGCTGCATCTCTTCTTCGGTATCCCCATTCTTGACGACCCCGAGGCCCATGGCATCAAGCCGCTGGCCGTTACCAAACCAGCCTACCAGAGCATTTGCCGCGATTTCGCCACCGATGCCATGAGCAAGGATGAGATCCGCTGGATGAGCATGCTGTGGCGCCTGAATCGCCAGGATTTCCAGGAAAATATTGCCTCCGGCACCAACCTTTTGAGGTGGCGGGCTTCATCACCGCAAACTTCGAGGCGCTGTCCTGCCGTCCCGAGGCCCTGCTCATGCTGGCGCAGATTTATCTGACCCTGGAGGAATTTCCCGCCGCCCATCAGTGCATGGTCCGGCTCAAAGAAAAATTTCTCCATGATGCGCAGGTCCGACACTTCCTGGCCGGACCGTTTACCGGCTTTCGTTTCAAACGCCGCGGCATTGCCGCCCCCTGCTGGAGGGTAATTTACGACTGTAAGGGTATCCTGAACGGTCAGGTGGTACCGGCCACTGAGGCCTACTATCAGGATGCCGTGCTGGGCAGCGGCAAACTTCTTCCTGATTTCGAGGCCGGGCTGCTGGGCATGAAGGCGGGTAGGGTGAGCCAGTTTCCAGTCAGGTTTCCTGCTGATTACGGACACAGTGAACTCGCCGGGCGGAGCGTCATGTTCCAGGTCTTTCTCCACCAGGTGATGGAGCCTGTTATCATGGAGCATATGGACGCGCTGCTGGATAAACCGCCGCAGAATATTTACCGCTTCAATGATCTGGAAGAGCTGCGCAAACAGAATGAAACCATGTATTACATGGTGTTGAAGGACTCCCTGCCGCAGAAACTCATACAGGAGATGACCGATTTTCTCAGCCTGATCAATTTCTACCTGAAACTGGGCTTCCGACAACAGGCGGAACCCCTGCTTGACCTTCTGCCCCGGAACGGATCAACCCTTGAACACGCGGGTCGAATACTGCTGGCCGACAGCTGGCCTGAAAAGGCGTATGAGCTCCTCAGCACCATTGCAGACAGCAGTACGGAAGCGGCCACCAATTGCGCCAAGGCCCTGATCAAGCTGAAACGCTATGACGAGGCGGAAAAAATTGTCGGCTCTCCCGCTCTCTCCCATGATATCCAGGCCCTGGATCTGCGGGTAGGTCTTGCCTCACTGAGACAGCAGCCCCTGGAAATCTACCTAGAGAGGATGGATGACCTGCTTGACCGGCAAATCAGTTATATGTAGGCCATCTTTAAAAATCATCCTGATTTTTAAAGATGGCCTGTAGTTTGCGCCAAGGGGATGAAACATGATATCGCGTGCGCAAACTCTGCGTTGCAGGGTGGTTAAAAATCTTCAAAATCATTGTCATGTTCAGGATTATCTTTCTTGAAAGCCATTTTTTTGGGCGCAGCAATGAACTTCTGTCCTTTTGGCGTCACCTGAGCCCGCGGAGCGGCAGATTGTTTTTTTGCTGCTGATTTTGTCACGGGGGGCGCGGCAACGGAGTCGCTGTCACGGTCACCCCCTTTAAATAAACCCAGCAAATGTCGCACTACACGCTTCATCTTACCGGACTGCAGTTCCATCTGCTCTGATGTCGCGGCGCATTGCTCCGCATTGGCCGCATTCCGCTGGATAACCTTGTCCATTTCAGTCACAGCCGAGTTGATCTGATCAATCCCTTTGGCCTGCTCACCGGACGCGGAAGCGATTTCAGCCACAAGCTGGCTGACCTTGCCGACACTGATGGACACCTCGGCAAAAGAACTGTTTGTTTCGCCGACCAGATTTTTTCCATCCTTCACCTTGTTCACGGTCGCCTCGATCAGCCCGGCTGTGTCCCTTGCTGCCTCGGCGGCTCGCAGGGCGAGGTTGCGCACCTCGTCGGCAACCACGGCAAACCCCGCGCCGGCCTCCCCGGCCCGGGCGGCCTCAACGGCAGCATTGAGAGCCAGGAGGTTTGTCTGGAACGCTATCTCGTCGATGGTTTTGATAATTTTCGATGTTTCAGCGCTGGCCTTGGAAATTTCTTCCATGGAATCATTAAGTTTGCCCATGGAATCATTGGCCTTGTCCACCAGTTGGCTTGCTTCCCGGGTAAAACTGTCAGCCTGATGGGCATTATCCGCGTTGCGTCTGGTCATGGAGGACATTTCTTCCAGGGATGCGGATGTCTCCTCGATGGATGCCGCCTGTTCCGAAGCACCCTCTGCCATGGCAAGGCTGGCGGAATTTAATTGCCTGGAGGAAACGGTTACCTGCTCGGCACTGTCATTGAGACTGTTGATTTCAAGCACAACCGGCTTCACCAAGGAGCGGCTGACAAACAGATAAACAATGCCGATCAGCAGAAATACGGCAAGCATGAACAGCGAAATGATGACGACCGCATTAATTTTTGCCTGGGCCACCATCTGCTGCAGAGGGACATAGGCATTCAAGGTCCCCAGCAGAATATGCCGGTTCATATCGGCCTGATCATTTTCAACCTTGGCAATATGGCATTCAGCACATCCGATAAATACATCACTCCACAGCGGAATGGCCACCCGCAGAAAACCGTTCTCAATCTTTTCGAATTTACTGTCGCCATTCGCCAGGAACTTGCCTGCTTCCGCTTCAAAGGGTATCTCTATTTTCGTATTGTCGCCACCCAGCGGGGCATACTGAAAAACCTGCTTATCGCCAATCAGTCGCACCCGCGGCTTATCCGCTCCATGGTCATGAATAACCGCCTGATCCACGGCAAAGATCGTTCGGTTCCAATCATCCAGGATCTTTTGCCTTTCGTCGGGATTGCCTTGGGTCCGCTGAAAGTCTTCATGAAATTTGGTGGTTGACACCATGAACATCTGCACGGTTCTTGCCAGCAGATTATCGGCGTTAACCCGGGCATCAGCATGCGCTTCGTTGATGTTGCGCTGGTAAATGAAAAAAGCAAAAAAGCAGGCGGTCACAACTCCGATGAGAATCATAATGCAAGAAATTTTCATTCTGATTGACATGTTATTCATGATGCAATATCTCCATTGTAGGTGTAATCTGTCTCTTTTAGCCCAGACCCCGAATGCCGGAAAATTACCGCCAACCCCATTATTTGTTTTGCAATCCGTGAAATCAGCAAATCAGGCAACATTGACCTTAAAGTGATGCCGACGATTCTATTCATTATGATTATCAGTATATAATTTTTTGAAATTCATTATCAACAAGTTTAATTAACTAATTAAATTTGTTAGGAAATTACACAACCTCCAGGTTTCATTGCTACATTTCCCCAGACATTTCATTCAGCCACTCATTGTCTCGGCATTTATCATTCTCCGCCTGCCTAAAAAAATGCAGATTTGGAATTGAGAAAAATAATCGGTGTCACAAAAGTCTGGCAATTGCCGGCAATGGAGGTTAATTTGCTTTCCCGCCGGATGAGTTCCCAAAAGAATACCAATCTGCGGCCAGTTCTGATTACCTGCTGAAATTTTAAATAAATTTCAGGACACCATGCTACAATGGCAATAGGCCGTTCGTTACATGACAGAAGCGGACACGGTGAACCTCCTGCACCGCATAATTTAACAGGCCAGCGGGGAGATCTGCCGGATTGATAACTCAAGAGATGGAGAGCTTGTCCGTAAATAAGCTTTTAAAAGCCACGTAACAGCGGCTGCCTTTCAAAAAAAATTCGATTATTGCACGTATCAATGGATAATGTCACATTTTACCTCATGAACGGACTACTGTTCTCGGGGACGGCCATTCTGACCATCGCCCTCTTTCCGGTCTGGAAACTGACCAAGGAGCTTCCTCCAGGGTCCGCCCGCTCTCTGTGGAATGTCCTGACCCTGATGATCCTTTTTTTTATCGCCGGTTACATTACTTACGCATTTGTCAACTGGAGGAACTGCAGTTCCTTTTCCGAGCTTCTCGTGCCGGGAGTGTTTCTGGGCGGCGCCGTTTTTGTACTGCTGGTCTGCTTACTGTCTTTTAAAACAGTCATTGATCTGCAGCGGATCAATATCCTGGAGCAGGAAAACATCTCCGACTCCCTGATGGGTATTTTTAACCGCCGGTATCTGGATCGCCGCCTCAAGGAAGAGTTTCTGCGGTCGCAAAGATATAATCTCCCTCTGGCCGTCCTGCTGCTGGACATTGACCGCTTTAAAATGGTCAACGACACCTGCGGGCACCAGATAGGGGACCTTGTATTAAAAAACCTCGCCAAGTTGATCTTATCAACTGTGCGGGATATTGACATTGTGGCGCGATACGGCGGGGAAGAGATACTTGTCATCATGCCGAACACCACCGCAACGCACGCGGCTGTTCTGGCTGAGCGTTTACGCCACAAAATCGCCATGGAGGAAATGGCCACCCAGGATGAAGAATCCTGCCATCCTGCCATCACAATCACCGTGAGCATAGGGGTGGCAGGCTTCAACCATGGCCAGACGACAGCTGTTGACCTGCATACCCTGATCAAAAATGCCGACAAGGCCCTCTATCAGGCAAAAAATGACGGTCGCGACAGGGTTGTGGTCATCGGCGCGGACAGCTGACGGTTGCTGAATAATACGGTACGTTGCTGATCAGAAAAACAGGGGAAAACACTCCAGGCCTTACTTGCCCGCGCTGCCTGCGCCATCCGCATGGAGTGTGGGGCTCCATTGCCCTGACTTGCCGTCATACTGATAATTCATCTCCAGGGTAAATTTCTGCCGCCTGTTCTCTTCCAGGCATTGCATCTTGAAGATGAGAAGGGTTCCTTCCTGTCTGACAAAGGTGATTTGCGGTTCCGACAGTTTTGACCGGGCGGCTGAGGGGAAAAAATCCTTGAAAATCGTTTCATACCTGCTGAGCAGGTAGGCAATCTTCTGCTGAATATCACCCAGAAACCGATACTTGCTGATTCTTTCAGCCGCAGACTTTCGGGCTGCGGCAAATTCTTTCTCTGACCCAAGCTGATTGTGGTCAATGGCGTTGATACTTGCTTGCAGCACCTTGACTGCCTGGCTGTATTTCTCCTCTGCCAGATATGCAGCCACCGCGCCCTCTCCACGATTGATCGTGGCACTGAGAATTTTCCCCTTAATGGTTGTCCGGCTGATCTCACGAGCCCCGCCGGCTGCCCTGGCAGCGGCCAGCAGTCCCTCACCTCTTTCCAGATTGGCAATGGCGGCATCCCATTGACCCCCACTGAAATCTTTCAGTCCTGCCTCATAATAAAAATTGAATCTGGCCACATCACGCTGCCCTTGGATTTTCTTCACTGCCGGGGCCGGTTCTCCACCCTGATTATCGATCATCTTCAAGGCGTTCTCATAACTGTCGGCGGCCTGAGACCATTGTTTATCGGCAAAGAATTGATTACCGTGTTCCACAGCTGAAGAAAAAGCCATCTCGGTCATGAGGGTCTGGATCTCCCTTCTGGTGTCCTCCCACTGTTCATCCTTCTTCATGCCGGCCAGTATCTTCATCGCCTCCTGGTAATTACCTTGCGCCTGATCCCACTTCTGCCGGGACCTGAACAGATTGCCCTCCTCCATCTGACCCTGCAGGCGACTCTTCTGTGCCAGCTCTTCGACCTTGTCCAGGGGTACGGGAGCAAGATCGCCAAGGCCCGTAGTTTTTTCTGCAGCCAAAGAGTAGGCCTCTCCAGCATTCTGCCGCTTGCCGGCATCCGCCAGGGACTGCGCTTTGGCGAGCAATTCGCTCACTGCCTTGATATCCTGCTGTTGCCGGATCGTGAGGTAGCGGCCGTTCACCAGTATCTTGCCCTGCAGACCCTCTTTAAATTCCTGGGAGTCGGCCAGCTTTCTGACTTCCTGCAGCAGTGCCTGTTTTTCCCCTTTTTTGAGAAAACGGATCTTATCCAGCAGGGCCTGGACATCTTTCACCTGGGTATCCGCCTCGGCGAATCTGTTTTGACTGACCAGGGGCGCCACCCCGGCCCACTTCTGCACCGCTCCTGCATAATTGCGCAGGTCAAGCACGAGCAGGGCGCAGGCAACAACGGCAAGCAACAATACCCCGCAGACTGCAAACAGCAAGGGTTTCCTGTTTTTGTTGCCTGTGATTTTGCCGGCAGAAGAAGCAGCCTTACCTCTTCCATCTTTTGTTTTTTCACGCCCTTCCCCTGCTTGAGGTGCGATTGCCGGCGGCATCGGCGCGTCACCGCTTGCCGGCAATAATTCTGCGGGAATAAGACCTTGCTGCGTGTCAGCCGTAACAACTTCAGGTTGTGCCTCCGTCGTCTGGACCCTGAAATCGGCCTGGTCAAGCGGCAGCAAATCACCATTGGCCCGGGTCCAGTCAAGGGCTTCACGATTGAAGACATCCTCTCGGCTATAGGTTTGATAGGAAATCAACCTGCCGATATGCACAATAAGTTCAGGCAGGGAGCGGGAGGAATTCCAGAAATCCCCGATACAGATGGCATCCGGGTCAAAATCAGGATGAAAAATTGCGGTAAGCGGTTTACAATTCGGCGGAAAATGGGGATAACCAAAGGGGAGAACAATACTCACCCGGTGGCTGTCA
>Ga0180007_10000697_pt1 | contig 52832 bp, 39 predicted proteins | sample MM_PC_MetaG_FD_121122 | JGI IMG/M metagenome (GOLD analysis project Ga0180007, IMG submission 121122) | Groundwater microbial communities from the Aspo Hard Rock Laboratory (HRL) deep subsurface site, Sweden - MM_PC_MetaG | ecosystem: Environmental > Aquatic > Deep subsurface > Groundwater...
CATGGGTAAGACAGCTCATCAGCGCATAGAAGCATGAAGTCAGCACAAAAGTAAGTCGCGGCCTTTGCCGCTGCCGCTAAAAATAAGATCCTGATGATCCGGTAAAGTGGTTATTGGGCGGGGCTCTCTGCTTTAAACTTCAGTCCGAACACACTATCAATTAAGAGCTGATCAGCGGTATAAACCATATCTTTGTCTCCGTTTTTAGCGAAATAAGCATCTCCTTCTTCGGCTCTCTTAAACAAGACTAATTGTAAAGACTCATCGTTCATGCGGACTGATATTTTATAATCAGGATCAGAAAAGTCGATCTGGCTGGCCTCTGTACTTTCGGCAAATGCACTAGCACGGAATTTTTTAAACTGATCAAACAACGTACGAACAGCCAGACTATCCGCCTCGTAATCTTCAGGTTGGATCATGCGCCATACCCCCTCTTTCTTTTCCAGAACCATTTCCTCTTCAGGAGTTTGAAGGGCCACGCGCCGAATATCCGTCTCCTCCACACTGAGAAGTGTCTTATCCTTCCAGCTATCCAGTGAGTCAGCCAGAAAACGGGTTAAGCTTGGGATGGTCTGGAAGACTTCATCTTTATCCGCCCTTCTTAAATACTGGCCGTCAGGAATCGTTTCTCCTGCATAAAAATCAGCAATCGCGCGCGCTTTATGATTCCAGATCTGAACATGCACACCGTTTTTCTCATCCACGGAAAAAATAGCCGTACGATCAGGATTATTAGAGACCAGTGAACCTTCCTTAAGGCTGTACATGGCTTTTAAAAAATCTCCTACCTTCTCCTCATCCGCAGGAGATGAATGACCATTGACCACTCGCCAAGCTCCCTCTTTCTTCTCCAGCACAACCTGCTTTTCCTGAATGGAATGATCTACCTGCACTTTAGTGATCTCTTCAATAATCAGTTTGGGGATAAAAAACTTTTCACTTTGCCGTTTTTTTGTATCCCGGCCCGGCTGTTCCACTACAATAATAAAAATAAGCAGGGTAACAAATACAATCAGCACTTTTTTTAACGTGCTCATCTTTTTTAAATAATCGAATGATTTTTCAAATTTTTCAGTCATAAGAATAATAAGGTTTAGAGGGAAAAGGGTTTACGGCGGCGAATCACAAAACGAATGATACCAAAAAGGACTATAGCAATCGGCATAAGCCATACGCCAGCGAATTTCACAATTTGCCGATCACGCGCAGACAATTCTTTTAAAGGAAAGTCGAAAGATGATTTAGAGCGGATTTTAATCAGGGAATCGTCCAGTGTTAAAAAGTCCACAGCATTCAGCGCAAACAGCATGTTCTGACCATACAGATTAACAAAATGATCATTGATAAAACGGGAATTACCCACCAGAAGCAACCGGCCGGTATCAGCAGACTTTTCATAATGCTCTTCGGATGAATCGATCCAATTTTCATCTCCGTCATAAAAACTGGTGAATTCCCCTTCCAGTAAAACCGCTAAAGGATACTGATACTGTTCACTGGAGATCTGTAAAGAACCAGGATCAAGATTGAAGAGTGGCCCAGGCTGAAGCCAGGCATTGGGGGTTGTGTAAACCAGTATGGTGGCCGTAACCCCCTCCCTATCAAACACATTCAATGGACTGGTCCATGGAAACACCATAAAATCCATGGCCGCGACAATGGGGTTTTCTGAATCAAAATACTGATGAGCCGCCTTGACCCAAAAAGGGTAAGGAACAATAAAATTCATAAAACCCTGACTGAAAGACGCGCGCTCATTAGACTGGTCCAGAACAAATTGTTCCTCAATACCCACGCCATAATGTTCCAGCATGGCCGACAGGTTCAAATCAACCGCCTCCGCCTGCAAATCAGGTTTTACATCAATCGAATCCAAAAACAGGATGACATTCCTGCCAGACAGTAAGAACTGGTCAATAGCGTACTTTTCTTCATCGGAAAAGGTGTCCTTAGAGCCGGCAATAAGCAATGTGTCCTGATCGGAAAGTAAATCACCCTCCTGAAGATTGACCGGAGTCACCTCATAATTACGATCCAAAGCCTGTTTGAAAAGCGCGTAGGTATCTCTCATCTGGCCCACCCCTGCACGCTGGGTGAGCTCGGGTTCATCATGACCGGTTAAAAAGGCAATTTTAGGAGTGTTCTGAGTGGTGACCTTTTTGATAGCCGATACCAGATCATATTCAACATTTAAAACATTCTGAATCACAGGAAGGATCTCCGTACGGTCCCCATAAGTCACCGCCACACCCAAAAATCCGTTTTTCACTTCAAGCTTATCCTTTTCCACAATGTTCATCTGCACTTCCGGAATACCCAGTTCAAGAGCCTCTGCCCTTACATTAGGATCTTCGGGGTTTAAAAAATCAACCAGCAGACTGCCTCTCGAATAAGATTCCAGCTCACCGAGAATATCATTCACATACTGGCGGACAGCGAATAGATTCGGAGGAAGTTTTTCGGAGAAAAAGACTTTAACGGTTACAATATCCTCAAGCTCCCGCATAATCGTCTTACTGGCATCAGAAACGGCATAAAACTGATTTTTCGTTAAATCAATCCGCACAAAATGACGGGTCGCGATAAAATTCACCATCAGAACAATCGCCACGATAAGGATCGTGATGAAGTAGGAATCCCGGGCGTATTTAAATCTATTTAAGAAATTCATTGAAAATTAAAAATTTCAAATTGAAAATTGATATTAATGCCACTTCCGGCTGTTTAAACTGGTTACATTTAAATAAAGAAAAAAACCGATAAAAGATAAATAATAAATCAGATCACGGCTGTCAATCACTCCCCTGAGAATGCTTTGAAAATGCGCTCCGAGCCCCACATATTTAAAAACAGAAAGCAGAAAAGGAGGAGTAGTATGAAGCACAACCGGCTCACCGATAATAAAGAGGATAAAGATAATAAGCACCGATAAAATAAAGGCAGTGATCTGATTTTGAGTAAGGCTGGAGATCCACAAACCGATTGCCAAATACGCACCCCCTAAAAAGATCGCTCCAAAATACCCGCCAACAATCATACCCCAGTCCGGTTTGCCGATAAAAAACAGGATAACCGGGAGAATCAGTGATAAAAGCAGGGTAATAATCAAAAAAGCGAAGCTGGCCAGGAATTTTCCAAGAACCGCCTCCCACTCATCCACAGGAGCGGTGAGGAGGGTTTCCAGTGTGCCGGTTTTCTGCTCTTCCGCCCACAGGCGCATAGTCATAGCGGGAATCAGAAATAGGAATATCCAGGGAAGAAAAGTGAAAAACGGACGCATGCTGGCCACATTGTCTACAAAAAACCCACGAAAGAACAGCCAGGAAGAAAGGGTTAAAAAAACGGTAATAAAGATATAAGCCAGCGGGGAATTGAAATACCCGCGAAGCTCTTTAACCATGATGGTATTGACGTGCTTAAAGTTCATAAATCAAGTTGTGGTTTTTAATCCCTTGGTCACTTCGTTAAAGATCTCTTCAAGGCTGATGGTCTCTTTGTGAATTTCGAGAAGCTGAAACTCATTATCAAAAATAACTTTCGTCACCCTTTCCCGCAGATCCCGGTTTTTAGCCGTAACAAGATCATAACCAAAAGCCCCTTTTTCAGACACATTGTAAACATCCACCTTTTTAACACCGTGTATTTTTTTGAGGGCCTTCTTTATCGCTTCTTTATCCCCCCGAATAATCAGTTTTAAATTCACATGACCTTCAACAAGCCCTCTGAGTTCAGCAGGCGTGCCGGACGCCACGATCCTGCCATCGCTGATGATGATGATGCGACTGCAGGTCAGTTCCACTTCCGCCAGAATATGACTGCAGAGAATAACGGTTTTTTCTTTGGAAAGTTTTTTGATAAGGTTTCTTATTTCAACAATCTGGTTCGGATCCAACCCCACCGTAGGCTCATCTAAAATCAGGATTTCAGGATCATGGATAAGCGCGGCAGCCAAACCGACCCGCTGACGATAGCCTTTGGAAAGGGTGCTGATGGAACTGCCGAATTTAGTGTTTAAAGAGCAGTCTACGGTCACCTCGGTGATACGCTCATTTATTTTATCGGCAGGAGTATCGTGAAGTTCTGCCATATACCTTAAATACTCCACCACCGTCATATCGCTGTATAAAGGGTTGTTTTCGGATAAATAACCGATCTTTCGGCGCACAGCGATATCATCCGTAAAACAATCGTGACCAGACACATGCGCCTCGCCATTATCCGCGGCCATGTAGCAGGTCAGGATCTTCATCGTCGTCGTTTTACCGGCTCCGTTTGGCCCTAAAAAACCGACAATTTCACCTTTATCGACATCAAATGATATCCCTTTCAGCGCCTCGGTATTCCCGTAGTTTTTTCGCAGATTTCGAACTCGGATGGAAGACATGTTGGCTATTTTTTTTAAAAAACCTGGATATATATAACATATGCTATCCTCCTAAATCAAGGTTTTTTTAAGCCCTGATCCAAAGGAGATTAACCTTACCTTGCACAAGTCTGAAATGCAACCTAAAAAATGGTACCCCAGGCAAGAATTGAACTTGCGACCTCCAGCTTAGAAGGCTGTTGCTCTATCCACTGAGCTACTGGGGCAGGAAGCAGCGAGAAACGCGGTCCGAATGAAGTAAGGTCGTAAGACCGCCACAAAATGAGGATGGATCACATAAAAAAGTGTGAAACAAAGTGGAAAACTTTTCAAGTGATTCAAGCGTTTCCCTATTGAACCAAAACAGTTAATGACCTCATGGAGATTGTGAAGGGCAAGACGAAAAAATGCAAGAATTATAAAAAGTATTAACGACCTTTCACAATCAATTAAATAATTAAGATACTAACTTTCCTTCTTGTGGACCCTCCTCTTCCTTTTGTATAAACAACTCTGTTTTCCAGGTTTCATATCCATCTTTAAAACTTTTCAATTCCTTTCCTAGCTCTCCTCTGAATCTTACAGCCATAGCTGCCAAATGTGTCCTCAGGATATTCCTGTTATTCAGGCGGATCATCTTATTCACTTCTTTAACGACCGTCTCCTCATCCATACTAATACGATACTTAAGGCTGTCGGCTAATTGAGGATCCTTTAAGCTTTTCATTAATTCTCCCCAATTTTTAATTTCTTCCGAGGGCATATCTTCTCCAAAAAGATTTTTCATTTCCCTGTTAAGCTTGCGGGCTGTTGGAAGTTCTTTTGAAAGCGCATGATTACTATCACCCGGTTTGATCAAATACGTATACTTTTTATATAATTTTTTTAATTCTTCCTTTTTTTCCTTCCTGAGTTCTTTAAACCGATCCTGAATCAATTGATAATAACTTTCTTTGCCGGCCTTAGCGTCACCTTCAACCGATACTTTTAATATATACCAAGCCTTATCTTTTTGCTTGATTGTTTCTGGGTCATCTTGATTTTCTTCCCAGGCTTCATAAGCGTTTTCATATTCTTTATAGGCCCAATAAGGCCATGACCATTCTTTGTCATCGAAACTATTATTAGTAAGTATGCCAAAAGCATCCGGATCACGCCCTTCTTTGTGGATAGCCCTTAAATCGACTATATTTTCATTTCTTAATTCATCCAATTCCTGCTGGACTTCCCTTTTGGCATAACGATTGACATTTTTCATAACCGCTTCAACGCTCGTCTCCAATTTTTTCTCCTGCTCTTTTTCTTCCACTGCACTCTCTTCAGACCGCTTTTCTTCTTGCGGTGGCTTTTGAGAATTTTTCTCTTCCTTTTGATCTTTATTTTCTCCTGTCAATTCTTGAGGCAAAGGCGTCTTGGCAACCAACTGACTCTTAAGATGCAAAATAGCTTTATCAAATGTTTTCTGGCGCCCTTTTTGTTTGGCGGTGAATTCAGGATTCAAAGTCGCATAAAGCCGTTTCCATTCAGACTTTTTCTTATTATAAAGGTCAGAGGTCAAATAAGCGCCCAAAACACTAACGGTGTATCCGCCCAGCATGCCGTCTACATAAGTAAAACGGTTGATCCGCTTACCCTCTTTTAATTCAAATTTGACAGGAGAGGCGGCTTCGGCAAAACGACCGGTTAAAAACGCCTGCAGGCCGGCCACATATTTACGCTGGACCGCGGGAGATAATTTAGAGCCACCCAACAGTTCACAAAAATCCTTATTCCATTGGCGGTAATCACCATTATAAATTTGATGCTCTTTTACAAATTTATACCATTGGTCGGGTTTAAGTTTCTCAATAGCGTCACGGACTTTGCCAACATATTTCAAACGTTCTGCCTTATTTTTAAAAACACCCAAACGCTCCAGGCGCCTGTGAATAGTCTCCCTGCCCTTTCTTGCTTCCTGTTTCACTTGTTCAATACGCCTCGTACGATCCTTTTCAGATTTTTCAATAGGTCTTTTATCAAGAGTCTCTTTTGGTACCTCAGAAGCTTCTGCTGAATCTTTCTGTCCTTTGAATGTTTTTTCCTCCGGCTCATCGGTTTTCTCAGCCCCGGGAATCTTTTCGCCATAATGTTTCACTTGCAATAAACTAGCCCCCTCCCTATCCTTAAAAACAAACCGCTTGCCATAAAACAGATTTTCGGGCTGAGGATGTTCGAAGGAAAATAACAACATTTTTTTAGTTCAATAAGTTCAATTAATCTAATTATTATACCAAAATTTCACTAAAAAAGCAAATTGCATTGATCGCCTTTACTCACTATAATTGCTATACTTATTTGTCCTGATAATCATTTGCGACTTCAGAGCCATGATCGAAAGAGAAAACCAAATCACCACCAAGGAAGTGGACGATGACAGTCAGCAGTTCGACCTGACTCTGCGCCCAAAAGTCCTCAGTGAATACGTCGGGCAGATGGATATTAAAAAAACGCTGGAAATTGCCATGCAGGCAGCGCAAAAACGCAAGGAGCCGATTGAACATATTCTCCTGTATGGACCTCCGGGTCTGGGCAAAACCACGCTGGCCAACATTGTGGCTCATGAAATGGGAGCGAATATCAAAACCACTTCCGGACCGGCGATTGAGAAACAGGGTGATCTGGCCTCTATTTTAAGCAATCTTGAAGAAAACGATATCCTGTTTATCGACGAGATCCACCGCATCAAAACCCAGGTGGAGGAGATTTTGTACAGCGCTATGGAAGATTACGCGCTGGATATTATTATAGGAAAAGGGCCGGCCACACGCTCCATGCGCATCCAACTGCCCAAATTCACCCTGATCGGTGCCACCACCAAAGCCGGTTCGCTATCCTCCCCGCTCCGGGACCGCTTCGGCCATATCTATAAACTGGATTTTTACACAGAATCAGAAATCGAAAGCATCCTTAAGCGCTCCAGTGCCATCCTGAACATCGAAATCGAACCGGGTGCCATCCGGGAAATCGCCCGTTGTTCCCGGCGCACCCCCCGTATTGCCAATCGTCTGCTTAAACGGGTACGCGATTTCGCAGAGGTGGCCGACAAGAAAAAAATCGAAACAGAACTGGCCAAAAGCAGTCTGAAAACCATCGGCGTGGACGTGATCGGCCTCGACCGCACCGATCGGAAGATCCTGCTGACCATCATCGAGAAATTCAATGGCGGACCGGTAGGACTGAATACCATTGCCGCGGCCACCGCCGAAGAAACCGAGACTATCGAAGATCTGTACGAACCGTACCTGATGCAAGTCGGTTTTTTGGATAGGACTAGTCGCGGACGGGTCGTTACCGAAAACGCCTACGCTCATCTGAAGATCGAATACATCGAAAATAAAAACCAAAAAAATCTGTTTTATTAATCATCCTCAATTTGACCCCCCATTGGGTCTTCAATTGGGTCCTCTATTGGAATTATGGATCATCTTGAAGAAATCAGGGCACGCATCGGCATTGAGGAACTGGTCGGCAGTTATGTTCAGCTGAAAAAAGCCGGCCGGAATTTAAGAGGTTTATGCCCGTTTCATGGCGAAAAAACGCCTAGCTTTATGGTGAGTCCGGAAAAGGGCATCGCCTACTGCTTCGGCTGTCATCAGGGCGGAGACATTTTCAAATTTATCCAGCTGATTGAAAATGTTGATTTTACTGAGGCCGTCAAGATCCTGGCGCAAAAAACCAATGTCACCCTTCCTCAAAAACTTCCTGAACTGAACAATAAACGTCTTAAGTCCATCGAGATCAACCAATGGTCCGTTAGGTTTTTTCAGGAGCAACTGGAACAGAGTCCTGCTAAAAAAGAATATTTCCTGAAACGAGGGTTAACCGAGGAGGCTGTTAAAAAATTCCAACTGGGCTTCGCACCGGATTCTTTTGACCAGCTTAAAAATTATCTACTGCAAAAGGGATTTGAACCCCGAGAGCTAATCGATGCGGCCGTGGTCAGTCAGCGTTCCATTGCAGACAAAAACAGTTACGACCGCTTTCGGAACCGCCTGATCTTCCCTATTTTCGACCATCAGGACAATCCCGTGGGATTCAGCGGACGGATTATGGGTGACGGAGAGCCGAAATACCTGAATTCTCCTGAATCTCCAGCCTATAACAAAAGTTTGGTGCTTTATGGTCTGAATTGGGGAAAGGACAAGGTTAAAAAAGAAGACCTGGCGATCTTTGTAGAAGGGTATATGGATGTGATTGCCGCCCATCAGGCAGGCAACGAAAACACCGTCGCTACCTGCGGAACGGCTTTGACTCCCCAGCAGCTCAAACTCATTAAACGCTACACTCAAAACATCGCCTTCGCTTTCGATCAGGATAGTGCGGGAATGGACGCGACATTCCGCGGAATCGAGCTGGCCCAAATGGCAGATGTGAACATACAGATCATCCGTATTCCTGAGGGAAAAGACCCGGACGAATGCATCCAGAAAAACCCTGAAGCCTGGAAAAACGCTCTCAAAAACCCAATCAGTGTAATGGATTTTTATTTCGATTATACCTTCGCCCGATTCAGCAAACAGACCATGGAAGGAAAACGGCAGATCATGGATTTTTTACTTCCGCTGATCAGGATGTATAAACGTGAAGTGGAGCAGGGCATTTACCTTAATCGCCTGGCTATTGAGCTAAAAACGGATGTGCGCTTCCTTTGGAACGACCTGAAAAACACGAAAATAGAAACCTATCACAGTCCAAAAGCGAACGATGAAACGAAACCAATTGAGCGAATTTTCAGTCGTGAAGAATTTTTATTGGGTTTTATTTTTACTTACCCTGAAATATATAAAATCGTGGATGAAAATTTGATCAATAATATACCGTTTGATACCAATACAGAAAGGTTTTACAACCTTCTTAAAAAAGGGTACACTCTTGGAAGCCTGATAGACATAGAACATGTTCTCTCCGAACTGACAGAGGAGGAGCGGGAAAATATCAGCATATACAATCTTCTTATCGACGAAAAATATCCCGACTTTCCCAGGAGTCTGATTGAAAAAGAGGCTGGAAAACTCATCTGTCAGATCAACCGGAAAAACATTGAAGCGACTAAAAGGGATTGTCAGGTGAAATTAAACGCCTCTGCAGATAAACAGGATGCAAAACTGCTTCTCAACCGATTAATGGAAATTGCCAAATTGGAACAGCGAATCTAACAAAAAACCTGGCTGAAGCTTTATTTAATTTTTTAATTTGCGCCCCTTATGGCCAAAAAAATCCAAAATAAGTTTATCGCGCAGCCCGATGACAAAACGCTCGCGAAATACCCTGAGGCGATCCGGCACCTGATTCAAAAAGGGCGCGAGCAGAAATTTGTCACTCACCAGGAGCTTTTAAAGGCCATGCCGGAAATCGAAGAGAATGTCATCCTGCTAGACGAGATCTACACTCTTTTTCTGGATCTGGGCATCGAAGTCATCGACGTGAAAGACAATATCATCTGGGGGGAGAAGGCTAAAAAAGAAAAGAGTGAAGGGGCGATCGCAGACTTTGATGAGGAAGAGCTGGACGACCTTTTGACAGAAATCGACGAATTTGAAGAAGATGACCAAAAAAAACCTATCAAAGAGGATGAAGATGATGAAAAAGACGAAGAGGCCGAACAAAAAGCGATTAAAAAACAAGCAAACCTGAAAGAAATCGCCAATGACTCGGTACGGATGTATTTAAGCGAAATCGGACGCGTAGATCTGCTGACAGCTGACGAAGAAATCCGGTTGGCCAAACGCATCGCCAAAGGTGACCCGGTCGCCAAACAAAAACTAGCCGAAGCGAATCTCAGGCTGGTGGTTTCTATTGCAAAAAAATATATCGGACGCGGCCTTTCTTTCTTAGATTTAATCCAGGAGGGAAATATTGGACTATTCCGCGCGGTAGAAAAGTTTGACCCCGACCGCGGTTTTAAATTTTCCACCTACGCCACCTGGTGGATACGTCAGGCGATCACCCGTGCTATTGCTGACCAGGCCCGAACGATCCGTATTCCGGTGCACATGGTAGAAACCATCAATAAGCTCACCCATACCCAACGTCAGCTATTACAAGAGTTGGGTCGTGAACCCACCGTGGACGAACTGGCATCTGAAATGCAGATGGATATTAAAAAGGTTCGTCACATCTTAAAAATCTCGCAGGATATCATCTCGCTGGAAGCACCCGTGGGAGCTGAAGAAGACAGTAAGCTGGGAGACTTTATTGAAGACGACGAAGCCATCTCTCCGGCAGACTCTACCAACCGGAAAATCATCAAAGAGAATATCCATGCCATGCTCCAATACCTCTCCCCACGTGAACAAAAAATCATTCGCATGCGATTCGGCTTGGATGACGGCATCGGCCATACTCTTGAAGAGGTGGGACGGGAATTCGGAGTCACACGCGAACGGATCCGCCAGATTGAAGCCAAGATCCTTCAGAAACTGCGTGACCATCCTACCAGCATTAAAATAAAGGATAAATAAATATTATTTCTGACCTCAGATTTCTGATTTCAGATCTACAATCTTAAATCTTTAATCTTTAATCTAATCGACATGCCTAGCAACAAAGACGAACAAGTATTGATAACCAAAGAAGGTCTGACCAAACTAAAAGATGAACTGGACCACTTTAAAAGCGTCCGTCGCAAAGAAGTAGCCGAACGCCTAAAGGAAGCTATTTCTTATGGGGATCTTTCGGAAAACTCCGAATATGAAGAGGCGAAAAACGAACAGGCTATTATTGAGGGTCGAGTCATTGAGCTGGAAAAAATGATTACCAATGCCGAAATCATCACAGAAGGAAAAAAGAGCACAGATGCTACCGTACAGATCGGCACCGCAGTAACCGTTCAGAACCTGACCGAAAAAGATGATCCGGAGACTTACACTATTGTCGGCTCTACTGAAGCGGATCCAACTGAATCCAAAATCTCCAACGAATCCCCTATCGGCTCTGCGCTGCTGGGCAAAATGAAAAACGATGTGATCAAGGTCAAAGTGCCGGCCGGTGTGTACGAATATAAAGTGCTTAAGGTCAAATAATTCCGTATTGTGGACCGAATGGTGGCTCGAATAGTGAACTACAATACGAGCCACAATACGAGCCACTATTCGTTATGAACATAAGTAATCTAGCCATCGCCTTCTTCTTCGCCTTTATTCCGGCGATGGGCTGGCTTGTTTTGTATTACAGAAAAGACGCCAAAGACCCTGAACCAAAAAAAGCAATCGCCCAGACATTTTTAGTCGGGATCGCCATGGTCATTCCATTCATTTTTCTCCGCTATGTAATAATCTGGCTCAACCTAAGTCCTTTATTTTTAAGCGGACTGTCGGGTACGATTGTTTTTGCTCTTATGGAAGAAATGGCAAAACTGTCCGCCGCCATTTTTGTGGTCAGCCGCCATCGGATGGAGTTCAATCAGCTGATCGACGGAGTGGTTTACGCCGTCACAGCCGCTTTGGGTTTTGCTTTTATGGAAAACCTTTTTTACCTGAGCAGTTTTCTTTCGAGCAATCTGTATGGAGAAAACTTCGTTTACGTGGTCGCCTTCCGAAACCTGGGAACAATGCTGGCCCACACGCTTTTTTCCGGCTTAGCCGGCCTCATCTGGGCGTACGCCTACTTCTCGAAACAGATCACTCCCTTTTCTAAAAAACATTTGCTGACTTTCGAACTCAAAGACTTCATCAATCGCGAAATATTAAGCCTCCATATCATCCGTCAGAATATTTTAAAAGCCCGTCCTTCACGACGCGGCGGACATGAAAAAAAGGTACTGGTGCTAGAAGGAATAATCCTGGCCACCTTTCTTCACATCATTTTTAATATGACCACGAGTCTGGAATTATTCGGTAAGAATCTGACGTTTATGGCAGTGCCGGGGATTATTGGAGGATTTTTGTATATCTCATATCTGTTTACGAAGAAGCTGAATACGAAGATATTGAAGGTGGTGTAAATAACAGCAATAGTTTAGAGCCCGAGCAATAGAATATAGTTTAAACTATTGCTATAGACTCTTTTCTCTTGCTATTGCTGTTATTCACCTGGCTTTTTAAAGGTAAAAATGTTATAATAAATAGATAATCTGAACTTTATGGTATCCGATCCGAAAACCACCACACTGACCATCCCCGATGAAACCCGTGAGAAATTCCCGGAACTGACCGAAATGATCATCGGAAGTCAGTCCATGAACGACGAAGAACGCCAGTATTGGTTGGATGTTCTGCCGATCATGACAGAAGAACAGCTCGGCAATCTGGGCGATATTCTGAAAAACGAAAAAGAACAGATGGATGAGGTCAATAAAACAGTTGAAGAAAAAACGGAAGAAGGAACGGACAAGGGCAAGCTGGAATTCGACGCATCCAAATACAAAGAAAAAAAACGGACGCGTGTGGAAGAAGAAACAAGGTTTGAACAGGAAGAGCGTGAGCGTGAAGCCAGGCTTTTGGAAGAAATATCCAGCATGTAATCAAACTTGTCAGCCCTAAGTCATAAGTCTTAAGTTTTAAGCCTCTGTTTCTTCAGCTTACGACTTAGGACTTAAGACTTATGATTATTAAATAGTTTCGACTTGTAAAAATATCTTTTTACCTATAAGTGGCTATTGTGTTAAGATTTGGGCTGCAAATGAACCCTGAATCAAGCTCAGGGGAAAACTGAAGATTATTTAAATGAATAACATGTTACCGCCAGCCTACGAAGCCAAAAAATACGAAGATAAGATCTACAAAACCTGGGAAGACACCGGCGCTTTTAAAGCAGATGCTAATTCTGACAAACCGCCCTTCACGATATCCATGCCGCCACCTAACGCCACGGGAGTTCTTCATCTCGGGCATTCGGTGATGCTGGCGCTGGAAGATATTATGATCCGGCACCGGCGGATGAAAGGCTATGAAGCCTTGTGGCTGCCGGGCACCGACCACGCCGCCATCGCTACCGAAAGTGTAGTAATCAAAAACCTGAAGGAAACAGAAGGAATTAAAAACCCACGAAGCTTAGGGCGTGAAAAACTGATTGAGCGGATCGCCCAGTATGTTGAAAAAAGCCAGGACACTATCCGTTCACAAATAAGAAAAATGGGGGCTAGTTGCGACTGGAGCCGCGAACGGTACACCATGGATCAATCTTTACACCGCTGTGTGAACGAAGTGTTTAAAAAGATGTACGAAGACGGGCTCATTTACCGGGCCGAGCGCGTCGTGAACTGGGATGTGGCCCTTCAGACCACCATCTCGGACGATGAAGTGGAATATGAAGAAAAAGAAGGAACGCTTTACACTTTTGAATATCTGAGCGCGAAACAAACGGGCGATAAACCTTTATATGTGGCCACAAGCCGTCCCGAAACGAAACTCGGAGACACCGCCCTCGCCGTTCATCCGGATGACAAGCGTTACCAGCATCTGATCGGGAAGGATTTCGACGTAAAATGGGCGGGCGGACAAATGATTAATGTAACGGTCATCGCAGACCATACCGTCGACATGGAATTCGGAACCGGCGTGGTCGGAGTGACTCCGTTTCACAGCAAAACCGACTACGAATTATGGCAGCGGCATAAAGCAGAGATCAAAGCTGACCCGATTCAGGTCATTGACGAAGACGGCACCATCACGGGCCATATAAAAGGGTATGTGGGAATGACGGTTCAGGATTGCCGGGAACAATTTGTAGAATGGCTGAAAAAAGAAAAACGGATGAAATCAGAAGAATCCTACCCTCAGCAGCTTTCCATCTCCTACCGCTCTAAACAGCCCATTGAGCCCTTGCCGAAACTGCAATGGTTTATCGATGTGAATAAAAAAACCGTGAGCTGGAATGGACAGCTGATGAGCCTGAAAGAAGTGATGCAGGAAGTCGTGCGCGCCAAAAAGATCACCATCATACCAGACCGGTTCGAGAAGACTTACTTTCACTGGATCGACAACTTACAGGACTGGTGCATCTCCCGCCAGATCTGGTGGGGGCACCGCATTCCGGTGTGGTACAACGGCGATGAGGTATTTGTGGGCCTTGATGCGCCGGAAGGTGATGGCTGGAAACAGGATGAAGACACCTTAGACACGTGGTTCTCCTCCGGATTATGGACATGGAGCACGCTCATCGACCCTGCTATCACCGAAGACAATACTCTGTCGCTTGATGACCTGTTTGAAGGGAGCGCAGATTTCCAAAAATTCCACCCCACCCAGATGTTGGAAACGGGTTATGACATTCTGTTTTTCTGGATCGCCCGCATGATTCTGATGACCACCTACGCCACCGGCCAGATTCCGTTTGAAACGGTGTATCTGCATGGGCTGATTCGGACGAGAGAAGGTAAAAAGATGAGCAAATCCGATCCCGCCACCTGCATCGACCCGCTCGATATGATCGATAAATACGGCACGGACGCCCTTCGGATGAGCATGGTTATCGGGAACACTCCCGGCAACGACATGCGTTTGTACGAAGAAAAGATCAAAGGTTACCGCAACTTCACCAACAAACTGTGGAACGCCAGTCGTTTTGTGCTGGGAATTTTTGAGGAAAAAGGAATCAGTGAGGAACCGGCGATTGACACTGAAAATCTGACCGACGCGGATGAATGGATCATAGGCAAACTGAATAAAACGATAAAAGCGGCGGATTCAGCTTTAACAGACTATAAAATAAGCGAAGCGGGTCAGGTTTTGTACGACTTTTTGTGGAATGATTTCTGCGACTGGTATCTGGAACTTTCCAAAGGCGACAAACAGAACACCGCTGTGCTTTACCACGTGCTCAAAAACATCCTCATCCTCCTGCACCCGTTCATCCCCTTTGTAACGGAAGAAATATGGAGCCATTTGCCGGGAGCCAAAGGGATGCTGATCCATGAACCTTACCCAGTCCCGCAAAATGAAAAATACAACCATGTTCCCATCACCCGCCTCATCGACGTGGTCACTAAAATCCGCTACTTAAGAGCGGAAAACAAGATCGAACCCGCCCGGAAGATCCCCGTGATCATTTACGCCCACGCTAAAACCAATGAACTGAAACGGAATGAGGAAGATATTCTGCGCCTCGCCCGCGTGAGCGAGCTGACACTACAGGAAACCGGCGAAAAACCTGACAAAGCCGCCGCCGACGTGGTGCACGGCATGGAACTTTTTATTCCGCTGGAGGGATTAGTAGACACGGATAAGGAAAAGGAACGGCTGGAAAAAGAGATCAAAAATCTGGAAGGCTACCTGAAAGGCCTGAAAGCGAAACTCGGAAACAAGAAATTCGTAGAAAATGCCCCCGACGCCGTGGTGGAAGGTGAGAAAAAGAAACTGGAAGAGGCGGAGGAAAAAGTGGAAAAACTAAAGGAACAATTGGCACAGTTCTAAGCAACACAATAGTGAATAGTGAGTAGGTTGTAGTTTGTAGTCTTTGGCTACTTACTATTCACTACAACCTACCCACTATTTAGGGTGGATTTTTTTCTCTAAAAATGCTATAATATATAGATTAAATAAACAAAAACCATGAACATCAATCCAAGCCAATTTATCAATCCGGGTGTAATTGAATACGACAAAAAACGTCAAACATGGCTAGAGCGTTTTAAAAAAGCTGTGAAGCGTGCCTTCTTTTTAAATGATGATGAAAAACAGAACTGGACCACCCTTGGCTACCTCTTGACCAACCGGCAGCTGGAAGAGGCGGAACGGCTCATTATCAATCAGGATTTAAGTCGTCTCAGGTCTAAACAACAGATTGAAAAAAATAAGAAACAACCCAATCAATAAAAAAATGACTGGAAACCCATTTTCGCAAAGGCAATCTGAATCTTCAGAAATACCTACCGGTAAAATCGAAAGCGGTATTGACACTCTGCAAAAAGCAGTAGATCAAATGCCGAAAATCGATATAAATCTGTCCCACACCACAGCCATGGCGAACGTGGATGTGATGAAGCCAATGCCCGAAGATGTGGATGGACTGACCTTTATGCAGGCTGAATTGATGAGTGTTCTCGGAAAAATCGCTAAAAAATACCCCAAATTGGAACTTGCCAAAATCTCCGGAGGTAACCTGCCTGAGCTTGCTAAAAAAAGTCATATTCCTATTTCATCGTCAGAATCCATCGCCCTGACCAAACTGAGTGAGATCAAACGGAACTCAGCCAGCCCCCTCGCCCGTGAACTGGAAATGGTATGGCCTGAAATGATTAAAGACGTCGAAGAAAAACGACAATGGGATGAAAAAACTGTTTTGGAAAAAATCAAAGAAAAACCTGAAACCCTTTTAACCTATGCGGCTATCGCGGGTGGGATTTTTCTGGGAATAAAACTGCTCAGCTGGATAGCCGGGAAAGGGGTTAAAAAGGCAAAGGCAAAAGTGGGTAAATTTTTCTCCACCGGCAATGTTCTGGCTATGCTGGGGCTAAGCGCCTTTGGGGCTTTTAAGGGAAAGGACTGGTTGGCGGATATACTGGGCTTTACAGATGAAAAAGAAAAAATAAAAGGCTGGATAGATAAACTGAAAAAAACATCGGATCCTGAAGAGCGTAAAAAATTGTATAAAAAAATTGAAGAATTAAGCAAAAAACTAAAAAATGTGCCCGGAAAAGTGATAGAAGGGGGTAAAAAAGGAATCGATTTCACTAAAAGGAGTAAGGAGGTGGGATTGGCCTGGGCCATGGCTGAAAGACATATGGGCAGGGAAATAACTCCTGAAGAAAAAATAGTGTGTGAGAATCATTCAGAAACGATTAAAAGCCTGAATAAGGATCTGGATGTGAAGCCGGCACTGTTTGCAATCATCGGACATGAAAAATATGAAGATTATATCAAACATGCTCCAAGTTTAAGCAAATTCCTTTTTGAAGGAGGCAGACTTGCACTTGGAAGAACTAAACGCACCAAAAAAGCTTTTAGTGCATTAGGTATCAATTATGGCGGTATAGAATTAGCCGAATTTCTAGACAGCAATTTATTAAAAAACAAAGACGATTTTAAAGAACTGACCATCCTTGAAGTGATGGAAAAAGTCGAAAATAATCCGGATCGCTATATTGACAAAGAAGCCGTGGCTAAAACTAATGAAGTTAATGAGCATACTGACAAAGTCTTGCAAATGGCCGAAGAAGCAGAAAATAATCCTAAAAAATTAGAGGACACAAAATTCTTAGGTGAATGGATTGCTCATATGGTCATTGCCGGAATTACATTCACGGCCAGCAAATTATGGAATGGTGGCGTTTATATTCTAAAAAATGGATATCCTATTTTAAGATGGGAATCAAAAATAGTCTATAATGCTATAACAAGTGCGGCTGAAGAGGTCGACAAATATTCTAGCGTTTTAGGGGGCTATTTGTATTGTGGCGCTTATACAGCTGCAATTGGTGCACCGATTGGAACTGTTATGGGTCCTATCCGGACTTTTATGAAAACCGGTATGGTGAACTATTCACTATTGAGAGGCGGGATAGGAGGAACACTAAGCGGAGCGAAAAAAGGACTTTTTTTACCGGGTCGAGTCGTGTGGGCGCTAACAGGGAAAGGTCTTTACGGAAAAATAACAAAAGGAGTGGGGCCGATTCAGAATGTTCAGGCAATTATGGATGAACAACGATTTATACTGGAAGACCTGAGTCTTAGCCGGGCGGGCAGTAAATGGTTCGGCATGCGGACATTAACGGAAAAAATGCTGGCAGGAGAGGTAAAAATCAACGAACGCCTGGTAAGACGACTGGTCACTTATAAAGACGCGTTGGACACCCATATAGCGCAAATGACCAAGCTCGCCCGTAGCAAAAAAGGAAAGATGATGATCTTTAATCAGCGCAAAGAACGCTATGTAAGGATGAAGGATGAAATCGACTCAATTCTTAAATTAGTATCTGAACAGGACGCAGTAGGAAAATTAAAATTGATCGGCCAAGCCAGATGGGCAGAAAAAATGAATGGACTGGGCGAAACCTTAAAATTAGACAAAGAGACACTGGATATTTTAACTAAAGAAAAAAATTTCCGGTTGGGAATCATCCTTTCGGATAAAGCCCATCCCATTGCCAAGATGCTGAAAATGGAACAATACCAAAACGGGGCGATCCTTAGGCTAATGGATGGGAATGAGACTGTTTTAAACGCCCTGACCCGTAATCGCGGACTCATCAATGACCACCACATTTTAGCAAAACTGGAGAAAATGGATCCTGATTTGGCAGATGTTATTGTAAAACGGGCAGAGGTATGGAAATCCTTCAGCCGGAATGAAAAATACATTCTGGATATGTATCCGGATGTAGCCTCACGGTACACTAAATTAATCGACTATATTAAAAATGCTGGGGAAAAAGGAAGTATCGAATACCGTCTGCTGAAAAAAATCCTCATGAGCAGTAAAAGCCGGCGGGCGCAGTTTGTTTATAATCACATTAATGACCTGGATGTCCTTTTCGACGCGACCAATAAAAACCATCGCGCTGCTTTAAATCAATTTCTGGAAATGAATGAGGGGATCTTTAAAAGAATGGAAAAAGCATCTGCAAAAGGAAAGGCAAAACCTTTTACTGAACTAGCAGAATATTTCCGAAATTTTGGGAAAAATGAAAAAAATATTAAAGAGCTGGCCAGCAGTTATCAAACGGCACTCGGGCGCATGACACGAAATTTGCGGAGTACAAAAGCAGGCTGGCGCGGAACCGGATTTTCCGAAGCCGCTATCGAAGGATTAGCCAAAGAAAAAAATGCAAGTAAAATCGTAGCCTTGTTTGCGAAAAAAGGATTACAAATCGATCCTGAAATAACAGAGCTAATCATCAACGCACGCAATACCAATGATATTAAAGCGGTTATTGAAATGGTGGCAGAGGAAAATGCAGCCACCCGCGAAACCGCATCAATCATCAGCCACGCCGATGACTCATTAAAAGCTGCCAAAGCTGACCTCGCAAAAGTCGAAAAAACCGTTCAGGAGGCTCAAAGGAATCTGGAACAGGCCCAAAAAACCAATAAAGGAATTTCAGAAGCCAGACAAATTCTGGACAAAACAGAGGAAGCAGAAAGACGGCTTAAAAATTTAAGCAATGAACTTGAATCCCTTCAGACTACCAAAAAGGCTCTGGAGGGAGTTGAAGAAGGAAGCAAAGAAGCCGCCCAGTTAGCAAAACAGCTGGAACAAAGCGAAAAAGCTTCTGAAGAAGCCCTGATGACCGCTATAAAAGCAACGGAGGAGACAGGGCAAATAAGCCGGCTTGGGAAAATATGGGGTAAGGTAAAATGGGGAGGAAAATGGCTGGGTCGTGCGGGCGCTGTAGCAGGAGCGGGTTACAGCTTCTGGGAAGCAGGGAGCAGTGCTTACGAAGCATTCACCACAGACATTGAAGGCCGGGCCGGCATTGAAGCGGCCAACGCGGCAATGTGGGGAGTAAACGGCGCGGTGGATACCGCATTCGTCGTCTCCCTGTTCAGCAAAGGAGGGCCGTGGCTGACCAAATGGACAGGACGTGTCTGGGCGCCTTTGGCTACAGCGGTTTATATTGGCGACAAAGTGTTCAAGACCATGAAAGAAGAAACTGCCACTACAGGAGAATGGGCGCAAAGCTGCCCCTATGATCAGCTCATACACGAATGGTTCACCACTCACGGGCACGTTTCCGTAGGAGATGCCTACATCACTCTTCTTGGCATTGAAACAGTCGATGAAAGCCTGGAGGCAAAAAAGAAAAATATGCATAAAATATTTCAGGCGCTCATTGCGGCACAAAATGAAAATTTGGACGTTTTAAAAGCTTTAGGGGAACAAAAATCCAGACATGAAATTGACGAATTGATAGCTAAAAATTTCACCAAATACCATGAATATTATTTCCAGGAAGGGCGGATGAGCCAGTTGCAGAACTACCAGGCAGCCCAACGTTTCATCGTAGAGGCGGAAACATTCAACAAGATCATGCAGAAACGGGACGAGCTTAAACGAGAAGGGGTAAAAGAATTCAGGATCGGTGCTTATAATCTGATGGAAGACCGTTATGATGTACGGGAAGGAACACCGCAGGTCGACCGCTATTTTTCCCCGCAGGATGTTATTGCAGAATATCAAAAACAGATCATGCTGCCGATTGAAAAAACGCCTCAGCTGAAAAAAAATCTGGAAGCCATGGAAACTTCTTATCTAATGCGCCTGTATATTCAGGCGGGCAGGATTTTGAAAGAATGGGAAGGCGGAAAATGGGAAATGGATCAGGAAACAATAGGGAAAATCAAAGGTAATATGAGCCTGATCCGAGTCTACTTGACCACTCAGAGAAAAGTGATCTTCAATATAGCCATCCTGAAAAACCAGCAATTTGCGGAGCCGCCTATGAACCCGGAAGAATTATTAAGCTGCTTGGAAGATTTTAGTGTTAAAAACGCATCACGCCATCAGGAATTTGCTGAACAGCATTTTGACAGAAAACCAGGGGTCCGTGCGCTTTACAGGCTAGCCGAATATTTTGGTTATTCGGGACTTCAGAGGGAAGAAGACCTTAAAATATTCTTCAGTGAAGATAGGGCTAATTATCAGGGAATTTACTGGGATGGTTCAGAATGGCATGTGCAGGAGGCCGGCGATGAAGTTGATGAAGACATGGGCACAGAATTAAATTATAAGACGGTGAGTAAAATGGTAAATGAGTTAGTTCAAAACCCGAACAACATCCTGGAAAGCCGTCATGAATCATGGTTTGTGTCATCGGAATACACTTTTAACTTCGGACATCAGGTCAGGGCCATGGCAGAAATCCTTCAGGGGGGCTACAATGAGGGGGTGGATCTTTATACTAAAGAAGGGGCAAAAATAGGATTTGTAGCCCCGCAGTCATTTGAATCAAATGAACCGAAAGGAACAGAAAATTATGAATTGGAATATGGTAATGAAATCGGCCGGATTAAAAAAGAGGCGAATTGGAGCCAGCTGGATTACCATGTAATCGATCAAAACACAATCGAACTGGCACGCCTGGATACTGATCAAAAAACCAAAATAACCCGGTCAGGCGATAGGTGGCAGATTGAAAACTATGCCGATGGCCTATCATTTGACCAGGCGGTCGCTATGGGGAATCTGCTGAATTATACGAAAAAAATAGTTACCGAAAATAAATGGGAAGGGGGAGAAATACGGCCCTTTGAGATCGATGGTAAAGATATCGATTTTGACAAAGCCGGCACCCCATTTGACACGACTTTCATTGATGGAGACTTGAGGGGAGGGTGGCTGGATTTTATGGAACGTATTGGGATAAACAGACAAGATATTGTTGACACGCTGAATGAATGGTATGCAAATGAATATCATTATACAACAGCATAATCCCTACTCCGCCCCCTCCAGATCTCTCCGCTTCCCGTCCGGCGTGAAATATTTCACGTATAAATTCTTCAGAAACCCAGCCGCGGACATGAAAAGTGCAGAAAGCGCCTGTTTAAGGCTTCGAATCCGGGAGATGGATTTGTTGTACCCATCGGCTCCCCCGCTATCCAGACTCCCCTGAAACTTTTTCGCCCGTTTCCATTCGAGTTTGATCTGAGCCTGAATGGCGGTACGGATTTTTTTAACCATCATTTCCTCGGATGGGAACTTATAATCCTTTAAATCCGCGCTGATCGCCTGAGCGGCCTGATCATCATCGGAGGCCGCTTTGCCGGCCGGCATTTTCCCCTCCCCTTTTTCGCCGGCTTTTTTAGACACTTTTTCTTTCGGCTTATCCACTCCGCCGATCACCTCGGCCACCTCCCCCTGAGTATCAGCCATTTTTTCGGAAACCGCCTCACCTGCTTCAGCCTGCTTTTCCGCCTTTTTTTTATCAATAAACGACTCCACCGACTGGTGGGCGGATGGTTTTTTAGGTGCGGATTCTTTTTTTTGGTTTGGATTAGCCATGAAATGTGATTACCAATCTTATTATTATACCAATTTTAAACAAAAATGGCAATAAAACACTGTTTTAAATATTGTATCACACCGCTCACTTTCCCGTCTAATCACTTTCGTTTATAATCGGCTCATGAAAATGACCATTAAAACACCTGCATTCGTCACGGATGGAACCAAAATCATCCCCATAAATTTATACGACACGCTGACGCTTGAAGCAATCAGCGAACGAAAGATCCATATTCTTAAAAAAAGTGGCTATAAGATCCCGACCAACGACAAAAACCCTGTTTACCGGATCGCGGTGGCTCTTCAGAAACGAAAACCGACTAAATTCGGTGTTAAGATCCGCATCGAAAAGAATACCCCGACCTTCAGTGGCCTTCATTCTCAGCTAAGCAACGCGGCCGGAACGCTGATCGCCCTCAATCAATTATGGAAATTTAATTTACCTGAGAAAGAACTTCTGAAAATCGCCCGATTGATCGACCCTAAAATCCCCCGCCTTCTGACAGCTCTGTTAAAACCAAATCCTGACCCAAGAAATATTCTGCTCATCCGCCCAAAACACATCGTCATCAATGCCGGATGGAGCAAAAAGCATAATCCCCTGTCTTATTTTCCGGACCTTAAAGCAATCATTAAAATCCTGAAAGAACACGGGGCCGAAAAAAGCGGATTAAATGGAGGAGGTCCGATGGTCTTCGGATGGTTTAAAGGCGCAATAGACATAAAACCGTTTAAAAAAATAATAAACAAAAAAACCGACTTCATCTGGGCGGGGAGCTCTTGTAATAAAGGGGTCGAATTGATACATTAAGGTCATGAAATTATTTTCCTCCACCTTCATCAGCATTGTTTTGGCCTTTTTGGTGTTTATGGGGCAAATGGGGCAACCCATTGTGGTCGTGGAAAACCCGATTCCACCGGATTTTACCTATACATTCCGCCAGGAAGGCCCTGTCCTTCCCGATAAAGTCCGGATCGAAGTTTTTGATGACCTGATGTGCGCGGATTGCACGGATTTCGCGAAAAATACTTTGCCAAAAATCAAAGCGCTGGTGCAGGAAACGGGCAAGATCGACCTGCGCCTTTATTTCGTACCGGATATCAACAACCAATCGCTTTACGAATCCGCGCTCGCCTTAAAATGTGCGGCGGATCAGGGTCATTTTTGGGAAATGTATGAGAAAATCCATGAAAACAAAGAAGATCTCAGTCTAAAATCGCTTATCGGGTTCGGAAAAGAAATTGAACTGAACACCGAAGCTCTTGAGGATTGTATAGAGATAAAAGTTCACGAAAAATCCGTTCAGGAAGATATCGAATACGCCTCTTTAAGCAATGTAGTGATCAAACCGACCCTGCTGATCAACGAATACAAACTGATCGGCCATCAGCCTTTTGAAAACATAACAAAAGTGATCAATGAGTTCCTTGGAGAGGGGGAACCGGTGGTTAAAGCGGAAGAAATAAAGACGGACCTGAAAGAGGAATTGGAAGATCTGAATCTCCCCATAACAAATTTATAAACTAAGTTTTCGAATATGGATGATTGTATTTTCTGTAAAATTCTCAAAAAAGAGATCCCGTCAGAGATCGTGTATGAAGATGATGACCTTATCGCCTTCAACGACATCAGTCCAAAAGCCAAAACCCATATCCTGATCGTGCCCAGAAAGCACATCGATACGATCAAAGACCTGAAAGAAGACGAGGCGGATGAAGAGCTGGTGGGCAAAATGGTGCTGGCGGCACGGAATATTGCGAAAGAAAAGAATCTGGACGGCTATCAATTACTCTTTAATGTCGGAAGATCCGCCGGCCAGATCATCTTCCATATCCACCTGCATCTGATATCAAACGGATAAAGTTCGAATATCAAAATCCGAAACACGAAACAAATTTAAAATCCAAATATTAAATGTTCTAAATGTCTTATAAATTCTGATTTTAAACATTCAATATTGTTTCGGGCTTCGACATTCGGATTTCGGATCTTAAAAAAATAATCCATGAAAGGAAATTTGTACATCATCGCTACCCCCATCGGTAATCTGGCCGATCTGACATTCCGTGCCAAGGAAGTTTTGGAAACCGTGAATCTGATCGCCTGTGAAGACACACGGCACTCCAAAATCCTTCTGGATCACTACGGCATTAAAAAACCGCTCCTTTCATTTCACAGCCACAGCGGGCAAATGAAAGTGGATAAAGTACTGGCCTACCTGAAAAACGGAGATGATGTGGCCTTGATTTCGGACGCCGGGACACCGGGCATTTCCGATCCGGGCTATGTACTCATTCAGGCAGCCCTGGAAAATAATATTGAGATCATTCCGGTTCCGGGCGCCAGCGCCGTCATCACCGCCCTGTGCGCATCAGGACTTCCGACAGACAAATTTCTTTATCTGGGCTTTCTGCCGGTTAAAAAAGGAAGGCAGACTGTATTTAAAAAAATAGCCGGCTCAGAACACACGGTCGTGTTTTACGAATCCCCTCACCGCCTGCTGAAAACGCTGGCTCAGCTCAAAGACTTTTTAAAACCGGAAACAAAGATCGTGGTCGCCAAAGAACTGACGAAAATCCACGAAACCTTTTTTCGCGGAACCGTTTCAGACATCGGCAAAAAACTACCCGCCGGAAAACCAAAGGGGGAATATGTGATTATGGTCGGTTAAAGCGAGAAAGCATCGAAAAACCGGTCCGGAATGTATTCGATCGGCAGTTCAAAGACGGGTAAAAAGTCGAGCGGGTCCACCTGAACACCTTCATGCCATACTTCAAAATGCAGATGCGGTCCGGTGGTCTGCCAGCCAGCCCCTTTCGTACCGGGAGTGCCGCCGCTTAAACCGATGACATCGCCTTCTTTTACGACCGTTCCGGCTTTGGCGCGAATTTCGGAAACATGGCCGTAAACGGTGACGAATTTGTTTTTATGCGCAAGAATAATATAACTGTATCCCATGCCGTTGTCTTTCGTCTGGAACACATACCCGTTGGCAGGCGCACGAATCTCGGTGTATTGCTTCGCACGCAGGTCGACCGCCTGATGTACACCCCATTTTGTAGGATAAGTAGGGTCATGAAAATAGGCAGTGACTGCCACAGGAGGAACAGGCCATAAAAAGGCATACTCACGCTCCACCTCATCGCTATCTTCATCAGTAACTGAATCGTCAACGATTTCCTGCTGAAACGCTTCCAGTGATTCAACGGACTCTGAATCAGAGTCTAACGATTGGACCTTTTCCAACGATTCATCCAGCAGATCCAGTTTTTCTTCAATAAACTGAATATTATCCTGCATATTCTGAATCGCGATCGCGGATTCAAGCTGCTGCTGAATGGACTCCTCAAGCAATTGCTGGTAAAGCGCTTCTTCACCCATTGTTTCTTCCAGCAGATCTTTTTTGGTCTGACGACCTTCTTCGAGCATCTGCTCTTCCTGAGAAAGGGAAAGATACAGTTCATTCAGCTTTTCACGTTCTTCATTTACCTTGTCACGTTTTTCTTCCAGTTCCACTTTTTTGTCATGCAATTCGTAAAAAACCTCCCGCCCTGCCTCTTCCAAAACCTCCAGATATTCTTTTCCTAAAAGATTTTCACTGAGACTGTTGTCTGCCAGGAGTAATTTCAACGTGCTGGAGCTTTCATCATAATAATCAAAAAACTTCTCTTCCTCCTGATACACCAAAAGAACGTATTGAAGAACAATATTCCGTTGAATATTAAGCTCTGTTTCACTTTGCTTTAAATCCCACATCAGATCACGAAGAAGGATTTCTTTATCGGCGATCTGTATCTCCGCATTGGTGATCTTGTTTTTAGTCTCGACCAGCTGATGATTAAGGAGATTGACCTGGTCTTTCAGGCTTTCGATCTTCTGATGAAGCGGTTCGAGTTTTTCTTCTAGTTCGCCGATTTCTTTTTCAAGCTGAGTAAAACGATTCTTTTCTGACTCTATATTTGAACGAATACCTTCCAGACGGCTTTCAGTAAATGCCCGTTTGCCACCCCAATTCAGCATAATGCTTTCTTTATACGCCTCAAAGGCGTCCTGAGCGTCAGTCACCGCCTCTTCCGGAAGACTCACTTCCTCAATCGACACAGGGTCTAAAAAATAACCCTCCGAATCATAAACTCCCTCCTCAGTGATCTCATATAAATCCTCACTGTAATCCACAGTACGCTCATCAGCATTATCTGAGAACGCGTCGGTTTCTTCAAAATCCAGCTGGGAAAACGGAAAAATCTCCGCCTCATCTTCAGAAACGATCTCAGCCGGAATCATCTGCCCGAAAGCACTGCTGACAAATATAAAATTTAAAAGTATCAGCAGGCTGGCGACTTTCCGGTGTTTTTGGAAGAAAGAAACTTTCATCAGAATTCAAATAGATCACTATATTATACCATTTCTAGAGACAAAAAGCCACCCTAAATACCGGCAATGGCAAGAGAAAAGAGCAATGGCAATAGTTTAAGCTACATGCTATTGCTCGAGCTCTAAACTATTGCTGTTATCGCACTTTTAAGGTTACAATAATAACCACTTAATCAAACCCTCATGATTGGTTACCTGAACGGCCTCATCATCGATAAAAATGAAAAAACACTGCTTGTTTTGGCTCAATCGGTCGGCTACAAAGTCTTCACGACCACTGAAACAATCGCCGACGCGAAAACAGACCAGAAAATCCAGCTCTATATACATACCTCCGTGCGGGAAGATGACATTTCACTGTATGGTTTCCCCAGAAAAGAAGAATTGGCGTTTTTTGAACAGCTGATCAGCGTTTCAGGAATAGGGCCGAAGATGGCGCTGGATATCTTATCCACCCCGATGCACATCACCCAGCAGGCCATTTTGAACGGGGACATCGGACTGCTTACTAAAATCAAAGGGCTGGGTAAGAAAACCGCCGAACGGCTGACATTAGAGTTAAAAAACAAAGTCATCCCTGTCGCGGCAGATGGAAAGGGGGCAATCTCTATGACCTATAACGAAGAAGCAGTTGAAGCGCTTGTCGGACTTGGATACGAAAAATTCCAGGTGATTAAAGCCCTTTCAGCCCTGCCGGCCGACATCACAAAGACTGAAGAAGTGGTCAAACATTTCTTAAAACAAAATTGACCTTAAAAATCAGCAAAAAAATCCCTTAGTTTCGCCCATAAATTAAGGTATAATTAATCGTGGCAAAAAACATCCCACCAAAACAAAATATGCTCTACGTTGATTATCAAAACGCTTTAAGCGAAAAAGTCGGGGTACTGAACGGTGTTAGCAGGCGTGCTTTTTTAGGTGCACTCAAAAAGAATGATCGATTACTCAAAACCGTTTTCCGCTCAAAGAATAAAGAAGGATACGCGTTCTTAAACTTACCGGATGATCAGGCAGCACTCCTAAAGATAAAAAAATGGGTAAAGAAGCAGGGAAAACATCAATGGGAAAATATCGTACTGCTGGGTATTGGCGGTTCCGCGCTTGGAACGATTGCGATCAAAGAAGCGTTGATCGGACAATATCAAAATCCAAAAATCAAGCCGCAATTTTTTGCAGTCGACAACATCGACCCGGATCATGTAGCGGAATTGCTATCGGTAATCGATCCTGTAAAAAGCCTGTTTGTGGTAATCTCCAAATCCGGCGGCACAACTGAACCCCTGGCGCTTCATAGTGTTTTCCGGGAGAAGCTGATAGGAAAAGGGGTAAAAGACTTAAAAAAACATTTTGTATTCATAACAGGTACAGGGGGTAATACCCTTCGGAAGTTTGGAAAAAAAGAGGGCATTGACTGCTTCGATATCCCGCCTAAAATCGGAGGGCGGTTCAGCGTACTGTCTTCAGTAGGACTGCTGCCAGCAACACTGTTAGGGATTGATACAAACGCGCTTTTAAGAGGGGCAAAGAAAATGAGGGAAATGGTTAAAAAAGCAACTCCGGAAAAAAACCCGGCACTCATCCTGGCCTGCCTGCAATACCTACTCGACAAACGAAAAAGGAAAGTGATGACCGTCATGATGCCTTACTCCAACCGCCTCTTCCGCATCGGTGACTGGTATCGGCAGCTGCTCGCGGAAAGCATCGGTAAAAAAAGCACCGTCGGCCCCACGCCGATCACCGCGCTTGGAACAACCGACCAGCATTCTCAGCTTCAGCTTTACAATGAAGGGCCTAATAATAAATGGTTTATCTTTTTGCGCCTTTTAAAATATAAAAATGAGATAAAACTCGGCAACCACCTACCGGATAATCTTAGTTTTCTGAATGGCAAAAAGCTTAATCAGATAATCGATGCTGCCCTTCAGGGAACCGTCGGATCTCTGACCAAAAACAAACGGCCGAATGTAACGATCGACATCCCGAAAATCGACGCGGAAAGCATCGGAATGCTCTTGATGCTCTTTGAGATCCAGGTCGCGCTTCTGGGATTGATGTATAAAGTCAACGCGTTCAATCAGCCTGGAGTAGAGGAAAGCAAAAAAATAACCAAAAGCCTCTTATCTAAAAAAACTTAAGATGATTGTGATTTTTAAGATTATTACGACTATTGGGATAAGCAGAATATGGAGAAAACATTCTCCTAATAGTCGTTATAGTCTTAATCATCTTAATAATCACGATAAGAAGGGTTTTACGATCGCGGAAATGTTCATTGTAACGATCATCGCCGGCATCCTGATGGGCATCGGGGGACGGATTTATTTTCAGGAACGGGATCGTTTTGAATTCAATGAAGCTTTCATCCAGATGACAGGAATACTGACTGACGCGCGCAATTTTGCCAGTACGAGCAGAGGGGTTCGTATAGAAGCACTGAATCAGGATCTGATCCCGGCAGACGGATACGGAGTATATATAAAACTCGAACCGGACCCTAATACCAATTCCACTTTCACCTTATTTGCCAACCTGGGATCTGGACCGGATTATGAAAACTATCAGAACGATGACAATGAAAACAGCGCCAAACGATTTGACGGAAACGATAAAATCATCAAAACATTTGAAATTCCCGGCAATCTGCTTCACTTCCATTCATTCTATTTTGAAGACGAATGGAAATGGGACACAGAAGAACCCGAAGGGCCGACTGCCACAGAAGCGGTGGTGATCTACACCCCGCCCCTGGCCGACACGTTCATCGGTGATAATATTTTAGGAAGCGGAACTTCGATGGAAGAATTGGGACTTAAGTTTTTTAACCCTGCCGCCCCGGAAGATTCGGCTAAAAAATGCCAATTCATCCGCATTAACCGTATCAAAACATTCCCGGCTCTTGAATACAGTGCCGACGAATGTAACGAGTAAATTTTATGAGACTTTCTTTAAAAAGCAGGGGGGGAGAAAGTATTTTAGAAGCCATCATCGCGATGACGATCCTGTCTTTTGGAGTCATGTTTTCGAGCGCGATCATCGGCTCGTCATTAGGGAATGTGCACATTGCGAAAAACCGGGTCGTAGCGGTAAACATCGCGCGTGAAGGCGTTGAGGCCGTCCGAAACATCCGGGACACGAACTGGCTCAAATTTGCCAGCAAACGCCGGCAATGCTGGAACTTTGAACCTCAATCCGACCCAAACACCCCCTGCACCGGCGCTGACAATGAACTAATCCTGCCAGGAGACTATATTATTTATAAACAGGATACGGAGCGCTGGCGACTGAATGATATTCTGAATATGGACTCAAGCGGTCCCGATTTTCCTGGATCCCATGCCAAAGGCGATACCTTTCGTCATGAGGGTGAAAACAAAAGTTATGTGTGGGATGGAATCGCGTGGATCGATTTCGCGACTCTGTATCTGGTCGACATCGACCCGCTCACCGACACGGATCTGGACCATAATTATACGAATGACACGGATACCTACAATCATATTTACATTGAGGAGGATGACGGATTGGGAATAGAGGCGGAGAAAACCATTTTCCGTCGGACGGTTAAAATCCAGTATCTTACTGACGGAGGCGGGCTGATCAGCACTCCGGGGGAATTTAATGCAGCCGTCCCCAGCAGTCTGAACCGCATGCGGGTCACGGTGACGGTAATATGGCGGGACAGCCGGATGGAACATAACGTGAAACTATCGACCCATATTACCGATTATTTAGGACGCGAACAGCTGAACGGCTAAATATTTTTTAACGACACGACAATACAGCGAAATAACAATATATCAGAGGCATATTCCAATAGAGGGCCCAATCGAAGACCCAATAGACTGAGGATCGGATTTTCAATCCATCGGGTCCTCAATGGGTCTTCAATAGGCCTCAATCGGAAGGGTTTCACAATCGCCGAACTTCTCGTCTCCACGTTTATTCTGGGAGTTTTAATCACCACGGCAACCGGGATCTACACCAATTTCTTCAATTCTTACCGGAACATCAAAGCAGCCAACACCGTTTATGAAGAAGCCCGCTTTGTTATGGAGCGGATTGTGAAAGAGATCCGGAACGGCAGTGTGGATTATGAAGAATATTATAACCAGTCCGCTAACTTTTTCGGCACCGGCATTAATGAGACGTATGGCCAGAACTACTGCCAGTACAGCCGGCAGTTTTATTCCGCGGGACCTGATGGAAAATACGGTACTTACGACGATGAAAGCACTGGTGTCCGGAATCCGGATACAGCCGCCCCGATAGAAAGCCCGATTCAGGAACAGCTTTATCTTATCGATCCTGCCGGCATCCATCGGACGTATTTAAGACGAATTGAAACCACCGATGAGCTGGGAAACCCCATCGGCAAAGTCGCGCTTTTAAAGCTGGTGGGTAAAGATTATGGAGTCGATCATCTGGCGGACGGAGAAAACAGCTTCAACTGCGGACGGGATGAGGGAGAAAAAGACGGCCTGGTGGACACGTGGGTATGTGATGACGGTTTTGACTGCAGTTTCGTAACTCCCGGTGACCTTGCTCCAGATTGTTCAGGACAAGTGGAAGTGATTCGTGACGATCCCGACAACCTGGAAAACAGCAGTTATGTAGACATCACTCCTTCCTCGTTAGACGTGGTAGATCTGAAATTTTTCATCACTCCCAGCGATGACCCGCGAAAAGCTTACGCAGATCCTGATGTGCAGATCCAGCCTCATGTAACGGTAAAATTAATCATCCGCGCCAGCCCGCGTATTGCCAGTCAGATCAGGGGAAATACGCCGGATATTGTTCTGGAATCCACCATCTCTTCCCGTACGCAGAGTGAAATCATCACGGAATGCAATTTGCAGGAATGCATCAACGGTGACATCAGGCCCTGCCCAAAAAATCAGGGAATCGTCTCGGGAGCTCAGCAGACTTGTGTTCAGGGAGTATGGCCGGGATGCAGTGAAGAAATATATAAGGAACAGGCATTTGATAATATCGTCAGCGGTCTCATCACCCCGGTTCGGATGGAAGGAGAACTGCTGGTACCCATCGATCCGCCGGAAACTGATGGGCTCGACCATGAATCCCCATTTGACGGGGAAGGGGGAAGGACTTACTACGAAGGCGGAAAAAATGAAATGAATTCCTGCGACGGGAATGATGGATGTAAAAACCGCCGCTGTCATGACGGCGTAGACAATGACGGAGACGGCCTGATTGATGAAGCGGACCCAAACTGTCTGGTTCATCTGTGTAACAACGGCTATCTGGACCCGGGGGAGGAGTGTATCGATGTGGGCGGGGCGTGTTATTTCCGCCCGCTGACCCTGAATGAATCTAATTGTTCAGACGGCTATGACAATGACTGTAATTATGATTTTGAACTCACGTGGGATACTATCGTGACCGCAGGCCAGGAGGATTATATGACTTATGAAGGATTGGATGAAAACAATTCCGTGGCGGAATGGAATATCGCCTTACGGCAGGGCGCGGATGAATATGACCAAAACTGCATCGAGATCATGTGTAACAATGGCATTAAAGACCCAGCCGATGGTGCGCTGGGACCGCGCTTTTATGACAATCCGAATTATCTGATCGGAAAAACTGAATCCGACGAACTGCATGAGGTCTGCATTGATATCGGCGGATTGTGTGACCGCGCCACCAATCCTGATGACGACGAACACCACCGGCTGGTGGATGAAGGGGATGAAGTGGGCGTACTGTGCGTTGACGGCCTGGACAATGATTGTGATTACAATCTGTTAGACTACTCAGGCGGCGCTGATGAATTCGATTTAGACTGCACGACCACCCTTTGCAGTAATACCCTGCACGACCAGGCCTTCGCGGGAATGGGCGTACTGGCTCAAAACCCGCCGGATCCCGATGACTATGTGTGGTATGACTTCCTTGGAAATTATGAAGACTTTGACGCCCCTTTTGATATCGATACGGAACTGGATGAAATATGCACGGATACCGGCGGACTGTGCCAAGGCATCAAGCCGTATGAAGCAGGCGTGGAAACGATTTGTGATGACGGAGTCGATAACGACTGTGATAGCACTTATGACGGCAATCAAGGAATCAACAGCGACAACGACTGCTGTCCGGACAATGACAATGACAGTTTTATGGGACCCATCGGCGTAAACACCTGTGAATCAGAAGATAAAAAATCGGATTCCTACGATCCTTATGGCATCATCGACTGCGATGACACAAATATCGATATCAAACCGGGTATTGATAATGACGCGGACGGACTACCTGATGAGGATAATGCCGAAGTGTGCGATGACGCGACATACGGAGTCGGCTCACCCTTAGTCGGTGAACCGATCGACAATAACTGCAGTTTTGTGAACGCCCGTTATGCCGTAGCAATTGGAGACGACGGCTGGGACCACAGCGACCCGGCCTGCTGTGTAGACACCGACGCGGACGGCTTCGGTATTCAGGAAGCGAATCTATATAAAGGGAATCCTCCTGAATGCAGTGCAACCCTTTTCTCACTCGAAGAACGGCCGTCTTATGACTGCGATGATACCGACGCCAGTATTCATCCCAATGTTCTGGAAAACAATCAGGTCAAATGCACCGACGGCATCAACAACAACTGCCGGATCAGCGCGGCCACAGGCAATCAGCGCTTTGACCACCTGGACACAAAAGCCGACCCGATTGCCGCCCTGGCCGATGAGACCTTTGAACCGGAATGCTGTAATGTAACCGGCTTCCCGTTCAATACAAACCTCGAGGTATGCAATGACACACTCAGCCTGGCAGGCGACGGTTCGAATAGTGATGACAACTGCAACGGACTGGTGGGAATAAATGATTACTATTGCCTCAACTGGAATCAGCGAAGTTTCTTTGACCAGCTTTCCTCACAAAATTATATTCAGTCTTACGACAACGATACCATCACCTACGCGAATGGCACTTACACACTAAACGTGAACACGGGCGCCATTGAAGGCGAGATCATCAGCGAGTCTATTCCGTTTAATCCGGCCAGCTGTCCTCGTGTGCTCACCGCTCAGATACAGAACGCCACCTTCGATGACAAGGTGATAGAATCAGGAGGCCAGACAAATGTTTTATGGCAGCTTTCCAATGACGGCGGCCTGAACTGGTGCGGTAAGAATGATTGTTCAGGCAATGACTGGCTTACCGCGGCGGACATTGGCTTCAACGTTAATTTCGGAACGAATGACAACAGTCTTGTCTGGAAAGCAAAACTGGTCGATACGGTCGGCACATTCAACCCGTGGCTGTCGGACCTTCGCGTTTCGTTTACCTGCCCATAATTATTATTTTTAATGCCCATTAAAATTCTGAACAGCAAAGGGGTTTCAATGCCGCTCGTCATCGGACTCGTTACCCTGCTGATGGTCTCATCTGTCGCAGTCAGCCAGCTGATTATACGAGGACTTCAGTCTGCCTCACGCATTGAAGCGAGTAATCGGGCCTATCTGGCCGCAGAAGCCGGCTTAGAGGACGCGCTGTATGAACTCACTCCCCATTTCGCGGGCTACGAAACCCCGCCCTTAGGAGATGAAGGGGTGCGCAACATTAATTTTATAAATGCCGACTCATGTGACTCCGGAACTTCCCTTTGGTGCAATGAGTGGGAAGTGGAAAGCATCAGCAGCGGAGAAACCACGTTCTCCGGCCGTTTTTACGCAAATCAGAAACTGATGATCTATCTTTATAATGATACGAATTACCGCACCGATCTCCCCGCCAACGCCATCAACCAGGGGCCGTTCTCTGACACCGATATCGAAACCATCAATGGAACCTTCAGCATGGCGTTTAAAGTTCCCGAAGGAATCGTCAGCTCGGGCAAATTAAAAATCGATAATGACCAGGATTTCGACGGAAGTCAGGCAAACATCAATGAAGACCCTGATGAACCTGTTGAACAGGAAGACCTTGAAAACTGCCCCGAAAATCCGGAAGACAGTGACTGTGACGGCAAAGTGAATGAAGACAGTGAAAAAGACCCGGTGATTTTATGGAAGATGTCGGACGGCGCAGAAAAAAGTCTGAATCCCATCCGTGGCTGTCTGAGTGAATCCGGTGCGGCAGGAAGCGGAAATGAAAAATCAGAATTGTGCGAGCAGGAATTCGGACCGGGAAATGATTATACGATTACCCTTGATCAACTCGATTCCGGGATCAATGAAAATGGAGAATTTGAAACGATTGAAGCTTTCATTAACCGTGCCTCAGCCGACACTCATTCGAAACTTCTTTTTGAGTTCCTTATCGTTGCACCGATGGAGCATATGCAGTTCTCAGGCGGCAGCATGCATCGGATCGAAATCCCCTACTTTGAATACAAAGTGGACTCGAGCTCTGATTTGATTCCCTATCCCTTTATTCGTATCAAATCCGACGGATATTACCGGAATTTCAAACAATCCCTTACCACAACCATTACACCAAAAACCACCGTGCCATTATTTGACTTTACGATCATTCAGCAGGAATAAGGAGGTCTGAACTGTGATTATTATGATTCATTGATTTAACATGATCCTATTTTTATAGATTATTACCAATCATAAAAATCATGTTATTAATCATGACCTTCATTTAATCACATAAATCACAGTTCAGACAGCTACTATATTTACCAATTTCTTCGGCACGTAGATCTTTTTAATCACCTCCTTTCCTTCAATATTCCGCTTAACACCGGAGTCGGCCAGCGCTTCTTTAATAGCGTCTTCTTCAGAAATATCCATCGGTACCTCTTTTTTACCCCTGACCTTGCCGTTCACGGAGAATACGAGTTCAAAAGTGCTATCGACCACCAGCTTCGGATCGAATGACGGCCATTTTTCGTAAGCAATGCCGCCTTTGTATCCTAACTTTTCCCACAATTCCTCACATAAATGCGGGGCAAAAGGAGATAAGATCAGCACTAATTTTTCCATCGCTTCTTTAGGGATTTTTTTCACCTTCATCAGTTCGTTCGCCAAAATCATCATCTGCGAAATAGCGGTATTAAACCCGAATGTCTCAATATCATCCCCGACTTTTTTAATGGCTTTGTGAACCAGACGATTCAAATCATCGTCCGGCTTATCGTCGGTCAGCCCCCCTTCTTCCGCCAAACGCCACACTTTCTGCAAAAACCGAAAACTTCCTTCGATGTTTTTCGTGCTCCAGGGTTTTACCGCGTCAAACGGCCCCATGAACATCTCATACAAACGTAAGGTATCAGCGCCGTACTGTCGGATCACGTCATCGGGATTCACCACATTACCCCGTGATTTGCTCATCTTTTCACCATCTTCCCCCAAAATCAGACCCTGATTCATCAGTTTTTGGAATGGTTCTTTGTCTTTTGCAAATCCAAGATCAAAAAGCACCTTATGCCAGAAACGGGCGTACAGCAAATGGAGCACCGCGTGCTCCGCACCGCCTACATACAGATCCACATTCATCCAGTAATCCAAGTCCTCCTTATCCGCAAACGCCTTCTCACTTTTCGGACTCAGGTAACGCAGATAATACCAGCAGCTCCCCGCCCATTGAGGCATGGTGTTGGTCTCACGGCGCGCTTTCCCGCCGCATTTAGGACATTTGGTATTCACCCACTTATCGATGCCGGCCAACGGCGATTCACCGGTGCCGGTGGGTTCGTAATTTTTGACATCAGGAAGGAGTAACGGCAGGTCTTTTTCATCCAGAGGAACCACTCCGCACTTCTCACAATGGACAATCGGAATAGGCTCGCCCCAATATCGCTGACGGGAAAAAACCCAGTCTTTTAATTTGTAATTGACCGCGCCTTCACCCTGCTGTTTTTCTTCGAGATGCCGAGTTATTTCGAAACGAGCTTTTTCGGACGTTAAGCCGTCAAATTTATCTGAATTAACTAAAATTCCATCATCGGTAAAACATTCTTCAAAGTTTTTAACACGCTCCCACTGTTCATCGCCCTCCGGACGGATGGATACAGTGATAGGAATGTCATATTTTTTTGCAAATTCAAAATCTCGTTCATCGTGGGCATCGGCAAAAACTGCTCCTGTGCCATAGCTGGCCAGAACAAAATCACCAATCCAAACAGGAATTTTTTTGTCATTAATCGGATTAACAACGTAAGCTCCAGTAAATACACCTGTCTTATCTTTGGCTAAATCAGTTCTTTCAAGATCACTTTTCATCAAAGCAAATTCTTTGTATTTCTCGACTTCTTCTTTTTGCTCATCAGTTGTAATTTTATAAACAAGCGGGTGCTCCGGGGCAAGCACCATATAAGCGGCACTAAAAAGGGTATCGACCCGCGTTGTATAAACATTAATTTCGGATTTCGAATTTAGGATTTCGAATTTGACGTTAGTTCCATAACTTTTCCCGATCCAGTTCTCCTGCATGATCTTAATCGGCTCCGGCCAGTCCAGATCTGACAAATCATCCAGCAGACGGTCGGCATAATCCGTAATCTTAAGCACCCACTGGCGCAGGAGTTTTTTGGTGGTTTTGGTGCCGCACCGGTCGCATTTGCCGTCCACCACTTCCTCATTCGCCAGACCGGTTTTACAGCCTGGGCACCAGTTGATCGGCAGTTCGGATTCATACGCCAGTCCTTTTTTATAAAGCTGTAAAAAGATCCACTGCGTCCAGCGATAGTAATCCGGATCGGTCGTGTCGACTTCGCGGTCCCAATCGTATGAAAAACCGATGGACTGGATCTGTTTTTTGAACGTGGCGATGTTTTCTTCGGTCACCTCCCGCGGATGGCGGCCGGTCTTGATGGCGTAATTTTCCGCGGGTAATCCAAAGGCATCCCACCCCATGGGATGAAGTACATTAAACCCTTTCATCCGTTTATAACGGCAGATAATATCCGTCGCGGTGTACCCTTCGGGATGGCCCACATGTAAACCCGCTCCGCTGGGATAAGGGAACATGTCCAGCACATAATACTTTTTCTTTTTCGTATCAGCATCAGCCTTAAATGTCTTATTTTTCAGCCAATATTTCTGCCACTTGGGTTCAATCTTTGAGGGATCGTACATAGAAACATGGGTATTAGAAACTCAACGGATAGTATAATACACTTTCCGCCCTTCTTAAAATGAAAAGCAAAAGAGTTAACAGGCGGCAACTGACTGACGGACCTGATCGATATTTCCCTCGAAAGAAGAGAGATCAATCACTTCCGCATCTTCAGAAGGCTGATCAGCAGATCGGTTCCCGTAAAAAATGGTTTCTAAAATCAGCCGTTCTGACTGGCTGAACTCTCTCAATCCTCCTTCGCATACTCCTGCGCAAGGTATTAGATGTTTAATAGGTTCGATAGACATTGGAATTTTGTTTTTATTTCTAACTAATTCTACAACAAAAAAACTGATCCCGTCAAATATTTTGTCATCAAAAAAGGATTTGTTTATTTATTTTTCCGGATTTTCCGCACTTCCACCCGCTTCACATCCTCTAAAAGTTCGTGCACCACATCTTTACCGCCCAGACCAAAAGCAAGACCGCCGGCCAATGTGAGCATGGAAATAAAACCAATAAACATGGTTTGGATAAGGATTTCCGCGATATCGAGTTCCGAAAGGGCTCCCAGTACCGCAAACGTGATTATAGTGTATTTAGCAGCCATCCCCAAGATATTAGCCGTTTTGGTTTTAGTGATACTGAGGGAAGTGGCAATCAGATTCTGAAGCAGATGACCCACACGGATACCTACCAGCATAATAAAGATAGCAATGATGACATCCGGAATATAGTTAAGGACACGAGTTAAAAATTCTGAAATCTGAGTGAGTTTGGCAATTTTAGTCGCTTCTATAAAAAACACAAAGATCAAATACCCCTTTACAGCTTTCGCAATCACTTTAGAAGAAGTGGCCTTGATTTTAGCGCGCTCCAAAAAATGCTTTAAACCGACTTTTTCCGCCAGCCATTCGATTTTAACCTTATGTCCAAGGGCGATAATAGCGCGTGAAGCGACTTCCGCCAGAATCCAGCCGAACAGGAACACCGCGAGCGCCCCCAGGATATACGGACTAAGCTCAATGGTCCGTTCTATCTTAGAATTGATGGCATTGGTAAGGTTCGTGGCGATTTGTATTAAAAGTGCTTCCATAAGTTTCAAATTATCCTATTATTATACCAAATTTACCCCTAAAAAGCAAGTCAGGAGGCTAACATCTTGCATTTCGGCGCAATTAATTATAGACTTTTTGAGCAATTAGCTATGGCGGGTGTAGCTCAGTTGGTTAGAGCGTCCGGTTGTGGTCCGGAAGGTCATGGGTTCGAACCCCATCACTCGCCCCACACCAAAAGAATTTTTTGTATTTAAATGAATAAGAGTTATGTTATTACATCGCGACAGCCAAAAGCGCATTTATTTTAAGGATGCGTGTTATTTTATTTCGTGTAAAACGGAGGGGAATGTCCCGTTTTTCCGCGAACGGATTTTTTGTGATTTGTTTATGGCCATCGGCTCTGAGGTATCAAAAATTGTCACAAAACTTTTGCGTTGTAAATATGGTGAAGAAGCTCAGGCTCGAAGAGAAAATTTACGGTTGTGTAAACGGTTGAAAGGATTTTTGTTGTTTGGGTGGGTTTTGGTTTACAATCATTTTCATTTATTGGTGATGCCGGATGACAAATGGAATTATTCGGAAATAATACATAATTTAAAACGAACAACATCATTACATATTAATCAAACCACCGAAGGCATGGCCATACGTTTATACCAATCCTGAATATGGGGATTTAACGGATGAAATTTAAAAAATCCAGGGGATAAAAAGACCCTCTGATGTGCACCTCAGAGGGTCGTTTTTGTTTTTGTTTTTTTCAGTAAAACATTAGGACTTATGATCACGGATGGTTTTCTTTCTGAAAATCCCCGTATGGCCTTTTGCCCCGGCCTCATCTTTTAATTTGGATTCATCCACTTTAATGGAATCATCTTCCAGAGGAACGATGAGAAGCCCCTGAGACGTGTCTTTAGCGATATAGATATTGGTATTGAAACGCTCCCGCCATTTTTTCGGCAATGTCACCTGTCCGCGCCCAAACTCTTTAAGTATAGAAATCATGTATTGTATGAAAAGCTGTATTTCGTGAATTACTATACTTTATGGAAATTAGTAAGGCAAGGGAATTTTAAAATAACAAAAAAGCCCCATCCTTCGCTAAAGCTACGGACGGGGCTTTTTTAAGGGGGGTTAAACAAGTTTGCGCGGATCAATCGTCCCATTCATCTCTGCTTGTTCACCGTCATCAATAATTACACGAATATTTTTAGGAGAATCGGAATAAGTATTGAAAAAATGAATGAACTGCTCCCGGAACCATTCGGTAGCCTTTTCAATCATCTTCACATCATCCGGCGCGTCGTTATGATAAAGGTCAGGGTGAAGTCCTAATTTTTTCCAATCTCTCATCGCTTGTATTTGTTCAAGCAGTTGTTCAGACGATCCTTTTTTGGCTTTAAATAAAAATAAACGTCCAGTTTCCGACGACACCAATAAGGTAAGATCGACAATATCAAGCGACCCAGCAGAAAAATGAATAAAATCTATATCTCTTTCCACTTCAGCATCCTCAATTAACTGAGCAAGCTCAGACACTTCTTCTCCCGTACAATCGACAAAATTTTCAGCGGTACAACCTTCTAAGGTCTCACCTTCAAGCAATGGTGACATAAATAAATGGATTACCAAATAAAGGTTCTCTATTGTATAAGAAGCCTTTGGATTTGGCAAATCTGTTTTTTACCAAAGTCCGGACTCCGATGGAGTCCGGACTTAACTATTTATTACTTTATTTCAGTCCACTCCCCGCCGGTCCTTCCGAACACTTCGGGGAAGTACATCTGGTAGGCGGTCGCCGGTAGGTGGTGATAAGTGCCGGGAAGCCCTGCACGGACCAGAAAGGAATACGTGTACACGCCTTTAGGCAGATAATCAGCAAACAGAAGCACACGATCATCACGGGTTTCACGGTGGTTAAAATGCCACAACGGATTATCGATCCAGTAATTGTCGCCTGCTTCGTTGTAATTCTCTAATTGATGCTGAAGGCTGGTGTCTGCCGTATCCAGATTAAAGTTAATAGCTTCGACTCCTGCCGGCAATCGCTCCTCGACCACCACATAATGCATATCTTCGGGAACGATGAGATTGAGTTCCCCGCGGTACAGTTTACCGGAGGTCATCGCTTTTGCCACCCCGCCCCCTTCATCAAATTCATAATACTGACGGGCGATATGAAGGCCTCTTTCCTGTGGGGGTACGATTTCATTCGGCAGATAATATTTAAATTCCATATCAAACACCATTTGCCCGTCACCATCTTTTTCAAAGGCAACGGTATTCACATCATCACCCACAATCAGATCCTCAAGCGGTGTATAAGCACTGAAGACTTCGGAGAGGTTATCGACATTGATTGCTCCATTTAAAAGCTTCCGGCCATTCAGCTCGGCGCTGAATTCAAAGTCGGCGGTCAGCACATCCTGACTATCCGCGTACTCCAGCATGGCCATGAGCATCCAGGCGGTTTCCTGAGTATTCATGAAAGGTTGTTTCGAAGCATGTGCCAGGTAGTTCACCATATTAGGAAGAATGGGATTATCCGTATTTTCGCGGTTCAGTGCCATGAGTACCATAGAAGTGGTTCGGCGATCGGTATTAAGATCCCACCAATGATTCCCCTCCTCTTCAAAATGAATCGTGCGGTCCTGCACAATCTGATGGCTAACGAGTTCGGATTTAAGCCGTTCACTATAAGGAGCCACACTGCGCTGACCCGCATCGTATAAATTCTCCAGACTCATCAGCATCAGAGCGCGGGAATACAGGCGAAGCGTTTCCCGTTCATCAAACAGCGACAAGACCATACCGGTATCCCCCTGACCGATCTCACTCAATACCCACAAAACAAATGCCCGTTCATCCGGCCGGAGCTGATAAGGGCCACTTGAAATATTGAGCTGTTTCCATAAATACTGGGAAGCCTGATTGAAATTATTTTCACCTACCGTGAAGCCCGCTTCCCGTGCCAGATATTGGGCATAAAGGATATAAGACGTGAGCATAGGATAACTGTTGGTCGCCCCTTCCCAAAAGCCGTACCCCCCGTCAAAACGCTGAAATTTAGACAATTTCTGCAGAACCTCTTCGATCTGCGCCGTACTCGCTTCCGCGTCGAGCCCCATCAATGCGAAAAGATCCGCATCGGTCTCCGCGTTTTTAACGGTGACCACGAGAAGCGGAAGAATCTGACTGGTGAGCTGCTCCGCGCAGCCATACGGGTAATCACGGAGTGTTTCAAATGCCTTGATAAACCGGGTAGCTAAACTGCCGCCAACGCGGACATCTAAGCCCCCCATAGACGGCTCTACACTATTCGGAATCAGGACTTTTTCGCTGTGAAGATTGTCGGTCGTGCCATTCAGCGCCACCACTTCAGCCACAGCAAAAGGATAAATCGGTAAACGATACTCCACCGTGTCTTCTTTGCTGGCAAAACGGAGTGTGAGAACGGTGTTTTCAGAAACCGGCTTAATGGTCACGGGCCAGTCGACCCGTTCCGTACCGCCATCGGCCACCGCAATGCTTTTTTTAGACGGACCTTTGATGGTAAGACCCTCTGCAATCAATTCTACTTTTGTGTCTGCCTGCTGACCGGACTGGTTGTGAACCAGTGCGCCAACCGTTAATACATCCCCGCTGATCACAAAACGCGGTAAAGCCGACGTAATGGCCACAGGTTTTTTCACCACAAAATCCTCTTTAGCCATTCCGAAACGGTCAGTTCCGCTGCTGGCCACCGCCCATAGTTCCCAGGTCGTGAGGTTATCGGGCGGATCAAACGTGACTTTAGCGTATCCGCCGTCATCCGTCTGAATAAGGGGATTGAAATAAGCGGTGTCTTTAAATTCCCCGCGCTCTTTATCAAACGTCTCCTCCGCGCCGCCTCCCCCGCCACCCTTGGCGCCCTTGGCCGCCGCCACATTAATGCGGTCTACGTGCAGGGTCAGGTTGCTGGCAGTGCTGACCTGAAGATCACGCGCGCCGTAAAAATAATCCAGCGGGTTCTCTTTAGTATTTGCCTTAAGCGCCAGCAAACTGGCGTCAACCACCGCCAGTGACACCACCGACGATACCGGGCGATTCTGATAATCATAGGTATGGATCTCGATTTCGACTTCTTCACCGACCTGATAACTGGGCTGGCTCGGCTCAAGATCGATCAGGATCTGCTGTTCCCGCTTGCTCACGTTCAGGTTCACGATTCCCAGTTTAAAATCAGGTTTGGTCAGGTCAAAATCAATCGGTTCGGCTTCCCCTTTCTTAATTGCCTGAAGGGTGCTTTCAGTGTCATCAAGTTCCGCTTGCAAAGCGGTACGCTCGGTTTCTTTTTTACCGATTAAAATCTTATTGCGATTGGCCTGAGCTTCATCTTCCGATGTTTTAAGGATCGCGATCTCGTCATTCAATGTTTTGATTTTAAGCGACAAAGTGGCTTTCTGGCTCTGAAGACGCGACTGATCCTGATAATCAAGAAATTGCTGAAAGGTCTCACTAATATCCTTCAGGACCATGACCGTGACATACACATTGGGAACCATTTTGTCGGTGATGGGGATTTCAATGGTGTCGGTATTGGAACGGATATCGATGACTTCGTAATGCTGAATACCGCCCCGCTCATAGGTAACAAGCGCCTTGGCGGGCTTGTCTTCCGTACCGTACGGAGATTTGATGAGTACGCGGGCCTTACCGCCGACAAAATACTCAGGCTGATCCGCCACCAGCTCCATACGGTTGTTGTTATCATTTCCCCAGTTCACCCAGGATCGGCTGGAAACATAAAAATTGATTTCAGACATGATCTCATGACTGCCTTCCGACCCTTTCGCCTGAATCACATACCGGCCTGCGGGCATATCCGAAGCGATCTCAAACAAAACTTTGATGGGGTCATCTGAAGTCGTGATGTCTTTTTTGTCGACGGGCGTAAGTTCCCGGACGCTTTCGTCATAAAACGCGCCGTCCACCCCCTGCTTTTTCACCGTATTCCATTGCTCACGATACATTTCAAGCGTGACCCGTTTACCGGAAACCGGCTTCGCATCGGGCGACACCGTAATGACTTTAAGTTCAAAGGTCTCTTCAGGCTGAACGATATAACTTTTGGAATTCAAACCTATATAATAGGAACCCTGATGCACGATGAACGTCTCGCGGTTGGCTACAAACTCGCCATCCTTGTTTTTTACTTCCGCATTCAGAGTATAAAGATAGCTTTGCCCCGGATCCCCCTCCTGATTAGTAGGAAGTTGTAGGGAAAGTTTCCCCTGCCTGTCCATCACCTCATCCCCTTCGGCAACGATCTCGGTTTCGGGTTCACAGTAAAACCAGAAACAGCGGAAATGCGACCAGGTACCGAATGAATAATAATCATCTCCTTTATAGCGGTCGAAGAAATACGGTTCGCGCATCAAACTCCAGTGAACCGCCCCTTCCTGGATCGCGCCGCCGAAGTAATAAGAGGCCCGGATGTCGGCAGGAATACTTTCTCCTAAATTATAATCCGTCTGAGCGCTTAAGACCTCGACCTTGAACTTGGGTTTTTTATATTCTTCAACGAAGAAATAATGATAAAAACGCTGATCGAATTCATGGCCGACCGTTTCGGCATACAAATTATAACGGCCTAACCGGGCTTTGTCGCTAAGGGTGATTGAACCATTAAAAGACCCGTCGGGAAGTATAAATAATTCCTCGGATTGGACCTCATTGTATTCGGAATCCTCCAGAACAATGCGGACTTTCCGGTCTTTAGGCAAGCTGAGCGAAGCGTCCTGATCCACACGGTATACCCCCTTAAAAAAGAGTTCATCACCGGGCTTATAAAGAGGACGTTCGGTATAAAGATAAATACGGGGTTCACCGTAACCGACCCACTGGCCGCTGACCTGATATTGCCAGGGCTGAATGCCATCACTCCAGTACTGCCCCACCATAGACCATCGGTCTTCCCCCTCAAGGGTTTTCCGGCCGACCACATACACATTGTCCTCAAAATCTTTCGTGAGTTTATAAAGACCATTCCCATCCGTCACCCCGCGCTGAAGCTCCTGACCTTCAGAGGAAAGGACTTTAAGTTCCATCCTGCTGACAGGCTGGGCGGTTTTTAAATCGGTCGCCCACACCAGAAGATCCGTTTCTGACCGCTTAAGTGTCAGCGTGGTATCGCTGATGAAAAAGGTCTGATAAAAACGCCTCGGTTCTTCGTTTGAATCCATGTACTGGCGTGAACTGATCTCGAAAAAGTAGATCCCCTGATCAAAGTCCCTGTCAAACACCTCGTTCAGATCCAGATTAAAGAAATGAGATTCGTTGAGGTCACTTTCGATATCGATCGTCGCACGGAGTGGACTAAGGCAGTGGTATTTATACCAATTATAATTTTTACTGACACTGAAGAACTCCTGTTCACTCACCTCACACACTTTGACATTAACCTGTGTGATATTGATGGTCTTGATTGGATAGACAGGGTCCAGACCGTCCATAAAAAACCCAAACGGATCCGTGGTTAAAAGGTTTAAATTAGGATCCCGGGGAGCGGTTTTAAAAGAAGTCTTAAAACCCTTATCCGACTCATTGCCGTTTTTATCTTTAAAAGGAGCCTTGAATTCAAAATCGTAATACGCGCTGGGTTTAAAGTTATAGATGATCTCGGCATGACGGCCCTGATTGGAAAGATAAACCGCCGGTTCATCGGACGGTGCCGGAGAAAGAGAGGCATACTCAAGCACCAGCTCCTTGGTCATAGGAGACGTAAAATCGATTACCACATAATCCTTTTTATAATTTTGCTCGGCGCGGGCCGGCTCAAAGGCCGTAATGCCCGGACGGTCGGAGGTTTTAAAAAGCAGAGTAAAATCTTCGGTCATAGGCCGGCCGCCATACACACCACCTGCCTTAGAGGTCGCACCCAAAAGCCCGGCCGTTACGACCAGTTTGTAATCCTGATTAAAGCGATAGGAAAATTCAGGATTGAAGACGAGCTGAGTTTTATCGATTTTTCCGTCTTCATCTTTTCCGTAAACCACTTCCGTGTTAAAAAACCCGTCTTCACGCAGAGTCTGATCTGCGTCCAGATCATTGGAGGGATACAAAAGAACATTATCCCCCGGACGGATGAAATCCAGATCCATCTCCTGATTAAAGTAAAGCGTAATAGTCCCATCCACAGGGAACACGTCGCTCCCCTCCACCGGATCACTGATTATCACACGCGGAGCATCCGTGGAAAGCTGCCAGATGACGTCCTGTTCCGTCTGACCGCCATCCAAAGCCGTAATACCTTTGGGTAAAGTGAGAGTATAGGTAGTGCCCATGGGCCAGGCGTCGGGAATAAACTGAAACGCGGTCGTACCTACCCAGCGGTACGTACCTTTTATAGGAGGTGAGATCTCAAGCGCCGGAAAATCCTGAGAAGCCGCACTTTCATCGATCGTGGTCAGCGCCCGCATGGGCCTGTCAAACATCACCGTAATGATCTGATCAGGCGGAATAATAAGCGGTTTGCTCAAGGGGCTGATAATTTCCTCCACCGGCTCCTCTTCGATCTGACCCTCAATCTGACCCTCAATCTGACCCTCAACCGATTCAACGATCGGTAAATAAGGTGAAATAAATTTCACAAACGGCGGCCCGGTAACCATAAAGCGAAGTTCGATCGTGACGCCTGGTTTTTTTAAATAAGCGCTTTTGGCGCGGGAGCCGATCGTAACGCGATAGTCATCTCCGATGGAAAGCGGAGCGGTTGGCTGATACTCCAATGTTTTGCCGTCTTTCCAATTAAACGTGCCCGAAAAGGACGGCTCGACCGAAAAGGCCTTTTCCACACTGGAACGGTTCATGGGCTGACTGAAATGGATGGTCAGAGGCGCGTTGAAAGAGACCTTCCGTATTTCATCCGGCAAATACCCGTCATCGATAGACGGCGACGGGATAAAAGCATAAATAAAACCGAAAAACAAAAGTGCTAAAAAGATCAAGGCGCTGATGCGCCCCTTCGGCGATCCTAAGAATTTTAAGATGTTTTTAAATGTCCGTTTCATTGAAAAAATCGTTAAGAAAAGCCAGAATATGGTAGCATAAACAGGAGGAAAAAACACGATGACTTTGCAAAAAATTGACAAAATTGGACACAAAGTCGATAATTCATCTCCTATTTATTAACTTTCAGACCCATGACTCTGCCAACGTATAGAATAAGTAAATGTTTCATCCTGGCTCTTTTTTTGACGGCCCTTTTGCCTTTCGGCAGTTTCGCGGCTGAAGAAAACGATCAGGGAACGGTCGAAATCAACATCTTTAACCGGGAAGGAGAAGCCGTGGTGGGGAACTGGTATCTTCATCGCGGCATTTCACAGGTGAATACGATTGTGAGAAACGGTGCCAGCGGAGAAGTGTTCAGCCAGCCCGAAGGAACTTATTTTCTGGAAGCCCAAAAAAGCTCCTATTATCCTTTTCGCAGGATAGAATCGGATAATCCTCAATGGCTGACAGCAGGTGAGACCATTGTCTACAATGTACGCTATTTTAAAACGGAAGAAGAAATGCTGACGTATGACGAGCGGACTCCGCTGACAGCGGAGGAAGCCGATGAACCGGAGCCCGTGCCTGCACCGGAAGTCACGGAACCGCCAGCCCCTAATCCGCCAGCGCCTGTATATGACCCGTACAATGACCGTACTTACATGGGGCCTGAGGGACTCTATCCTCCGGCATCACCTTCTCCCGCCCCTGCCACGTCCGCATTCAGCCTATCCGCTCCGCTGGAATTAGCCCAGACCGGCGCGCCTGCTTTGATACTCCTGATCGGATCCGCCGTTTTAGGCGGATTGGCTATGAGAAGAAAGAAATAGGGAAGGAGAACGGCGGCTCCCCTTGGATCAAGGGGAGAGGAAGAGGGGTTAGATGAAGAAGGAAATGTGTGTAATCATAACACCCCTTCCTCCCCTCTTATCTTAAGAGGGGCCACCTTCCTCCTGCCTTCGATTTTTCCCTTTTTTCAAAAAAACTTGACTTTATCAAAAAAATAAGTAAAATAGTAGAAAATCCTTTTGTCAAGTTGTACCCCCTCCCGTAGGGGCTACCACTTCCTTTTTATAAATAAATTTCACCCACTATGCCAAAAGATATTCCCCGCTTTCTCACCTTCGATGACGTCCTGCTGATCCCCCAGTATTCGGAAATCCTTCCGAATCAAACGAATGTAAAAACCCATCTGACAAAACGCATCAAGCTGAATATCCCACTGATCAGTGCGGCCATGGACACCGTGACGGAACACGACCTGGCTATCGAACTGGCACTCTTTGGGGGCATCGGCATCATTCATAAAAACATGACCCCGGATCAGCAAGCGGAAGAAGTGGATCTGGTCAAACGTTTTGAAAACGGGTTCATTCAGAACCCGATCTGCGCCAAACTTAATGACACCATCGACGACATCTACCGCATCCGCGAAAAATACGGTTATAAAGCGGTGCCGGTAACCGACACGGGCAAAACCAACGGAAAACTGTTGGGGCTAATTACCGCCAATGATTATTTTTACCACAAACATTGTAAGCTCAAGGTAAAAGACCGCATGACTAAAGTGGAAAAACTGCTGGTGGCTTATGAAGGCCTGACGCTGAGTGAAGCCAATGACATTCTGGAAGAAAGCAAACACAGCAAACTGATCATCGTGAACAATAAAAAGGAGATGAAACTGCGGGCACTGGTCACCCGCCGGGACATTGAAAAGAATAAACAATACCCTGATGCCTGCAAAGACAACGAAAAACGGCTATGCGTCGGCGGCGCCGTCGGTCCGGCCGCCGATATGGAAGAGCGGGTGGAGAAACTGGTGAAAGCGGGTGTGGATGTACTGGTGGTAGACACCGCTCATGGCCACAGCAAAGGAGTGATCGATACCATCAAATACATCAAAAAACACCATAGAAAAGTGGATGTGATCGGCGGGAACATCGCCACCAAAGAAGCGGTGCGCGATCTCGTTAAAGCCGGCGCGGACGCGGTAAAGATCGGCATCGGCCCCGGTTCCATCTGCACCACCCGCGTAGTGACCGGTATCGGTGTCCCGCAATTATCCGCGGTGATGGAATGTGCTGCAGAAGCCAAAAAGCATAAAATCCCTGTCATCGCTGATGGCGGTATCCGGTATTCCGGTGATGTGGCTAAAGCCATTGCCGCCGGCGCCTCCGCGGTCATGATCGGAAGCCTGTTTGCCGGCACCAAAGAAAGCCCGGGTGAACTGATTTACCACGAGGGAAAAACGTTTAAAGCCTACCGGGGTATGGGTTCTATGGGTGCTATGGGCGCAGGGGGAAAAGAACGTTACGGACAAGCCGATGTAAAAGAAGAAGCCAAATTCGTTCCCGAAGGAATTGAAGGGCAGATCGTGTACAAAGGCCCCGTTGCCCACGAGATCTTCCAGCTCGTTGGCGGTCTCCGCTCATCCATGGGCTATTGCGGAAGCAAAGACATTCCTGCTCTCCAGCAAAAAGCCAGGTTTGTGGAAATCACGACCTCCGGCATGCATGAAAGCCATCCTCACAACATCCAGATCACCAAAGACGCACCAAATTATAAAGCGAGGCAGTAAATTAAAACGGACTTTTTATCTTTCGTATCGCCTGCGTGGTGACCTGGGTATAGAGCTGGGTGGTACGGATATTGTTATGCCCCAATAACGACTGCACATACCGTATGTCAGTCCCGTTTTCCAGTAAATGCGTGGCAAAACTGTGCCGCAAACTATGGAACGTGGCATCTTTAGTGATACCCGCTTCTTTTTTTGCACTTCTGAATATCTTGGCCGCTGTCCTTGCGGTCAATTTTCCGCCCCGCTCGCTTTCAAACAAGTAATCATTAGGTGTCTTATTCAAAACAATGACCTCCAAATCCAATAACAGCTTATCTGAAAAAATTGATAGCCTGTCTTTTTTTCCTTTCGCGTCTTTGATGTGCAGGGTCCCCTCCGCCAATAACACATCTTTGGCTTTCAGTCTCATCACCTCGCTTATCCTAAGTCCCGAACTATACGCCAGCGCCATCATTAACCGGTGCTTCGGGTTACTGATGCAATCCAATATCCTCAGAATCTCCTCTTTCGTTAAAACCACCGGCAGTTTCTTGCTCCGTTTCGCGAATTTAATATCCAGCTTAAAATAATTCCTCACTACCTGATAATAATAAAACTTAATCGCATTCAGATAGAGGTTTACCGTCTGCGGGGCGTATCCTCTTTCCTGTTTCATCAGCAAAAAACGCTTGATCATATCCTCATCCGGCCTTTCAAAATCCATTTTTACCCAATCCAAATACTCCCGTAGACATGACAGATAGCTTTTTACCGTCTTCGGGCTATAATTCCGCAGGACCAACTCGTTTCTGGTCCGTGTTAAGGCATCTTGTGTATTCATACTACATATTCGTTAATTAATATTGATTCAAGAGAGCTTGTTAATTTAACCTATTTTTACAAAAAGTGCAAGCTTTTTCGCTAACGTTTGATACCCACCCACCTCCCTTTCTGTCGATAAATGTTGTGTTTGTTAACCGGCAAACAGTTCCGACAATATGCAGAAACTGGTATGCTAGGGACACAACACTTCCGACAGAAACGAGTTGTACGAAATACTGCCCATTTTTCTGGTATACTTAACACACTTTTGGATAAGGTACTTTTAGAACATTTTTAACAATTTAATAGTTATGAAGAAAATATTTTTAATAATGGCAATTTTATTATTAGCAGGTTGCACTACTACAAAAAAAGAAACTAATAGCTTATTCCAATTTAAATATGAAAAAAATCCCATATTGAGTATCAATGGGGAAATTGATGATGGGATTAATATTGTAGGTGAAATAAAGAATGGATTAGTCTCTTTTGCTGATAATAATTGTAAAACTGGAGACTATATTTTTATAATTTCCGAAAACGCACTAAATTATGACGCTAGAATTAATATAGATTGTGATAATAATTCAATAAAATTTGGTGAATACGATAGTAAAATTTTAGGAATTTTATCAGTTCTATACAATTACGATGACAATGGTATTTATATTGGTAAAAACTTTAAAGAAGGTGAAATAAAGACCCAAAGAATTAATGATGGCAGTGGAGAGTATGGGGTAGACCAATTACATAAAGCAATTGTTGTAGATGGCGCATTCATTCTTGAGGGTGAATATGGTTGGGGTGAACTCAGAAGCATTAGCAATCACAATTGTCATGAAGGCTCTGTAGATAGAACGGGGAGAGATGTGGTAGGCGCAAACCATGCTGGCACTCATCTAACTAAAAAAGAGACTGCTTTTAGAAAAGTTCCATTCAAGAAATCTTGTAATGTAATTGAATTAATTCCAGCAGGAGAAGAATTTAAGGATTTTGAAGGAAAAACACTGGGAGCTGCCAGCTCAGACGGCCTTTTTCTTGAGTTGGAATACAATAATAAAACGGGTTGGATTTTATATGATGATTTAGAAAAATTATAAACAAATATGCAAAATATTAGTCAATTTCACCAATCAACGTCAGACGAATTAAATGCAATAAAAGATAAGGTTAGAAGCCTTATTGGATCAGCAAATTGGGGAGAGGAAGGAAGATATAAAGAGGCTATATTAAAGAATGTTATAAGGAAGTTTTTACCTAAAAAATTTGCTTTAGGTACAGGTTTTGTGGTCAAAAGAAAAAGTACGAATGATCCTCATGAAATATCTAAACAAATAGACATTATTATTTATGATACTGCTTACCCATTATTATTTTCAGAAGGTGATTTTATCATTATCGGTGCAGAAGCAGTAAATGGAATAATAGAAGTTAAAACTAATTTAAAAAATCAGACACCTGAAAATGTTATAAAAAAATCAAACGAAATGGGTAAATTCGTTTTTCAAGCGAAGGCAAACAGGGGATCAACAAAACCATTCTTTAATGGAATATTCTCTTATGAAGGCTTTACTAAAGCAAATGCTTCGAGCTTAAAAAGTTCATTAAGCAGGTCAATAAGCGATTTTACAAAAGAAGATATATATGTACATCTTTATTGCGTAAATCATGTTTCATTAAATGATGACCTATTTATTAGGCTGGATAAGAATGAAACACCATCAAAATATAAATTATATGAACTAAAAAAACTATCATTCTCATTTTTTGTTTCGAATCTAATATATCTTGTTACCAAAGAGTATATTGAACATGAAAAAGCATTATGGTTTCCAAGCGACAAGAAATTGCATGAGCTGCAATAAAAATTGTTAAAAATGTTCTAAAAACGATATTTAGATGGGAAAATGGGCAGTACATCGTACAACACGGGCTATAAGATTCGCTCGCACAATTATAAGTTAAACTTCAAACCCATGAAAAAAATCATATTAGTACCTATATTAATAGTAATACTTTCACTAACCGGTTGCTCAAACAAATCAGACGTAAAACAAGGAATGGATTTAGTCGAGGCAACTATTAAATGCGAAGAGTTATTGGAGAAAAAGCAAGAAAAGTATTTCGGTAGTGAAATAGGTCAAATGAAAACGACATTCAATACCGATTTGAATACTTGCTTAGTATTTAATATCTATAACAATTCTTCCGCTGGACACTATTATGGCATGGTTAAAGACCTAGTCAGTGATAAGACCCTTCTATATTACTCAAGTGATACTCAGGGACCTTATTTTAGAGATGGTGAAAGCATCGATTGTGAACATCAATTCGATAATCTCGAATATTTGGATGGCGACAAGAAAAAGGAGGAATATGGCTGTGAAAGATATGATTTGATGGAGAAGATGTTTGAGATAATACAGAGTTATGGATTTGAAGTTCTAGGTGGTGGGTTGATGTAAGACTAATTGTGCTCGCTCATCCAAATTGCACGGCGTTGGAGCGCTATCGCGCAAATTATAACGCCATGCAACTTCTTATAGCCCGAAACGTTATATGAAATACATGTTTTCCTTTAGGGCTAACCCTAGCTCTTAAAAAGAATCCGATTTTGTTTTTCTTTTATTTTAAAGGGGAATATAATGTGTTTTCTCAGCTTCACGCTTAGAA
>Ga0180007_10000698_pt1 | contig 52757 bp, 51 predicted proteins | sample MM_PC_MetaG_FD_121122 | JGI IMG/M metagenome (GOLD analysis project Ga0180007, IMG submission 121122) | Groundwater microbial communities from the Aspo Hard Rock Laboratory (HRL) deep subsurface site, Sweden - MM_PC_MetaG | ecosystem: Environmental > Aquatic > Deep subsurface > Groundwater...
AAAAAAACCGCCTTTTTTGGCGGGCTTTTTTTATAAATTAGTATACCAAATCAGCCCGCCTTAAAACGGTTATTATTGTTATTATTCAGTTTAGTGATCAAGTATTTCATAAGCAAGACAAGTTTATCCTATTACAGATAAAAAGTCAATAGCGCAGGGATAAAATCTGTTTTCCCTGCCCTTTGCGATGTTTCTTTAAGGCGACTTTTCTTTTTTTGTTCATATTTCTCAAGGTTAAACTACCACGAATTTACTCTCACTAATCTACACGAATCTCCTATCAGCAATATCGCAAGCTATAATAAAAATTAGTGTAGATTCATGATAATAGATTAGTGGTGGTTTAACAGATTAATTATATTTTAACATTATTAGAGAAAAATAGAAAGTAGACACATACTTTTCTTAAAGACAGTGCAAAAAATGTTTGGCACTTGACATTTTTTGAAAAAGGTACTAAGATGAAAAAGCTCTTTAAAAGTTAACAATTCTAGTTTATTAACGATAATGTAAGCAATTTGGAACATTAAAAATCAAACCTTTTTAAGGAGGTGTTGTAAGGTGTTAAAGAAAATCAAAATAATTCTGGTTTTTGCTTTGTTTGCTGTATTCTGTCTAGTCATAACTGTCAAGGCAGATTATTCCAACACAAATGAGGCTTGGGATATGAGAAATGGCGCTGATACTGATGATTGGATTGAAATGGGTTCTGGCCTTGTTTCAGGAAGTCCTGATGATGAAAGGGCTATCCAACTAACGGGAGGCGGCCAAGACTCTATTCCCGGAATGGCAACCAGTGTCTATTATTTTGAACCACCGGTCTGGACAAAAGCTTTCCGAATTAAAATCAGATACTATGACGATTCAGGAGACGACGAAATTGCCGGAAGAGTCTTTATTAAGACCAATGATAATGATTCCCGTCAGACTTCTGATGAACTTTTTTACGGCGACACTTATATCCTGCGCACCAGTCAAAACTCCGAAATAATCAGAGTTTCCGCTGAAAGATACATCGAAAATGGAATTATAGAAGTTCATGTGGTAGCCAGCGGTCAGGATCAGCTTACCGTGGAATCTCTGGAAATGGAATATCTTCGTGAAACCCCGCAAGTAAAAATAGTTCATGAGTATCACAATGATTACTGGGACTATTATCCTCGCTACCACTACTGGTATAATTATTGGTACTGGTCACCTCATCACTACTGGCCTCATCGTTTTCATTATGTTGTCTGGATTATTCCGGGTAACTACTACTGGCATACCTGGCGACACTGGTGCCGACATCACATCAATATTTGGTGCGGTCATCACCCAAAATGTTGGCGAAGATACACAATTGTTTACAATGATCCATGGTCACGCGATCATCGAGCCAAAATTAACAGAAGAAGCCGAATTCATGAACGACTGGTTAAAGAGTACACTGTCCGGAATAAAACTGACGTGGTTATTAAAGAAAAGAGAAACCGCGATGACCAGCGTAAATACCAAAAAGAAACGGGAAAATATCCTATAGACGTCACACAAAAGAGCCAGCGTTTTACAAAAAGAGACTCGGAAAAATACAGAGACACCCGCGTCATTGATAAAGAAAAAGCAAGAGCTGAAAAAGAATTTCGAGAATCGAAAGAAAAAAAGGATGTGAAAATTGAATCTCGCTCTCAAGTCAAAGAACGTAAAGAAATCCGGAAGCCACGGATTGATAAAGGGAAAAAAACCAGAGCAGATAGAACAATGATTAAGCACAAAGATAAAACTGAGAGAACAACTGTAAAAAATTTCCAGTCTACTAGAATTCACGAGTCTTCAAAGAAATCCTATAAAGCTCCCGCTCACGAGAAATCAACGAAAAGCCAATCATCGAGAGAGGCCCCCAAAGTCAAAACAGAACGCAAAAGAAAATAGCTCTAGAAATCAAAAACGAAAGCCCGCTAAACATGAGTTTAGTGGGCTCTTTTATTTGCACCATTTATTTATTCCTCTGTCTTTGATATACCTGAAACAACAGTTGTCTTCATTTCTAATAGTTCACAAATTGTTTCTTTCCTGACAGCTCATCAAACTTATCACTAGCCGCTTTAATAGATTCTTCAAATTTCTGCCAAAATACATTCTCATCTTCCTCGCTTCCCTTGATAAATCCTCTAACCCTCTCCATCCATTTACGAAAATCTCTAAGTAAATCCTCAAACTCTTCTTTTGTTGGCGTCTCTTTCAACTTAAAATCATCAACATTATAAATCGCCACCCAACTCTGCAACTCTTTTAAATCCTCAGAATTGGCAATTCCATCTAGCTCTATTTCCATTTCACGCAGAAGCCACTTAACATCAAGACCATTTTTAATTTTTTCTTCTTTAAACAACTCTGACCAGGGTCTTAAATTACTTTTTAAATCTTTCCGCTGCTTATCAGCAAAAACAGGACCAATCTCACCTTCTGATAATTCATTCATTTTTTTGCTTTTAATAATTAGTTTCTATAATATATCATTTTTTTTACATTAAATCAATATTGATAAGTAAAACATCTGGGCAAGCTGGACAAAATGCGTTACCCCACCAACAACAGCAATCCCATTATACAAATACCAAATATAAAAAATATAAGCTGTAGAAATGAATGCTTTGCATTCTCTTCACGATGAATCTGCGGAATCAAATCAGCGGTGGCAATGTAAATGAAGCCACCAATAGTAAATGGGATGAGGAAAGCTGTAATATTTCCCAACCTGGCACCAACAAGAATTGTTAAAATCGCACCGACAACTGCCACCAGAGCTGACAGAAAATTAAATTGTATGGCTTTTTTTCTTGAAAAACCAGCATGAAGCAAAATGCTAAAATCACCTATCTCCTGCGGTATTTCGTGCAGAAAAACAGCGATTGTCGTTGCCAAACCAAGCGCCGGACTGGCTAAAAAGCTGCCGGCAATGATGACGCCGTCCAAGAAGTTGTGAAACCCATCGCCGATTAAATTAATAATACCAACTGGATGCGGATGTCCTTCAGAAGTGGGAATATGGCAGTGACGCCAAAATATAATTTTTTCCAGAATAAAAAACATGGCAATGCCAGCCAAAACAAAGATGGAAACAGTGGTAAATGAACTTGTTTCCTCCATCGATTCAGGTAAAAGATGGATAAAAGCATCACCGAGCATGGCGCCAGCGGCAAAACTCACCAAAAAAAGCAGGGCTCTTTTAAGTTTATCCAGGTTTGCGGAAATCGTAAAAATTCCAATCAGCGAAACTAAGCTGATGGCGAAAACACTGATAAGACTGTATAGCCAAACTTGAAACATATAAGATTATTATAGCTGAAATTTAGTTAATATAAAACCCAAGCGAAACCCTGGGCTTATTATTTTATTAGCGTTTTACTTCAACTTCTTAATCAACTGCATAATCTCATTGTAATGCTTCTCAATCACTTCTGGTTTGCGAAACACCTTGGAAAATTCCCTTAAGTAATTAATAGCGCCAACCAATGATTCTTTATCCGGATCATCAAAATCACCACCGCTTTTTTGGAAAGCCCGACGGACAATTATTTCAATATTGCCGGCCGCCAGCTTTCCCATTGCCTCTGGCGTAAAATCATTAGCTAGTTGGCTCAAGGATTTCTCGGTAATATCACCATGGGCTAACTTAAAGCACCGCGTAATGGCATCGCGTACATCCTTTGGTGTAAATTGTTTTTCTGTGTCCACACCATAGATGTTTGTCATATGTTTATATCAAATGAAAAATAGGATAAACCCAACTAATAAACCTAGTAACAGAATATAGCTTGCCCATTTTAGAAGTATGGTTTTGGGCTTTAATGAGTAATTGGCCAAACTCCAGTTTTCTTTTTTATATTCCTCAATCATCGCTGGTTCAGAGGTAAATACTTTATCCAAGCTTTCTTTGTATTGCTCATAGTTTTTATCGGCAAATCCCCACCAGCAAAGCAAACTGAATCTGCCCTTAATTTTGCCGCGAAAAGGCGAGGTAATTACCAGAACACATAATAAAGCTGAAAATAAAGAACAAACAGTCATAACCAAAAATGGAATCGAGCCCAAATTGATTATACTCAAACCAAAAATTACACTAGCTAAAGCAAGCAGAAAAGAAGCTTTTCTGTCTATAGCATTAGTCAGTTCGCGATGATGATGAAAAGAATCGCGCAGAAAATTTAGGGCATTTTGTTCCATATTCTATCTTTTATTTTAGCATATTTACCAAAACAAAAAAGGCCCAAGCCCCAGGGGTTGAATGGTATTAAAACCTACCTAATAAGCTTGGTACATCTATTTCACTACCTTCAATTCACCTAAAAAGCAATAGTGTCTTTTGTTAGTATCAACCCAAATATCATGAATTTTAAAATTTTTAAACTCCTTCCTTATCAATTCTTTATTAAAAAGGTAATGAGTTAGTCCTTTTTCTCCTCCTTCTATACAAATATAAGTTCTCGGTCCAATAACTTTATATCTTGTCTTTTGCTTTCCATATTTTTCAATTATCGTAAATTTTGGCCAGAATTTCTTAAATTTTCTCTTACGAACAGTAATAAAAATTAAACCGCCCTGTTTTAGCACTCTTTCTATTTCCTTAATTACTCTTCGTATATTTTTAATTTTCTCGTGATGGATTGTGCTGGTGGAGACAACTGCATCAAAAAAATTATTGGGATAAGATAACTTTTTGTAAATATTACCAATTTTCAAGCCAGCTTTTAATTTTTCTTTTTTCAGCCAACTTCTCGTCAGTTTGACTCCCTTTGGCGCGATATCAATGCCATAAACCTTAAAGTTATACTTGGCTAAATAAATTATATGCCTGCCCGAGCCGCAGCCTAAATCAAGAATTTTTTTAACGCCTTTTCTCTTAAATAACTTGACGATTTTTGACATGTCTTCCTGGATTTTTATAAAAACTCTGCCGCGTTGTTTAAATATTTCATTCCATTGTTTCATAAATTAATTCTACCAAAAAACCGCCTTTTTGGCGATTAAAGACCAGCTTTACAATTAAAAAGACTACACATTTTGGCTCCTGGAGTCGGACTCGAACCGACAACCTACCGGTTAACAGCCGGTTGCTCTGCCATTGAGCTATCCAGGAATACCAAAATGTGTAGTCTTTATATTAATGTTCAAACATTAGCAAACGATAAGCAATATGCGACGAGCGACATGCCACTAATAATCTTTCAACTTTGTCATACCTCGATGCAACTCAATCTTTTCCAGGGCTTTGGCTTCAATCTGGCGGATTCTTTCGCGGGTAACGCCGAATTCCTGGCCAACTTCCTCCAGTGTATGGGCTACGCCGTCAAGCAAACCAAAACGCATTTCTAATATCTTCTGTTCGCGCGGTGATAATTCTTTGATAATATCCTTTACGTGGTCTCTTAACAACTGCATGGCAGCCACCCTGTCCGGTGTGATTGTTTTCACATCTTCAATAAAATCACCTAAAACACTGTCTTCGTCATCACTGTCGCCCACAGAGGTTTCCAAGGAAACAGTGTCTTGGGAAATTTTAATGATGTGGTGGATTTTCTCCACTGGCTCGCCCATTTCAGCCGCTATTTCCTCGGGTAAAGGCTCGCGACCTAAATCCTGAATGAGTTGGCGTTCCACTTGTTGAAAACGATTAATTGTTTCAACCATATGAACAGGAATGCGAATAGTTCTTGACTGGTCTGCCAAAGCTCTGGTAATTGCCTGTCTGATCCACCAAGTCGCGTAGGTAGAAAATTTATAGCCTTTTCTATAATCGAATTTCTCCACTGCCCGGAATAAACCAATATTGCCTTCCTGAATCAAGTCAAGGAGAGATAGAGAGCGACCAGTAAATTTCTTCGCGATAGAAACCACGAGGCGCAAATTGGCTTCTACTAATTTCTTCTCCGCCTCCACATCGTCTTTCTCTTTTCTTTTAGCTAACTGCAACTCCTCCTCGGCTGATAAAAGAGGTACTTTACCAATCTCTCTTAAGTACATCTGAATTGAATCATTAGAAATATCAGAAAGGTCAAGCCTTTTTCTGTCAGCTGCTGTTTCCATCATTTTTTCCATCGCATCGTCTTTATGCTTATCAAGGATACCGCCTGTAGTTTCAACCATTTGCACGCCCAGGGAATCCAAGCTGTCCAAAAAATCTTCGTATTTCTGACTGTATTCCTCTACTTCTGGAAAAGCATAAAGAACCTCGGTTTCTGTAATAAAACCTCTCATCTTCGCCTTACTTATTAATCTTTCCACTTCAATCGGCTGGAAAATAGCTGGCGTGGCTTGCTTCTCCTTAACAAACTTATGTTTAACTACCTTGGCTTTGATCCTCCTTTTAATTCGAGGCTTAACTAATCTTTTATGTGTTTTTGGACCCCTCTTTTTTGCTTTTTTCTTTTTGCTTTTTTTGTGTTTAGCCATATATAAATATAAAAAAATGACTTAATAAATTATTTTTATTGTTTTAATTGACCGGCTATCCGGTTGAATTCCTCACTATAAACTTTTACTTTATCCCTGTCTTTTTCCTTCTCGGCTTTTTTGATTTTCTGCTCCAAATCTTTCAATTCATTAACATAATAATTCCGTTGTAACTCCTTAATATTAGCTGTTACCTCTTTTTTAATAAAATCATCCTCAGCTTCAGGGAAATTATGCTCTGTTTTGAGAATTAATAAATCAGCTTCATGAGCCAGGCCTGGATCTTTTTTCTCTAAAAATAAACGGAAGCCAGTGTAATCAAACTCGTGCTTTTCAGTATAATGAATAATCAGTTCTTTGTAAAGAGAAGTTAATTTTTGCGGCGCCAAATATTCTGGCAGTAAGTGATCAATAATATAGTTCAAGTTCTCTGGATATTTCAGAGCCAGTCCGATCGCTTGTTCTGACAAAGTATCATATCTATCCTTTATTTTTACGGGAATTGATTCTGCAGTTGTCTTCGAAGCTCTTGTCATATTTGACTGCTTTAACTTCTCCCTTAAAATTCTTTCTTCAACATTAATAATCTCAGCTAATTTTTGCAGATAATGTGTTTGTTCAATCTTGTCAGCTAGTTTGCTAATCACTGCCAGCAAAGTCTTGGCCACCTTCTTTTTGTCTTCCACCCTACTTAAATCAGCCTTTTCTGTAGTTTTTTGAAAATAATAATCCATGATAGATTGAGAACTTTCAATAGCCCTCTGCCATAGCTTAACATCTTTTTTTATACATTCATCAGGGTCTTTGCCATAGGGTAAAGCAATGATTTTGATATTCATTTCCTGCGCCATAGCCGCATCAATGCCTCTTTTTGAAGCATCTTCGCCGGCGATATCAGTGTCAAAAGCAAAGGCAATATTTGTCGTATAACGCTTTATAAGCTTAACTTGATCAAACGTCATAGCTGTACCTGAAGAAGCCACTACATTTTCAATGCCAGCCTGATGGGAAGCAATGCAGTCCATATAGCCTTCAACAATAATCGCCAGCTTCTTTTTCCGAATGTCGCCTTTAGCTTTATCAATGCCATAAAGAACAGCGCTTTTGTTATAAATAAGTGTCTGCGGAGAATTAATGTATTTAGCCATATCTTTTTTCTCATCGCCAAGCCAGCGGCCACCAAAACCAATAATATTGCCGTGAGTGTCTGAGATGGGAAACATCAAGCGATTTCTAAAACGATCAAAAAAGCCAACACCTTTTTCCTTCTTAACAGTTAAACCAGCTAGGAAAATATCGTCTTCCTTGAATTTCTTTTGTATAAAAAATTTGTTCAAGCTATCCCAGCTTTCTGGTGCGTATCCTAATTTGAAAAGATCAACTGTCTCGTCAGAGACCTGACGCTTTTTTAAATAATCACGGGCAAACTTAGCCAGCGGTGAGTCAAGTAAAACCTTATGATAGAAATCAGCGGTTAACTTGCAAATATCCAGTAACTTAGTTTTTTGGCTGGTGATAGCTGGGTCTTGGTACCTTAACTGGACGCCGGCTTTCTTCGCCAAAACGCGCAGGGCTTCAGGAAATTCCATGCCTTCCATTTTCATGACAAAGCCAAAAATGTCGCCGCCTTCGCCGCAAGAAAAACAATGCCAGATCTGCCGATCCGGTGAAACAATAAATGAAGGATTTCTTTCCGAGTGAAAAGGACAGAGAGCCTTAAAATTTGATCCAGCTCTTTTTAACTGAAGATACTCGGAAATAACATCCACGATATCCAGTTTTGATTTTATTTCTTCAATGTTATCTTGGGCCATCTTAAAATTTATAAAATTTCTTATATAAATAATTGTTAAGCAATTTCTCGCTGGGCATGAAAATGGGCTTTGGTATTTTATCTAGGGGAAACCATTGCCATACAATAATTTCATCAGTCTCCATAACTTTTGGCTCTCCTTCAAAACCTTCATAGAGTAAACCAATAGTGACATGATGAGCATCCTTGACTATATCATTGGTGACGCTGATCACTTTTAGCTTTTCCTGGCTAATTTTTACGCCTGTTTCTTCCAGGACCTCCCGATAAGCCGCTTGCTCAAAGCTTTCGCCAAAAAGAAGCTTGCCGCCGGGCATAGTCCAGGTGCCTTCGCCGTGGAGTTCGCTGTCAGCCTTGCGGGCATCACTGTGTCTTTTGCCCATCAAAACCTTGCTATCTTTCAAAATTATGACACCAATGCCGACGCCTCGTTTTTTAATTTGGCTCATATTGTGCTCATTCATTGGTATGTTTCCCTTTAACCTTATTCTTTGGATAACGCTTCTCGTGGTTTTTAATCACTTTATCCAGCGCATTTGAAACATCAACCTCACAATAATTCGCCAAAGAACAAAGCTCCCAAAGCATATCCCCAAAAAAATTCTCAATTTCTTGATGATTTTCCTTAATTTTTTCTTTCACTTTTGTCTCATCCAGCTCCCATTTGATAATATTGCGAAACTCGCCGATTTCTTCAACCATACCTAAAAGTAACTCTTTAGGCGTATGATATTTATGCCAGCCCCGCTCCTTTAGAAAATCATTAACTATTTTTTGTTGTTTCATAGAAAATTAATTACTTATTTCCAAACCGCAAAATAAATCTCAAAAAATAATAATAAAAACCAACCCAGTATCAGCACAAACCAAAGAGCGATTTGGATACGTTCAGCCCTCGTCTCAGCTGTGACGCTAAAATTCTCAGCGGCCATAGTATAAATATCTTCCAGACTTTTTAGCTTTTCACGGATAGTATGCGACCAATCAGGAATGTGAAACTTGCGCATCGCTAAATCATAGAGTTTGGCGGCATACCAATCGCCATATAATTTCACATTGCGCTCTGTTTCCTCAAATTCAATAATTGACTGAGTACGCAAACCCATCAATTCACGCATGGTCGATCGTACCTCTTTAGCTTTTACCTTCGGCATCTTCTGTAGAAGTTTAACTGTTTTTTCTAACCGCTGGTCAAGCTGGAAATCCAGGTAACGCAGGTGAAGCAAATGAATGTTGGCTAGCTCAAGAAGGTCTATGGTATCCTGCCAATCTCCTTTTGGATCAAAAATAAAAGCGCCATCCCAATCAACAATAGTCAAATCATCCTTGGTGTACTGGATTTTTGAAGCTAGGGTATTAGAAATTTCAGTTTGATCAAGCGGTACACTCTCGCTTTTTAAAAGCATCGCTATTTGTTCAGCAAATGGCAAAAATTGATCGGGGCTGGCCTGGTACCCAGAAATCAAAAACATAGTAAATCCTTCGCTAAAATTTTTCTCGATTGATTGCTTACCTAACAATCTCTCTGCCTCATCAACAAGTTTTTCTTTAAATTCTAATGTTTGGGCACTAAAAATATCATCTACTGTCATACTGGCCTCAACTAAGATATTCTCTGGCAAAAAAGCTTTTGTATTAAGCTCCAACTCCTGGCCATTAATTTTACTTTTTTGTTGTTTAATAATTCTATATTTAGGTAAAATCAAAGAATAGGAAGGAGAGCTTCTCGCCCCTTTTATTTCTTCGGCTCCTCTTTTCGGCAGGCTACTTTTACTTTGGCCAACTATCGTGGCAATAATTTTACCCTTTACTTTTCTATTATTATTCATAATAAATTTGCGTAATATAACATTAAAAAACCTGCTTCTAGCTCTATTATTTTAGCAAAAAAGCAGGTTTTTATCAATTTGAGAGCGTGAATGACAATGAGACGCTCTCATCCCGAGCTTGCCGGGGGATCTCACGTCCCAAAAGGTACTCTCTATAATCTCGCCCTAACCTTTTCCATGGCTAAGGTTTTTAGCTCTTCAGCCTCCCTTAAAAGTCTTTCTTTTTCTGAAATAAGATGCAGTCGAAGTGTTTCATCCTTAATTGATGGTAAATTGATGTCCACATTAAGCATCGCTGCCTTAAGACTTGCTTCAGCTAAATAGGCTCCCACCCCAACGTCAGAAATTGCATTTTTATTACCAATTGGCGCCAAATCATCGGCTAGCTTAAGAATCTTTAAACAAACCTGGCAAATTTCCAAAGGCACGGCTGATGCTTCTTGAGCGGCTTTTTCCAGCGCCTCTGTCCTAATCTCCTTTTGATCATCATTTTCTGAAGGCAAACGCCAGGCTGTCATCAGGTTTTCAAAAACCTGCATATCCTGACTGGTCAGGTCTTTAAGCTTCTCAATAGCTTGGGTTGCCCCTTCCAGAATCTCCTCTACTTGCGGCTGGACTGCTTCATAGCCTTTTTTCTTCAAAGTAAGGTTTGCCACCATACTGACCATGGCTGCGGCATTGGCGGCTGCCACGGCGCTAACGCTTCCGCCGCCAGGGGTCGGGCTTTTAGAAGCCACCAATGCCAGATAATCATTCAAGGTCATTTTGTAAATTGACACATATCCTCCTTTTTGGATTTTTAAATGATCGCTTAACGTTTTATCTTATATTAAATTATTTTTTAGTTTTAATCACCACAATGGTGCAGTTGGTTAAAAGCGCAGCCAATGCGCCTACAGCCGCTAAAACTGGCAAAAGCACCGCGCCCACGGCACCGACAGTCAAAGGCATTTCCAAAAGCGATTCGCCTTTCTCGTTTTCAATAATAATGCGCCGTATATTGCCCTCGTGAATCAATTCCTTGACTTTTTTGACCAACTCTTCGCCTGAGACTTTAAATTCTTCTCTGTATTCTTTTTCCATAGGTTTATTGATTAATGTTAATTTTATTCATTGACTTCCTCCGCTGGCGCTGTTTGTAAATAAAGAAAATGATGGCCGCAATAATTAAAATAACCAAAACAATGTCTATTATCTCGCTCCACTGCCTAATAATATGCCAATTACTCCTGAGTTTATAGCCAAACCAGGTCAAAAAAGCGTTCCACAAGCCCGCGCCAGCGATGGTGTAAAGAGAAAACTTCCAAATATTCATGCGTCCCACGCCAGCCGGGATGGAAATCAAATGCCTGACAACAGGAATGAAACGGCTGATAAAAATAGTTTTATCGCCGTATTTGGCAAAAAATTTTTCAGTTTTCTCTAGATCATGTTCGTCAAGCAAAACGTATTTGCCAAACTTTCTCACCAACGGCCGGCCGCCATAAGCGCCGATGTAATAGGAAATCAAAGAGCCAATAATACTGCCTAGCGTAGCCGCTAAGACAATCCACCAAAAAGAAAGTTTGTGTTCAAACCACAAAAATCCGGCAAAAGGCATGACTGCTTCGCTTGGTAATGGCACGACCATGCTTTCCAAACTCATCAGCACGCCAATGCCAATATAGCTTGTTTTTAAAATAAACGTGGTCGCAAAACTGACAATGGCTTCGGTGATACCCATAGTGCTTTCATTATAGCATATTTACGTTTTCTCTAATTTTCGCGCAAATTCCTTCGCCTTTTCCAAATCCTCTTCATTCGGCCGGCCTTTGTTAATGCCACCAAAAGGCCTGACATAAAAAGGATAAGTGTCCCAGCCGCGGCAATTGAACTCGCCGACAATCCTGAAATTCTTTTGTTTTAATTTATTCTTCAACGGCTCGGCTAAAAGATTATAAGGCCAAAGTTTGCCCATTCCGCTGGTGGTGAAAACAAATGCTCGCTTGCCTTTTTGATCAGGCAGCTTATCAACAAGTTTAAATAAACTTCTATGCGGCCAGCCGAAATAAACGCCCGAGCCAAAGCCTATTAAGTCGTAATGAGAAATGCTGTTTAAATCAACCTCATCTGACTTAACCAACTTTGCTTGTAAAACGTCAGCCATGGCGTGAGCGATTTTTTCAGTATTGCCGTGGTGAATGGAATGATAAATGATAAGGGTTGACATTTATTCTTAGAATAAACCATTTTTTATCAGATCTGATATTAATCTTTCTTTATCCAGTGGTATCATGGGATATTTATTATTTTCAAAATCATCTCGGCTATACCAAATAAAACTTTCAATCTCATGACCGGTGTGTATTCCACCATCAATTTCAGCCAGATAAACTTTATTTCTGGTAATACGATGATGATAAGGCGACGGGGCTGAATATTCACCAAAATATTTCATAGAAACTAAATCAACGCCTATTTCTTCTTTTAGCTCTCTTTTTAGGCATTCTTCATCGGATTCTCCTTCTTGAATTTTTCCGCCCGGTGTCCATAATTCTTTATAGCCCCTACCTTTAAGCATCAGAAGCTTTCCCTGTTTTATTATAATGGCGGCTATTCTTGTTTTGGTTTTCATAGTTTCTTAGAAATTAAATTTAATGCCAATTTTTATCTAAATACTTTTGTTCTTTTGAAATTAAATCTATTTGTTTTTTGATTTCCGCAATATCATCAGCATTAAGTGGCTCAAATTTATCATAAAAGCCTGATTTCCTGTCAGGTAAATACACAGCTTCTTGGTAAGGCTGGTGAACAGCATTTTTAGCACGGCCATAAACATGCAGATGGAAGTATGGATCGTCGTTCTTTTTAAATGCCTAATTGCCCATATCCTGATAATTAACACGGACGACAGGTATGCCCCCTGTTAGTTATGCCAATTTTCATGGCTTTTCCTACAACCATCGTTAGTCTAATAAATTCTATAGCCAAAGCTGGCGTCAGCTCGGTGCGATCATTCATTTTTTCTTTAGGGGATATTTTAAGATGTCCGCCATCTGTTCTGGTAACATGGGGCTTGTCAACCGCTTCAACTACGAAATTTTTGGTGTTATAAATAATGGCCATAAAATTATTGATTATTTTTTAGGTTTAAAATCTAATGCCAGCGAATTAATACAATATCGCTTCCCGGTTGGTTTTGGTCCGTCTTCAAACATGTGTCCAAGATGAGAGCCGCAGTTGTCGCACAAAACTTCAATGCGCCTCATGCCAAGGCTTTTGTCTTCCTGCAGTTTAACATGACCATTTTTAATCACCTCATAAAAGCTCGGCCAGCCCGTGCCAGAGTCAAACTTGGTGTCCGAGAAGAATAAAGGCTGGCCACAGACCACGCAATAATAAGTGCCCGGTTCTTTGTTATGTAAATATTTTCCACTGCCTGGCGGCTCGGTGCCTTTGAGAAAGCAGATGCTGTACTGCTCGGGGGTGAGTTCAGATTTTTGATTAGATTTTTTGTCCGGCATACTTATTTAATCATTTAACCTATAAGTGCCTACAATTCTCCTTGTTTTAGGATGACATACCAAATTACAAATAATTAAATTAATTTTATCAATGACTAATTTGCCAATCTTAATATTTTCTAATTCCTTGACTTTTTTGACAAAGGCTTCGCTTGGTTGGTGGGTGAAGCGGCATAAAGTAATGTTACCAAAGAATATCTCGTCGGAAAAATACTTTTTATTATCAGGGACACCAATCTGTTTTAGCCCAGCATCCAGCTCTTTGACTAATTTCTGTAGCGTATCATTACAATATCCCATTAAAGATAAACTAGTAGGAAACTTAACTAAGTCTTCAAGCTGAAAAGAGAAGTTTCTAAATTTTGGTATAATTTTCTTAAATAATCTATCAACTTTAGCGGCATCATTTTCTGTAAATAACGGCAGTTTATGAATAGTACGGATACTTTTGATAGTCAGGTGCATTGATTCAGCTGGATAATAATAGTATTTTGGCTCCAATTGTCTCAAAGGTTCAATAATAATCTTTGTTATTTTGTGCGCGATGTTTTTTGGTATAAAAACTAATGAAGTGAGACACGTTTGGTCATCATGTTCGTATTCACTTTGCATCTCTACCACTGTAGATTTTACCACGCCTTTAGCCAAGAATAATTTTATCTCTTTGACCAACTGCTTTTGCTCAATAGATTTTTTTGACCCTAGAACTATATGCCAAACTGCATTTTCTTGAAACGCTCCTTTTTGGTTGATAGACAAAAGGGTATTTTTCGTTTCTTCTTTAAACCTATCCACCCGATCACCAAAAAGATATGGTGCAGCGGAGGAAGTAGAAAAGAGATAACCAATAATACTCTCTGTATCCCAATTCCTTACAATTGGCACATCGTGTATCTTAATAAACCTAAATACCGAACGAGCGAGTATATCATCCCATAGCTTCTCCGGTTCTTTAAATTTGCCTTTTCCGGCACGTCTCTCTTCGCCCAAATATCTCTGAACAACTTTTTTTACTGCCCGTTGCCATTTTTACTGACAGGTCCAAAAGCCTCTATCGCTAAAAATTGCTACCCCGCCATCTTCCTCAATTAGATTATTAAGATCCTTTAGCACTTGCTCTTGATCCATCCAATGAAATGCTCGACAAATTGTGGCAACTTTAAAAATACCCAAGTCTTTTTTAAGCTTTCCTAAGTCTTCGGCACCATAATTAAGCCAAATAAGCTTCATTTTAGAATCTTTCGTTGCTTTCTTGGCCAATTTTAACATTTCAGGATCAGGATCTAAGCAGACCACTTCACCGCATTTGCCCTCCATGGCCAGAGCTATCTGTCCAGTGCCGCAGCCAATGTCCAAAACTCTATCATTTGGTTTAACGCCAAGGTGCTTAACGATTACATCGATTACCTCTTTCGGTATACTTGGTCGATACTTTGCATAATACTTATATGTGCCTCGGTATGATTCCGGGTCAAATTTTCTTATATTATTTTTCATATTTTACAGAACATTTATGCCAAATTTTTTTAAATTCTCCGCCAGGGAAGCAATGGGCAATCCGACTACATTAAAGTAATCACCTTCTACTTTCTTAATAAGCATGGTGCCTAATCCCTGAATGGCATAAGCACCCGCCTTATCTAAAGACTCTTTTGATTTTACATAGAAATCTATCTCCCTTGGCTTTAATTTTTTGAAATAAACTTTTGTTTCTGCTGATTGCGACATAACCTTATTTTTTTGAGTATCGATGATGGTAAAACCAGTAATGACAGAGTGTGATTTCCTACTCATTTTTCTCAGCATTTCTTTGGCTTTAGCCGCGGTCTTCGGTTTACCAAGGATTTTGCCTTTAAATACAATAAAAGTATCAGCGGCAATAATAATAGCATCTTTATATTTCTTAGCTACCGCCTTGGCCTTGCCGATAGAAAGTGAAACAGCCACTTGGCGCGGAGATAACCGCCTATTTATCGCTTCTTTATAGTGGCTTTTTACTACCCTAAACTTTAAGCCAGTTTTATCTAGCAGTTCCTTTCTTCTCGGCGACGCTGAGGCTAATATTATTTTTCTCTGGATTTTTTGATTATTTTTCATATTTTCATTATACCAAAAAACCACAAAAAGAGCTTAGGGCTTGACAAGAATTAAATAGTGCGCTATAATGCCCTGTTAACAGTAAAATAAACCTAAAAAACATAAAATCAAAACCTAACAGACGGGAGGTTAATATGCCCTTTAAATTAGAGGTTGATCTTGAAAAACTTCGTCAGATGACGCAAGAAGCCAAGGTAAAACAAGCCGGAAAACGTACTAAAAAGGCTGACCTAGAAAAACTCGCTATGGAGCTAAAAGTAAAACACATTATAGAGCAAATTCCTCTACGTGTGAAAACGGAGGCAATGGCAGGTAGAAATCACGCCATTGTTATGAGTGTAGGGCATGGTGATTATGAGCGTCCTGATGACGAGAATGATCTGTTTTTATGCAAGCCTGAGTGGCTCAAGAGAGTTTGCAAAATGGTATATCAGGCTTGTGTCGATGCTGGGCTCAATCCTAGTTTGGAATACTGGATGAAGGAGTACACATACAGTGGATTCAATATAGTGGTCCACTGGTAAACCTTTCTTAAACTCCCATGTTATTTTAAGACCAAATCAGGTCAGACTTGATTTGGTCTTTCTTTATTTTTAAAATATTTGTTTTATACCAAAAAACAGCCAAAAGAGCTTGGTTATAATTCAATCCTGACAATCTTTTGCCGGCTGGTGTGGCCTGAAATTATTTTGACTTTATCGCTTGTGATACCAAAATATTTTGCCAGTGCCTGAACAATTGCCAAATTAGCCTTGCCTTTAATTGGCGGCTCCTTGACGGAAACTACAAAGTGGTTATCGTCAAGTTTTTTGACCTCCTCTTCTTTCGCGCTTGGCTTGGCTTTGACAAAAATTTTCATTTTAAACAGTGATAATTATAATTAGGTATATTTTCATTATACCAAAAAACAGCCAAAAGAGCCCTTGGCCTACGATAGTAATGGACAGACCATAGCGAGAAATTGAAACGGCCGAGACAATGTCATGGGATCGGCCTTAAAATTTCTGTTTAGGCACGACAAAAATTAAATAACAACCAATAACTATTAGCCCGAGACCAAGATACAATAAGATATTGGGTACGGCCGTCCATCCTGTCAAATAGGCAATTCCCCTCAAGAAAATGCAAACAAATCCTATTAAAAATAAAATCTTGCCAGCTAAATTAAAATTTATAGGCACAAATCCCGGCATGTACTTCATACATTTATGTTTAAAAGATTAATCAGTCTTATTGGCGGTGGGAGCGAGATTTCCCGCCTCCACCAAGGTTTCGGCGGGACAGGCGAACTCGTAGAAATTAATCAGACGGAGAGGACGGGACTCCCCGCACTATTTTCGCTCCGCTCAAAAATGTGGGGCAGGCGAACCTGCAAGTTATTATTGAAACGGAAAGAGTGAGATTCAAAACCACGAAAGGCTAAAAACCCCTACCTACTCTCCAAGACCCGAAAAAAGCGGAGGGTGTGGGATTTGAACCCACGAAGGGCTATTCACCCTTACTTGCTCTCCAAGCAAGCGCACTAGACCACTATGCGAACCCTCCGCTTTTTTCGGGTCAAGCAAGTGCCCTTGCCCCGCATAATCACAAAGTGATTTGTGCGGGGTTACCATTCGGCGCACCTCTCCAAAATTACTATGAGCTATAGGCTATGAGTCACTAGCCAACTTCAGTATATCATACAAAATTTATGAGAAAAAGAAAAGCCCCAAAAAAGATTTTTTTAATATCTCAGTTGGGGCGAGTAAAAAATTTTAAGCTGTTATTTTACTTCTCTAACTTTTTGGAGAAATAAATTTATTTTGGGCAGTGTACCCACTACCCGACAAACTTGTCTTTCAACCTGAATAAGAACTTCCTCGGGATTAAATTCGGTAAAATCATTGATGTTAAAATTCGCTTGGTCAGGCCAGAAAACCAACTTAGCCTCCACCTGACCATCCCTTTGGCGGCATGGCTGGCAAATAAAGGAAGCTCCCCTTAAAAGCTCCTGAATCTTTCGGTACTCCTTAATCCAGTTGTATCCAGACAAAGATCTCCTCCTCTTAAGTAAAAGGTTAAAGGCTTACACGACCGATTAAAAGACTCGTTGATCCTACCCATTCCTTGCTTTGAACCACCTCCTTTTTTCTAATGTACGTTATGAAAATGAAAAAATGAACAATGTATAAGGTTATATTATTTCTTAAATTTTGTCAATAGCTATTTCTTTTCCGCCTTCAAAATCGCCAGCGTTGTTTTAATGACAGTGTCAGGATTCAAGGAAATGCTGTCTATTTTTTCTCTGGCTAGAAACTGGGCAAAGTCAGGAAAATCAGAAGGCGCCTGGCCGCAAATGCCAATCTTGCGTTTATATTGTTTAGCTGTCCTAATGACCTGCCTCAATAAACGCTTCACTGCCTCGTTTCTTTCATTGTAAATATGAGCTACTAGCTCGGAATCACGGTCAACACCGAGAGTCAATTGAGTTAAATCATTTGAGCCAATGGAAAATCCGTCAAAAATTTTAGCAAATTCATCAGCCAGAATTACATTGGAAGGAATTTCACACATCACGTAAACATCCAAGCCCCTTTCATGCCGTTTCAAACCATTCTTAGCCATCTCGGCAATCACTTTCTTGCCTTCCTCTACGGTGCGGCAAAAGGGAATCATTACTTTAACATTAGTTAAACCTAATTCATCCCGAACTTTCTTCAAAGCCTTGCATTCTAAAACAAAGCCAGCTTTGTATTTTTCATCATAATAACGGGACGCGCCGCGCCAGCCAATCATCGGGTTGTCCTCTTTCGGTTCAAACTCACGACCGCCAATCAAATTAGCATACTCATTTGTTTTAAAGTCTGAAAGTCTTACAATTACATCTTTGGGGTAGTAAGCGGCGGCAATAATCGCCACGCCAGAAGCTAATTTATCTATAAAGTATTGTTTTTTATCTTTATATAATTTAGTTAGTTCACCAATCACTTTGACTGCTTTTTTATCTTTCAAGCGCGGGTAATTAATCAAAGCTAAAGGGTGAATTTTAATGTAGCCGGAAATAATAAATTCCTCGCGCGCCAAACCCACGCCGTCATTAGGGATAAAGCTTTCACTAAACGCCAGCTCTGGCGTACCCACGTTCATCATAATTTTGGTACGAGGCCGCTTTATTCTCTTTAAGTCGGTCTTCTTAACGCGAAAAGGTAAAATGCCTTCATAAACAAAACCTTCCTCACCCTCGGCACAAGAAACTGTCACTTTTTGCCCATTTTTAATCTTGCGCGTGGCATTACCGGAACCGACAATACAGGGAATGCCCAGTTCACGGGAAATAATGGCGGCGTGGCAAGTGCGGCCGCCTCTGTTAGTGACAATCGCACTGGCGATTTTCATAATCGGTTCCCAGTCTGGGTCGGTCATATCAGTCACCAAAACCTCGCCTTTTTTGAATTCTTTAATCTTGCTTGTTTCCAAAATTATATGCGCTTGGCCTGCGCCAATCCTCGCGCCTACCGGCGAACCGCTGACAATCACTCTGCCTTTTCTACGCAACTGATACTCTTCCAGCATTGACCAATCCTTCTGCGACTGCACTGTTTCCGGCCGCGCCTGCAGCATATAAAGTTTTTTAGTCACGCTGTCTTTCGCCCATTCCATATCCATCGGTTTTTTGTAATGATTCTCTACGATGACCGCCCATTTGGCTAGATGTAAAATTTCCTTGTCAGAAAGCACGTAGCTGTCTCTTTCTGCTTGAGTGGTTTTTATATTCTTAGTCGGATGCTCGCCAGTGGAGTAAATCATTTTCACTTCTTTGGCCCCCAGCTTCTTGGTCAAAATTGGCTTGTACTTACCCAAAGTAGGTTTGAAAACGTAAAACTCATCAGGCGTCACATTGCCCTGGACAATGTTCTCGCCCAAGCCCCAAGAACCATCGATAAGCACAGTGTTTTTAAATCCTGTTTCTGTATCAACGGAAAACATCACGCCCGAGCATAATGATTTGACCATTTTTTGCACGCCAATGGACAAACCTATTTTAAAATGGTCAAAACCTTTGTCTTCACGGTAAGAGATGGCGCGGTTGGTAAACAAAGATGCAAAACATTTTTTGCAAGCTTTTAAAAGCGCCTGCTCGCCCCTGATGTTCAAAAATGTCTCCTGCTGGCCGGCAAAAGAAGCATCAGGCAAGTCTTCGGCTGTGGCAGAAGAGCGGACAGCCACACCACAATTCCTGCCATACTGCTGTTCTAACTTTCGGTAGCCACGCACTATCAATTGCTCCAAGTATTTAGGCAAACTCGCCTTTAAAATTGTCTGTCTGACTTTCGCGCCCCTATCCATTAAATTCTTTAAATTATGAGTGTTAAGGCCAACCAAGATTTGTTGAATTCTCTTTCTAATGTCAGCTTTTTTAAGAAAGTAATGATAAGCCGCCGAAGTAATGGTAAAACCATTAGGCACGATGATACCTTTTTGAGTTAAATGCCGATACATCTCGCCCAAAGACGCATTTTTGCCGCCCACCAATGGCACATCTTTGATGCCGATTTGATTGAACCAAAGGATGAACTTTTTATTTTTGGACATATAGAAAAATTAATGGTTAATTTAGTTTTATTATAGCATAAAAATTTAAAAAATAAAAAGTACCCAGACCATCGCTGATCTGGGTGACGAGAAACTTATTTAGCGGCCGATGAGGCTGGCGTTTTATCAAGTCTACTCAAAACGGAGATAATTTTACCAACAGATCTTTCAACTAATTCCCTTTCCTTAAGAAACTCTAAAAAGTCCGCCATTAATATTTCTCCATTAAGTCTCATCACTCTATAATCAAAAGGATTAGAGGTAGAGCCTAAAGCTGTACCAATTACTATAAAGGATATTTCTGCAGGCAGAGTACTTAAATCTCCTGCCATTACTTTGTTTAAATCCCCTTCCTTTAAAGAAACAATTCGGGCGCCTTTCTCAATAAAAACCTTAATAAATTCACTTTCAATCCAAGTTTTACGTCCGTCTGGTTTTCTGATCACAACCGCAAATTTGTAATTTTTCAACATCTCCTTTACTTTTTCCCTTTGCTCTTGCTGTATTTTTTCCTGCTCTTGCTGTATTTTTTCCCGCTCTTTCCGCTTTCTTTCTCGTTCACCTGCACCTCTGCGCCACCGCCAATAAAACAATAAAGTTAAAAGAAAAATGGCAGAGGCAATAGCTAAACAGATTGTTTCCCGTGCCATAATACACCTCCTTTAATTCTTCCACTCATAAAACTTTCAAATCACCTTGGGCGATGAAGTCTTAAGGTGAAATATCATGAAGGTTCCCTCAGGCGTAATTGCTCAAATAAACCAGCGTTATTACTGACTTACTTGGCCCATCATTTGGGCTGAGGATTTTTAAAAGAGCTGTAGCTAACGTTAGTAAAAAACCCTCTGCTTGTCAAGGGCTTGGTGTGGATAAAACATTCGATCGTTCGCACGAATGTTCTAACACATTTTTCCCGATATTCTACCCAGCTTTAGCTGGGGTGCCTGAATTGAAACTTTAGTTTCATCAGAGGCCGTCAAATGGTTAAAACCATAATTCCTGCACCCGAACTAAAGTTCGGTAGAAAATTCGTACATTCGCCTGCCTGCCGTAACTTTAGTGTAGGCAGGTATTGATTCGTAATTCGTAGTAAAAAGAAAAACCCGAGCCAAAAAATAGCCCAAGTTTTTCTAAAGTAAATTCCTTAATAACGGGTTAAGCTAAAACTTATTAGCAATATCACCAAATATCGGCATTTTATATTTTTCACCACCATAGGCTTTGATAAATCCGATGATCACAGCGATCACGGTAATAATCCAAATCAACCATGCTAGCCACCAGAAGAAAGGGATGATACCGATTAATGAAAAGATAAAAATGACCAATCCTTGTTTGGCATGGAATTTAACAAATTCATCATCCTTTTTTATCACTAGCATCACTACGCTAAGAATCCAAAGGTAGCTCAAAGCAGCCATTAGTTTGTTGTCTCCCGCACCACCTGTCATTGGTTTTTTTTCGTCCATAACTGTCACCTCCTTTCAAAATTATTTTACTTTTTAATAATATTTTTAAAAATAATAGCCATGATTACAGATACAACCAAACCGTAAATACTTAATAAAACTGGCAATCGAATAATCTCCAAGAAATACCACCATTGATGATACCAAATTATTTCAAAAATTGCTAGGATTAATCCGGCTACGATACCCAAAAAAATGCTGGCTGATATTTGCATACCCAAACCTGATTTATATTTCCTCATCAATACCCAGTTCAATAAAATGAAGACAAAACCTTCAAATATCCAGTGTAAAAATAAATATCTGTCAATAATGATATTAGCGATTTCCAATATCAAAAGCAGGAAGATTAATCCCCTAGTCGCCTTCCAGTAAAAACTTAATCTCTGACCGGCAATCGTGTCGTCATCTGCCAGTCCTCGAGAAATAGGCATATTTGTTTGCTGTCCATTGGGCATATCTAATTAGATTATATAATATTTTCATTAATAACACAAAACCTCTGGCTTTCACCAGGGGCTTTGCGTTTTAATATCTAAAAAGAACAAGCGATATCAAAATGTATTTGCGATAATGTATTCGTGTTTTATTCGAGTCAAATTCGTGTAAATTCGGGAAGTATTCGGGTCTAGTAGCCCATGTCCATGCCGCCCGGCATACCAGCCGGCATACCCGGTGTCTTTTCTTCTTTCTCTGGTAAATCAGTGACCACTGCTTCAGTAGTTAATAGCATAGCTGCCGCAGAAGCGGCATTTTCTAAGGCTGAACGAGTTACTTTAGTCGGATCGACTATGCCAGCCATCACTAAATCTTCATATTTATCAATTTCCGCATTATAGCCGTGGCCACCCTTTTCTTTCTTCACGGCATCAACAATCACCGAGCCTTCTTTGCCGGCATTAAAAGCAATCTGGCGTAATGGTTCTTCCAAAGCTCTTTTTAAAATATTAACACCAATTTTTTCATCGCCCTCAACTGCCAAATTCTCTAGTGCGTGTAAAGTCCTTAACAAAGCTACGCCGCCACCCGGAACAATACCCTCTTCCACCGCAGCGCGCGTCGCATGCAAAGCATCTTCTATGCGATGCTTTTTCTCTTTCAATTCCGTCTCTGTGGCTGCGCCGACTTTGATGACAGCCACGCCGCCGGCTAATTTGCCTAGACGCTCTTGTAATTTTTCCTTATCAAAATCAGAAGTCGTATTTTTTAATTCAGCTTTAATCTGCGCGACCCTATCTTTAATGGCTTTCTGGTCGCCTTTGCCTTCGACAATGGTGGTATTTTCTTTGGTGGCGATAACCTTGCGCGCCTGACCGAGCATTTCCATGTTTGCATTTTCTAACTTTAAGCCAACATCCTCGGAAATTACTTTACCGCTGGTTAAAATGGCAATATCCTCTAACATTTCCTTGCGGCGGTCGCCAAAACCGGGTGCTTTGACTGCTAAAACATTAAATGTGCCGCGCAGTTTATTAACCACAAAGGTGGCTAAGGCTTCGCCTTCCACTTCATCGGCAATCACCACTAAATCTTTATGGCCAGCCTGCGCTAATTTTTCCAACAAAGGCAAAATTTCATTCAAGGCAGAGACTTTTTTATCAGTAATTAAAATATAAGGGTCTTTGTATTCTGCTTCCATTCTTTCCGGATTAGTAATCATATAAGGTGAAACATAGCCTTTGTCAAACTGCATACCTTCCACGACTTCTTTTGATAAGCCAAAGGTTTGGGATTCTTCTACGGTCACGACGCCATCCTTGCCGACTTTTTCCATAACTTCAGCAATGAGCTTGCCAGTTTCCGGGTCTTGGGAAGAAATAGTGCCCACCTGCGCAATCTCTTCATTAGTTTTGACTGGTTTAGAAATTCTTTTTAATTCGGCAATGACTGCCCTCACTCCTTTTTCAATGCCGCGCTTAATCACCATTGGGTTCGCACCGGCAGCTACATTCTTGAAGCCCTCGGCGATAATACTCTGCGCTAGCAAGGTCGCTGTCGTAGTTCCGTCGCCTGCCACATCATTGGTTTTGGAAGCCACTTCCTGAACAACCTGCGCTCCGACATTTTCAAACTTATCCTCTAATTCAATCTCTTTGGCAATAGTGACGCCGTCATTGGTAATGGTCGGCGCGCCAAAGCCTTTGTCCAAAACCACATTACGTCCTTTTGGACCAAGTGTCACTTTGACCGCATCAGCCAATTTGTCCACGCCCTTTTTAATCAAAGCGCGCGCTTTTTCGTCAAATAAAATTTGTTTAGCCATAGTTTTTCAAATTAATAATTAATAATGCCTGCCCGCCATTCGCTTCGCGAAGGCGAAGCAGGCGGGTATAATGTATAATTAAATTTCTAATTTCTAGTTTTGGTCATCCAACATTCGTCAGGACGAGTTTGGAATTTTGAATTTTGGATTTGTTTCGGATTTTCCGCCCAAGGCGCCACGCCCGCCTTGCTGCCGCAAGGCAGGTGGGCGGGGATCTGCCTTCGACATGACATGCTTCGGATTTCGAATTTAAAAAATCTGTTTATAAATTATTCAACCTTAGCTAAAATATCCTCTTCCTTCAGCACTTTGTACTCAACGTCATCAAGTTCAACTTCATCGCCAGCGTATTTGCCAAAAATAACCTTGTCGCCGACTTTCAGACCAAGTTTTTTAATTTTTTCGCCGTCGCCGACGCCCACTACCTCGCCTTCTTCTTTCTTTTCCTTTTCAACTGTATCGGGTAAAACAATACCAGCCTTGGTGACCTCTTCTTCGGTCACTGGCTTAACGATGATGCGATCGCCTAATGGTTTTAAATGCATAGATTTTATTTGTTAATTTTTTAATAAATAAGTTGGATTTTCTCGTAAATTAGCACTCGTCCAAAAAGAGTGCTAATCCGTAATACCATTGTAAATAAATAAAAAAATGCTGTCAAGAACTAGATAAACAAGTTATCCACAGTGCACCACTAAAGGGTGCACTGTAGCCCTGAACCCGAGCTTGCCCTGTACTTAGAGCGAAGTGATATAGTACAGGGTGGTTCAGGGCACACCCAAAAGGCTCAAACATAGGTGGAGGTGCGAGCAACATTAGAAATTTAAAAAAACCGTCCTAAAAAGTCTTAGGACGGCCCAAAAGAACAAATCTTATTCGTAATATGGAGGATCTAATCCTAACTCACTCCTGGTTGGCATTGGTAATCTAAGATATAGCCTTTTAAAAGTATTAAAGTACATTCTTTCAAATACATTTTTGACTATTTCCGGCGGAATCCCATCAATTAATGGTAGCTTAGCTTCGGCTGAAATAAATTTTCTCTTATTCAGATCGGGTACCAGCCTTTTCTCAAGAAAAATCCTCAGCACCTTATCAAGTTCGGGGTAATCCAAAAGAAGTTGGTCTTTATCTGTACTACTAATCCCCAAACCATCAGACGGCGGCCGGTTAATAATTTCCTGCGGCACGCCAAGGTATTTGGCAATCGCCAGAATCTCACTGCCTTTCCAAAGCTGGCCAAGTGGCGCGATGTCGCCTGTGTCGCCGTGCAAGGTGGTAAACCCTTGAAGAAATTCAGAGAGGTTGCCTGTTGCAATCACAATCCCGTTGCTCATCCTTGCCTCGTTATAGAGAGCAACCATTCTTAAACGTGCCTTGATATTTCCCGTGGCAAATTTAAATTTTTGGCGCCACTCAAAACTATCATGAGATTCTTCGTACGCTTTGCTAAGGCCCAATGCTGGCAAAAGGGATTTATAAGCACCTTCTAAATTAAAGTTGAAAAAGCTTATCCCAAATTTTTTCAAAACCTTTTCTGCCAGCTCTTTATCCAGTGGAACACTTTCGATTGGTAAAATCAGTCCAACCGGTTGAACATTTCTGCATCTCGCTAAAAGTCCGGCAACTACAGCTGAATCTAAACCGCCACTAACGCCAAATACAGCTGACAGGATGTTACTTGAAGTAAAATAATTATCAAGCCAAACCACTAACTTTTTCACTGTATTTTTAGCTTTCTTTTGGTTCATAATGCCTCCTTCATTTTATTAAATTCTGAAACGAGCACTGAAAGAATCATGCCGATCATGCTCCAGTCAACCAAATCGCCTTCAAGAATTTCCTTGACTGTTCTAATCTCAACATAAGTGCGTTCGGTATCAGCTACTACACCATGGGCAATACCTACCTGCTTCCTCAATAATTCAAGCTCATCCTCTGTGATTTCCACACAAAAAACATGCGCTTTATGAGCTGATAAAGTAGACACCATTTGACGCGTGCTGTGCACCTTGATGCGACTCGGATCAATAACCAAACCAGTTTCCTCGCTAACCTCTTTGGCGGCTAAGGCTAAATGATCGCCAGTTTCTTTGAATGACGAGCCGCCAGCCACCTCCCAAACAAAACAATCACTATTTGAAGCTGGCGAACGAAACTCACGTATCAATACTACTGTTGAATCTTCAAGTGTCTTACCGCGTCGGCACATCACTACTGTGGAAATGTCCGGCCTGGACAAAACAACTTCATTAGTCTTGTGCCGGCTCTCGGATGTGATAAAAACATCAACGTGCAAAGCCCAAAAAAAGACTACTTCCTTTCTCGGACCAACACGAAATGTCCAGACAACCTTAGCGCCGTCAAGCCGATTGCCCGCTTTTTTCTGTGCGTCATACCAAGCCTGAAAAGATAGCGTGCGCCAGATATAAAGCGGAATCTGACATTCGCCGCCTGACCGCAAAGCACCTTCGCCGATCATTTCTAAAGCTGCTTTGATTGTATTTTCTAAAGTGCTGACTTGCGGCACCAGATTCCAGGCGCCTTTCAATTGTAGATAACGCTTCTTCTCTGCTTTTGGCGGTATGCCAAGCACAATTTTACCTGACGCAAACCATTCACCATACTCCACGTTAGTAGTAAAGCCAGGTAATGTCTCTAAGTCACGCGGCACCCAAAAAAGAATGCAGTCAGCGCGATTCAGGCCTTCACTTTCCCAAGTAATTTGCTCAGGATAATTAGGCGAATTACCGCCTTCCAGTGTCTCGGGTACAAAAACTACGCCATCATAACCGCTAGCCTCAAGCACTCTTAATGCTTCTGGCCGCCAAGATTTTACTTCTGGCGAGCGTGGTGTCGGTCCAGCCAGAAAGATTGACTTACTATAAGATTTCGGGAAAGCTTCTGTGGCATAAACTATTTTCATTTTGTCCTCCTTGCCCTGAGTTTATCGAAGGGCGTTTATTTTATTGTTAACGATCAAATTTTCTTATCACAACCATCTAATAATATCCAAGCAAACGCGTAGGCGGAAATCCCTATTTCCGCCCATATAATAAGTTCAATCAGGTGGAGATAGGGATCTCCACCTACGGTGCTGAAATCTTTCTAGATAGCTCTGATAAAAAGTGGTGGAAGAAGGGCCCTCCACCACTTGATTTTTGAATGAACAAATATAATTACGATTTACACTCTACGTATTCGGCGTCTGTATACCTGAAAATCTTTTTGTACCTCATTACCTCATCAAGCTCGCCCAAAGCTTTGGCTAGATTATCACTCAATTTTACAGTTGGACGGCCATTCGCTTTCATAGCTTTCACAATCAGTGATAAGGTGGGAAAACCAAGGTCATTAGTCAGATTAGTGCCCCAGCCAAAGGTTGTTTTGATACGGCCTTCAAAAAATGTAGCCAGATGTAAAATTGTTGGCAGATCTAAGCCATCACTAAACACAATTAACTTATCCTTTGGGTTAATTCCATGTCTTTTGTAGAAAGCAATCGCCTTTTCGCCAAACTTGAATGGGTCGCCAGAATCCTGCCGAAGACCCTTCCAATTCTTAGCTTGCTCTGCTGTCATGTCCTGAAAAAAGAAGTCACTGCCAAATGTATCTGTTAAAGCAATGGATAAACCCCAGCCATATTCATCCCACCAGTCCTGAAGAACTTTGTTGTGAGATAAACGGACTGCTTCGTCATTACCGGCTATCGCTGCTAAAACCATAAAGAGTTCATGGGCAGCTGTACCCATAGGTAAAAGATTTAACAACACCGCCATCCAAGTGTTTGAGGTACCAAGAAACTGACCCCTAGGAAATGCTTGCGCCAGTCTACTAATAACATAGTATTGCCATTCGCGACCAAACCGGCGTCGTGTGCCAAAATCACAGTAAGTAATCATCGGAAATTCTATCAGGCGATTAATTTTTTCTTGAAGTCTAAGTATCCCGGTTGCAAATATTGATTCCTTCTCCAATTGGGTAAGATTTTTTGTCAGTGACCGGAAGTAAAGTTCATTGACAATAGCTAGGGCAAGTATTTCCCAATACATAACCACAGGCCAACGACCAACAAAATCTAAGTGTAGCTGTCCATCGCTTCCTACTTCCAGATTGTACTCTGGCAGTTGCAAGGCAGTGAGAAAATCCAGGTAATCCTCCTTAAACATACGCTCACTATACTCATTTGTGCCGCGTAGATAATGTATTTCACTGTTACCAAAGCGCAAAGACCGCGCGTGGTCTAACTCCTCTCGTAGCTGTCCAATGTCAATGTGATCAGCTAAACGTACCTTTTTGGTCCGGTTAATCAAACGAAAAAGCACCATGATATCTGGATAACGATGAAGTACAAGTTGGCCCATAGTAAATTTGTAAAAATCATTATCCATTAAAGATTTAATAATAGGCTTATCATTCCTTATCGGCGCAACAATCATCTCTCCCTCCTTCTCTTGTTTTCTTTCTCTAATTTTCTCAGCAAATACTGAATCAGCGCGAAGACACGCACATCCTCGCAAATATAATTTTCCAAATCGTCCACTGAAACATAGATGCGCTTGATATTCTCGCCGGCATCAACCCCAAACGCTCGTTCTGCTTGTTCAATTTGAACCGGGGTCGCTTCGGCAAAACCCAAATAGCATCGTTCAGTAATCACGCCAGCAGAAAGCGCCAAAGGCTGACCGGCATTTAGCAATTCAATCCGGCTTTCAGCCAGTGTCACCCCTAATTCCTCTTTGGCTTCTTTAACCATCAGGGCTTTGGGGCTTAAATTTACATCGAAACGACCAGCCGCTGTTTCAGTGATAAATCCTTCTGGATTATCCTCTCTGATCATTGCCTCCCGCTTCTGTTTGACCAGTATAATTTTTTGGTTAACCATATCATAAAGCAAAAGACTCACTGAATCACTTGTTTTTACCACCTCGCGTGGACCGTGGTCAGTTTCAACGATCACAAGTTCATAAAAACCTTTATAAATTACATTTTCTTTCATTGACAAAACCTCCATGATATTTTTGTTGTTTTCTTTCAATGTGCCAGCTTCAAAAAAATTTGAAGCAGAGAGCTTCAGTCAAAAATATTTTAACTGAAATTCTCTTTAAAATTGGTTGGGGTAAGAACTATCCGAAGATGGCTCTTACCCCAAATGAACAATTAAACTATCTTTGCGGAAACTGGATTTGCGCCAGCTTTTCCGTGAGGTCGTGGTCAGGCAAAAAGGCCAATTCTACAGCCGCGATACGACTCGTTCTAATAATCATCTTCTTCACCTCACCCTGTGGCCTACCATCCACAAAACCATAAACTGGTCTTTTTTTTGGCTGATGCGTTGGGTCAATCGTCCTGATTTCCACCAATGAATCAACCGGTATTTGCGCTGATTTCCAGCCAACTGGCTCTGAAACATTGTTGCCGACCAAGAGCAGTGCCGGCGTCCCGATAAGAATTGGGTTGGCGCCCATCGCTCTGGCATAAGCAGTTGAACCAGCTGGTGTTGAAACCAGTACACCATCAGCTACCAGCTTTGGCAGACAGATTTTACCGTTGATTTTCACCTCCAGCCAAGCAGTCTTGCCTAGTCTAACCTGAACCCAAGCGTCATTAAAAGCTAAACCAGATTTTATCTTGCCATCCAGGTCGGTAGTTTCCACATAAAGTAATGGTGATTGATGAATAGTCAGCCTCTGCCAGAAAATTTCTGACGAAAAGTCTTTGCCGATGTCATTTAGCAGAAACCCGCGATGTCCAATATTAACACCCAAAAAAGGTAATCTCAATCGCCAGTATTTACAGATGGCATGAAGCATGGTGCCGTCGCCACCAACTACGACAAGCAGGTTCTGGTCTTTAAAGTGAACCAAACGACCAAGCTTTTTAGCGATAGCGAAGGATTTTTGATTACGCTCATCTGTAATAATTGAGAGACGTGGTGTCGGCAGGACAAGGCTGGCCGATCCTCTGGCTGGCATTCCGCGATAAAGGCCGTAGCGTTCTATATAATCTTTAACAGTCGACGTGACTAAACCATCGATTGATTCGTGGTTAAAAACCTTCTGCCTAATCTCTGTACTCGAACCGTCAAAAGCCGGTTTGATTAACAGGCGATTAGGCGGTAAATCTCCCTCATCAATTTCATGACCGGAGCGCATTACCACGGCAAAACGAGCTTTTTCCCAGAGCTCTTTTCCGCTTTCCCACTCACGCTGAACCGCGGAACGACTGTTTTTACCACCTTTTACTAAATCAGTACCAATAACCAACCAAACTTCTCCTTCACGAGAATACCGCTTGTATAGCTCGTGCGTTCTCGTAAAAACAGTCTTTTCTAGGTCAGTTAAGTCAACTCTTACTTTCGGCATGCCACCAAAAGTTAAATCAGCCATCACGGCGCGGTGAAGCGGCTGAATATCATCAACGGTTGCTTTATCAGGTCTTGGCCCGCACGGCACAATCACTACCTCGTCGAAAAACTTTAAAAGCTTGTCAACAATTGCCCGGTGATGTAAACCAGGCGGATTGCAACTCATGCCAAACAAAGCAATCTTCTTCCTTTTCATAGCTTAAACCTCACTTTTTTGAAATTTGTTTACAAAGTGCATGCCCCTGCACCATTCCGCTTGTGGCGGATGGTGCGGGGCGTGCCTCAAAACTATTTTTGGGGCAAGAGAATGATCATCAAGATTTTGATGGCCATTCTCTAGAAAAATTGTTAGGGAGAGACGAAGGTTAAAATAATCTCGTCCCTCCCATTTTTGTTTCACAGTGTGGTGATTACTCTTTTTTCGAAAGAGCAAATCTCTTCACTTGATTCTTGATCTTTGCTGCCTCGTAAAGGGTGAGGCTTACCTCCAACATTTCCTGTAAAGAATTTACTAAATAAACATTGCCAAAGGCAAGCTTTTTCAGGTGCTGAAATACAAGTGCTCGGCCACGTAGTGACTCTTTCTTCAGTTTTTCATCATCAAGAGAAGGATCGAGTTCTTGTTGGATCATGATAACGAAATCGCGTCGATCATCGAGCTTGATAGCATTGAGAATTGAAAATCCAACCTCAGAAATCGAACCCAGTCCATAAGTTTCATTCGTTACTGGAAAAAGAATTATTTCATCCTCTGCTAAATGTCGAGCTTCTTCTACGGCCATTTCCGGTTCCCAATCATCAACCTGTGGATTGAAAAATGGAATGTCTTGTTGTTTATAAACCTCCATAAACCGATCACGCCACTTACTGTCGCCACAGGTGCCAAACAAACCTATTGTGAGCAAAATCTCTCACCTCCTTTTAAACTTTGCGGTTTAAATAATATTCCCTAAAATTTAGATTACTATACCACCTCCGCGCCAGCCCCAACCATTTCATCAACGTCTTGTTTGCCAGCAACGGGATTAACAGCCCGACAAGCATCCTTGATAAGTTTTACTTTAAAGTCATTTTTTAAAGCATCCAGGACGGTAGCTCTAACACAATAATCAGTCGCCAAGCCCCCGATATAAAGAACTTCGATCCCGCGACTCCGCAGTTCATCTACTAATGACACGCCTTGATCAGTGACTCCGTCAAAGGCGCTGTAAGCATCCTTATTAGGATCCATGCCTTTGGAGATAATTGTCACGCCTTCGGGAGGCTTTAAGTCCGGATGAAATTCAGCACCAGGTGTATTTTGCACGCAGTGCGCTGGCCATTGACCGCCATATTCTTTAAAATGGCTAGTGACGGCTGGGTGCCAATCGCGAGTGAAAATAATCCTTTTTGGGTCATTCCCAAATGCTTCCTTTATCCACTCATTAATGACAGGCACCACCTGATCGCCTTCAGGTACTGGCAAGGCACCTCCCTGACAAAAATCCCTTTGCGCATCCACGATTATCAAAGCCACATTTCCTTCGACTTTTTCAACCACAACATGCCTCCTTGGGACGTTCTACGTCCCTTTCTTTAAATAGGTTAATGGTTTATTATTTCTTTCTCTCAAAGAGCTGATGCCTCAAAAACTTAATATTTTAAGGCAAAAGAATTGCTACCAAAATTTGGGATTTTTGGTTGTAATTCTCTGTTAATTTTCACTCAATCTTACACTATTTTCAGAAAATTGTCAAGGGGAAAGAATTTTATTAATCCCTCCCCCTTGTAGGTGTGTTTTAAAGAACAATTTTATCCATTGTATCGGCCACAAACTTTTTCAAAAGTTAAGTGGTCCGGGATTTACGGATTGCCAAACCCGCCAGCCGATGTCTGTTTGAAAGCCACCGCTCCTTGGCTGGCTTTCATCGCTGACTCGGAAAACAACTGGAAAGCCTTGCGGATTTCTTTATCCGTATTAGCTGGTGTGAGAATCCATTCATCCGCGATGCCCATTTCCTGAAAAACCTGACGAAAATTAGTGCTGCCGTCATCAATGCCCATCGCTGCGACAATATGGTTTTCTGATTTCAGCATGTCACTGATGATGTTTGCACAGTCCTGCGGTGTGGAGCGATGGGAATGCATATCAGCGCCATCACTGATGATCAGGGTGACTGTTCGAACTGGCACGCCATTTCCAGCAAAGTCCTGTGTTTTGGCAATCACCGTGCCCATAAGCACGACTGTCTGGTCATAAAGCGGTGTGCCTTGGTTTGGATCATAATTATGGTCATCCATCACCACCGCCTTATCCAACGGCCGGTAAGGATAAAGGATCTTTCCATTGAGATAACGGTTATGTACGAGAATGCTGCTGACCTTTTTGGACTTCTTCAAAGCTTCAATCACCATGTTATGGCCATCACGCACCGCCTGCGTGTTGCCGGCAAAACGGATTGATCCTGAATCATCGGGCATAATGGATACTAGCACGACCTCGCTTGACTGAACCTGGTCAATGCTCACACCCATCGCTTTCTCGATTTCTGCGCCCACATCTCTCACAGTCAAAGCCTTGGTGGCTTCAGGTGTAAGCAATCCTTCATCCTGGGCGCTTTTGAATAGTTGATTAATGCTTTTACTCATTTTAGCTTCACTCCTTTTCGAAGGTTTAAAGTTAACTTTACTAGAGGGCGCTGGTAAAAACCAACTGCCCTCTAGCGTTTACTTTCCTAAATCCTGATGTCTGGCCATGATTCAATCGGGTCAGTTGACTTGACAATGTGCATGCCTGCATCAGCGAAGCGCTGGAAAGCTGCATCAGCCATATCGGTGAAATCAATGACACCCGGGACAACCACTGGTGAAGTGCAGTCCTCTATAAGATAAACCTTCTTCGCCAGCTTTTCGTCCTGCGCCTTGATTTCATTGAGCAGGTCGTCAATTGTCCAAGCGACGCAGTGACTCTTTGCCTGGCCGGTGATGATGATGACATCATAAGCCAGTAAATTCTCAATGAAATGAGAATTACGCTGGGCAATGGGCTGTCCGCCGTCTGTATCAAGCACCTCTGGCTTGATAATGGAATAGTTCTCCGTCAAAGGATTGCCGCCCTTGATATGGAATTCAGTCTGGCTCCGGCGGGCAATATTGTGGAAGAAAATCGCTTCCTCCACTGAAGAAACAAGCGCGTGTCCGATACCGCCGAGCATCGCATGATAAGGCCAGACGATCAACATGTATTTGCCGGCTTCGGTTAGCTTGCGGCAATAGTGCAGCGCATGTTTCTGTAAGGCGACGTAGTTGCCCTTGGCCACGCTGTTGGCGACTTCTGGATTCACTTTCCAGACGCCGTTTTCTATATCCTGCAGAGAAATCATGGTCACGGCTGGTGTTGGATTCTTGCCATCGTCATTAATCCAGAAAATCTCATGGAAGATCTGCATAGCGGTGTGGGTATCCAGGGTCGGTACAATCGTGTTGATGTGGTTGAGATTGCGATAAATGAACTCGCACAAGCGCACATTGTCTTCCACCGCGCCATTGCCAGAGCGTCCACCGACAAACAACTCAAAATCTGGAATGCAGAAGGTGTTCTGCACATCAATCGGCATCAAGCAAATTCGCTTCTTGTCCGTGGCGGCTGGCTTGATATCATGCTTTATGGCGTATAGCTTGGCTTCTTGAGCCAATTCCTGATATGGTACACGCCTGACTTCGCCCAATTTCTTTGGGTCAAAGTGCTTCGGGATAATTAAACCTGACTTCATCTGTCACTCCTCCTACTAAAAGGTTTAGGGTTTTAGGTTAAAATTTCTCGGTTCCTAGTTCTAAGTTCATAGCTCTTAGTTCTAGGTCATCTTAATGGCTGTAATGTCATGAGCATTCACGACATAAACACCATCTTTGCCAACAAACAACTGATTTCCTGCACTGACAAATGGTTCAGTGTCAGGAAATTTTTCTGCTTCATAAATATTACCCCTGTCTAATTCTATCCGCACCAACCCTTCATCTGTGGCTGATAAAAGGAAATGCGCATCTGCCACATGGCTGCGGATACTGCCAAGCCAAGAGCAATCGCCTTTTTCAGCGGAAGCTGTCGCTTCTACCTGACCGTTAGACCGGATAACCACACATTGGTTCATGATTTTGCTTCCCACCTGATTCGTGTAGAAAAACCAGCATAGGTCGTTGCTAAAAACACAATGAGCGTCCAAGAGCTGTCCGCGTATCGGTGGAATCTTCACTGCGTCATTAAGCCCGCGGTGTAAAGCGTTGAAAACAAACGCCACACCGATATTGCCAGCGCGATATAAACCAAAGCCAAAGGTCGGGCCAACCCAGAAAAGTGTCTGGCTAGTCAGCACATCGCCAATGTATTCAGGATAATCAGGACCGAACTTGCCATCAGCATAAAGCTGGCCATTGAAAACCCAGTAGCGCCGTAACTCATTAGCGTCAAACATCGGTAAAGTGCCGTAGCTATCAACTGCCAGACGTTTTGGTTCTGCTTCACCCGGTTCAAAAGTTAAGAGAATACCACGTTTAGCCATCAGGGTAGCGGTGTCTCTAATACCAAAGCGCATTGACGGTTCAAGCTGACCGCGCGCCACTACTGAACCGCTTTCCCTTTTATACTGGCTGTTCTCGTGGTATAGCCAGCGTAAAGTGTCAGCTTGATGTGTGGCGTATAAGATTACGCCGGCAGTTCTGAATAACCTTGTCGCTGTCACACGACCGCGAATACTGATCGCTTGCCTAATCGCGGCTGGCGCTGGCTTTGCGCAAAACGGACAAACAGGCCGAGCATGCTCCTCCCCGCAGACAGTGCATTTTGTCCAGCGTATAGTTTCAATCAAGCGTCTGGGGAATTCACCTCGCCTGTCCTTTTCAAAAACAGCGCTGAAATATTGCAACAAATCATCAGGTAGAACCTTGTAGGGAACCGCTGGCTTTGGATAAATGACTTCGGGATGGAAGATAGTGATGCGTTTTAATGGTCTGGCTTCCTGGACAATAAACTGCTTGGCCTTGTTCTTTGGCCGGTAAATGCCGCCATAGGGATTCACAAATAATAAGCACTGCATCAGCATAATGGCAAAAGCATACCAATCAGAATTTTCATTATGCGGTTTATTAGGCATCAAGGCTTTCATTCGCGAATCGCAAAGCAATGGATCGACAAAGCGCACGGAAAATAGCCGGCATAAGAACTGGCTGAATTGGAAGCTGTCCGCATCAATTAAATGAGCTTCAGCGTTTTTCACTAAGATATTCAGGTCAGTAAAGTCGCCAATCACCACCTTAGCTTGATGCACCGCGCTGACCGTGGTTTGCAAATCAAGAAAAATTTTGATTATCTCATCAGTTTTAATCCCCGCTTTACGGAAAGCGCGGTCAGCATAGCGCAAAAGTAATTCAGTATGAGGCAAATACTGCATCACATAGCCAACCACTTTTTTGCCGTTTTGGTCATAAACCAAAGCTTCCGGCACAATCACTCTCTGCGGCAGATAGCGCGGAAAGGCTGGCAACTTTTTCTGGTGTTCGGTTAAACGCTCGCGCGCTGCTCTCTGGTCTTCTGGCAAGCCCTGAAAATCAGGATGATCCGGCGGCTTAAAAATCTTGACTGCCCTGCCCTTATATTCAAATACATCTGCTTCACCTCCTTTGCCGATAGACATTGATGGATTAAGATTAATTCTCTTGCCATCTAGGTAAACATACATTTTCTCACCTCCTTGCCCCGTTCTATACGGGGCTGACAGATCGCCTTCTCGCTACTACCATCGTCGTATCATCCCTAAGCAATCCGTTTTCCCTGACTAACTGGTGCTCTTGGCGATTATAAGTGACTATATCTCTGTTAACCAAGAAAAGTTTGCGCCTGATTTTATCCTGGTTAGCAAAATAGCCATCTTCTTGCCAGAACTGACTGACTGGACCAACTAATTCTTCTTTCGCTGGCATTTTTTTATCAGCTGACTTAACAAAATCATGAATACCGTCAGTAGCAATGAGTAATGATTGAACCTGATCAGTCGGCAAGATATTTTGCACCTGAAACTGTAAAAATTCAGGCGGCAATCCCAGCGAGGAATTAACTAAACTGTAAGCCAAATAAGGCGGTTCATTGTTTTCAAATGGTCCAATCTCAAACATCTGACCATTAATCCAATAAATTCCGTCACCTAAGGAAAAAATTGCGGTAATCGAAGGCGTCATGATGGCTCCCAAGACAGTGAAAAGAAAATAATCATTAATCGTCTCCTTAAAATCACTGCCCATGGCTATTGCCAGCACAGATAAATGAGCCAGTGCCTCTCGTCGCACGCCCTCTAAAAAATCAGAGAAATCATCTTTTGTTACTGTACTCTGACTGGTTAATTGGCTAGCATTTTTTAAAATCACCTCTGCCACCAATCGTGCACCAAGACGAGCGCCAACTTCACTGTATTGACTTGAGCCGCAGCCATCACAAACCAAAGCGATAATCAAATTATCAGTCTTCATCCAGTAATAAGCGTCTTGATTATTTCTGCCTGCCAAGCGGTGTTCTCGGCCAATCACCGAACCTCCAGCTATTTCAAATATTTCATTCATTATTCCTCCTTTTACCTCTTTTTTTGTTATTTTGTTTTCAAGGAACAAAAAAGCCCTGTTATTCTGAGCAGAGCTTTTTTGAGGGGCTTCCCCTAATCCCTCAATGCGACTAAAGAGACTAGGTAAGAAGAGCCCTCGAGAAAGCCCTCCTCACTCTTGTCGCATTGAGAATATTTAATTATTAAAGTGTATTTTTTACACTAACTAAAGCTTAAAAAAAATTACAGTATCTTAAATCGCTGCAACTGGCGGCTGGTGAAAACAAATAGCTCAGCTGGTCGGTTTGCCTCGCCTACTCGCTTTTTGCCCGTCTTTTTGACTAAATCAAGTGAAAATATTTTTTTACGAAAATTTCTTTTGTCTAACTTTCTACCTAAAATAATCTCGTAAATCTTTTGCATTTCACCTAAGGTAAACTCACGCGGCATTAAACTATAGACAACGTTGCTATATCCCAGTCTATCCTTAAGTCGCTGTATAGCGAGGTCAATAACCTCCTTGTGGTCATAGGCTAATTTGGGCAGTTTATTTGCCGGAAACCAGCTGACTTCGCCATGTTCACCAGTTGTTTTTAACTGTAAGCCAGCGCTCGGGATAAGCGCATAATAAGCCACCGAGACCACACGGCCAAATGGATCGCGACTCACCTTGCCAAAAGTATAAAGCTGCTCCAGATAAACGTTTTTAACGCCAGTTTTCATATACAGATGTCGCTTAGCCGCGTCATCCACTGATTCATCCGGCTTGACCAAGCCACCAGGCGCGGCCCAGCAATCAGTAAAAGGCTTTTTTTTCATTTTAATTAACAAAGCATGCAACTGACCGTCGCGCACCGTAAAGATAACCACATCTGTAGCAATAACCGCGAATTTGTATTTTTTCTTAATATTAGCCATATTTCATCTACTTAGTGTATCCTATACACATAGTAACTCTTCTAAAAATGGTTGTCAAGTCAGACTTATCCACACCCCCTCATGCTATCCAACCGCAGGCTCAGAGGTTATAAAAATTAAATATAAAAACCCAGCAACTCTCCGTGGAACGTATAATTTTACGTTCCGTGGTTGCGATGGGTCACTGACTAAATTTCCTGCGAAGCCTTCATCTGCAATCCCAACACCAGCCAAAAAAGCCAAATACCAAATGATAAAGTCCAAAAGTAATGGTCAAATAAGCCAATAACTAAAATACAAAAGAAAGCCGTGGAAAAAATCAAAAACCAGTTATCACCTGTAGAAAAACTGCCTCTCAAATCTATTTTCTGCCATGTTTTTTTAAGAATCTCGAGAATCAATAATAGAAAAACAATAATGCCAAAAATGCCTATTTCATCAGCAATTAATAAATAAATATTATGCACTGGCTGATAATCCTGTGCTTTTTTGTCAGCATTAACCTGACCATAAACAGCGCTGGTGTAATTACCCATACCCACACCCTTTAGCCAATTCTTTTCGAATAGTCTGGCTGCTTCTGATAGGTATTGACTTCTCTGTTCACCTGAATAAACTTCCAATCTTTCCTGGGCCATAATTCTGGTTAGAAAAACATCAGGAAAAATCAAGGCGATTGCCATGTTGCAAAGGATAAAAATAGTTGTTATTTTGGCTAATAAGAAAATGGATTGCTTGTTTTTTCTGAAAATAAAGGTCAACAATAGGATAAATAAACCAATGGCAAAAGCTAATAACGTAACTCTAGCAAAGGTTAAAATAAATCCAAAGCTAATAACAATAAAGGTTGATAAAATCAAAAAAAGCTTAAAAACATTCTTAGCTGTATATTTTTTTTCTGAATAAACCTTAATATAAAAATTAAAATATAAGGCGATTAAAACAAACAAGCAAACAGACAAAAAGCCAGCCAGCATATTGGGATGCGGCAATGAACCATAAGCTCTCAAAAACCGGCCGCCAGCCGTCTCCACGACAATCGTGCCTAACACATCAGGCGATTGCGCAGCCAAACCAAGCCATTTTGACCCGCCAAACCCCTGATAAAAGAATTGATAAATCGCAAAAATACCCTGTATGAATCCGGCTGACACAAAGACTACACTTATTTTGCGCCAGCTAAATTTATTTTTCAGAACAATCCATAATAAAATGGCACCGCCGGCCAATCGAGCAAAGCTATACAAAGCTACATCTTTTTTATCAGCTCCAAAATATGATAGAAAAGTAATAAAAATTAAACCAGCTAAGGTAATCAGTATGCCTCTATGTTTTTTATCTGCCTTTGTATCAGTAAACAGACTCAAAACAAGAAGCGCAAATAAAATAATATCAGTGGCGTAGAGGCAAAAACTGCCATACTCCCATTTTCCGCCGGCCAAATAACCGCTGTGCCAAATCCATCTTGTTTGCCAGGGTAAAAGAAAAACAAATAAATAAATTCCGTATTCAATTATTTTTTCCAGCTTCGTTTTCATGAATATAATTATTTATTTTATTCATTAAACTATCGCTGTAATAACATCTGATGCGACAAACCTTTTGACAATCTTTCACAAACTTTCTCTTTTCTTGCATGGCTTTTGACCGCCATAATCTTTTTACTGGAAGCTCTGCCAAACTCTCAGTGATATTACTTGTCTTATAGCAAAAAAATAAGTGTCCAGCCGGATCAATATTCATTGTTCTTTGGCCAACTGGGCATGGTAAATTTATAGATGCTTTAGGCTCGAAAAAATAATCGCGAAAAGCGATTAAGGTATTAAGCGAATTATCAATTTTGCTTCCAGCTTTTTTCATTTTAATCAGTTCATCAAAAAACAACCTAACTTTTTCCTTATCTTGCGGCCAAAGAGGATTTGCGGCAAACCAACTTTCGTTTTTATAGCCGCCTCGGAAATTTTCATCTAAAGCCTGGATGACCACATGAAAATCCTGCTCATTTGCCCACTTTATTAAACCTAAAGCGTCTTGTCCTATATTTTCCTTGTTCAAAAGCAAGCCAATGCTTATTTTCATTTTGCTTTTTAAATTTTTCTTTGCTTCTGATAATAACCTTAGCGCCTGCACTGCTTTTTCATGTGCGTTTGGGACACCTCTCATTTTGTTATGAAGCGCTGGCGAAAAACTGTATAAAGAAATGCGCACCTCGTGTATGCCTGATTGAACCAACAGCTCTGCTGTTTTTTTATCAATTAAATAGCCGTTTGTTTCTAAAGTAACGATAAAATTATTATCAATCAAAGCTTTTACTATTTCGAAAATATCTTTTCTTAATAATGGCTCGCCTCCACCAATAGCCACTGGGTAATCATCGCCAAGCCATTTTCTTAAATCATGGATAATTTTAATCCATTGATTTGTGTTCAATTCCTGTCCAGCTTGATCTTTCCAAATATCACAATGACTGCATCTAAAATTACATTGATAGGTGACAATCAAATCACTGCCTCTTGGTTTGGCTACTGGTAAATTTAAAAATCGTGAGAGAACTTCCAAATTGTACTGATAAAATTTTTTTATTGGCTTTGCCTTCATTTAGCTGATCTGTTGGTTAAAGATTTTTCTAAATTGTTGATTAAACAGCTCTCTTTTGTCATTATCATGGAATTTTAATAGATGATCATTCATCATTACGCGTGTGTCCTTGTTGACCATTTGCCTTAAATTATCAGGCAGAATTTTCCACTGATAATTTCTACAGTAATTTTCCGACAAAATACTAAAAATAGATCGAAAAGCGGACAACAATGGACTTTCTCCTAATTGCCTTCTTATAGTTGGTTTGACAGAATAAATATTTTTAAAATCTTTTTTTATCCAGTTATTAGCCGCAAGAAATTTTGCATAAGCACCATCATCATAAACTGGGTAAATCTGCGTAATCCAGTATTTTAAATAGATGTCATCATCAATCGCTAAATTGATTATATCCAAACTGTCTTCTGAAAGAAAAAAGCTGGCGCAGATTTTGTCCCTGGTTTCCGATTCGGTTGGTCTTAAATTAAAAAATTTCAAAAAACCGGAAACTAAAAATCTTGTTTTCCAAAGATGGCCTTTTTCGCAAATAATAAATAAATCAATGTCACTTTCGTCCCGCGCATTGCTGTAAGCTAAAGTATTACAAACAGCAATCATTCTTACATAGGGAATCAACCGTAAAATTTTGATAATCTTCAAGGATTTTTGGTATTTTCTTTCAGCAATGTTATACCTTTCCATTCTTTTTTCCACCAAATCAGCTCGGCCTTGTAAAAAATAGAATCCGTTTTTCATCTCTACCTTGCCTTTAAGAGAGTCGTTTTTATCTAAAACATCCTGAATATCAGATATTTTAATTTGTTCATCGTTCTTAGTCCTAGGTTCAGGGTAAACATAAAGCCATTGCCAGATCTCAACCAAGGTCAGTGGATAATCAAATATATCAAAAAATGAAATTGTGGCTAAAATTGATTTTTCCAGAGTGCTCATACAGTATTATTATATCGCCTATTGACAAATAAAAGAAGTGTGTGATAAGGTGAATTAATTAAAACTAAAAGAGAAATTGATCTTAAACAAAAACCTTAAGGAGGTGTAAAATGTCTATAAATATTGAGGAGTTAAAAAAGGCGCTAAAGGATATACCAGCCAAAGAATTGTCAGCCATATTGGGTAAGGAATTCTTGGGCAGCCTGATCAGTCAGCTCAGTGAAACGGAAAAAATTCAGCTATTTGGTCGATCGCACTTATCAAATAGAGCGATTATGAGAAATATGGAATCGGGTAACATTGTCATTGATCCTTTTAATCCGAAAAATTTAAAGTCCGCTTCATACGATGTCAGGCTAGGTCAGTATTATTTCGAGGAACAAGATTTAGCGGGTGGTAAAGCTGTATTTAATATCTATGATCCTAACGACGTTAAAAGAGTTTGGGGAGAAGCCAAGGTAGCACAACCCTTAAGAATCTGGATGGAGGATAAGTATCCGTTTGAAAATCTGGTCAATATTTCTCTTGACGATTTAATAATTCCTATTCGTCCAGGTGGTACGATACTTGGCCACACAATTGAATTTTTTGGCGGTAGAAGTGGTATTGTTACCAGTCATATGAAAGCAAGGTCTTCTTTTGGCCGATGTTTTATGGAAGTGTGCAAATGCTCTGGCGAAGGAGATGTTGGCTTTTTTAGCCGGTGGACTATGGAGTTTACCAATAATTCTAAGGACAAATGGATTCCTTTGGTGGTCGGTAGGAGAATCGCCCAAATGATCTGTCTTCAGGTTGAGCCAATCACAGACAAAGACTACACTGCTGATGGTAAATATCAGCTTTCTCAGCAAATCGAGGAGGTTAAGAGGAATTGGAAGCCTGAGGATATGCTGCCCAAATTATGGAAAGACTACGAGGTTCAGGAAAAAATTTTAGGCGTGACCTTTCTTAGTCACTAAAAATTCTAAGACAAAAACCCCGCAGGCCAAAGCGCCGGCGGGTTTTTTATTTGACAAGCCTTTTTCGCTTTGATAAAATAACTTAAATCTAAAGATAAACATTGAACATTAAAAATATAGGAGGAGAATCATGCCTAAAAGAAGAGTAGTTATTACCGGAATGGGCATTTTAGCGCCAAATGGCAAAAATATCCAAGATTTCTGGGAAGCACTAAAGGCTGGAAAAAGTGGTATCAGAAATATCACCTATTTTGAAACTGAAGGTCTTCCGGTAAAAATCGCGGGCGAAGTTGGAGATATTAGCCCAGAATTAAAAATCTTAGAAGAAAAAAACATTCTTAATAGAAAAGAAGTGAGAAGAACGGATCCATTTTTAATCTACGCTTTAACAGCTACTGACGAAGCAATTGGCCATTCTGGTCTAGATCTTTCAAAAGAAGATTCCTATAGAATAGGAACTGTTATTGGTTCTGGCCGGGGTGGGGTTAAAATCTGGGAAAATGATCTTCTGAAATTTGTAGAAAAAGGCCCCAAAGGTATTTCCCCATTTACCATTCCAGGGATGATTCCGGACATGGCCGCTGGTTTAGTAGCTATCAAATACAAGGTCAACGGTCCAAATTATAATATCGCTTCAGCTTGTTCTTCGGCTGGCCATGCTATTGGCGGTGCCTTCCGGATTATTCAGAATGGAGAGGCAGATATAATGATCACTGGTGGTACTGAAGCACCGATTACCGCTCATGCTGTAACTAGCTTTGCTATTATGAAGGCCTTATCAACCAGGGATTGCCCACCCGAAGAAGCTTCCTGTCCGTTTGATCAAAGAAGGGATGGATTTGTTGTTGGTGAAGGAGCGGGTATTTTAATTTTAGAAGAATTAGAACATGCTAAAAAACGTGAAGCAAGAATTTATGCCGAGATAGCTAGTTTTGGTCAGACCAATGACAGCTATCATATCACTGCTCCTGATCCAACCGCCGAACCAGCCGCTAAATGTATGGAATTTGCTTTAAAAGATGCTGGTATCAATCCATCGGAAGTTAGCCTTATCAATGCTCACGGCACCTCCACAGAACTAAACGATATTAGTGAAACTAAAGCCATTAAAACTGTTTTTGGTGACCAGGCTTATAAAATTCCCATCCAAGCCACCAAATCAATGATTGGTCATTTATTGGGAGCAGCCAGCGCCGCTGAATTAATTGCCACCATTAAATCAATGGAGGCAGGCATTATTCATCCGACGATTAATTATCAAGAACCTGATCCTGAATGCGATTTAGATTATGTGCCTAATCAAGCCCGAGAAGCTGAGGTAAGGGTAGCTATTTCTAATTCGTTTGGTTTTGGCGGACATAACGTCTGCCTGGTAATCAAAAAATTTGAGAGTTAAATCTAATACAAAACCCCGCAGGCCAAAAACCGGCGGGTTTTTTATTATAAAAAAGAGGGTACAAAACCCTCTAGTTATAAGTGCTTTCGCATTCAGATGAACAAAAATTATCATCATATGCACATTTTTTGCATGCGATCTTATCACAAAAAGAGCAAACAATATACTCACCGCGACGCACCCACCTGCCGCATTTCTTACCATCTTCGTTTATCACCTCACATCTTTTTGCACCGCAATAAGAACATTCGTTTGGGTGAAAAAGTTTAAGCTCATTGCCACAAAAAGGACATTTTTTCTTTTTTTTAGTTTCTCCCATAGCGCTCGCCTCCTTTGGCGTATTTATCACTTCCTGATTTACTGCCTCTGGCTGATCAATCTTAGCAGTATCATCACTTTTTTTCTCTGAACTACTTTTAAGAACCTTCCCAACTAGCCACGCGCCAGCTATAAGGCCGACAGCACTAATAATAAGATCAAATAAACTCCCTTTATCATTATCTTTTTCATCAGACATTTTACTCTCCTGTTTTTCAGATTTTTATAAAGAACCACTATTATTAATATTGACAATTTATCTTAACACTTGTTTTAGAAACTGTCCAGTATAACTCTTTTTTACTTTGGTCACCTCGCGCGGCGTGCCTTCGGCGACAATGTATCCGCCTTTGTCGCCGCCTTCTGGACCTAAATCAACCAGCCAATCCGCGCTTTTGATGACGTCTAAATTATGTTCAATCACAAGAACTGTATTTCCCTTATCCACTAATTTATTTAAAACATTTAAAAGTCTTTTGACGTCATCAAAATGGAGGCCAGTTGTTGGCTCATCTAAAATATACAAAGTCCTACCAGTGGCGCGTCGCGAAAGTTCAGTAGCTAATTTCACGCGCTGGGCCTCCCCACCTGATAAGGTGGTCGCGGATTGGCCAAGGTGAATGTAACCCAAGCCAACATCATACAAAGTTTTAAGTTTATTATAAATCGGCGGCTGATTGGTAAAAAAGTTCATGGCCTCTTCTACAGTCATATCTAAAACATCAGCAATACTTTTATTTTTATAATGAATTTCTAAAGCTTGCTGATTATAGCGCTTGCCTTTGCACTCATCGCACTCCACATAAACATCTGGCAAAAAATGCATTTCAATCTTAACCAAGCCTTCGCCCTGGCAAGCTTCACAGCGGCCGCCCACCACATTGAAACTAAACCGACCCGGGCCATAACCGCGAATCTTCGCTTCTGGTAATTGCGTAAACAAATCGCGAATATAAGTAAACACCCCGGTGTAAGTCGCTGAATTGGAACGCGGTGTCCGGCCAATCGGTGATTGGTCTATATTAATGACTTTATCCAAATATTCAATGCCTTCAATCTTCTTGTGTTTGCCCGGCAAATCTTTGGCATTATAAAACCTTTGTGTCAGCGCCTTGGCTAAAATCTCGGTCATTAAAGTTGATTTCCCTGAACCGGAAACACCTGTAATACAAACAAACTTTGCCAGAGGAATGGATACGTCAATATCTTTTAAATTAAACTCCTGCGCGCCCTTGATGACTAATTTTTTGCCGCTGCCTTTGCGGTAATTTTTCGGTACGTCAATGGTTAACTTGCCGGATAAATATTTACCGGTCAAGGAATTTTTATTTTTCTTAATGTTTGCCGGCGTGCCCTCAGCCACAATCTTGCCGCCATGTTCGCCAGCGCCCGGGCCAATGTCAACCACATGATCAGCTGATAAAATCGTACCCTCATCATGTTCAACCACAATCACTGTGTTGCCTAAATCACGCAAGGCTTTCAGAGTGGTAATCAACTTGGTATTATCCCGCTGATGCAGACCAATGGAAGGCTCATCCAAAATATAAACTACGCCGACCAGTGATGAACCGATCTGCGTCGCTAAACGAATGCGCTGCGCTTCGCCGCCGGCTAAAGTGGAGGCGGCACGGTCTAATGTTAAGTAATCCAAACCAACGTTATGTAAAAATGTTAAGCGCGCACTAATTTCTTTTAAAATCTGATGCGCAATTATTTTTTCTCTGACAGACAGTTTATTGCCCAATTGCTTAAAAAATTTACTGACTTCTTCTATTGTCAGAGCTGTCACTTCAGAAATATTTTTGTCAACCACAGTAACGGCCAGCGCTTCTTTTCTCAAACGCTTGCCGCCACAGAGAGGACAAAGTAAGACGCGCATATATTTTTCAATCTCTTGCCGGATATAATCAGACTCTGTTTCTTTGTAACGACGCATTAAATTAGGGATAACGCCTTCAAAGCTTGTGGTGATATCTCCATCAAATCTGTCGCTGGCGTATTCCATTTTATACTGCTTGTCGCCTGTGCCGTACAAAACGATATCCAACTGTTTTTTAGTCAGCTTTTCTACAGGCACGTCAATAGAGAAACCATTTTCTAAAGCGACGTTTTCAAGCATCCTGACATACCAAGCCTGATTAGAGGAAGTACGCGCCCAGGGTCTGACAGCGCCTTCAGCGATTGTCAAACGCGGATTGGGAATCACCAGCTTGGGGTCAATTTCCAATCTCGTGCCCAAACCAGTGCATTCCGGACAGGCGCCGTGCGGACTATTAAAAGAGAAATTGCGCGGCTCAATCGGCGGCAAATTAATATCACATTTTGGACAAGCAAAGTGTTGCGAAAACAATGTATCTTTCTTATTGTCCAAACGATTGATAATAACAAGACCATCGCCAAGTTCTAAAGCTGACTCCAATGATTCCACTAATCTTTTTCTGTCTAAATCTTTATCAATTGTCAAGCGGTCAACCACCACATCAACACTATGCTTCTTTTGTTTGTCCACCCTCAAATCCTCGGCCTCTTCAATGGAATAAATAACGCTGTCAAAACGCACGCGCACATAGCCAGCCTTCCTCACCTCTTCTAAAAAATGCTTGTGCTCGCCTTTTTGGTCTTTGATCACAGGCGCTAAAATCGCGAATTGTGTACCTTGAGGCAATTCAGTTATCTTATCAGCCATCTGGTCAATTGTTTGCTTAGCCACTACATCACTGCAGTTCGGGCAGTGTGGTATACCAATACGCGCAAAAAGTAATCTTAAATAATCATAGATTTCCGTGACTGTCCCTACAGTGGAACGCGGGTTATGCGATGTGGAACGCTGGTCAATGGAAATCGCGGGCGAAAGTCCTTCAATCTGATCCACATCTGGTTTATCCATTAAACCTAAAAATTGTCTAGCATAAGCAGACAATGATTCCACGTAGCGCCTTTGACCTTCAGCATAAATAGTGTCAAAAGCCAATGAAGACTTCCCGGAGCCAGAAATGCCGGTCAGAACAACCAGTTTGTTTCGCGGCAGGTCTACATCAATATTCTTGAGATTATGGACCCTCGCTCCACGTATTGTAATTTTATCAGATGAATGAGACATAATTATTAGAAATTCCAAATTCCAATTACCAAATTCCAAATAATACTCAGTGAACAAAATCTCAATCACCAAAACATTTCCTTGATACAAACGGCGCTCGTTGTAAATCAATGTTTAGGTCATTGGTTATTGAAAAATTGGAATTTATTTGATTATTGGGGCTTGGTACTTGGAATTTAAACGGTAGTTATCCACAGGTGAGTATCGGCTATCATTGTACCGCAAAAAGTGTCAAGCGTCAAGGTATTGTACTATCTAAATAAAACGTAAGTCGGGAACTGGCCCCGACTTACGTTGCTCACTAAGAATAAAAAACACCCTCCAGTCCCGTCTAGCTAAATAGCTATGAACTGGAGGGGTTGGAACTGAAAGAACAAAGGAGCTTATCTTCCTGAAACTTCTTCAGCAAGCTCCTTGGTCTTGGTGGAGGTTTCTAACTCTTCCTTAGCCTTTTTCTCGGCTAGAAATTTCTCTATTCGGATCTGCTCCTTTAGGGCATTAACTACGCACCCAAGGAGCTGGCCAAGGTTCAGCTCAGTTACTGGCGCATCCGGATTTTTCGGTCCGCCATTAATGAGCTGTTTAAACTTGAAGAGGAACCAATGTGGGATGCCCTTAACCTCACCCTCTGCCTTGAGTTCCTCCCTGGACAGCCTGATCCGAAGGTCGCTCGCCGTTATCTCCGCTTTCCTGACAAAGAAAGCGATTAATTTCATACTCACCTTTGAATTGGCTGATTTCAATATCCTGGCCCGGCCCTCACTATCCTGGACAATAACAACGTCTAAATGTTTCTTATCCCTATCAGCCAACATTCTGGCCACCGGAACCATATTCTCGGAGCCAGAAGCAACGCTGCCAATATTAAATAACGGGTTTCCACCATTATCTGAAACCTGAGTGAACCTTATTGCACGATAATCCTGCTCCGCTTGTATAATATCTCCCTGGTTAGCGTAAAGAGCATCAAAAATAGGAAACGTTAACTTTGCCACAGCCTCTGGATTATCGGGGTGGTTATGATTGAAGCCTCTGTTAATGGTGAAAAGGTCGAGTCCTTTCACATCAGAAACACTAGTTCCGTTCAGGTCATGCCGTCTAATAATGGAGAGTAGTCTTAATACAGCCGGATTATTAATCCCAAGGTCGAGTGCGATTTTATCTGCTGAAGTAACCACTGCCCCACTATTATGCCGATGGTCATAATCTGTCTTGCCACAGTCAGCATGAATGTGTTTATATAGGACCTCGCCCTTAACATAATCCTCAATCATCTGATTTACGGAAACAAACTTGAAAATCGCCCTTTTGATGGCTTCGCCAAAGTGTCTAAATCCGAATGTATTCAGAAGCCATAAACAAAAACAGGCGTCCAGATCAGGGTGATAATGGGTGACCAAAACCAACCTTGTCTCTTTGTATTCCTGGGACATTTAACTCCTCCTCGAGTTAAAAGGTTATTTTTTATTTTCTATGTTTTTTAAAAGATCTGAACTAACAGGGCATGATATCATAGTTTCAAACTTTTGTCAAGAACCAAACCGTGGTAGCCATAAAATGATAGTATTGGAAAAAAACTAAAAAAACTCTTCGTCTCGCCCCGCACCCGAAGCGGAGCGAAGTGGTGCGGGGTCAAGAGCAATATAGTGGGTGTTGCGTATGTTATAATTTTTGTCAACTTATATTGTCAGAGGTATACTAAAACCATGAGCCTACCAAAACAAGTCAAAAACATACCACCAAAACCAGGTGTTTACCTCTTTAAAGATAAGAAGGGGAATGTCATTTACATTGGCAAGGCGCTGAACCTGAAAAACCGCGTCAAATCATACTGGCAAAAATCGCAGGAACTCTCGCCGGCCAAGCAAATCATGGTTAGCAAAATAGCCAAGATTGAATACATTATCACTTCTTCGGAAATTGAAGCTATACTTTTTGAGTCAAGTTTAATCAAAAAACATCAGCCGCCTTATAATGTTGACCTCAAAGATGATAAATATTTTTTGTATATCAAAATTGCGATGGATGAGGATTTTCCGCGGGTTTTCACTGTCAGGCGAATCGCCAAGGATTATGCTAAATATTTTGGTCCTTTTACGTCAGCGAGGGCGGTCAGGCAAAATCTAAAGATTTTGCACAAACTTTTTCCTCATCGCAATTTTCCTAAAATTCCGTCAAAAAGACATTTGGAGTACTTACAAAATCGCTATCCAGAACTGCTTGGCCCAACTAACAAGATTGAATACAAAAAGACAATTGAAAAGATTGTTCAATTTTTGCATGGCGATTATGAAAAAATCCTAAAAGACCTGAAAGGACAGATGGACTTACACTCTCATACCATGGAGTATGAAAAAGCATCAAGAATAAGAGATAAAATCCAGGCTATCAGGAAGTTATCCGAAAAACAAAAAGTTATTTCTACAAAATTGGAGAATGAAGATATTATTAGCATGTCTAAAGAGAAAGACATTGCTTGTATCAACTTATTATTAATCAGACTGGGTAAATTAATAGATAGTAAGAACTTCATTCTTAAAAACATCCAGGACCAAAAGGACGCGGAAATTATTCAAGCTTTTTTGGAAAGATATTATGCCCAAACAACCGATATACCTGGGATAATAATAGCACCAGCCGAAATCGAAGGTCAGAAATCAATTAAAAACTGGCTTAAAGTAAAAATTATAGTCCCACAAAAAGGTAAAAAAAGACAGCTGATTAAAATGGGACAGGAAAATGCCAGCGATTTTCTTAAGCAACAAAAAACATCATGGCAAAAAGAAGAGATTAAAGCTAAAAAAGCCTTGGAAGAATTTAAACAATATTTTGAACTGCCGCAAATACCTAAACGCATTGAAGCTTTCGATATTTCAAATATCCAAGGTCAAAATGCCGTCGGCTCCATGGTAGTTTTTGAGAATGGTCTGCCCGCCAAGCAATGGTACCGCAAATTCAAAATCAAAACTGTTAAGCAGGCCAATGACCCAGCCATGATGGCTGAAATAGTCCAGCGAAGACTCAAACATTTGCAAAAGGGCTGGCCGAAACCGGACTTAATCATCCTTGACGGCGGCAGGGGCCAGCTTGGCATGGTTTTAAAAGGGTTAAAAGCTAAGATTCCTATCGTCGCTCTGGCCAAACAAAAAGAGGATATTTACCTAACCAAGAAAAAAAGTCCGATTAACCTGCCCAAGGGTTCAGAAAGCTTGTTTTTAATACAGCGCCTGAGGGACGAAGCGCATCGTTTCGCTATTAGCTTTTATCGGAAAACTCATGCTAAGAAAATAATTGAATGAATTATGTAACCCAACCACTAATCTATTATCACTTTTACCCCACAAAGCTTTAGCAGAGGCGGGGAATCCACACTAATCTCCTATCAGAAACACAGCAGACTATAATGACAATTAGTGTTGATTAGTGAAGATTATTTCGTGGTGGTATTACAATATAACTTATGAAAAAAATCGACTACGAAAAATTACAAGAAGAGGCTGAGAAAAAAGCAAAAAAACGCGAGGGAAAGAAAAAACCAAAGATGAAAGTTTCCGGCACCAGCACTAAAAAATTGCAGAAAATTATTATTTTAAAAGCGGAAAGAGTTGACAAATAAGCAGATTTTTGATAGTCTTTAGCTATATGAAAAATATACTGAATATTATCCAAATTATTATTGCGGGCTTATTAATAACCTCAATCTTACTCCAAAGCCGAGGCGCTGGACTATCAACGGCCTTTGGCGGCGAAGGTAATGTCTACCGCACTCGAAGAGGTTTGGAAAAAAATCTTTTTGTCGCCACCATTGTTCTTAGTGTTATTTTTTTGGGGTTAGCGCTGGCCAACATTTTAATTAGTTAATAATTGGTAATTCCCAACTCTATAAAAAATTTTTTACAAAAAATAAAAAATATTATAAACAAAGTCACTCCAAGATTTAAGAGTGTAAAACAGCCACCTTCTATCCTTGAACAAACTGATTTGGATAAGAAGTTGGTTTTTTCTTTGGCCAAATCACGCTTCCCCACCTATAAACAAATTAGGTACATTAGTCATTATTTATCAAAAGGAGAAAGGCTGATTATCAGGGTTTTATTGATTGTTATAATTATCTGCCTAGTCTGTTTAATTTATCGTTTTTATACCAGACACATAGTCTATCTACCAAAGCCAGGCGGCACCTATATAGAAGCATTAGTCGGACAGCCAAAATATATCAATCCAATTCTTAGTCAAACAAATGACGTGGATATGGATCTCTCACACTTAATTTTCTCGGGACTTTTTAAATATAATGAGGAGTTAGAAATTGTGCCCGATTTAGCTGAAAGCTATGAAATTAGCGAGGACCAAATAACCTACACCATAAAACTCAAGCCTAATATCTTATGGCATAATGGTAATGCTCTATTGGCTGGCGATGTTATTTTCACCATGGAAACAATCCAAGACCCTGATTTCAAAAGCACTCTTTATTCAAGTTTTAAGGGAATTAATGCCGAGAGAGTTGATGACTATACTATTAAATTCACCTTGAAAGAACCATTCACGCCTTTTTTATCAGTTTTGACTTTTGGTATTTTACCGGCTCATCTTTGGAGTGATACTACGAGTGCTAATTTCCCCCTGGCTGAATATAATACAAAGCCAGTTGGCTCAGGCTCTTTTAAATTTCTGGAATTAAACAAAGACAGAAGTGGCAACATTAATTCATTTACCCTGATCAGAAATGAAAATTATTATGGTACAAAGCCTTATCTCAAGGAAATTATCTTTAAATTTTATCCGGATTTTGAATCAGCCGTTGAGTCCTTAAAAAACAAAAGGGTGCAAGGCACCAGCTTTATTCCTAAAGATCTGAAAAGCAACCTTGAAAAAAATAAAAATTTAATAGCGCATCCTCTTCGTCTGCCACAATTAACAGCTGTTTTCTTTAACCAAAAAAACAAACTACTGAAAAATACTGAAATAAAAAAGGCTTTAGCCATGTCTGTTGATAAAAATAAAATTGTGCGGGAAGCCTTAAGGGCTGATGGCGTGATTATTCATGCACCAATACTGGAAGGATTCTTGGGCTATAGTCCTGATACTAAAAAATACGACTATGATCCTGCTAGGGCACGCGAAACACTAGACCAAGCAGGCTGGAAAATTCCAGCTGAAGGCGAATTAAGAAAAAATGGTGATTCTGAATTAAAATTTGCCTTGTCCACAGTTGACCAACCAGAATATTTGAAAACTGCTAATATCTTAAAGGAGGGATGGGAGGCTATTGGCGTCGGTGTTGATTTAAGAATTATGAATCCAGCCAGAGTAGACAAAGAAGTTATTAAACCAAGGGATTACGAAGCGTTTCTCTACGGCGAGATAATAGGTTTGGATCCCGACCCCTATCCTTTCTGGCATTCTTCACAAGCTGTTTCAGGCGGCCTTAATCTTTCCAATTACCTAAACAAAGATGTTGACAAACTCCTAGAAGAAGCAAGAAAAACAAACAATAAAGACGAACGAGCCAAAAAATATATTGATTTTCAAAATATTCTGGCCAATGACTTACCAGCTATTTTTCTTTATAATCCAACTTATAATTATACTGTTAATAAAAAAATTAAAGGTGTTGA